>Ga0194132_10010346_pt1 | contig 12438 bp, 12 predicted proteins | sample TA2KigOf80mmetaG_FD_148612 | JGI IMG/M metagenome (GOLD analysis project Ga0194132, IMG submission 148612) | Freshwater microbial communities from Lake Tanganyika, Tanzania - TA2015054 Kigoma Offshore 80m | ecosystem: Environmental > Aquatic > Freshwater > Lake | place: Tanzania: Lake... | reverse complement strand
CAGCTTTTCAAAGTCGATGAAGAAGTCCCGGCTGTCGACGGCGAAGTCCGAACCCTGGCGGGTTACCTTCACAACTGCCCAGCCGCCGAACGTGCCGGCGAGGGACTGCTGTTCGGCGTTCAGGTTGTCCTCGCCAACGTCGCGGGTGCCGTTCGCATCGCTATCCTGCCACACCGGCTGTCCGCCCTGCGTGCCGCGAAGCGGGTTGCCGGGCGAGGTCAGGGCCTCGGACGCATCGGTATCGTTCCATGCGTTCAGCGTGCCCGTCTGGTCCTGGCCCTTGATGGGGTACTGCCGGCGGCCAACATACTTCTCGTTCGAGGCTGCGGTCAAGTACGAGTCCACCGCCGCCTGGATGGCTACGGAGTCGGCATCGTATGCACGCGTTCGCGAGTCGCTCAAGTAGTTCGTGATGAGCGGCACGGCGATGGCGGCAAGGATGCCCAGGATGGCGATGACCACCACCAACTCGATGAGGGTGAACCCTCTTTTGCTTTTCACTACATTCCGCATTCCGTTCATAGCAGCTGCTCCTTTCTCTTCCCTTGTCGTCTTCATTTTGTATGTACTCCTGATGGAGACCTCCTCAATAGTCTTCGAATTGCCAGCTACGGTCTAGCTATTTAATGATCACTGCCTGATTACCTAGGACTTCCGTGTACAGTCCCACGGGAAGAATAGTTGTCCGCTGGGTGGTGTTCCACCGGTAGATGTCCGGCGTCCATGGATTCGTGAAGATGTCGGGGAACGATGCATTTCCGATGGTCAGCACCCATCTTTCTTTAGCAAGATAGTGCTCAACGCCGACCGGCTCACCCTTGCGGTTCATCTGAAAGGTCAGTGTACCCGCATGGTCGCTTGAAGCCGGTATGACGAACACCTTGTGCGTGGCGTTTTTCCTGCCTATAGAGTCCGGTGCCGTGCCTCCGGCGGATACGGGCTTCACGCTGTTGGGAAAGTCGATGCTCAACTCCCACTCATTGTCACGGCCGGTGGTCTTGAGCGTTCCCGTGAAGGCTATCGTTTGGCCGTATACCCAGGGGTTGTCCTGGTCGAACGTCCCCGCCAGCGTCCCGATGGTCTGCGGGGTGGAAGCGGGGGTACCCTTCACCGTATAACCGGCGGGGATGTAAATCACGAGTTCCAAGAGAGCCGCTTCGTTCTTTCGGACATCGAGAGTGACAATGTATCCGGTTGGACCTCCCGGAGAGGTGCTCGCACTTGATTGGACGTTGAGCCTTGCCTGGGAAGGCCGCACCAATGGGGCGCCCTCTCTGGCAAAGAAGACGAGGCCGTTGTCAAGGTCGATCCGCCAGCTCACGATGGAGGAGCTCTTCGGGATAGTCTTCAGGTAGTCGTCCACGAACGTCCTGTCGGGAGATTGGGGGAGCGGCGCGTCGAAGTTCACAAGCGCCACACCGCTAACTCCCGGCACCAACAGGTTTGACGGGGTGGATGTGGGATATGTCTGAGGGAACGCTTCCATGAAAAAGCGGTCGGCAGCGGTGCTGATAGTGTTCGCGTCTACTTCAAAACGGGCCGCCTGGCCCGTGGTGCTTGTGCCGCCGACCGCACCGGCTACGAGGCCAGCCAGGATTCCGAGGATGGCCATCACCGCCAGCAGCTCGGTAAGGGTGAACCCCCTCTGCCGGTGCTGCTCCATCCTTTTCACTACACTGCTCATCAAAGTGCCTCCTCGCTGCGTGCCCCGTAGTCCCCGTGCTTCTGCGTATCGTGCCAGTCTCTCCTGGCAGCCGGGGACTAGGATTCGTTGTGTTTAGGGAAAGACTCCCTGATAGCCGGACTTGCTCTGAACCGGATATACGGCTAGCAGGCTATTCACCCCGCCGTCTTCACCAACGAACCAGAGGTATGAACCACTGCAATTGGACAGAGAGCAATTCTCTTCTGCGGCGGAATCGGGCACCTGCCTGATGAACCCCGCAGCCTTGAGTGCGTCGAAATCGATGAGATAGTCGCGGGAGTCTACGTAATAGGTGGTGCCGCCGTCGTTGACCGCCGTGACGTGCCACCCGACTTCCGTTCCCACGGCATCCTCGTCGTAAAGGTCGTTCTCAGAAGCCTCTCGTTTTCCATCACCGTCATCCACCCAGCTCGGGAAGCCGCCTTGAGTTCCGGCCAGGGGGTTGCCTGCAATGCCGCCTCCGATGATCGCGGCTACGTTACCAACGTCACCTGTATAGAAAGCGCCGCCACCCTTATCGGCACCGAGGATGGGGTACTGGCGGCCACCCTTGTACTTTTCGTTGTCCTTGCTGGCGTAGTACTGGTCGACGATATTCTGTATCTGATTGCGCTCAGTCTTATAAGACTCTTCCTGGCCTGAGCCGAGCTGTGTGGTCACAACCGGAATCACGATGGCGGCCAGCACACCTATGATGGCGACCACCACCACGAGCTCCAACAGCGTGAATCCGCGGCTTGCGCCGATGGAGTTGCTGGCCGGGTCCTTCGATGTAGTAGTTGCGGTCAAGATGGTCTCGCACTCCCGAGGTCTCTGCTTCCAAAGCTTCCCGCATGCCTGAAGCGGACATCTACAAGTATGCAGAGGTGTCTAGCTAGTGGAAATCACCCGTTCGGGTGAGGAAAGGATGAAAACGTGTGGCAAAAGTGTGTGGGTTCGTGGCGGCTAGTGTGGATGCAGGAATCCGAGCCTGGAGGCGTAGGCCACGGCCTCGCTGCGGTTTTTCGAATGGAGCTTGCTCAGAATATTCTTTACATGGGTTTTCACAGTGTTCTCTGATACAACAAGGTCTCCCGCAATCTCGGCATTAGACATGTCGCGGGCAACTAGCTGGAGTATCTCCTGCTCCCGTAGAGTAAGCTGCGCGTCTATCTCTTCGGAATTGGCAGACTCTGCCATCGGCGCCGTGTGTGAAGGGCGGCCGAGCTCTGAAATGAAGCGAGGCGCCATTGATGGCGATACTACAACCCATCCCTGGTGAACTTGATGCAGCGCCTCCACGATTTCCCTGGGGTTGGCAGTTTTGAGTACGTACCCCAACGCGCCAACGCTCAAGGCCTTGAAGAGATCCGCCGGCTCCTCCGATACTGTCAGGACCAGCACTTTGATTTCGGGCCATCGCTGGCGGATGTAAGCGGTTGCTTCTATCCCGCCCTGGCCCGGCATGTTCAAATCCATAAAAACCACATCGGGGCTTGTTGCCAGCGCCTTTTCGACGGCTTCTTTGCCGTCGCTCGCCTCTCCAACCACTTGAATCCCGGCCTGCTCGTCCAGCACCTCGGCCAGACCTCGCCGGAACAAATCATGGTCATCGACAACCAGCACCCGGATAGTGTTCATGGGGGTGTATTTTCACTTGTGGGGTACGTAATGACAACTTCTGTGCCCTCCCCGGGGACGCTGCGTACTTCCAGCGACGCCCCGACCAGATGCGCGCGCTCCGTCATGATTCCGAGACCATGTCCCTTCGGTTGTGAAGGTGGGAACCCCCTGCCGTCGTCCCGTACATGCACCACCACGCTGGGGCCGACGTATTCCAGCGTCACCCACGTCCTGCGGCAATACGAGTGCTTTGCAACATTCGCCAGGGCTTCACGAACGATCTGGAGAAGCTGGAACTTCACACGCGGCGACAAATTGGTTCCATCGACCTCACCCAGCAGACCCACCTCTGCTGCCAGGCCCGTATCCCTGCTCCACTGCTGCACGACATTGGTTATGCCGGTTGGAAGGGGCGTGCTCTCTTCGCCATCCTGCGTCTCGTCCAGATAGTCGCGCACCGACAGGTACGCACGCTCCACCATCGTCTGCACATCCGCCACGTCCCTCGGCGTGAGTGCACCGGACGACGAAGCCCGCTCTTCCGCCCTTCTCATCTTTAGCGACAGAAACGCCAGAGTCTGCGCTACGCTGTCGTGGACCTCACGTCGCAGCCGCGTGCGCTCGGCTGCTTGCGACTCGGCTTGGAGACGCCGTTGCCAGTTCAGGTTCGCGAGAAACGGCAAATACGAAATGAGCAGGCAGACAGCCATGTACAACAGGGAGAAGGCCAGGTAATTCCCGCTGAGAATCCAGGGATAGTCTCCAAGTCCCAGGTTGCCTGCAACATAAGCGCCGGAGACCGACAGGCCTGAAGCCAGCGCAACGGACAGAGCGTACTGAACGTTCATCAAAAGGCTGGCGGACAGGATGGAAGCGAGCGAATAGATAAGGAAAGGACTGTCCAAGCCTCCCGTCAGGATAACCAGTGCAATGCCCAGGACAAGGTCGCTTGCCAGCACCGACAGGCCGATAGCAAGCGGAAGCCCTGCTGGATTGAATCGCCACAACACGCGGATGACGGTATATGCGCCGACCACCATCACCGTAACGGTGCCGGGGACGGAAGGCTCGGTCGGTGTATTCAGCGTGAAAAGAAGTCCGGCGCCCATCGCGAATGTGAAAAAGCGAAAGATGGCCAGCGCCTGAAAAACTGCATCAACATAGCGCTCGATCGGGCGGGCCGGCGATACTGCACCGTCTTGCCGCCGGCTCCAGGGCAATGCAAGGATACCCCTCTTGCCCCGGAGCGGACTCTATTTCTCCTCAGCGCGAGCCATTTCGGGCTAGCTCACTATCCGGTCGACAAGCGACTGGTACGCCGAAATCGCCTGGCTTCCCCACAGCAGTCCAACGATTGCGCCAGCTGACATGAACGGCCCGAACGGGATGGCATCTTTTCTGCCGCGAAGCCGTGTGGCGATGAGTGCGATAGCCACAATGCCTCCCGCTACCATGGCGGTCCACAGCCCCACGAGCGTGCCCTGCACGCCCGTTAGCACCCCGATAACGCCTGCGTACCTCACGTCACCTCCGCCCATGCCCGCCGGATAGGCAACAAAAATCGCCAGGAAAATCAGGAAGGCCGCCCCGCCTGCCACCAGGGAGTTGTACAGGGACCCGAGCATCTCCTCGTTACCGAGAAACGTTCGTGGAAGTCCCAATTCGTTCCAGAACGGAGCCACGAGGACGGCCAGCACGAGTGCGGGTGCAATCATCCGGTTGTAAATGAGGCCGTGCTCCAGGTCGATGATGGCCACGGCCACGAAGAATGACACGCACGCTGCCAGCACAAGGAAACTGAGTCCAAGCCCGTACTGCAAGTAGATTGCCAGAAAGAGCAGGCCGGTAATGAGTTCAATGGCAAATACCCTCGGCGGGATAGGATTCCTGCAGTACCTGCACCGGCCGCGCAACACGAGATAGCTGACCAGCGGAATCATGTCGTAGCGGGCGAGTGGGCGGTCGCAGCGAGGGCAGTGCGAAGGGGGGCTGACAAGCGACAGCCCCGCTGGAAGCCGGTCGCCTACGACGTTCAAAAAGCTGCCCACCGAAGCCCCGATAACGAAAAGAATGATAGCCACTATTTGGCTACTCGTACGGGACGGTGAACGACAGTCCCATCACCCAGAGTGCAGCCCCGGCCTGGTCCCTGGACAGGCTCAACGCCTTCACCAGCGCAGCGGGAGTTCGCTCCACAAGATCCAACACTCCCAACAGGTCTAGCATCGGCCCCCTGAGAGACAGGGAATATCTGATAGCCGAGTACGAAGTGGTTCCGAACGTCTCGGAAGCCTGCTCGCTGTTGAACAGGCTCACGCCGATTTGCAAGCCTGTTATGTACTCCGTAAGAATCGCACCTGTGGCAAGGGCATCCGTCCGGCTCGGGAACGTGGTCTTGGGCTCGTCAGGCAGCGGGGTCTGGTTCTCCAGCGCCTCTTCCAGCTCCGCCTCCCGGATTTGCAAATCATCGAATTCCAGAGTGAGCAACGGGATGTCCTGTTGGCGTTGGGCTATGTCCGCCCGGACACCGGACAGCGCATCTTTAGCGTCCGCCCGTCCCATATAGAGATATACGACCACAGCCGCCAGCAACACTATCCCGGCGGCCGCCAAAACTTGCGGCCGCCGGAGCGCCTTAAGGTTAAGATCCCGCTGCAACATCGTTCGGTTTCACCTGGAGTATCGCTTCGAAAGTCACGCCGGTGGCCTCGCCCTTCCACTGCAGGCTGACAAGCTCTATGAGGCCGGAACTTACTTGAAGGTCGGACTGGAAGCGGGCTATGGCGCCGACGCTCTCGGAAGTACCTTGCAAAACTACCCGCCCGCTCGACTCTGTTGCGAGGGAACCGAACTGCACCTCCGAGTTTTCCAAAGCCGCCAGGGCCGCGAGCGCGGGCCCCCATGCAATGTCTATGACAGGCACTTCGGGTGTGGCCTCCAAGGCGAGAAGCTGCTGTTCGAGCTGCACGATTCGTGCTTCGGTATCGCGTATGTCTCCCTGCAGGGCGGATACCTGTGACTGAGCGGAAGTTTGTACTCTGATCTGGGCGGCTAAATCGGCCTCGGCGGCCCGCTTGTCCAGATAAAAAAACAGGCCCACTCCCACTTCGATGATGAACAGCAAAACAAGTCCGGCGGCGATAGCCATTTTTCGCCCGGTCCGGTCAGGCGGGACCAAACTCACCTGCGGGACGCGCCGCCAGTCCCAGTCCTCGGTGTTCAGATAGTTGCTCCCGCCTCGCACGCCTTACCTCAACTCGTTGATATGGAGCCCAGGGTCGAGTAGATGCCGGAAATCACTGCGATTGCAACGAAGCCGACCACACCGGCGACGAACATGATGACGAGCGGCTGGATGAGCTCCGTTGTGCTTGAAACCGAGCGTTCTGTCTGGTCTTGGTAATAGTCCGCCAGACTTGCAAGCGTATCCCCAAGGTTCCCGCGCATCTCGCCTGTCGAAAGGGATTGGGAGAGGATGTTTGGAAACGCCTTCCTGTTCGCGAACGCCTGCCCTATACGAGTGCCTCCCGCCGTTTCCTCGATCACGCTGGCAAGTTCCTTCCGCAGATGAGTATTGGGCAGGCCATCGCCTGTCAGCCGCATCGCCTCGACAGGGGCGACTCCGGCGCGCATCAGCGTCCCCATGGTGGAGGTCAGGAAAAACATGTTGCTGCTGACGATGATGCGGCCAACCACCGGCACCTGCAGAAGCGTGATGTCTCGTATCCGGATGCCGGGCTTGCTTCTTGCCGCCAGCACCGCAATCATTGCGACAACCAGGAAAGCCAGGATGAAGGCCAGGCTGTTCGTCTGGAACACATCGGCCACTGCCAGCAAGATGCGGGTGGCAAGTGGCAACTGCCCTCCAAACTCTTTTAGCAGCTTGGTAAGCGCGGGCAGGGAGTACGTGATGAGGACGAACGACGCAATCATTGCCACGACGAGGGTGATTGCCGGATATACAAGTGCCTTCTTCACCTTGTCGGTTACGCTCTTCCGGCGCAGGAGGTTAGCTGCAATCTGCGCCAATGACGCCGAGATCGTTCCCGTTACCTCGCCCACTTTGATCATGCGGATATAAAACTCGGCGAATACAGACCGGTGTTTCGCCATTGCGTCCGAGAAGCGTGCGCCGGCCTCGATATCAGAGATGACCTGGCGCATGGCCTCTTTGAGGCCGGGACTGCGGGCCTCGTCGCGCTGCACCATGAGCGCCCTGCGCAGCGAGATGCCGGACGTCAGCAGGGCGGACAACGAGCGGGTGAAGTCGATGATGTCGCGGGGGTTCGGCGTGAATAGGCCCGGGAACCGCTGTACGAACGTTTTCCCCCGGCGCACGGCCATGAGCCGGTAAGGGGTAAGCTCCTCTTGCTCAAGAAGACTGTACGCGGCGTCCTCGGAGTCCGTGTCCAGGACGCCCTTGACCTTCTCACCTTGCCTCGTAAAGGCCTCGTACTTGATGGCCATGGTGTCCTCGTAACTCTACGTGATGAAGAAGACTCTACGCAGAACCTCGCTGACTGTCGTAACGCCTTCCTTTGCCTTCAACATGCCGGCACGCCGCAGCGGAATCATGCCCTCGGAAATCGCCTGGGTTCGTATCTCCTGGCCGCTCGCGCCCGCTACGATGAGCTTGCGGATGCCTTCTGTAACCGTCATAACCTCGAAGATGCCCGTTCGTCCATCATATCCCGTTCCACGGCAAAAGTTGCACCCCTGCGCCCGGTAGAACTTCGGTGCGGCATCTTGCATCTCCTCCGTCTCGAACATGGAAGACTTCTCCTGGAGAAAGTCGTGCATGGAGCGCCGCTGTATCTGCGAAGCGTACGTGTCCAGTAGCGCCGCTGCCGTGGCGTTGCAGTATTGGATGAGGCCATCCGGGTCTATCACCACCAACCCGTCGATGATGCTTTCCTGGATGGCCTGCAGCGTGGCCCGCTCGCGGGTGACGGCCTCATTCGTGGCCTCCAGCATCGTTTGCTGCTGCTTGATGGTGCGGTACCCCTCCCAGACCATGTACACCAGCGTCAGGTACAGATAAAAGAACCCGCCGCCGATGGCGCCGGCGATAACCCAGCGGATGCGCCCTGCCTGTGCTCCAAGGTCGGGGATGGTCATCTCACCGCGAAGCCCGGCTTCGACCTCCGCGATAACGCTAATGGCTTCCTGCCGTATCTGCGTGATGTCCCGCCTGACCACTTCGCCAACGATGACGGCGAGGGCAACCGCAAGGATGAGCATGATGACGAAGCTGATGACGGAGAACTGTGCGAGGAGGTTTCCTTTGAAGACCTTGTGAAGGGAGTCAAACATGGTTTGCGAAAAGCCCGCCCCTCGTTTTCGGCTCTGGCTCCGGCTCCGTGGCCTCTTGAACGGGGCGAGTGTAGCACCGCACACATTGGGCGTCAATCTAATTCATGTCTAAGAACATATCTAAAAACACCTTGGTGGCCTGTGCTCGACCGCTCTACGATGGTACGTGAAGGGTGGGATATATGTTCAAAGCTGTTGTTCATGCGTCCCAGGCAATGACGCTGGCACGGAGACGGGGACGGTCAGTGATTCTCCTGACGATGGCCTGCGTCTTCTTCCTGGTAGCCGCTTGTGCGGAAACTGGTTCGCGGTCGAATGCCGTCTACTTTTCTTCGGACAGAAGCGGCGATTTCGATATCTTCATCGTAGATACGGAGACCGGTGACGCACGAAACCTGACGGACTCCCCCGGCGACGACCGTTTCCCCGTGGCTTCGCCCGACGGGAAGCTCATTGCCTATGTCGCCAACGTCGGCGCGGACGAGGTCATCCGCGTGCTCGACCCGTCGGGAGACAGCAGCAGCGAGCTCAGGGCCTCCGGCAGTAAGAGCCGCGACCCGCGATGGTCTCCCGTGGGGGACCGTATCGCGCTCATCAGGTTCGGCGCCGACTCCCCCGAAGTCTATACCGCAAAGATAGACGGTTCGACATGGGCCATACTCTCCCGGCTTCCGGGCGACGAGGTGGGCGACTGGTCGCGCAACGGCGAGTCCATCGTCTTCGCCATCCACGACGGCCCCGCGCAGGGCCTGTATGTGCGCAACCCCGACGGAGTGAACGAGTTCCGCCTCACCGATACCCCCGACCGCAATCCCGTCTGGTCGCCCGATTCGAAGCGCATCGCCTTCATCTCCAGCAGGGACGGCAACGACGAGGTGTATGTGATGAACGGCGGCGGTGGCGGACTCGTCCGTATCACAGAAACCGATGGGGCCGAATACGACCTGTCATGGTCTCCGGACGGGAAGAAGCTCATGTTCGTTTCGGAAAGAGATGGTAACGCCGAGATTTACGTGGCTGCCGCCGACGGCAGCGCACAGACGCGTCTTACGTTCAACCAGGTGCGGGACATCCAGCCCGCGTGGTCTCCCAACGGAAGGCGCATCGCCTTCGTCTCGTACATGGACGGCGATGCTGAAATCTTTCTTATGAACGCCGACGGCTCCTCCCAAACGCGTTTGACCAGCAACGACGCGGAAGATATCGACCCCGGCTGGTGAGCGGAAAGCCGCTCTACGTGGATGCGAAGGAGCGTCTGCTATACTTTGGAGGCAGTCCGGCCTCGCGAGAGATGCTCCATATGCCGTCCTCCGATACTTCAACCGACACCTCAACAAAGGCAAACATGTCCAACGCACAGGGCGCCGCACGCACGTACGGGCGTATCGTGGTCAAGGCCGGCAGCGCGCTCCTCACCCGAGAGGGCGACAGGCTCGACCTCAAAGTCATGTCATCCCTCGTCTCCCAGATCGCCGAGTTGCGCAAACGGGGGCTGGAGGTCGCGCTCGTAACGTCGGGGGCCGTCGCAGCCGGGAGGAAAGTCCTGGGCCTCTCCCGGGGCGGACGCGACCTCCCCATGCGCCAAGTGATGGCCGCCGTCGGCCAAGGCCAGCTTATGCACGCCTACGAGCAGCTCTTCAGCGAGCACGGCGTGCATGTGGCGCAGGCGCTGCTCACCCGCAACGACCTGGACAACCGCTCCGGCTATCTCAACGTCCGCAACACCCTCCTGAAGCTCATGGAACTTGGCGTTGTCCCCATCGTGAACGAGAACGACGTTGTCGCCGTGGATGAGCTGGGCGGCAGAGTGTTCGGCGACAACGATACCCTGTCGGCGCTGGTAGCCAACCTCATCGACGCCGACCTCCTGGTCCTCTTGGGGCAGGTCGAAGGCCTGTACACAGCCGACCCCGGGGTCGACCCGTCGGCGAAGCTCATAGACAGGGTGGAGCAGGTCGATAAGAAAATCGAGGCGATGGGCGGCTCGTCGCGCGACGGCATGGGCCGCGGCGGCATGGCGACCAAGCTGGAGGCTGCCAAGCTGGCGACGGCTTCGGGCACTGCCGTGGTTATCGCCAGCGGGCTTGCGCCGGACATCATCGTAAGGCTGGCTGGCGGGGAGTCCATCGGCACCCTGTTCGCCCCGGTCGGCAGCCGCAAGGAGAGCCGCAAGCGCTGGCTCCTCAGCGGCGCATCGGAGAGCATGGGCGAGGTGGTCGTCGACGACGGCGCGGCAGCGGCGCTGTCCCGGCGCGGCAGCAGCCTTCTGCCAGCGGGAGTGACCGAAGTACGCGGCCCCTTCGAGCGGGGCGACGTCATCTCGGTTCTGGACAAGTCGGAGCGCAAGGTAGCCGTGGGCATCGTGAACTACGGCTCCCGTGACCTGGCAGCCATCAAGGGCGTGCAGTCCGGACGCATAGGAGAGTTGCTGGGCCACGACTTCGGTGACGAGGCTATGCACCGCAGCAACATGGTGGTACTTTAGTTTTTAGACAGAACCGTACCGACGACGGGAGAACGGAATGTCCGAGCTTCAGGCCATAGGTATGTCGGCCAGGAAGGCGGCCCGCCAGCTTGCCAAGCTGGACCGTGCCGTTAAGGACCGCGCGCTCCTCGGCATCGCCGAAACCCTTGAGTCGAAACAGCCCGCAATCATCGAGGCCAACCGCAAGGACGTTGCCGCGGGCCGCGAAGCCGGACTCTCCGATGCCATACTTGACAGGCTCACGCTCGACGGCAAGAGGCTCTCGGCCCTCGCGGCCGACGTCCGCAAGGTGGCCGGCCTGACCGACCCCGTCGGGGAAGAGTTCGACCAGAAACTGCTTCCTAACGGCCTGCGGCTGAGCAAGCGCCGCGTCCCTCTGGGCGTCATCGGCGCCATCTACGAGAGCCGTCCCAACGTCACCATCGACATCTCGGCCCTTTGCATCAAGTCGGGCAATGCCGTCATACTGCGCGGCGGCAAGGAGGCCATCCACACCAACGCCGCCCTCGCCGCCCTCGTGCGCGCCGCCATCGCCGGCGCCGGTGTGCCCGCGGACGCCGTCCAGTTCATCTCCTCCACCAACAGGAAGCTCGTGGACGAGATGCTGAAGATGAAGGAGTACATCGACCTCCTCATCCCGCGCGGCGGCGCCGAACTGGTGCGCCGCGTGGCCGCCGAAGCGGCCATGCCCGCCGTCACCGGGGGCATTGGCGTGTGTCACACGTATGTCGACAGGGGGGCCGATGTTGATATGGCAGTAGGCATCGCCTACAACGCCAAGGTGCAGCGCCCCAGCGTCTGCAACGCCATGGACACCCTGCTGGTGCACGCGGGCGCCGCGCCGGAGGTCCTTCCGAAGGTGGCCCGCGAGTGGGGCAAGGCCGGGGTGGAGATGCGGTGCGACTCGCAGTCCATGAAGATTCTCCAGGCCGTGAAGGGCGAGATGTCCAACGGCTTCAAACTTGTGCCCGCCGGGGAAAGCGACTGGGGTACCGAGTTCCTGTCGCTGACCGCATCGGTGAAGGTGGTCGCCTCTATCGAAGAGGCGCTGGCCCATATCGAGCAGTACGGCTCAGGGCACACCGAGGCCATCGTGACGCAGGATTACGCCGCCGCGATGCGGTTCGTGGACGAGGTGGACGCGGCGGCGGTGATGGTGAACGCCAGCAGCCGGTTCAACGACGGGGGCGAGTTCGGGCTGGGCGCCGAAGTGGCCATCAGCACGAGCAAGTTCCACGCGCGCGGCCCCATGGGCCTCCGCGAGCTGACCTCGTACAAGTGGACGGTGCTGGGTTCGGGACAGATACGAAACTGACCCGGCCCTGAGCGGGGC
>Ga0194132_10010342_pt1 | contig 12446 bp, 12 predicted proteins | sample TA2KigOf80mmetaG_FD_148612 | JGI IMG/M metagenome (GOLD analysis project Ga0194132, IMG submission 148612) | Freshwater microbial communities from Lake Tanganyika, Tanzania - TA2015054 Kigoma Offshore 80m | ecosystem: Environmental > Aquatic > Freshwater > Lake | place: Tanzania: Lake... | reverse complement strand
AACCATGGTGGAGTACGGACTCGGCATGGGCCTCGACCGCATCAACCCCGAAGAGCCGCAGTGGCGCGCCGTGATCATTGAAAAGCGCTCTGAGATAATCCGCTTCCGTTCCCTGGAGACGCGCCGCCGACACCTGACCGCCGCGGAGGTAGAGTGAAATGTACCTCTCACAGTTGTTGATCAATGTTGGGGACGATCCGGACCGCCCCAGGCCTGGAAGGCTTTGGCTCCGCAACGTCTATCGCGTTCACCAACGTCTGTCGATGGGCTTCCCGTCGGCCGGCAAACTTAAGTCAGATCGTGAATTTCTAAAGCCGTATATGAGTGACGACTTTGGGAGCGTTCATGTCCAGCGCTCGAACGCCGAAGCGTTCCTGTTTCGCATTGACCCTCTTCCTGGCGGCAGGGCCATGGTGTTGGTGCAATCCGCCGTGCAGCCTGATTGGGGGTACGCGTTCAGCAACGCCGTCTTCCTTCTGGCCGGGCCACCTTCAGGCAAACACTTCGAGGTCAGTCTGAGGGAAGGGGACTCCTACAGGTTCCGCCTCCAAGCGAATCCAACCCGTAAGATAGAGACAAAGACGGGGGACGACGGCAAGAAGAGCCACGGCAAGAGGGTGCCTGTGCCGAACGAGCGCCTCGAAGACTGGCTTCTCCTCCGTGCGCAGCGGTGCGGTTTCCGCATCAGGGAAATGGCCGTCCAGGCCGGTTATTTGAACTTCTCCAAGGGTCCGGATAAGCAGGGGAGCCGCCTCCGAACGGCGCGCTACGACGGCGTACTGGAAGTGACGGACCCATCCTGCTTGGGAGAGTCAGTCATCTCCGGCATCGGCCCCGCAAAGGCGTTCGGGTGCGGGCTGCTTTCTCTCGCGCCGGCCAACGGGAGGTGACCCATGCGACTCCAGGACCTGCACACGCTCCCGAAAGTGAGAGACAGCTGGACCTATCTCTACCTGGAGCACTGCCGCGTTGACCAGGACGATAAGGCCATTGCCGTGCACGACGCCGAAGGCAAAACGGCCGTGCCGTGCGCATCGCTAACCACGCTCATGCTGGGGCCGGGCACAACGATAACCCACGCCGCCATCAAGACCCTGGCAGACAACGGCTGCATGGTCATGTGGTCCGGGGAGGGCGCGGTGCGCTTTTACGCCTCCGGCACCGGGGAGACTCGCTCCGCCCGCAACCTACTCAGGAAGTCTTACCTCCACTCGGACCTCAAAGCGCGGCTCAAGGTGGTGTTCCGCATGTACTCCATGCGGTTCAACGAGGAGCTGGACCCATCGCTCAACCTCCGGCAGGTGCGGGGCAAGGAAGGCATCCGCGTGCGCGAGACGTACGCCCGCTTCAGCCGCGAGACGGGCATACCGTGGTCCGGCCGCTCGTACCAGCGGGAGCAGTGGATGAACGCAGACCCAATCAACCGCGCGCGCTCCGCCGCAAACAGCTGCCTGTACGGCGTTTGCCACGCCGCCATCGTCTCGGCAGGGTACTCCCCTGCCCTGGGGTTCATCCACACCGGCAAAATGCTCTCGTTTGTCTACGATGTCGCGGACCTGTACAAGACGGAGATCACCATTCCCGTCGCGTTCAAGGCTGTGGGGGACGGCGGAGACAAGCTGGAGACCCGCGTGCGCCAGACCTGTCGCGATATCTTCCACGAAAGGAGGTTTCTTAACAGAGTCATCCCGGATATCGAAAAGGCGCTGGACGTTGGCCCCGCTGGTGAACTGGAGCTGGACGCAGACGCCGCAATACCCGGCGGGCTGTGGGACCCGTTTGTCGGGCTCCTGGGCGGCGGGGTGAACTACGGCGCAGAGGAGGCACCCATTGGTAGTGCTGACGGTTGAAAGAGTATCGCCGAGCCTGAGGGGAGAGATCAGCCGGTGGATGATAGAGCCCAGGCCGGGCGTGTTCGTGGGCAACCTCTCCGGCATGGTGCGAGACAGGCTGTGGGAAGATGTGTGCAAGAAAGCGAAAGACGGCGGGGCAATGCTCACCTACACAACAGATAACGAGCAGGGCTTTGCTCTGCGAATGTGGGGCAGCCCCAACAGAGTGGTCCGAGACTTCGAAGGGCTCGCGCTCATCACCGTTCCCCGTTAACGGCTGTAAATCCACAGGAGGCCCTGGCCTTTTTCAGTATTGTCCCCACGCACGTGGGGGTGAACCGCACGAGAAGGTTGTCATGACGGTTGACGCTGTCATTGTCCCCACGCACGTGGGGGTGAACCGAAGGAAGCAGAGCGCATCCTGCGTGAACGCCTATTGTCCCCACGCACGTGGGGGTGAACCGAACGGGCAACTGCATTATCACATGCTCGTAGGATTGTCCCCACGCACGTGGGAGTGAACCGAGACCCCTGGTTACCTGAACAGGTCCCAGATGATTGTCCCCACGCACGTGGGGGTGAACCGGCGCTGGTGGACCTGCCGGCGGTTCCGCCGGTATTGTCCCCACGCACGTGGGGGTGAACCGGCCGTCTACGGCATACCAGTTTGCGCTGGTTGATCGTCCCCACGCACGTGGGGGGGGTGAACCGTTCTACCGCATGGTGGACGGGCATATCGGCGTATTGTCCCCACGCACGTGGGGGTGAACCGAGGCTATAGAAAGCGTCCGGGTTGTCGCAGCGATTGTCCCCACGCACGTGGGGGTGAATTATCGGAAGGTGGGGCGACAAAGGGGCGGGGCTCATGTCCCCTCTCTCCGTGGACAGAGAGAGGGCTAGGGAGAGAGGTCGGGGGGCGCCGGCGGGCCAAAGGCAACACCCTCACCCGTCCCGATGGGGCATCGGGACGACCTCTCCCGTCAAGGGAGAGGTAAGAATGGGGCAAAGGGCCGAAGCAGCCGGAAAGGGCCATGGCAAGAGGTCTCCACGTCTGTTCTGCCTTATCCCCTCTCTCTGAAGTCGGTCGAAGATCCCTCATGCTTCATCGGGAAGAGAGGGCCAGGGAGAGAGGTCTACTCCAAAAAGTCACGCAGCTTTTGCGCGCGGACGGGCTGGCGGAGCTTGCGGAGGCCCTTGGCCTCTATCTGGCGGATGCGCTCGCGGGTAACGCCGAACTCCTGGCCCACCTCTTCCAGCGTGCGGCCGCGGCCGTCGTGCAGGCCGAAGCGCAGCTCAAGCACGCGGGCCTCGCGCTCCGTGAGCGTGGTGAGCACGCTTGCTATCTGGTCCTTGAGCACCTGGCTGAAGGCCGCCTCCTGAGGCGGCACGGCGGCGCGGTCCTCGATGAAGTCCATCAGGTGGGAGTCCTCTTCCTCTCCCACCGGCGTCTCCAGCGATACGGGCTCCTGCGAGATCTTGATGACCTCCCGCACCTTCTCGGGCGTCACTTCCATCACGGCGGCTATCTCATCAATGGTGGGCTCGCGGCCCTGCTGCTGCACCAGCACGCGGCTGGCGCGGATAAGGGTGTTGATCATCTCCACCATGTGCACGGGCACGCGGATGGTGCGCGATTGGTCGGCAATGGCGCGGGTGATCCCCTGCTTGATCCACCACGTGGCGTAGGTGCTGAACTTGTACCCGCGACGGTAATCGAACTTCTCCGTCGCGCGGATGAGGCCTATGTTGCCCTCCTGGATGAGGTCCAGCAGGGGCATACCGCGGCCCATGTACTTCTTGGCGATGCTGACGACGAGCCGCAGGTTGCACTCTGTGAGGTGGTCGTGCGCGGCCTGGCCCTCCACCTTGATGCGCTCCAGCCGGCGGTGGAACACGAGGTCGAGCACCTCCGCTTCCCTGGCGAAGCCGGGGTCGGCGATGCGCTCCCGCACCTCCGTCAGGGCGAGGTCCGCGCCCGCCAGCTCCACAACCTCCGCCGGCAGCAGGCGACTGTTGATGGAGGCGGCGTCCAGGCGGCGGCGCACGTCTTCCATGCTCTCGTTCAGCGCCTCTTCCAGGTAGGCCATCAGCTCTTCGGAGAGGTTGCCGTCCAGCACGTCGCGCAGCGCCGGGTCGGAGACGAGGCGCTGGAGGGTGATCTCTCCCTCCGCGCCCGCGTAACGGGCAAGGGCGACGACGATCGGCCCGGAATCGCACACGCGGCGGAGCATCTCCAGCACCACCTGCCGCGGCGTGGGCGCGCGGCCCAGGAGCTCCTCCATCTGCCGCTCCACCTTACGCACGTGGGCCGCAGCCTCCATGCTCCGCGCCAGCACGCGCTCCTCCGCCGCCTTGAGAAGCCCCTCCCTGCCTATCTCGCGCAGGTACATGCGGACCGGGTCTTCGATGAAGTCCGCCCCCTCTTCCGCGGCAACGTAACGGGCAGGCGCCCCTTCCGGCGGCGGCACGGGCAATACTGCGAGCTCAACTTCAGGTTCGGGTGTGGTGACCATTAAGCAAAGTCCTCGTTTCCATGACGTGTTCCATGGCGTAATCGGTACGACTCTCAAGAGGAATAACAAACGCCGTGTCGAGGTGGGGGCAGGCGGGGCCGGTCGTCCGGGGCCGATGTGGCGGCAAGAACATGATAACACAGGGGGACGGGGTACGGGGTACGGAGAGAGCAGGGGAGGCGCGCCGGGGAACGCACAGGACCCTGCGGTGTCGCAGGACCCATGTGCTTTTCCGTGCTTGTTGGGGCGCGGGCGCGCCGCCGACAGGCTAGGCGTCCTTGACGCCCTTGCCCTTGAGGTAGTCTATGGCAAGCTGAACGGTCGTGATCTTCTCGGCGTCCTCGTCGGAGATCTCTATCGGAGTCTCCGGCGTGCCGAACTCCTCTTCCAGCGCCATGATAAGCTCAACAAGGTCGAGCGAGTCGGCGTTCAGGTCCTCGGTGAACGAGGCGGTGGGCACAACCTGGGCCGCATCGACGCTAAGCTTCTCGGCAACTACCACCCGTACTCGCTCAAGGACCGTCGCCATCTTCAGATACCTCCATGTAATGTGCCCCACTCTCTAAACGGGGCGCTAGCCGTAAGGCGAAATTTATGACGCTGCTTCCGATTCGGCCGCGTGACTCTCCATCACGGAGCCCAGCACGCCGTTGACAAACTTGGGGGAGCTGTCCGAACCGAATACCTTGCCCAGCTCCACCGCCTCGTTAATCGCCACCCTGGGCGGCGTCTGGCCGCTCATCATTATCTCATAGATGGCAATACGCAAAACGTTGCGGTCCACCATGCCCATCTGCGCAATGGGCCACGTGGGCGCGAACCGCGATATTATCGCATCAATCTTGTCCTGGTGGTCAAGAACCCCGGCAATGAGCTTCCGCGCGAACGCTTCCACCTGATGGGAAACATCCTCCTCGTGCAGGCGTCCCTCGATCGCCGCCTGCACGGTGTGCTGCTTTGCGCCGTCTACTTCGTAGAGGACCTGGAGGGCGACGACTCTTGCCCTTCGCCGCGCTGCGGAGCTTCGTGATGCTGAAATGGCTGTGCTCAATTAGGGTACGGGGAATCCAGCACCCTCACCAGGAGGGCGCTAGTTCATCCTTAGCTTCAGGATGGAGTCCACATCACCCACGCTGACGGCGCGGGCAGACTTGTCTATCCGCTTGACCATGCCGCTGAGGGCGGTGCCGGGGCCAACCTCGATGAAGTAGTTCACGCCGGCGCCGATCATGTAGTTGATGGACTTGCTCCAGTTGACGCAGCCGCAAATCTGGGCAATCAGCTCGCCTTTCACATCTTCCGCCTTTGTGAGCGGCGCGGCCGTGACATTGGCGACGATTGGCACGACGGGGTCGCTGAACTTGAGGCCGTTCACGGCCTCCACCAGGCCCGCGCGGGCCGGCTCCATGAGGGCGGAGTGGAACGCGCCGCCAACCTTCAGGGGTATGGCCTTCTTGGCGCCGCGGACGGTGCACAGGTCCAGCGCGCGGGCGATGGCCATGCGCTCGCCAGAGATAACGATCTGCTCGGGCGTGTTTACGTTCGATACGTAGGTGCCGGTCTCCCGGGCTATCTCCTCCAGGGAGATCTGGTCCAGGCCAAGCACCGCGGCCATTGCGCCTTCCTGCTTCTCGCAGGCCTCCTGCATCAGGCGGCCGCGCTCTTGCACCAGCCGGGCGGTGTCGCCCACGCTGAGCACGCCGGAAACGGCAAGCGCGGTGTACTCGCCAAGGCTGTGGCCGGCAAGGAATCGGGGTTTGGGCAGGCTGTCCGTGCCCAGCTTCTCCTCCATGGCCTTCATGGATGCAAGGCTAACGGCCATGATCGCCGGCTGGGCGTTGGCCGTTTCGCGGAGCGTCTCCTCGGGGCCGGAGAAGAGAAGGCGGGTCAGCGGTCGGCCGAGCGCCATGTCCACCTCGTGGAACACAGCGCGGGCCGCGGGGGACGAGTTGTAAAGCTGCTCGCCCATGCCCACGGCCTGGGACCCCTGCCCGGGGAATAGGAACGCAGTATCTGTGCCAGGTCTGACAGCGGTAAAGCTAAGGCCCATTTTAGTCCTCCGTCTTGAGAGACGCTTGAACAGGGTCGGAGCTACTCTGCCGTTCCGGTGGAAACTACTTCGCGCCCGTTGTAGTAGCCGCACTTGGGGCAAACGCGGTGCGGCATCTTGGCGGCGTGGCACTGGGGACACTCGCTCAGGTTAGGGGGCGTCTTGGCGTGGTGCGCCGCGCGCTTGCCCTGACGGCCGCTGGAGTGTTTCTTCTTTGGGAGAGGTGGCATTGAATTACTCGGCTTCCCTTAGATTCAGAGTAGGCGCCAGGTCGAGCAAAGGCCCCCACTGGCTGTCCCTAACTACCTTGTCGCAATCGCATTCGCGCTCGTTGCGGTTCGTGCCGCACTTTTGGCATATGCCCAGGCAGCCTGCCTTGCACACGGGCTTCATGGGCACGCCCGCCACAAAGTACTGCATCACCGCCTCGGATATGTCCAGGATGTGGTTCTGGTCTATCAGCACCACATCCGCGTTCTCCAGGGTCTCGTCCACCCTCCTGCCGGTGTAAGGGTCCACCGTCATGAGGGCCTCTTCTTCCATCTCAATGTGCACCGGCTCCCGGCACTCCGTAAGGCACCGGCTGCAAGAGCACTCCGCGTACGTGTCCAGGCTGGCGCTGATCCACACCCCGGACTCCGTCTTCACCAGTTTCACCTTGCCGGAGAAGGGTGCCGGCTGGTAACCGCCGGCAAATTCTATCGGTTCGTCCTTGATGGCAAAGCTGCGGGAAGATCCGCTCGCCTCCATCAACAACTGAGATACGTTAAATTCCATCCCGCGCCTCCCCCTCGAGCGGAGGTAGCCCCTTCCTCGCAAACGCGCATTTTATAGCAGCCCCGGCGATTGTGTCAAGTTTCACATACGCCCGAAGCCAGGGGACACCCGCCGCGGATTCGAAAGTAATAGCAGACCGTCAATCAAAACCCAACCAAATAATTGTATCACACCGCCCAAAAATCTTTACAGTTTACGTTCCTTCCCCGCCTCTTCAGCCCGCTACTCACTGCTCACTGCTGACTGCCCACTGCCCACTGCTTAATCCACTATTCCCAATTCACGATTCTGACTCTATACTGCCCGCAAACCCGTGGAGACGACGCACCGATGAAGAGACTGCTCCTCCTCACAATCGCCCTTGCCGCCGCAGCGGCCCTCGGCGCCTGCTCAAAGGGCGACGAGAATATCGAGTACGCGCCGCGCAACCTCACCGTCCTCGTGGGCGGCGGGCGCGGAACAAGCTCGCTGAATGCCTACTTCCCCCAGCGCCTGCCCATCCGCGCCGGCGACACGGTCACGTGGGTGATGAACAAGGTTGGCGGCGACGACCCCCACACAGTCACGTTCACCGACACGCCGGACACCCTGGCGGACATCATCCAGAAGCCCAACGGCGGGCCGCTGGACCAGTACTTCCACCCAAGCCTGCTCTCCCCCACCCGCCTCCCCGGAGACCCCGTCGAAAAGTACGAAGGAACGGGCTATTACAACTCCGGCATCATGTTCGGCTACGACGTGGGCGTGCCCATGGTCGACCAGTTCCAGCTTACCTTCAACACTCCCGGCGAGTACCGCTACTATTGCGGCATCCACGAGTTCCACAAGGGCACCATCGTCGTCGAGCCCAAGACCACCGCCGTGCTCCCCAACCAGCCGCAGATAGACGATATGGCCCTCAAGGAGATGGAGCCCCTCCTGAACATTACCGAGGGCCTACAGGACCGCCTCGTGAAGACCGACATCGTGCAGGACCAGGAGGTAGGACCCAACGGCACCAGCATCTACATCGTCGCCGCGGGCATGGGATCCCCGGACGCGGAGGTAGTCGAGTTTTTTCCCCGTAATCTCACGATCAAAAAAGGCGATACCGTCGCGTGGGCCTCCTCCCGCTTCCACGCGGTCGTGTTCAACCCCGGAGGCGCCTTCCCCCCGTTCTACGTACCCGAAACACTGCCTAACGGCTCAAAAATACTCACCGCAAACCCGCAGGTCCTTGGCAAATACCGCGCAAATACTGAGTTCAACGGTACGGGCCTCTACAGCTCCGGCCTGATGGGCTACGGCCAGCGGCCGGGAGGAATCGGGTACACGCTCACGTTTGCGGTGACGGGGAAGTTCAACTACATGTGCCCCATTCACCGCGGCATGGTGGGCACGGTGACGGTGGAAGAGTAGGAGCAGACGTGCTTGGACAGGGGTCGATGGCGTTGCGCGGCAAGTGGGCGCCGGACTTGTGTTCGGCGCCCACTTGCCAGGAATCATCGGTCTCGGGAGGCTAACACCTGTCCGACGCCAACGAAGCGCAAGTCAGGAAGCTCACGCTAGTGTATTTCTTTGACCTGTTGCCGGGGTGGTTGACATTGTCGACGCCGTCCTCGAAGTAGAGCGTCATGTTGTGCCATCCAAAGCTGCTGGACCTGTGTACTCCGGGAACGTTTCTCAAGTTGTTCCGCTTGACTACCAGCCCCTGGGCATTGCCGGTGAAGCCCACCGTACCCAAAGCGTGCAGGTAGGTGAGATTCAGCCGGAACAGCTCTTTGCCCACCTCAACGCGTTTGGGGTCCAGCGTTGAGTAGTTCAGCCCTTCCTTGAAAAGCTTCTGCATCTGCATCAAGAAGCCCTGGGGATCTGCAGGGTAGTTGCCCGCGGGCGCAGGCGGGTTGAACTTGGGGTCTGCGCCGGTTGGCGCCTGGCCCTGCGCTCCATTCGTGGCGAAGTACCTCGCCAAATTGTTTTCAAGCCCGCCAGTCCCTGTTACCGGCAGGAAGAATGCGGAGTACCAAGGGTTCTCAGCGCCCGGCATGGCGCGGAGCCTGTAGTAGGCGGCGCCGGTGTTGAAGGCGGAGTTAGGGCCTTCCCGGTACGTGAACCTGATGCCGACATCCGCGAGGTTGGAGCGCATAACCTCCATGATGGGCGTGAACGCAGCATTGGCCTCCATGTTCAACGCCAGATCCGCGCCATTGTCCGGCCGGTTCACTATACCGTTCCCGTCTGTGTCCACAAGCCCCATAGCACCAAGCAGTTGTTTGGCTTGCGAAACGTTTCTGACCGCGTTCCGGGGCTGCCATTCAGCTCCCGGGTAGTATGGAGCCGTGGGATGGGGGACCCAGCCCTGAGCAGTCCCGATACCCAGGTATGCAAACTCGTTCATAAGATTCCGGTCCAGGGAAATGGATATTGCCGTCCGGAAGTCCTGGGTCCTGATAAGCTGGCCAATATAGGGGTCTTCGTTCCATTCCAGGTTTTGCTGCAGGCCCGCGTCGTTGCCGCTCAGGTCCGGCCACCGGGCGATGCTGAAGTCTCCCTTGTCCATGTTGGCGAGGTAGAGAGGAAGCTCCTGCAACAGGAAGTTCTCACTGAAAGGGCCATCCGTCTCGCCGCTCAAGGCCCTGAAGACAGCCACATCCCTTGCTTCCACCCTGTCATACACATAGCCGTCCAGGTATGGCAACTGGTTGCCCTGGGGGTCAGCACCATAAAAGTATGGGTTGGCGCAGAGCTTTACCTGTTGTGCGCTGCCCTCACATATGTAGAAGTATCCGAGCGAGGGGACGTTTGCTGTCGTGTTCACGTCGTACTTGCCGCGCCACGCCTGTGTCCAGACGGTGTAACCCCTGTCCTTCATAAGCTTTTCGAAGGCAGCAGGGTCGGGGGTCTTCGGATGGAAGTTCTTCGAGTAGTGGTAGGGCTCCCACATGCATTGAGAAATCGTGCCGCAGTATTGACCGCCTCTGAGATAGCCGGACTCCACGTAGCCGAAGTTTGCATTCTCAAAGCTGAGGGTGAAGGTGAAGTCGTTTATCTTTGTGAACTTGACCGGCTTGCCGGTTATTGGGTCCTGCATCTTCACCGGTACAGTCGGGTTCAGCTCCGCGTTGTAGTTTATCTGGTCGCTCCATGCCCACTCGACGTCCTTCATAGTGAAGGGTTGGCCATCGGACCATTTCAAACCCTGACGGATCTTGATCGTGTAAACCTTGCCGTCAGGGCTGCCCGAGAAGCTCTTGCACACGCTCGGATACCAGTCTATACCGTTTGCGTCCCAAACGACGCAGTACCCGCCTCCGGTGAGGTCTGAGCCGATGTTGGTGAAGTTGCTGGATGAGGTTATCCTCGCGACCCCACCGTACACTCCGATTTCGTCCACCGGGGCGTAAATGTACCTGTCCGCCACTATGGGCATGCGCTGGTCCAGCGGGGGCAATTTGGCCTGCCTGACCAGGTCGGCGCTCCTGGGACTTTCCCTGTATACAGTCGGCCGTGGCGAGTATTCCTTGCTGAAAACAGGGTATTCGCCAGGCTTCAGCGTCTTTGCCGTGTATTGCGGGAGTGCAAGCGGTAGCGCTGGCGCAGTACCTTGTCTCGGGGCAGCCGGTTGAGTGGGGGCGTTTGTGGCGGCCGGGGCCTCGGGCGACCGTGGCTGGGCCGGAGCTTCTGCCGCAACAGCTGCCACAGGCGCTGCCGGCGCGGCAAGCAAGCCGGGGGCCGAAGGGGCGCCTGCGGATACGACCGTGGCTGCGGGCACCGGGGCCTGGGGCTCCTCGGCTACACCGGGCTGGCAAGCTGCCAGGGCCGCGATAGCCGTTGACGCCATTACAGCCCAGGTGACTTTGATGGGGAACAGTAAACTCTTGACTATCGTTCTCACAGCGTTCCTCCTTCTAACACCAGTCTTCTATATATGAATTCGCCGATAACTCCTCCGCCGTATGTCTTACCTGGACCAGATTCACGCAAGCCGTGATTGCCGGAGCAAGGCAATGATCAATTGACCCAGAACGAATAGAGCTTCGCGTCCTTAATGTGGAACTTGAGCTTCACGGGCTTCCGGAGTCTGTGCTTGTAGCCCATGGGGTTTACAACCTCCCTGCCGTCCGGCAGCTTCAACATGGGGAGAGGCGGCTCGGCATGGATAATGTCCCGATCCCCGCGCCATTTCACGACAATGTCAGTGGAATCCGAAGATATCGGGCCGCATTCGGCCCGTGTGTACCCTGCGATGGGATTGCCTTCCATGTCCTGCACCTCAACCTCGACTCTGCCTCGCCGGGCGTCCACGTTGAGGTGCAGCCTCGTCCCCAGGAACGAGATTAGAGTGGTTGTGAGTACGCCCTCGCGCGCTTCAGGCTCTACTGAGGTGAATCCGTCCCTGCGCAACCTGGCGACCCCGACTGCGACGGCCCTGCGCTCGCCGTCTACCACACTTCCGGGCCAGCTATGTGTCCCGTTCTTAACACCGGCGATGTCGTGCGGGATATTTGACCCAAAGTAGTAGAAGCGCAGTTCGTCTCCGACAGAAATCACGTTGCATATCCCGGCGGATTGCGAGTCCCACGAACCTTTTGGGCCGGTCTCGAGCAGCTTCTGCACGCCGAACGGCCTGGAGAAGGTTATCCCGTTGCGGCTGAAGGCCAAGAGCGTCTCACGCGACTGTTCCAGGTACTCTTGCCTGTCATTGTGATATACCCAGATGAAGCCCACATAGACGCTCTCGTACCGCATGACAGTCATCCGGTAGTACTCGTCGCAGGGGCCGTCCAGCTCGTCCGCCGCCACAGCCAGGACCAGCGGCCCCCAGTGCCCAAAGTCCTCGCTAGCGGTCCACGCGACTGTGCGAGCAGAAGGTTCGAAGTACTTCACGTAAGGTCGCATATACGCTACGTACTTTCCGTGGCGCGGGTCCCACCCCAATAGGAACTGCCCATCTGACGTTCCGTGGTCTTTGCCGACCATTGGGTTGTTTGGATATACCTTCCAGTGAATGCCATCCGGAGAGAATGCTGCGTGGTGCCCGCTTGGTCCACCCGGCATACCCAGGAACGGGCCTCCGTGCCAAAAGAATGCCTTGTAGCGTTTGGCTGGTTCATTTAGGATGTCGTCTTTGACAACATTGGCATTGCGCCCGGGAAGGACGATGTTGTTGTCCCTGGAGCCAGCGACCTCCACAATGCCCAAGTCGGGTTTCTCCCAGTGAAGCCCGTCCTGGGACGTCGCGTAGGCGATCAGGCCATCCGTCACCTTGTATGTGTCGTACCACATCTTGTAAAT
>Ga0194132_10010340_pt1 | contig 12450 bp, 11 predicted proteins | sample TA2KigOf80mmetaG_FD_148612 | JGI IMG/M metagenome (GOLD analysis project Ga0194132, IMG submission 148612) | Freshwater microbial communities from Lake Tanganyika, Tanzania - TA2015054 Kigoma Offshore 80m | ecosystem: Environmental > Aquatic > Freshwater > Lake | place: Tanzania: Lake... | reverse complement strand
GCCACAACATCGTGCAGTATCACGACCGCCCCTAAAATGAACAAGGCGGCAAGGGGTCCGACGAAAAGCTGAACTTTGGCAGCGGCCACGGCCGCGTCGAGGGCAAGATCGGCGATGCGCCTGTTCCAGAGGCGCACGGTTTCCGACCCGCGTTCGCGGCCTTCGGCGAGCTTCACGAGCCGCCAGTTCAGATGGTTCTCGGCTAGCACTTTGCCGAAATCGACGTGCGAGTCGGCAAGTTTTCGACTGATGCGTTTCGCGCGTTCCGACAAAGGCTTCATCAGCCGCGATAGCGCCAGCCCGAAGGCGAGGCATACAATAGTCGGTACCGCCGCGACTAGGAGCAACAGTACGCCATAAGCCAGCACGGTGAGCAGAATCACGATCACATTGATCATATTCATGATCACCGAGCCAGTGGTATGGCACTGCTGGTTGATCAGCGTCACGAAAGCGCCGGAGCCGATCTGCTGCAAGTGCGCGGCGCGCGCCGACATCGCCAATTGGAATAGCTCGGACGAGAGCTGCGCGCTTATCTTCTCCCTCAGACGAATCATTCGCGTCGTCGCAAAATACGAAATCACTTGGCGCGACAAGATCATCAGGAAGACGCCTAGGCTCAGGGTCAGCAAATTGACGGGCAGTGACAGAGCGCCGAAGGCATCGATTAGCATCTCCCAAAAACGCGACGACGCACGTAACGCATCAACATCGCCCCGCCGCTCAATGTAGTTCAGGATTGGAAAGACGAGCACCAATCCGAACGTCTCAGTGATCACCCGCGCGAGGTTGAGCGCCAACACGCCCCAGAACGCGCGCCAGGGCATCGCCTGCATGTCGCACAGCGCCTGGATCGCGCGCCGCCAATCACGCGGCAGCATACCCACGAACAGCGGCGTAGGAGCGGTCGTCACGAAAGATCGGTCAACGCGAGCTTATGGTTGGAGGGATGGTCTTGCGCGAGCCGCCGGTCGGCGAGCGTCTCATAGACGTCCGGCGGGATGCCATCGCCTGGACGGCGGAACTCTACATCGAGGTCGCCGAGGCGGTCGCCTGCCCGCCCCCCCTTAGGAAGCCACGTAGATCGCCGGATGGCGATTCGGCGCTTGATCTCCTCGGCATGCAGAACGCGGCGGGGTTGGCCCATCGCGCGCTCGACGTCACGCACGATGCAGACGAATGCCCTCATCTCAGCTGGCTCAAGCGAGAAAATGTGCTCGACGCTCCGCGTGGTGCGATCGAACGTGATGGTCTTTTCGAGCAGGTTGGCGCCAAGTGCCAGCGCCGCTACGTCCATGTCCCAGCCGGGGGTATGGTCCGAATAGGCAATGGGGAACGGGAACATCTGGATCAAGGTGCGGATGATGTTCAGATTGATACTCTCGATTCGTGCTGGATATCCGGACGGGCATTGGTGAATGATGATCTTTTCATTACCCTCGGCGCGGCAAACGTCGACCGCGCGCTCGATTTCGCCGAGCGTGGAGTTCCCCGTGTCGAGCTGGATCGACATGCCGGTGCGTGCTGCCCGGCGAATCAGTGGCAGGTGATTGACGTCGCCCGAAGCGATCTTGATCGAGTGGCAGCCGAGTTCGGCCAGAAAATCAATCTCCTCGGGAAACCCGGCCGTCGCAAAGAAAGCTATGCCGCACTCGTCTGCGGCCGCTTTCACCTTCTGCCAATCTGCTTCGCTGAGCCAGCGCCGGCGCAGCAGCTCCCAGAGTGGCTCAGTGATCGTCTCCCTGCGTCCCGAAGCGCGATCGACCAGCACATCGTAGGAGAACGGCATCTTGCGATCAGCGCAAAGCCGGTCAGGATCTAGGATTTGGAACTTGATCGCGTCGGCGCCCGCCTCGGCGGCCAAGCGCGTGAGCGCAATCGCCGCTTCAACGCCTGAATGCGTCGGGCCCGCTTCAAAGGTGATGAAGCAAGGGCGCCCGCGGCCGACCTGTCGGCGGCCGATCGAAAACGAGCTCATAAACGGCTCCCTGCAAGCTCGCGCGAGATCACCGGGTCATCGTGGTCGTCCTCGGCGGCGGCAAGATCGGCCGGGCGGCCGATGTCGCGCCAATATTCGTGGATAGGGAAAAGACCGACCCGCAAGCCGAGCGAGCGGCCGAGGTTGAGAAGGTCCGGCATGTCCATCCGATTCCTGGGCGGGACAAGCGCGCGGAACTGCTGCGACATCAGGTAGATGCCCGCGGAAACGAAATGAGCAACCCGCGGCTTCTCGTCGATGCCGAGAAACGTACCGTCCTCGCCGTGGCGGACCACGCCAAAAGGAATTTCGACTTCGTGGCGGGCCACCGCGATCGTGGCATCGGAGCCACTGCGATTGTGCAAGGCCACGAGCGCCTGCAGATCGACCCGCGTCAGCACATCGCCGTTCATCACTAGGATCGGGCCAGGCACTTCTTCGGGAAGCATCGCAATCGCTCCCGCGGTGCCGAGTGGCGTTTCCTCGGCGATGAGCTCGATCGGCGGCACGCCGCCGCGCTGAGCCACGAATGCGCGGAATTGATCCGAAAGATAGTGGACGGAGAGGAAGACTCGCCGAACGCCGGCAGCCTCCAGACCATCGAGAATGCGATCCAAGATCGCCCTACCGGCAACCGGCAGCAGCGGCTTCGGCGTGTTTTGCGTGCGCTCACCGAGGCGGCGACCGTACCCGCCCGCCATGATCAGTGCCGCCGCAGGGATTTGCGGAGCTGCGCGACCGACCAGGATCTCGACGAGAACGCCTTCGGCATCGGTGACCGGAAGGAAGGCGATAAGACCGCCAGTCGACCACAGCTTGCAGAGATTGCCACCAATGTCGCCCGCCGCTCCGGCAAAGGGTCCCTGGTGCATGCACTCAGAGACGGGAGTGTCAGGAGTCACGTCGCGGCGCAGGAGAGCGCGCCGGATGTCGCCATCCGTCAAAGTGCCGACCAGACGGCCCGCCGCGTCGAGAATCACTTGGAAAGGATGCGTCAGCACGCTCATGCGCTGCATGGCTTCACGCATTGACATCGACGGCGTCCCAAGATAGGGCGCGGCGGCCGCACGGCCGATGTGCGCGACTTCCGTCACGTGATCTGTTCACTTGTGTTCAGTTTGACGCTCCGCTGTCTGCACAGACGAGCGATCAGCCCGCTTGGATCCCCTTCGTTGCCTGCGGGCAGCGGGGCGCGTCCCTCCGCCAGCACTTGGCCGACGACGGATCGGAAACGCTCACGGTCGCGATTAATGAAATACGTGATGCATTCCGGCCGCATCGAGCCGCCGCCAGTGATCTCGAGTGCACGCGCCGAATAATCAGTGTACTCGACCGTTGGCACGTTGAGATGGAAAACGTCGGCGAGCGTGGTACTGTAGTAGTTCGCAGTGACAAGCCGGGCGCGCATCGCAACGACCGAGGGATGCAGATGCGTCACGATCACACGTCCACGCGGATATTTGGCGATCTCGGCCTCGACAGCCGCCATGTCGGTGATGACATGCGGCTTCAACAGGACCGGGCGCCCGCCGCTCAACTCGAATAGGTCCTTCAGCGTTTCCGCGAAGAGTCGGCGTGTCGAGTCGGGTTCACGCATGTAGGGCAGCGGACCCATGTAGCCGAGCATGAAGGCTACGACTTCGTCATACTCTGCAGTGCCGGCCGAAGCGAACTCGCGCCGAAAATAATTCGCGGCCCGCGTACCGACGAAGTCGATCCAGACCCGTCGCGTGCGGGTTGGGCCGAAGACAAAGGCCTCGCGCGCCGCCGCCGAAGGATGCCGCAGCCAAGTCCAATTGCCTTGGAAAGCAATAAGGTTGTCGCCGACGGGCGCATGCTGGTTGCGGACGCGCGGCGCCGAGACTTCCGCGATCCGCAGCATCAATTCAGATTCGCCCCAGGAATCGCTTTCGCAAAAGAAGGTGCGCCGACGATTCAGCCGGCCCAGCCATGCCAGACCCGGCTCGTTCAGCGCGCGGAAATGGATGAAATCGGCGCGACCCAAGAGTGCCCGAAGAGCCAGCGTTCCCAAGACAGCCGATAAGCGCACGCGATTTGCGAGCCAGCTGAGCGGGCCGCGGCGGCGCCGGCCGAGCAGCACCAGCTTCCCCACCCCGTTCAGGGCATCCCACAACACGACATTGCGCCGGATCGCGGCATAGGTGCGAGGATCGGTCGTAAAAACACGGATTCGGCGTTTGGCGTGCTTGCGGATCTCGAGCAGCAGCGGCGCGATGGTGTCGCAACTGATCAGCTTGTTGTTGAGGAAGACGGCGATCATTGCTTCACCAGCTCGCACTCTCCGCGGAACTCGAACTGGTCGCGTAGCTGGGCCACTAGTGTCCAGTCGAGCCACTCTGCGCCGATGCAGACGCACCGGCGCAGCACGCCCTCGATTCGCCAGCCCAGCTTCAGGACGAGGCGCACGAACGCTGGGTTGCCAGTTCCGGCATCGCCGCGATGCAGGCCGCGATCAAGAAACATGTGCCGGGTCAACAGGTGACAGCCTCTGCGCCCACGCCGCGATGCCATGCCTCGCGGTCGCCGATCAGAATTGATATGTCGGCGCGACCGTTGGCACGATCGATCGGCCCGGCCTTGATGTTGCCCACGTGGTCCAGTGCAGGATCGATGGTCTTATAGACTAACTCCTCGGGCCCGCGCGACTCGAGCCAGCGCCGGGCTTCTCCCGGTGAGGGCCGCGTCTGACCGAAGCGCTGAGAGAAGCAGTTGACTTCGACATCCCCAAGCCAATCGAGATAGCGCTCGCTGATATCCTCGCACCGGAACGGGCGAAGCACGAGCCTCGCGCCCGCGAGCGACTCGGCGACCGTCATACCTCCTGCACCACGATGCGCACGAAATCGAGCAGCTTGTAGTCTGCGTATTTTCGGGCCACGATTTGCACGCCGACCGGCAAGCCCGAACTACCCGAAAGCAACGGCAGGCTGATAGATGGTGCGCCGACCATCGTCCAGATCAAACAATGGTCTGGCAGATCGCCTGCGTCGAGTCCGATCGGCGCATCGTCTGCGGTCGAGAGCCCGATCAGTACGTCGAATTTCTCGCATTCTTCATCGAATAGCTGCGCCAGCTTGACCTGTCGCTGGAGGTCGGCCTGATATTGTTCTGGCGAAATTTCGAATCCGCGGCGGATCATCTCCTGCAAGATTGGGCTGAATAGCGCGGAATTCGAAGACCACTCGGTCTTGAAGTAATACGCGAGCGAACGGCGATAGATGCGCTCGTGAGTGTCGTGCGTCTCCTCGAATGCGTCAGGAAGGCGATACTCAAATATATCGCACCCGGCAGCGGCAAGGCGCGCGCAGAGACGCTTGAGCCCGCTGCGTGCCGCAGCGGACTCGAAACCCGACTTCGGTCCTTGCACAAGCCCCACGCGCCAAGCCCTGCCGAGGACGCGCTGCCGCGCCGGATGGCCGAGCGCTGCCTCCGTGACTGGGTAATTATGACCGCGCACCCGGCACACTTCGAACATTAGCGCGAGATCGTCGACCGAGCGGGCCATAAACCCGACAGTATCGAGCGTGTCCGCCGTTTTGAGCACTGCGGTGCGTGGAAGCAGCCCGAACGAAGGTTTGTAGCCGAACACGCCGCAGTAGCTGGCGGGACGGATGACTGAGCCAGCGGTCTGGCTTGCCAGTGCGACCGGCGCCATACGTGTCGCGACCGCGACCGCAGAACCACTCGATGACGTTCCCGGCGTTCGCCGGTGGTCGTGCGGGTTGACTGTAGCGCTGGGATTGTGAACGGCGAACTCGGCAGTAACTGTCTTGCCGACGATGATGCCGTCCTCGAGCCGCACATTGCTTACGACACGCGCATCGTTGCCCGGCGTGTACCCCTCGAGGATAGGGCTGCCCATGCCGGTCGGATAGTCGTAGGTGTTGAAGATGTCCTTGACCGCGACCGGCACGCCCGACATCCGAGCCATCGGACCCTGTTGGAAGCGTGCCTCGAGTTGCGCGATGCGCGCTTCGACGCGTGCCCGGTCGAAGGATCGGAAGGCGCGCAACATCGGGTCGAACTGGTCAATGCGATCCATGCAGGCGCGCGCATAGTCCCCGAGCGCAACCTCGCGACGTTCCAAAAGATGAAGAAACTCGGTTGCCGTCAGCTCGGCGATCGTGTTCGCTTCGATCAGCCGGACGGCAGGCCCTTTCAGGCGCGAACTCGTCGTCGTCACGGCAGATTCTTCGCCTTGCCTTGGCGCATCGCTTTCAGAATGTCGTAGAACTCCTGTTCGCTGTAGCCGGTGATTTCGAGATAGTAGTCGAGCGCAGCCGGTCGTTCTGCGTCGACTTTGGCGGCGAGATCGAATCCCTCCTCGCGAGTCAAAAGACCAGCGCGAACGTCCTGGCTCGCGAAATCGGTACCGCGACCGAATCCGCGCTTCAAGTATTTCGCGTAATCATGAACGCCCGCCATTCGGCATTCAACGCTCTTGTACCATTTGTAGGATCCTTCGACCTTGTCTTCGCGCCAGGCGTACTCTTTGACGAGGAACTCTGTCTGGCGCTCGTGATCCCAGAACACAAAATCGCCGAGGAAGACCCCATAGATGCCTGCCGCCTCCAGCTCGTCCGGGGTGGGCGGAAAGAAAAGGTTGAGTTCCTTGCGGGAAACCCCCTCCTCGACCATTTTCTCGGCGGGGATCTTGATCGAATTGCGAAGGCCGACCGTCACGAAGTCCTTGTCGTTGGCCAGCGCCTGATCGAAATAGGTGGTGCGGCCCGAGAATTCCGCCGGCGACTCGCCATAAATGATCAACGGAATTTTAAATTTGCACGCAACGTGAAAGGGGTACGACCAAACGCCAGCGTGGCAATGCCAGCATGAATCGCCGATCATCGGCAGTGATTTTCGCGCCAGCTTGTTCACCAGCCCACGATTCGGCGTGTACATCATGTGATCAACGCCGAGTTTGTCCAGGACGTTCGAAAGATTGTAGCGTCCCGCCTCAGTGAACCAATTGTGGCTGAAAGTGACGGCGAGCGGGGTGACACCGTACACCTTGACCAGGATGTGGAGCTGGAATGCGCTGTCCTTGCCGCCGCTGATCGGGACGACGCAGTCGTAGTTGTTGCCCGACTTTTCCTTGGCATCGTCAATGATCCGGCGCAGCGTCTCGGCGCGTTTGGTCCAGTCGATGCGCATCTTTTGCTCCGACGAGCGGCACGCCTTGCAGATGCCGAGCTCGTCGAACGCCATGCCCTCATTCGTCTCCGGCATACAGCAGCGCACGCAATATCTGAGATTGGGAAACGGCGGATCGCCCGGTTCGCGGTCCGCAGGCGGCATGGGTTTCATCGCTGATCCTCGGGCAATCGGAGAGTCGTCGTCATGCTTCGTATGTGGGTATGCGTTGAAACTCGCGCGACAAGTGCGAGACGAGCACATGATCATGCCACTGACCGTCGCGCTGAATGTAATCGCGCAACACTCCGTCCCGCCGCCAGCCGAGCTTCTCGACAAGTTGCAGGAAAGCCGGATTGTTGCTCCCCGCGTCGACGCGGTGGAGTTCCTCGGCTTGAAACAAATGGCGCGTCACAAGATAGACGGCCTCGGAGCCGATTCCGCACCCCCACACTCGCCGCTCGCCGAGAAGGATGCTGATATCAGCGCGCCGATTTGCACGATCAATTGGGCCGTATTTGATATTTCCGACGTGCCCTTCATTCGCCATATGAATCCCAAGAATGACCTCGTCCGGACGAAGAGCAGCCAGATAGGCGCGCGCCTGATCCGCCGTAACGGGAGACTGTCCCTGACGGCCGGAATAACGATTCACGTCGGGATCGGAAAGCCATCCGAGATACCGATCGCTGATGTCGGGCACCCCGAAGCGGCGCAGCGAGACGCGACGGCCACGAATCTCTGCTGGCATCTTGCCATCGGCATTCCCAAAGGGTTGGAACCCGAAGGATCGTCCGACAGCTTCGGCATAGGCCCAATCGAGTGCATCATCAACGTCAATCGAGCGATCATCAGCGACCTTGGTGATGCACATCGGGTCGGAAAAGATCAGCCCGGTGCGCCGCAGCGCTTCCGTCCGCACGACATAGCAGGCGCCGTTGGGAAACCAGGCTGCCGCCAGCTTCTGGCTGTGCTCCTGATCTCCTGCGATCCCCTTGCCCAGAACCGTTCGTACGCGGCCCTCGCCGTCTTCCGCGAAAATCCACTGCGGCGGATCAGCGGCGCGGCGCGCCGAGAAGCAAAGGTTCCAGCGGGGATCCGCCATCCGTTCGAGGCACGCGTTGATATGCTCGGGCAGAACGAAGGGCGTAGTCGGCTGAAGTACAGCCGCGAGCGCATAGCGCCGTGCGTCAAGCCGCTCCATCGCTTCAAGCGCGTGAAGCATGATATCGGGCGAGCCAGCATAGTCTTCGGCCAGCGCTGCTGGCCGGCGAAACGGCGCTGCAACGCCGTTGCTTTCGCAGATCGTCGCGATCTCCTCGTCTTCAGTCGAGACGACTACCCGCGAAAGGCCGGACGCGCGCGCGGCGCGGCACATCCACGCGACCAGCGGCGTGCCCAGCAGAGGCTTGACGTTCTTGCGCAGCAGCCGCTTCGAGCTTCCGCGCGCAAAGATGACTCCTAACGACAGCATTCAGGATTTGCCCATCTGCGCGCCGATGCGGCCCTGCCCCTTGCCACCGAGCGAACCGGCCGCCGCATCGCCGGCCTTCGCCAACGCGCGGCGATGGTCGATCACCTTCCGCACGGCGCGGCCGATGTCACGCATATCGGCTTCGGTGGAGGCATGGGCGATGTGGTAGAACCACAAGAATTCGACGTCGAGCAATCGTTCCGCGATCGGGCAATCGCCCTTACGATAACGGCGGTCCGATGGCGCTTCGCCCGCCCGCTGGCAGGTCCAAGGGCACCCAGATGCGCCGAAGGCGACTCGGTGCGTGAAGGTCGGATTGGCATACATCGTCCGGACATAGCCCGTTCCGACCGGCACTCCCTCTGCTCGTAGCGCCGCGACGAACAGGTTGCGCGAAATTCCCATTTCTTCGGCATCATGCAGCGCCACGAAGAGGTGTGGCACATCACGTGCCGGTCCATTGCCGAGCCGCTGCGAGGGCGGTAGCCGCAATCCCGGAAGGTTGGAAAGCTCGGCGCGCAATACGTCGGCATTGCGCGTGCGCCATTCGTTAACTCGCTCGAGTTTCGTGAGCTGTGCGCGCCCCACGGCCGCACAAAGCTCTGGCATCCGGAAATTACAGCCGACCATGTTCGCGAGATCGTCGGCATCGTGACTTTCGTCAAACACAACCTCGCCATGATTCGCGATAAGGCGGCACCTTCGGGCGACCTCCTGATCGCGAGTCACGATCATTCCGCCTTCGCCGGTCATGATGTTCTTGGATTGCTGGAAGCTGAACACGCCGGCGTCGCCGAGCGTGCCCGCCTTGCGTCCTCGCCAGGTCGCACCGATCGCCTGTGCGGCGTCTTCGATGACTTTGAGATCGTGTTTCTGCGCCAAAGCGATAATTGCGTCCATATCCGCGACATTACCGGTGAGGTGCACCGGCACGATCGCGCGCGTCCGCGGACCAATCGCCGCGGCGATCTTGTCCGGATCGATGCAGAACGTCAGCGGATCGACGTCGACGAAAACCGGGATCGAATTGAACATCAGCACGGCGCTTGCCGTCGCGCTGAACGAGATCGCCGGCACGATGACCTCATCGCCTGGCCCGATCCCATTGGCGGCGAGCGCAACGCTGATGCCGGTCGTCGCGTTGGTGATGGGAATCGCGTACGGCACCTCGAATGCGGCGGCGAACTCAGCCGCCAGCCGCCGCACGTTTTCGCCCCCGAGGAAATGCCAATACCCCAGCACATCCGCGGCTGCGGCGCTAGTCAATCGGAGCGTCGTCTCGATGTCAGGGGCAGCGCTGCCGATGTAGCGCGAGAAGTTTTTCTGCTGGAGCGCCGCCATCACCAAACGCTCTTCTTCGGCGTCCACCATCGGCTCGACGAGGAAGGGTTCGGTACGGATCGGCTTGCCGCCGAGGAGCGCCAGATCGGCCGTGCTCATGAAAGTCGGTCTCTCCTACGCAGATTCCGCAGCGAGTTCGTCCAGCGTCGCCTACACCGCGAGCGCGTCGGCGCCACTGCAGGTCGCGAGCGATCGCGTGCCCGCCGCGAGTTCGGCGAGCTCTTTGGCCATGGCGACGAACGGCGATGCGGTTTCATCCGACGGAATGGTTTCAACCGTTGCTGCGCCAAGATCTTTGTAATCGCGATAGCGCGCGCTGGGTTCGAACTTCTGGATTCGAATCGTTCCTTCGAGTTCGCTGGCGATGGCGCGCCCACGGTCGCCGATGGCCTCCGCCTCGACGATCAGATTCTCTTTCGCGCCGATCACATGCAGATATCCGGCCGCACCGGATGCAAAGGTGAACACGGCACCCACCGCGGGCTCGCCGTCCTGCTCGAGGCGCGGCAGCTTGAGCCCGCGGGCGCGACGGATTTCCCCGCCCAGCCAACTCAGCAGGTCGATTGCATGGCTGCCGATGCTCCACAGGCGATTGGGCATCGCAACGCGAAGGCTTTGCAGCGAGCCGATACGCCCCCCTTCGACGACCGCCTTGAAGCGGCGCCACAGCGGGTGCCAACGGCGCACGTGCGACACCAGCAGCGGAATGTGCCGCACTTCGCAGCCGGCAACCATGGCGCGCGCAACACCCAACTCGTCTGCTAGCGGTTTCTCGCACCAGGCAGCGCGGGGCGGACCTGCGTCAAGCGCCGTCATCAATGCCGGCGCGTGGCCCGCCATCGGCGTGCAGATGCTCACGACGTCGGGCTTCACGGTGCGCACCAGCTCGCGGACGTCCCCGAAGACCGGCACGTCAGGGCAGCGTGCGCGAAACCGCGATGCATTTTCGCCATCAATTTCGCAGACGCCGGCCAGCCGAAACTGTGCGGGCAAGGCCAAATACGCGCCGACATGGCTCCATACGGCCTTGCGCTCGCGCTCCTCATCGAATCGGGAGCCGACGCGACCCACACCGACTACCGCAGCATTGAGAACCCCGTTCATCCGCGAGAGCCGCAGCCTATAGCGAATATGGAATGGCGCTTTGCAAGGAAACCAGCATGGCGGAACGGCTCGACTAGCACTCGCGCTACGCGCGGCCCGGCATGGCCGTCGCCGTAACGAAAATCCGCCTGTTCGCGCGGTGGTCTTTCGGAACCCAAGCTGTCCAGTGCGGCGACCACCGCGTCAGGCGTGCTCGGCACGGTTCGGACCGCCTTGCCGCGCTCGCGTCCCTTCTGGCGATTGCCCACATCGATGACCGGCAAACCCGCGAATGGCGCCTCGATGATGCCGCTCGACGAGTTACCGATCATAACGTCGGCGTGCCGTAGCGCGTTCGGGTAAAGGCGCGATCCCAGCGTGTCGTGAAAGCGCACCCAGCTTTGGCGCGCTGCGAAATCCTCGACAGCAGTTCGCATTGCGTGGCCGCCCGGATCGCTGTTGGGCGCCGTTATCAAAGTCGGTGCCGGACGCTTGGCGAGGGCCGCAAGCACAGCCTCGAGCGGCGCCGACTCGCGCGCCGAGTTTGTCTCCGGGTGCACGGTCACGAGGCGCAACGGCGCGTCTTCGGCGATATGTGCAAACCCCACGGCATCGAGGAATTCCCGCCGTCCCATCGGCGGCGCCGCGCGCAGCGTGTCGAGGCCTGGTGCGCCGGTGACGTGAATGCGCCAATCCTCCTCGCCGAGCGCGAGAACGCACCGCCGCGCGCCGTCGGACGATACGCAGTGGAGATGCGCGAGCTTCGTGATGGAGTGCCGCAAGCGGTCGTCGAGCGCGCTCTCGGTGATCTCGCCGCCGTGAAGATGGGCGAGCGGAAGATTGAACGGGACGGCGGCCACCGCCACCGGCATCATGTCGAGGCGATCGCCGACGACAAGCATGATGTCGGGCGCGACCTCTTCGATCACGCGCGCCGCTGCCGCCGTAATGGCCGCCATTGCCGTGGCCGCTAACCGCGCCGCGCCGCCGCCGAGATCGGCGCCACCGCGATGGAGGCGAGCCTCGGGCGGGAAGACGTCTGGCTCCGGGGCCGCAGCTTCATGCATACCGGTGAGGAAAATGTGCAGCTCAGAGCCGGCGTCGAGCAGCGCGCGCCAGACCGGCAGCAGAATTCCGACATCCGCCCGGCTCGACGACACGCTCAGCACGCGCGGCATGGTCCGGTTACGTCAGGTCCGCGGCGCGGATCGGCTCGTCGGCGGCTACCGTCCGCCCGAGACGTCGGCCGACCGGAGCGCCGTCCGGCGCCAGACCCGAGGCCGGCCGCTTCAACGCAACATCGCCGGGCGCGATCACCGTGCCGGCGGGAAGATCGCGTGTCGCATGCCAGCTGCGCCGCACGAGCCGCACTGTATCGATCTCCGCGGGCGCCGGGCGTTTTACGCCATCTCCGAGTGCA
>Ga0194132_10010336_pt1 | contig 12452 bp, 12 predicted proteins | sample TA2KigOf80mmetaG_FD_148612 | JGI IMG/M metagenome (GOLD analysis project Ga0194132, IMG submission 148612) | Freshwater microbial communities from Lake Tanganyika, Tanzania - TA2015054 Kigoma Offshore 80m | ecosystem: Environmental > Aquatic > Freshwater > Lake | place: Tanzania: Lake... | reverse complement strand
AGAAGATTTACTCATTCTGCAAAAAATTTTTGCCCGAAATGAGCAACGCATTAATCTGGTCCTCATAGACCTATTGCCGTTGGTGTATCTTACTATAAGTGTTAATAATTTTGTTTGTCCACCCTCTTTTACAACGCCCCGAATCACAATCCAGCTAACGCAAATAGTCGATTATTTTTACTAAACTAATCTTAACTCGCGTCGAATGGTTCAGTAGCTGAACCAGTTATTTTAAGCAATACCGCTCTAGAATAGCTAATTCAGTTAAGCCAGACGGATTGGCAGAATGCTTCTCAAATAAATAAGAAAAGCTAACCTCAAGGAAGGGGGTGTTTAGAAGTTGATTGGAGGATAGTCCAATGGGATTGCAAATTAACACTAATGAAGTCTCTTTAGCTGCACAACGTAACTTGGAGATTACAGATCGGCGCTTCAAGGGAACTGTGCAACGCTTAGCAAGTGGTTCGAGAATTATTCAAGCCTCCGATGACCCCGCGGGACTTGCCATCTCTGACGGCTTAGAGGCCACTATCCGAAGCATAGGAGCCGCAACCCGCAATGCACAAGATGGAATTTCTCTCATCCAAGTCTACGAGGGTGGTACTACTGAGATTAATAATATGCTCGTTAGAATGCGGGAACTAGCTATCCAGTCCGCTTCAGACTCGATTGGAGATCGAGAGCGAGCGATGCTAGACAATGAGGTTCAACAACTAAAACAAGAGATCGATCGTCTAGCTTGCTCCACCAAGTTTAATGGCCAGCAACTCCTCTCAGGAGAAGCTATTAATATCGAATTCCAGGTGGGCTCAAACAATGAAGACGATGTTGACCGCATTCGGTTTAATCCCGGAGACACCAATTTAAAAACAGCCGCTTTAGGAGTCTCCGGCTTTAACGTCATTGACCGGGATGATGCTAGAGATGGATTGGATAAGATCGATGAAGCTTTAACAAAGGTCAATGAAGTCAGAGCGCGAGTGGGTGCTTCTCAAAGCCGCCTGCAAACTACAATTTCCGCTCAGCAAATTTTTACCGAAAACTTAATGGCGGCGAAATCAAGAATTCGGGATGCCGACATGGCTAAGGAAACAACGGCGTTAACTAGAGATTCGATCTTAAGACAGGCCGGAGTGGCCGTGTTAACCCAAGCCAATCAGACCCCGGCTTTAGCACTCTCGCTACTACGAGCTCAATAATAGGGTTCTTTAAGGTTAACAATTAAAAGTGGTTTTATGGTGCGTGTCATTTCTTGGAGAGTGGTACAATTTTTTAATACCCTCCAAAAGGATCAATGACACCCATTAAAAATCAAAATACCATCACCGTTCCTGTTACTTATTCAGGGGCTTATCTTTTTCAAGCACCCCATCAACTTCAGTTAACCGTCGATAAAGAATTAGCAGTTGTATTTTGTCTCAAAGGTTTACCTGCTGTGGGACTAGTTCTTTACCAATCAGATCTTTCTCTTAAAGAACTTTTAAGTGAGCTGGAACTACTTCATCTCAAAATTAAATCCAAACTTAAAATTCACACAAACCAAATAACACTTAAACTCTTCGGTCTCTCGACAGGAGCCTTTCACATATTTGATATCCTCAAAGAGTGGGCGGATAATTTGGGTATCGCAATTTCGGTGACTGAACTGGGAAAACGGATGGTTCGCAATCTTGTCATCGATTGCGAAACGGGCGTAGTCGCTATGACCTTGGGAGAGCAGAATAGTCAAAATTCCGAACCTGTGTTTCTTAAGACAGGTACTGCCAGAGCCCGAATTCCGTTAGCCAAGATTCATAATAAAATTCTCATTTTGACTCATAACCAAGTACAACGCCAGTTAACTAAAGCCGCAGTGGAAGAACACCCAGCCTGGGCGGCTGAAGTTATTGAGGATGTAAAAACTTTCCTTAAAACTTCTCTTTCAAAAGATGCGACCTGGTCAGTCGTTTTGTGTTTCGAAGATCTTTCTAAAGAAAAAGGGATGGCTGAGTTTATTTCCAAACTCAAGTTAAATCATCCTTCCACCGAAATTCGTTGGGTAGGAGCTGAGCTTCCCCAATTCTTAGAAGAAACCCAGATTAAGCTTTTACCTCCTATCGATTATGCCCTACTCCCCGATTTTAAGAAAATGCTGAAACGAGCTGTGTTTGATGCAAATTTAGCTATGAATTTTGAAACGGTTAAACTTTCCCGCTCAAAAAGTAAGTAATCACATCTCTTGGCTTGGAGCCGGTGCCTGAGGCGAAGCTTTCAACTTAACTCGAACACTTTGTTTAGATTTCCCCCTTACGAAGTAAACCAGTACTGAGTCGTTGACCTTTTTCTCTGCAAGATAATCAAAAATATCTCTCATCGATGAGATGGGAGTCTCGTCGATTTGATAGACGACATCCCCGCCTATAGGGATTCGCCTAAATCCGTAAACCAACTCTCGGTTCGCCGGTTTTAGACCCGCCGATTTAGCAGAACTTTGGGCATAAACTTCGGTCAGCATTACTCCCCGAGGTGTAGGAATCCCCAAGCTATTAAAAAGGGTAGGGCTCAAACCTACACCATCAATCCCTAACTCGGGCCTAAGGACTCTACCCAACTTAATGAGCTGATCGGTAATCATTCGAACCGTTTTTACGTTAATGGCAAAGCCAATTCCTTCACTCCCTCCACTTCGCGAAACGATTTGAGCATTGATTCCGATTAATCTTCCACTGCTATCCATCAATGGTCCGCCGGAATTGCCGGGATTAATGGCAGCATCCGTCTGAATAATATCTTTAATCAGTCGATCGGTCTGCGTTCGAATATCTCTTCCCAGAGAAGAAATAACACCGACCGTTAAGGAGCCCCCCAAGCCGAAGGGATTACCGATCGCCAAAACCTTCTGCCCTACAGCTAAAATATCGGAAGCCGCAAATTCTAAAGCCGTCAGTTTTTTTCCTTTAGGGTCGATTTTTAATACCGCAAGATCGGAGTCGGGATCAGTTCCCACAACTTTAGCTGGAAATTGGGTCTTGTCCGACAATGTCACTTCTACATTTTGCGCATTCCCCACCACATGATCATTGGTCACTATATAACCCTCAGGGCTGATGACAGCTCCACTGCCGACCCCTTTCTGGGGGACAATATCAAAAAAGAAATCCCGAGTGAGAGTCACCGCAGTGATATTCACAACGGCCGGATTACATTTTTGATAAATCTCGACATTATTTTGCTCATCCGCCAATCGCCCCAAAGCAGGGAGAGAGATTAATGCTAAACTAATAGCCCACTTACTGAATCGCGTCGATTTTAGCTGCCAAAATGAAATCATTTTCAGTTAACCCCTTAACGGTGTGTGTCCACAAAGTTAAAATAACTTTGTTATAATAAATCCCAATATCGGGATGGTGATCCTCTTGTTCTGCCAATTGAGCCACTTGATTGACAAAGGATATCGCGTTTTTAAAGTTCTTAAAAACGTATTCTTTCTCGATAGTTAGGTCTTTTTTAGCCCAGCCCGCTAATTCGCTGAGATATTGAGTTACAACCGAATTAGAGAGTGCGAGGGTTTGCGAAGAACATGGGGAACATTTCCTATTCAAAAAAGTAGCTCGATTCATTCAGTTAGTTTTCCTAACCAGAACTGAAAATTCAATCATTTTTCTAGAATTTTCAAAAGGGGTTTCGTTGACTTAACTACCCAAGATTACTAAGCTCTGCCCGTAATTAAATGTCTTTATTTGTAGGAGTTCTCTATGTCGACCGGCGAAAAAATTAGCTTTTCAAATAACAACCAAATCCAGGTTCCAAACTTTCCCATTATCCCTTTTATTGAAGGGGATGGTACCGGTCCGGATATCTGGGCAGCCTCTCAACGGGTTTTTGATGCAGCTGTTAAAAAAGTTTATGCTGGAAAAAAAGGGATCGTCTGGAAAGAGGTCTTAGCTGGAGAAAAATCTTTTAAATTAACTCAAAACTGGCTGCCCGAAGAGACGTTAGCCACCATTAAAGAACATCACGTTGCCATCAAAGGGCCCTTAACCACTCCAGTGGGAGGGGGAATCAGATCCTTAAACGTTTCCTTAAGACAAATGTTAGATCTTTATTCCTGTGTGCGCCCGGTGCGATACTTCACGGGAGTTCCTAGTCCGGTCAAAGAACCCCAAAAAATCGACATGGTGATTTTCAGAGAAAATATTGAAGACGTTTATGCCGGTATCGAATGGAAAAGCGGCTCTCCTGAAGCTAAAAAAGTTATAGATTTTTTGACAGGTGAAATGAAGGCAAAAATTCGTTCTAGTTCCGGAATCGGTATTAAACCCATCAGTCCGGAAGGGTCTTCTCGTCTGGTTAGAATGGCTATCCAATACGCTATCCGACATAACAAACCTAGTATTACCTTGGTTCATAAGGGCAACATCATGAAGTTTACCGAAGGTGCCTTTAAAGATTGGGGTTATGCCGTCGCCAAAGAAGAATTTAGCAAAGAGACAATTAGCGAAGCCGAAGTTTGGGATCAACACGGCGGCAAAGTTCCCGCTGGAAAAATTATGATCAAGGACCGTATTGCCGACAGTATGTTCCAACAAGTGTTATTGCGCCCTGAAGAATATTCCGTCATCGCTACGACCAACCTAAATGGGGATTACTTAAGTGATGCTCTTGCAGCTCAAGTCGGTGGGTTAGGCATCGGCCCCGGGGCCAACATCGGTGACAAACATGCCGTATTTGAAGCGACACACGGAACGGCTCCTAAATACGCAGGGCAAGACAAAGTTAATCCCGGCTCGGTGATCCTAAGCGGTGTCATGATGTTCGAATACCTGCATTGGCAGGAAGCTGCTGATGCCATCATTAAAGCTATGGAAAAAACCATTCAAAGCAAAGTGGTGACCTATGATTTTGCTCGTCTGATCAAAGACGCCAAAGAGGTCAAGTGCTCTGAATTTGCAAATGCAATAATTTCAAATCTCTAATCAGAAAGAGGCAACTCATGAAACGACCTAAAATTACTATCGTAGGCGCGGGAAATGTTGGAGCTACTGCGGCTCATTGGTGCGCTAGCAAAGAGCTAGGCGATGTCGTACTCGTTGACATTATGGAAGGTATCCCACAGGGGAAAGCTCTGGATCTACTTCAATCAGGTCCGGTAGAAGGCTTTGACTGTCGAATCATTGGCTCAAATGATTATGCGGTCACCGAAAATTCGGATGTTGTCGTCATCACGGCAGGGCTTCCTCGAAAACCCGGAATGAGTCGCGACGATCTTTTAAAAACCAATGCTAAAATCGTAGGAGATGTCACAGAGAAGGTTGTTAAGTATTCTCCAAAATCCACCCTTCTTGTCGTTTCAAATCCCCTGGATGCGATGGCCTATGTAGCTAAAAAAGTCAGCGGCTTCCCAAGAAATCGAGTCATCGGAATGGCTGGAGTTTTAGATTCAGCCCGATTCAAAACATTTATTGCTGAGGCGGCCAATGTCAGCGTGGAAGATGTGCATGGATTTGTTTACGGAGGACACGGAGACACGATGGTACCGATGACTCGCTTCTGTTCAATCAGCGGAGTTCCATTGGAAACCTTTCTTTCCAAAGAAAAAATCGACCAAATCGTTGAAAGAACTAAAAACGGTGGAATTGAAATCGTAAACTACTTAAAAGCCGGATCTGCCTATTACGCACCCTCTGCTTCAGTGGTTCAAATGGTAGAAGCTATCGTGAGAGATAAGAAACGTGTTCTTCCTTGTGCCGTAGAACTTGAAGGAGAATATGGCATCAAAGGTCTTTTCGTAGGGGTTCTAGCGAAATTAGGAACAAACGGAATGGAACAAGTTGTTGAGCTTCAACTTAACGATACCGAAAAAACTCTACTTAATAAATCGGCTGATGCGGTTCGGGGCCTTATTCAAGTTCTGGAAGGAAAATAGGAATGAAAATTCACGAATATCAGGCGAAAGAACTCTTTCGCAAATATCAAATTGCGGTCCCCAATGGGAAACCTGCTTTCACAGTGGATGAGGCCTTAACAGTGGCCAAGTCTCTCTCGAACACTGGCCCTTGGGTCGTCAAAGCTCAAATTCATGCTGGAGGAAGAGGCAAAGGTGGCGGAGTCAAAGTTGCTAAGACGATGGATGAGGTAAAAACCTACGCTCAATCGATCTTGGGAATGACTCTAGTCACTCATCAAACAGGTCCCGAAGGAAAAACCGTCAAAAGACTTCTGGTTGAAGATGGCTGTAACATTGCCGCTGAATATTATGTTGCCGTTACTCTAGATCGAACAACATCTCAGTTAGTCATCATGGCAAGTCCTGCGGGTGGAATGGACATTGAACATGTAGCTGCCACAACACCTGAAAAGATTTTTAAAGAGTGGGTAAACCCGATTGCGGGACTTCGAGATTTTCAATGTAGAAATCTAGCCATGAAAATGGGTTTTGCCGCTCCTCAAGCCAAAGCGTTCACCGATATTTTAAAGAAGCTCATTCGACTCTTTATCGAATCGGATTGCAGCTTGGCAGAAATCAACCCTCTCACTGTAACAAAAGAAGGAAACGTCCTAGCTCTCGATGCAAAAGTAGACTTTGATGAAAATGCACTTTTTCGTCACCCAAGTTTTACCGAGCTAAGAGATCAAAACGAAGAGGACCCAAACGAAACCCAGGCAAAGAAATTTGATCTAAGCTACATCAGTCTCGATGGAAACATCGGATGTATGGTCAATGGAGCCGGTCTTGCGATGGCCACGATGGACATCATCAAATATGAAGGTGGCAGTCCCGCCAATTTCTTAGATGTCGGCGGCAGCGCAACTCAAGAGAAAGTCACCGAGGCTTTTAAGATCATTTTATCCGACACAAAGGTAAAGGCTGTTTTGGTTAACATTTTTGGCGGTATCATGAAGTGCGATATCGTCGCTAATGGAATCATTGCTGCTGCTAAGCAACTCAACCTTAAAATTCCGTTAGTCGTTCGACTTGAAGGCACTAACGTAGACCTTGGTAAAAAGCTACTCAATGAATCCGGACTCAAACTTGAAACGGCCAACGGCATGAAAGAAGCCGCACAAAAAGTAGTTGCCGCTGCAGGAGGAAGAAAATGAGTATTCTCGTTGGTAAAAACACTCGTCTTATCGTTCAAGGAATTACCGGACAGGCCGGTGCGTTCCACACCAAACAATGTAAGGAATATGGAACAAATGTCGTGGGTGGAGTGACTCCCGGAAAAGGGGGAGAAACACTCGAGGGAATTCCTATTTTTAACAGTGTCAGGGACGCTGTAGATAAAACCAAAGCTAACGCTACAATGATTTATGTACCGGCCCCCTTTGCAGCGGACGCTATCGTAGAAGCTGCAGATGCCGGCATTGAGCTCATCATTTGTATCACGGAAGGAATACCCGTGATGGACATGATTGGTGTGAAACAATATCTTAAAACAACCAAGAGCCTTCTCGTCGGACCGAATTGTCCCGGTGTGATTACTCCCGGAGAGTGTAAAATCGGAATCATGCCTGGATACATTCACAAACCTGGAAAAATAGGCGTCGTATCTCGAAGTGGAACCCTGACTTATGAAGCGGTTCACCAGCTCAGTCAAAGAGGTATCGGTCAGTCGACCTGCGTTGGTATCGGTGGTGATCCCGTTCAGGGCTTAAGTTTCTTAGATGTATTAAAACTGTTCAATGCCGATCCAAACACTGAAGGTGTGATCATGCTGGGCGAAATTGGAGGTTCCGCGGAGGAAACAGCCGCCGAATACATCAAATCTGAAATGAAAAAACCGGTAGTAGGATTTATCGGTGGCCAAACTGCCCCTGAGGGAAAACGCATGGGACATGCTGGAGCTATCATCAGCGGAGGAAGTGGTAAGGCTGTCGACAAAATAAAAGCCCTAGAAAAGGCTGGAGTCTCTGTTAGTATGAGCCCCGCCACTCTGGGAGAAACCATGGCAAAAGCTTTAGGTCGTTAATCTTTAAGAAGGGAGTCACTTGTGGAAAGAACATTTGCAATTATTAAACCCAATGCAGTTAAAAAAAACTGTGTTGGAAAGATCCTGGCCATAGCCGAGGATAATGGGTTAAAAGTTGTTGCAGCTAGAATGCAACATTTAAGCACCAAAGAAGCCGAAGGGTTCTATGCTGAGCACAACCAAAGACCTTTCTTTGGAAGTCTCGTTCAGTTTATGACCAGCGGCCCTGTGCTACTTTTAGCATTCGAAGGGGAAAATGCAGTCGAAAAGTGGAGAAAATTGATGGGCGCAACCGATCCGGCTAAAGCCGCTCCGGGAACCATTCGTAAACTCTTTGGAGACAGCATTGAAGCTAATGGAACTCATGGTTCCGAAAGCTTACCTGCAGCTCAGAGAGAACTTGCTTTTTTCTTTGATAAATAGTTTTTAACAAAGAAAATTAATTCTTATGAGGCGCGACTCTTGTTAGGGTCGCGTCTTTTTTTGTTTTAAGCCACCCGTTTGTCGAGTGAGACCGGTAATAGCTCCAGAGTCCTAAGAAGATGCTCGAATGATTCCTGACTAAAGGGTGTTTTCAAAACTCCATCAAAGGGAAAATCACAGTCTACTTCGTCATATTTTTCTGGGGAATCCCCGGCTAAAGCAACTTTGATGTGCGCAGTTAGGGGATCGCTCTTAAGCGTATCAACCACCTGTTCTTCCCCCATTTTCGCTAAATTCTCGGACAAAATAACCAATTGAGGTAGATGATAAAAACCCAAAGTCACAGCATCTACTCCGTCATTAGCAAAAATCAACTTGTAGCCCCAGCGTTTTAAGATTTCAAAGCAGCTTTCTCTACGCTTTTCCAACGGTTCAACGATTAGAATTGTTTTAGTCCCGGAAGAATCAATTATAAAATCAGGCGACATCGTTCGACTGATCACGTGAGGAAACAATACAAAGAAAGTGGAACCGACTCCTTCTTCGCTCTCTACCCAAATATTCCCATCGTGCAGAGTTGAAATCTGTTTAGCCACTGTGAGCCCGAGCCCCCTACCATCACTTTTTGAGTGCTCTTTAATTTGAGTAAACCTATCAAAAATTTTTTGAAGCTCTTTTTGGGGAATTCCTTTACCTTCGTCCTTGATGCTTACAACCATCATTGGATACGGAGGATCTGACTTTCGACGCCCATGGAACTGACTTACATTGAGGTATATATTTTTTCCCTTTTCTGTGAACTTCATCGCATTCACGACTAGGTTTTGCATGAGTTGCTTGATTCGATCGGAGTCGGCCAAGACTCGCCAATCCACTAAAGGATTATTGTAATGAAAATGGACCCCTTTTTGTTGGGATTGAAATTGGTAATCCTTATGAAAAGGTCGCAAAAGACTATCTAAGTGAAAGAGTTGGTACTGTGGTTTTAGCCCCTGCTCAAACGACATGATATCAAGAAGATCATTCACTAGACCCATGGCATCTGAAGATTGCCGTCGAGCGCGATGAATGAGTTCTGTTTGAACTTCAGTGAGATTTCCATCCGAGCTATTAAGAACTAAAGAAAGGCTCGACTGGATCAACCCCAAGGGAGAGCGCAGATCATGAGAGCAAACACTTAGAAACTCTTCTCGTTGGCTTAAAATGGTTTCCGTTTTTGCGTTTTTTGTCGTCTGCTCTTGAATAAGCTTCTCGGTTTTTATTTGATGATGGATATGGTGTTGCCTAAGTTTGACTCGATTGCAGATAGATTGCACAGAATCTGAAGAGGAAATAAACTCATCAAACCCCAAGGCCACCAAATTATCGATGTTTTCATATTCAGGTTTATTTCCCACCCAGCAAATAGGTATAGGAAAACGGTTTCCACCCGCCCAAGTTCTAAGAGCTCGAAAGATCTCCGAGTAATTTGAGGTCAAAAAGCCACTGGTAAAAACGACATTAGCAACTTTGAGTTGATTGGGATTAAAAAATTGGGTGGTAGAATCCTGAGACTTAGTGATTTTAAAAGTTTCGATTTTCGCACCGACGTCGCCTAATTTTTTCGCCCAAGATCGAAGCTCCTTCGATAATGGTTTCCCGGAAGGCCTAAGCCAATAGATATGAAGCATAAATAAGATACCCTATCCTTCGCTCCACTTATCGGCAAAACCGCACTAAGCCTTAAAGGTGCCTATCGACTTCCCGGCCGTAAAGGTACCGGGTGCAAAAGACAACGCTCCGCTCTAACTCTTGTTATCTTATATACCTGCGCCCTTAAGTGAGCCTGGATGGGGAGGTAGGAGAAGAGAAAGTTGAGTGATTGCGCTACCCTCAAGTTTCCGCGGACAGGTAGGTAAACCTACAAAGTTTTAAACGAGGGTACACAACACAACTCCTCATCGCTGATCGAAAGGGGTAACAATTCGGGGGTTAAGTATCTACAGAGACCTATGAAGCCATCAGACTTTCTCTCTTTCAAAAACTCTATAGGATCTCTTTCGAGTTGCTTATGTCTGAAAAAAACGAGAAAAAATGATCTTAAAACTTATTTCATCAGTAAAAACAGGGGAAAATCTTAAAATATTTAAAACCAGAAAAAATCCGAATAGCAGGCAAATTAGAAGAAAACCAGATATTGTCATTTTTATTCGCATAGAATTTCTGTAAATTCATAAAAAAATGAATACCATCAAATGAATGAATAGCCCCACAAAACATTTATTTTTTGGCGCTAGAAATCAGAAACGTTCCAAACCATCTACCCAATCCGATTCTTTCTATTCCTTCATCAATAATATTATAAAACTTAAGTAATGAATTGATCACTTCTGGCTCTACGTGTTTATATTCAATCCCCGATCGGCAATATTGCCTAATATCTCTGAATCCGGCGAATGTTATCTGTTCCCTCAAATCCCCGCGACGAAGAGGACTTTCATTTGGCGTTACTCCCTTCTTCAAAAAGAAGGGCGAGGATGGAACTCGAAACAAAGCCATCGCCGGATTAAAAATATTCGGATCATAAGCGAAAATCCTGCCATTGGGTTTCAAAATCCGATAGGCTTCTTTTAGAGCCGCTAGATAATTTGGAATATGATGTAAAACACTGCTAAATGCGACGATGTTGAACGACTCATCTGGAAGGGGAAGAGAGCACGCATTTCCCAGTTCGAAATTTAGTTTTGGGTAGTAAAGCCTCGCTGTATTTACTGATACGGGAGACAGGTCCACACCGAGATAAGAGCTGATTACCGGAGTATAAATTTTTGATGAAGAACCGGTTCCACACCCAACATCTAAAAGTTTATCTCGCTCTCCCGGACTGCACATACTTTGAAATTCCCCAGCCAAAATTTTCCATCCTTTAGCGCTAAAAGGGTCAAAACCATAACCTTTAGAAGCTGCGACATCAAAAAAATCGACCTCTGAATCGATATCTTGTCTTCGAACACAATTCATGTTTTGTCCTTTTTAATTTGTCCTCCAGTAGCTCTAATAATTCAGGAGGATTGATCAATGGTTTTTGGGCAATATTCAAAGGCGTCTCGGTGATAATCACCATTGGAAAGCCATTTTTCTAGAAAGCAATACAAGATAATAAAAAGATATCGAGAACCCATTTCCTTAATTTTCAGTTTCGATACTCCAATCTTTCGATTTGTCCAACTATTGGATAATACTGTATAAGAAAACCCACGAACGATAGCTTTTAATGGTAACTCAACGGATAGGTTAGATTGAGAGCTAATGATAGGCTCTAATCCTCTTACTACTTTCCGAGAATAGAGTTTAAAAGAATTGGTTATATCATTGTACCCAATACCGAATAAAAGCTTGATAAAATGGTTGGCGGCTCTATTTAAAATTAATTTAAACCAAGGATAATCAATTACTTTTGATTGTCGGCTCCACCTTGTTCCAAATACACAATCAACGTTTTTAATTTCCATTTCTCGATAAAACCTTATGAGATCCTTCGGAGAATCCGAACCATCCGCCATATAGATTGCAATAGCATCGCCACTAAAGTGTTTTAATCCCTGGCAAACAGCGAAACCAAAGCCGCTAGGTGAGACATTGTTTATTGCTCTCAGTTCTGAAATGTCTCTAGATAAGATTTCTAAAACCTGGGCTGTTTGATCAATTGAGTGATCGTTCACTACTAAAATCTCAAAATTAACCGTTTGGGCCCTTAGCTCAGATACCAGCGAACGAATAGTTGAGTCTATACATTCCCCTTCATTCTGAGCAGGAATCACCACAGAAAGCTTCACTATCTTCTCCAGCTAATGTTATTTTTAAACGTGACAACAGGCGACGGCCGCCAAAATACAAATCAAAATACTGTTACTAAGATCTTACCATTTTATCAAAATTGGAGAATAACAAAATATGACACCCTGCTAGGCTTAAAAGCCTAACCCCTAAACCTCACAATTTACCCCATGCGTCTTGAAGCTTTTTTAGGTAGCGGTGAGTTCTAATTTGAAGTTTGGCTTCAGGTTTAACTTGACTGGTCACTTCATCGAAAACTTTCTT
>Ga0194132_10010330_pt1 | contig 12457 bp, 9 predicted proteins | sample TA2KigOf80mmetaG_FD_148612 | JGI IMG/M metagenome (GOLD analysis project Ga0194132, IMG submission 148612) | Freshwater microbial communities from Lake Tanganyika, Tanzania - TA2015054 Kigoma Offshore 80m | ecosystem: Environmental > Aquatic > Freshwater > Lake | place: Tanzania: Lake Tanganyika... | reverse complement strand
TCTTAGTTTGTGGACCAAAGAGATCATAGAAAAGCTCGTATCCGCCATTACGATTGACGGTACCTGATAGAAGATAGATTCGAAGCTTGATGTGCCAGAAATAGAGATAACAAGAGAGGCATTTCTTATTAGATCAATTGTATTAACGGTTGGATGTATCAAACGTACATTTGGTAGAGCCAGTAGCTCTCTGTAGTATGATATTTTTCTCCATTCTCTTGATGCCATGGCTTGATGCTCTTTAACATACAATTTGTAACCGATTGGAAGCGACTTGACAATATTTTTTATTAGTTCTAGTTGGTTTGTGTAAAATGGAGCAGTGATAAGCGTAGAGCGTTCTGGGTCTTGTGACAATGTAAACAGGATGTATCGTTCAGAAAGATTCGGTGCGGTTATGAAATGACTATCAATGAATTTTTTACGATATTTAGTTTGAAGAATCTCCATTATTGTATTGAGCAAGACTTTGATTTTTGATCGTCCATAGTAGGAATAATGAGTAGCAATATTGGTATTTCTATTTTTGAATAAAAACTGCATGGCTGCTTTCATTAGACCAGATCTTGATGAAAGAAATTTTGTATTAATGTCAACACTGAGCTTGTACCATCCAAGATCATTTAATGTAGTTTGTAATTCTTGAAAGCTTTTCACAGTACTAGTTATTTGTAATTTTTCTGGAACAAAATCAATATTGTCTGGAATTGTTGAGATGGCCCATCTTTTGGCTAGTCTTGTGGCTACAAGAATCAGCGTTTTAATTCCACGTTTCTTACATAATAAGTAGAATAGATGATTATGATGCATGTTAGTATCATACATTATTACATAGTCAGGTTTGACTTCATCTAGAATTCTTTCAAATAATTTGCACTCTTGTTCGAGTATAACTAATACTTCATCCTCAGTAAATTTCCTATACTTGTTAAAATTGTAAAAAAGCCTTTCATTATACGCCAACATCCATAGATCTATGCCGCTCTTCTCTTCCAGTGAGGAAAGATATTCCACATCCGGTTTAGATTTCGGATTAATGTGGTCGTGATAAAACCAGATTTTTGAAAAATTCACTATTTTTTGAGTTTGAAAGAATTTTTTTGGTTTGTTAGTAATATCTACAACTGCATATAATTCAGCATCATAATTGTCAGAGATTCCTTTTGCAATGGCAAAAGGTGTTATTGCAGAATCTAACCAGAATAGCATCTTTGATGTCATAATAACACTAGACCTACAACTTGCGTTTGAATTTTGCAGGTATGCCTGCCCAGAGTTCATTTTTTGGAATATTTTTAGTTACAAATGAATATGCTGCGATGATTGAGTTTTCACCTATTGTGACATTAGGCATTATAGTACTATGTGTACCAATTCTACTTCCATTTTTTATGATAACTGGGCCTTTTTTATCATCAATTGTAGAATGTGAATAAATTGAACAGTGAGAACCCATTTGAACATTATCACCTATTTCTACGCCATATCTACAATTGATATATGTAAACGTACCAATATCAAAATTCTTACCAAGTTTGAGATTTTTTGGATATTGAACTATGTAATTATATTTTGTTAGTTTTGAATGTTTGATGACGGGTTTAGTCCATTTAGTTTGTTTTTTTTCCATGTCCTAGTAGCAGATTTGTTTTTGTATTAATTTTTTATCAAGTGTAATTCTCTCGAGATGTTTGACAATTTTTTTAGAAGCAGTACCGTCTCCATAGATACGGTTTTTCTTTATTTTCTGTTTTTTCATCCGAAAAGCAGACATCATTGCTTTATGTATGCTAGTAGTAGAAGTATCCATGACATCCACCACATTATTGCCTTTTTCTCTGTCTTTTTGTCGCATACCAATGTTTACAACAGGAATGTCAAAACAGCTGGCTTCAATCATCCCACTACTTGAATTACCTACAAGCACACCACAATATTTGAGTAATCCAAGAAAGTCAGATCTAGGAACAGATGGATACACCTGAATAAAGTTGTATTTTTTTGCGAATGTTTCAAGATATTTGAAGATCATTTTACTTCCAGCATCAGAATTAGGCGCTATTGCAATTATTGGTCTATTCATTCGTATCATTACACGCAAAATGTTTAGGATTTCTTTTCCACTTTGTTCAGATTGAGTGGTTACAGAATGATAGAGTAAAAGAATTTCATTGCCATCTAAATTTACGTCATATTTTTTTTGGAGTTCAATTTTATTGGTAATTTTATTTGCAAATACTTCATCAATGCTAGGTGAACCAGTTAAGAAAACATATTTTGGATTTTCTCCCATCAACAATATACGATCTTTGCTTTTTTTTGTAGCCGCAAAGTGAATGTTTGATATTTTTGTAATGGCATGTCGATTGTATTCATCTATCCCTCCTTGTGTTTTATCTCCACCGTGGATATGGGCACTTGGTATATTCAGATGATAAGCAGCTAGGGCAGATGCAAGCATTTCATCTCGATCACCAAATATCACATTAATGTCAGGTTTGATCTTTTTGAAAATTTTTGTAAACGAGATTATTCCTTTACCAAGCGCGTTTGCCATCGCATAAGTCGAATCTGTTTGCGGTAACATTTTGAATGAAATATGGATCTTAAAACCATCATTTTTGATTTCGTTAATTGTATAACCATGTTTCTTAGACAAATGCATCCCAGTTACAATCAGATAAAGATCTAGTTTTTTACTAGCTAGAATTTCTTTGATAATTTGTCTTAGTATTCCATAATCTGCCCGCGAACCAGTAGTAACAATAATTTTCCTCTTCATAATCATGCATTAGTTAATGTGACAATAAGGTTTTGGATTGAATTATTCACGACATTATTGTTAAGCATTATCAAGTTGCTACATTAGAAACAAATGATCAAATACATTTTAATCGCATCGTTAAATAACTATGTAGAGGTAAAAATACAGTTTGGAAACGATAAAGAAGAGCTTTGACGGAGGATTATCAGAAAATCTTTACTTCAATCCTGATTACGAGAGAGATTTTATTGAAGAAAAAGGATTTGATAAATGGACAGAATATAGAAACAATTGGGAACAATATTGTAGATTAGAAAAAGAATCAGAATATCCGCCTCATCTCGAACTTGAGCTTAACTATTCATGTAATTTACGATGTCCTATGTGTACATGGGCAGTAGAGAATGCAGCAGAGAAAAAAGAAGACTGGTTCAAGTTTGAAGACTATAAAAAAATTATAAACGAAGCAGCTTCACTTGGAACAAAATCAGTTAGGCTTTGTTACATTAATGAACCATTAATTCGTCAAGATATTGACCAATTCATAAAATACGCAGTTGATGCAGGAATACTCGATGTTCTGATCACAACTAATGGAACTCTTCTTACCAAAGCAATGTCAAAAAAACTAATAGATGCGGGGTTAACAAAGATCAATGTATCATTAGATGCCATAACTGCTGAAACTTATGACAAAATTAGGGTGGGCGGAAATCTCAATGTAACGGTCAAGAACATACATGATTTTCTTGAATTACGAAAAGAGATGGGTAAAAAATTACCAAAGATCAGGCTAACATTCGTTGCTAGTAAAATTAACTATCATGAATACGATTCGTTCATCAGTTATTGGAAAGATAAAGTAGATAGCATCGGAATACAGTACTTGCAAAATCCATTTGGTGAGGGAAGATTTGAAGATGAAAAAAGAGGAGAGACAATAATTCTTAAGAAATCTCCTATTCCAGAAAAATTTCATTGTTCTGAACCATTTAAGAGACTAACATTAAGGAGTAATGGAGATACACTACCCTGCTGCAGTTTTTATGCAGTAGATTTAGTAGTTGGAAATTGGAAGAAGAACTCCTTAAAAGAAATATGGAATGGTGAGAAAATACAAGAGCTGCGAGCCATACAAAAAAGCGGAGAATACTACAAAAATAATGTGTGTAAAAATTGTGTACACAATTATACAATAGTTTCAGATTAGAATCTTTTTTTGTATTTGTTCCAGTGTTTAATGATCATTTCAGCTAAGAATAGATCAAAAGGATCGTCAATATCCACACCAATCGATTTAGTCAAAACGGGTTTGATTTTTGGACCATAAATGGATCCATATTTTTCAATTGTTCTATACCATAATGCATACACATCTCCAGTAGGGAAGTACAAGTCAGGCTGTTTTTGTCTACGATCATACTTTGTAAAATTTCTAGTAAATGGTTCTAAGAATCCAGATTTTAACCAAAAGGAGCTAAACGGATGTTTTTTAATTTTTGATACAGTTAGCACACACGTAGCTTTTGATTTTATAAGCATGTTTATCGTATCATCAATTAGCTTTGTTGTTCGTAATGGAGATGTTGGTTGTAAAATCACAATTATGTCTGGAACATATGATTGATGAATCTTAAGAAAATCTAACGTGTGTTTGACAGCTTGAAGTGTTGTAGAATTATCTTTTGATATTTTTTGCGGTCTCAGAAATGGGACTTCAGCGCCTGCAGAAGACGACACTTTAGCAATTTTTTTGTCATCTGTTGTGACTATGACTCTGTCTATGTGTTTTGATTTTTTAGCAGTAGATATAGTGTATGAGATCATTGGTTTTCCTGCTAAACTTCGTATGTTTTTATGTAAAATTCCCTTTGAGCCACCTCTTGCAGGAATAATTGCAAGGATTTTCATGTATACTGTAGATTACAGCTGCAAATAAAGATGTCAGAGAAAATTATCATTAGTAGGAAGATTGATTTTCAAAGAATTCCGAAATGGATTCTACAAGATAGGTTTTCTCTTCACGTGTCATGTTTGGATACATTGGGAGAGTTAGTACTTGATCAGATATTTTGTTAGTTATAGGTAAGGAATTTTCATCAGTTTTGAATTTTTGTTGATAAAATGATGTACGATGGATTGGAGAGAAGTAGAGTTTAGAAAATATCTTCTTTGTTGTCAAGTATTGATGTAGATTATCACGGATTTTTTTATTTTCTAATCGTATTGTATACATTTGATAGATATGATCATGTCCATCCGGTACATTTGGAACAGAAATTTGAGAAAATTTTGAAATTTGCGATGAAATGTATTTGGCATTTTCTTTCCGCATTTGTATTAATTTATCTAGTTTACGGATCTGTGATAGGCCTAACGTGGCAGTTATGGTAGACATTCTCCAATTGAATCCTAGCATCTCATAGGTCGGTTCATCTGGATTGTCAAAATAGCTAGTTCGATCAACTCGTCCATGAGAACGTATGAGCTTTAACTTTTCATAAATTTCCCTGGAATTTGTCACTGCGGCACCACCTTCTCCCGTAGTCAATACTTTATTACCACAAAAACTAAAGATACTTGAATCAGATACAGAGCCGACTTTTTTTCCTTTTATTGATGAGCCTAATGCCTCTGCGGCATCTTCTATCAGTATTATGTTATTGTCGCTGGCTATTTTTTTGATATCAAAGATTTTGCATGAGAGTCCGCCGTAATCCATTGGAACTATTGCTTTTGTTTTAGAGTTGATATTTTTCTCGATTAATTGCGGATCTAGTCCAAAAGTAATTTCTTCAATATCAGAGAATTTTGGTATAGCGTCAACAAAGAGTACCGAATTTGCAGTAGAGATGAATGAAAATGACGGTATGATCACCTCATCTTCTTTTCCTATACCATATGCAAGAAATAGAGCATGCAAAGCAGATGTTCCAGAATTTAACGTTATACAGTAATCAGTACCCACATAATTTTTGATCTCATTTTCAAACTCTTCAATTTCAGGCCCGATTGCCCACTTTGTTCCTCTCTTGATGATTTTTGTAATCAGGTTTAGATCTTCATCATCAGAATAAATTTTGTATAAAGGAAGCTTCCATTGATCTGGGTTTTCCTGTTTTGAATTCATTGTTTTATTATCATATAATCAGAGCGTCCGATTATTCTAATTTTGCGACTTGTTGTCTAAGTTTCCACTGGCCATTTGATTTTCTCCAAATCAACGGTCTGCGGAACTTGTCTATTGTTTTGTTTAGAGTGTCGATATCCATCTCCATGTATTCTAAGAATTCTTTCAGATATCTAGATGGAAATTCACCATCATATTGATGTACTAAATCAACACCCTCATCACGGGTAATCAACCCATCACGTATTTGGTGAGAGGTATCAGCTGTGGTCCTACCGATTCCAAACTTTATGAAAGCCATGTAGTAATGGAATCCATCAGTTTTGTCATCAAGACTTGCAAAATCTGTGTATGTACCCTCAGTTCGTCCCTCGGGGTTAGGTCTAAAACCAGTGTGTTCTTTTGCGACTTCATAATGTTGTTCTGGGTTCCAGTTATCATAATAGCTGAAATAATGTGCTTCAACTCCAATTGATTTTAGATCTTTTAATGACGGGGAACCATAACGCCTGAGGTCTTCCACCTGGATTCCAAATGATTTCCAGTGTTCAGGAGATAACGAGGTAAATTTGGTTCTAATTGTATATTCCAGATCAAGATTCGGTTTGTCATATCTTTCAAAGCTTCCACCGTATTCTACATCTCCATCTTCGCCGAAGAACACCAGAGGGATTTTGTATCTCACAGCCATTTGTAGAGGGAAATTAATCTGTCCGTATGCAAAAGGCAAAAAGTTATCACCAAATTCAGTAAATGTTATTTTGCATAATTTTCTGTGGATTTCACCGTTTGGAGATCCCAGCACATTATCAAAGCCAGATCCTATAAAACGTTCAAGATTTTCTCTACCTATATCAGTGTATAATGAAGATGCCCAAGTCACAGTGAGGGGATGCATTCCATATTTCTTCTTCAGAACATAAGCCACATATGCACTGTCTTTTCCTCCACTCCCCGGAACTAGTACATCCCAAGATCCATCTTTGCTCCTATGCTTATCACATAATTTTTCTAGTTCTTTCTCACGCTTGTCCCAGTCAATCATAGTTTTTTTGAATTCAGAATACAAACAAGGTGCACAAATTCCATCTTCATTGAACATGGTTCTTGGTCTTTGATTGGACAGTACACATCTTTTGCAATAAACTATTTTACGATTAGGATCAATTATTCGGAGTCCCTTGAATAGAGATGGGATTTTAGTTGATTTTTTTACCAATGCAATCACGAAACATTTTGAACACTTGAATCTTACTAATTAAGATTTTTTACAGTTGTGGGAAACATTATTAGATAATGAAAAAAGGAATATTTCAGATTGGCTTCGCATATTAAGCAGAAATCGAATCTTAAGCAGACACTCACCAACGAGTTAAAGAATAAAACTGTTTTAATAACTGGGGGAGCCGGAAGTGTCGGATCAGCATTAACAAAGAAAATTTTAGAGTATCCAGTAAGAACAGTAAGAGTACTCGATATTGACGAGCACGCTTTGTTTAGATTAAAACGACGCGTTAATGACAAAAGACTTAGACTTCTCCTAGGCAGCATACTAGACAAGGATCGTATTGAGATGGCCGGAAATGATGCCGATATTATCTTTCATACTGCTGCAATAAAAAATATTGAGATCTCGGAATTCAATCCGATAGAAACTGTTGATATCAACATCAACGGCACTATCAATCTTATCAAGATGTCAATGAAGAATAAACCAAAAAAATTTCTTAATATTAGCACGGACAAAGCTGTCCAACCTTCTACATTGTATGGTACTACCAAACAAATGGGAGAATTGTTGACGAGTTGGGCAGGTGAACATCTTACCGATATTACCAAATTTGCTTCAATTAGGCTAGGCAATATAATTGAAAGTAGAGGCAACGTGTTTGAGATATGGGGAGAAGAACGAAAGATGAACAAGCCATTATCCATAACTCATCCAGAAATGGAAAGATACTTTTTCCACATAGATGAGGCAATGGAATTCATCCTAGGATGCTTGCCATATGTAGAACGCGGTGAAATATTTGTTCCAAAAATGAGAGCCTATAAAATTAGAGAGCTTGCAAGTAAAATGTCTAAAAATCATAAAACAATCGGAGTCCGACAAGGCGAAAAATTAGAAGAGATCCTAATAACAGACAAAGAGAAAAAGATAAGTCAAGAAACTCCCAAAATGTGGATAGTTAGGCCTTATCAAAACGGGAAGAATAAACTTTAGAAGATATCTAGTTTTTCTCTTAGAACTTTTGATGCAGTGCCACCGTTTGATAGGTATTGTTTGACAAAAGTTTTTGCATTATTTTGTAATTGCTGCCTGAATTCTTGATTACAGATTAGTTTTGTCAGGCCATCTTCAATTTTGGCCATGTCACTTATGGATAAAATTGCTCCTCTTTTGACAATTTCTTCTTCGTTTAACCATTCTTCTGTTTGTATGGATGCGGTTGGTTTGTCAAGTATGAGTGATTCTAATGCAATAGTAGAATTGTTAAATGTGATCAACGCATCACATGAGGATATTAATTGTGTGAGATCAGCATTTATGACAACAGTTATGGTCGGATCAATTTCTTTTATTAGATCAATAACATTTGCAATTCCAACGTGCTCTTGATGAGGCGCTATCTTGACTATAATTTTTTTGTCAGTGATTTTTTTTAGAATTCGAATAGTTTCTTTTGTGAATTCGTCATAGTTAAGACGAGCAAGAGTTGTAGAATATTTTGCAGTAATACCAGTAGCTCCAGAAGTTGCCAGAATTATTGTCCCTTCACTTTTGGGATTGATTGTAGGACTAAAGAAGCGATCATGCCTTGGGCTTCCAGTTACTAACAAGTTTTCTTCTTTGTATCCATGCTCTAATGCATATTGTTTCATAATATCTCCCCATATCGCTTGTCTATCACTAATAGCAGGATATGAAAAATATGAAAGAAATCTTCCAAACGGTTCAAGGATTTTTGATGTAGGATACATTGCATGTTGAAGTAATACTGATTTGATTCCGAATTTTTTTGCTACTTGAAGTATATCTTTTTCTTCTTGAGCAGTTTCTGCCCATTCGAGGATTACTGACGGTTGTAATGTTTTGAATAGCTCATGAGCAAGACGAATACGACGAATTGATTCTTTAAATCTGGACATACATATTTCGATAAATGAGTTTTTTATGGAATGCCAAAATGAGATACCGTTAACTGAGAATATTCCTTCAAGAGATTTATCCGATTTCCAAATATTAGATAGTTTTTCATCAAATGAGTTCAATTCTTGTTCTAAATTTTTTTGAATATTTTTTTCAAAATTAGAGAGATGAACTATTTTGCATTTAGAATTTTTAACTAGTTGAAGACTTTTCCAATTCCACACAGCTGGTCTACGTTGATTAAGCAATATGATTTCCTTATTACTTTGGGACAGATCTTTTATCAATTGATCATACATGGTTGGGTTAAAATCAAGTAATAGAATGGATTCTTTTTGTAAATTCAGATTTGGTTTAAACCCAAAAATACGATCTACTAAAGTTTCCTCAATTTTTTTGAGTTTTAGAAATGTCTGTCTTGAGATATGAATCGACATAGGAATCGACAATATGTCAATTTTTATGTTGATCTTGTCAAGTATGAGCGATTGATTTACCTTTTTTTCAATCTCAGTAACTTGGATTTTTTTTTCATCACAGTATCTTTTGATGAAATTATTAATATGAGTTGAACAAAAAACGTGTTTTGGTTTTTCTATCTCGATTATTCTTTTCGCTGTAAATATGCTTAGAAAAATTTTTGAAAAATACTGTATGAATTCCATTTCTAGAGAGGAAGCTAAATTTATCCCATCAAAAATTATGGTTTTTTCAAACAGATTGTTTTTGTACCAAGTAAATGGAATGTTGATTATCAGATTATCGATATCAACATAATCAGAATCTAAAAGATATGATTCGCCAATTTTATGAGAAATTTTGTATTTGTCTAAATTGATGTGTGTTGCATAGTTTAACGAGAATACATCTAGCTGGTTTTTAGATGTTATATTTTGTATTTGGTTTACATCATCAATTTCTTCTACAAGAAAAATTGTATCACTCATCAAAACACCACTAGACTTGATTTTCATTGATCACATTAATAACATTATGAGCAGAATTGAATTGATGCTGTGTACTTCACTATAATCAATACTAAGCTGATCAGTTAGCTATTACAGGATCACGCAATAACATGTTAATTGGAACGCGTTTTATTACTTGACCACGTCCAGTTGAGTTGTCACCATGAACATCTAATTCATCCTCAACTAGTTTGAATTGTGTTTCAGTTAACTTGAATGCAAATTTAGTTAATGTTGAAAGCTTAAAGTGCTCTATTGTTTCCTCATGAGGATCATTTAACCACCTCTGAACGTCATATTCAAATTCAAATTCTGGATTGACAAGCATTCTATCTCTTTTTAGTACATTTGAGCATGTACCACGAATATAGTTGGTTATAGATGTAAATTGTCTAGATGTTGCAGTGTCTGAATTTAGCTTATCATGTAAAAGTAATGCAGATAGATCCAACATGTATTCGGTCCATTCGCTCATGTATTCTGCAGTAACAAGAGCATTGTGGAATTGCATTACGTTCATGCCTACTTCTTGATTTAGTAGTTTTTTGTATTCTATATCGTCCTGATAGTGTTTTTCAAGTGCTTGTGGAGAGTCCCACAACTCTCCAATTGTTGCTTTTTTGTATAAATCAAAGACATACTGTACGTTTGAATGTGCAGTGTTTAAGCGCTTGATGGTTTGAAGGAATAGCTCAAAGACATCTATTCCCTTTTCCCTTAGGAATTTCAAAAGAGCACCATATATTCCGCCATTGCTTGTCATACCTATTGAAAACGCGATCATTCTGAGTTCTACATATTCATCAAATGTCAAGGTGTTAGAAGCAATTACGCATTCTTCGATTTCTACTACTTTTCTTCCATTTATTACAGTGAAATCACGTGGGAGTACTCTGAATTTGGTTTGTAGTCCCCATTTTTTGCGCTCCCTTGGAGTGTATAGCTCTGAGCCCGGCAGAATCATACAGGTGTAGATTTGAATCGAATCAAGTCTGGCATGAACTAGATCTTTTAATGTTTGTATATGACTAGCATAGGTTTCTCCAGGCAGTCCCAAAATGACCTCAGATGCAGTACTGAGTTTTGCTTCCTTAATTGTTGGGCCTAGTGCAAGCATGTGATCAACACTGATATTGTCACGACGAATATTTCGCAAAACTTCTTGATCCATAGATTGCACAGACATTGTAAAACGTAATGCACCATCTAATAGCTTAATTGCACTGATTATCTTTTCTTTGGAATTCTTACCGGTAGTAGCAAGAACATTTAGTGGGTAGCCATGACTTTTTTTCATTTCTCCTATAGTTTTGCATATTTCAATGTCGCGAGGCATCATTCCAAAGTTTAGATCACTGATGTGCATGCTGTGAATGTTTTCTGGGACATGTGATGCTATGTAGCTGATATCGGTGTTTACTCGTTCCAGGCTAAACTGGTTTACTTGTTTAACCAAATCTGTTCCATCTACACAAAACGTACATGAAAATGGACAGCCTCTGTTAGTTTGTAGCATCGGAGTAAGCTTTCCATCAAAAAACTTGTCCATAAGTCCCATTGTATAAGGAGATGGAATTTCATCCAGATTTCTTATTCTGTTATAATCACCATACAATAGTCTGCCATCGTTTTGACGCGTTATGCAGGCAGGTATAGTTTTAGATAAGACTAGTGTTCGGATTTCTTCTTTGGATTTTGCATCAAGTGCGATTTTCACTATATTGGAGAATCCAGTCTCACCCTCTACTGGAACATATACATCAATTTCAGGATAATTTCTTAGGAACTCTTCTTGCGATGGTAGATCTAATGGAAAGTTTGGGCCTCCCCATACCCGTAATGCATTTGGGTTGCGTTTTGATAAAACCCGAAACATTTCAAGCCCCACGCGATGATTCCAACAATAATTGCTAAGACCCAAAATGTCAGGCGGGGAATCAAGTATGGCATTTTCTAAATCTTTGATATATTTGAACAGAGTAATATCTACAGAATCACCAAATGTCTTTTTGCAAAAAGCTGCAATGTAACCAACATTTAGTGGAAACGCTTCAGTTGAAACTATTATGGTATCATGAGTCAAATCTCCCAGATAGATTTTGAGTGGCTTCAATACGGCCATATTCAATTAGAGTATTTTTTAAATATTACTTAAGATTTTTTGAACGTTCACGACGTATTCTTTGTCCATTTGGTCCAATCATAATCATCAAATGTGACATTTTGCATCTCATTGTCGTTTGGCTTCCAGGCTATACTAGCAAGAGCAAGCACTGCAGATTTTTTGTCAGAAATGTTAATGTGTGCAGATGGATAGTTTTTTGGAACTCTAACTAATACCGGCTCATCTCCACTCGAGATGATTTCTTTATAGATTCCATCTGTATCTTTTATTATGAAAACAACTTTGCCATCAATGCAAACAAAATAGCTGTCTCTTTTTG
>Ga0194132_10010329_pt1 | contig 12458 bp, 13 predicted proteins | sample TA2KigOf80mmetaG_FD_148612 | JGI IMG/M metagenome (GOLD analysis project Ga0194132, IMG submission 148612) | Freshwater microbial communities from Lake Tanganyika, Tanzania - TA2015054 Kigoma Offshore 80m | ecosystem: Environmental > Aquatic > Freshwater > Lake | place: Tanzania: Lake... | reverse complement strand
ACGATCGGGCAGACGTTCGGCGACCTCGAGAAGACGTTCAGCGTGGCCGGGCGCGTGCGCATCCCGATCTGGAACGGCGGGCGCAGCGCCGGCGAGGTCGCGCAGGCCTGGGCGCTGGCGGCACGGCGGCGCGCGGAACTCGACGACCTGACGGACCAGGTCGAGGGTGACGTGCGGAAGGCGTATCTGGATCTGTCGGCGGCCGCCAGCCAGGTGGACCTCGCCGCGCAGAACGTGGTGGTGGCCCGCGAGGCGCTGGAGCTGACGCGGCAGCGGTTCGACGCGGGCGTGGCGGACAACCTGGAGCTGGTGCAGGCGCAGGAGGCGGTGGCCACCGCGGAACTGGATCGCATCAACAGCGTGTTCGCCCACAACGTGAGCAAGCTGGCGCTGGCGCGGGCCGTCGGCCAGGCCGACGAGCGGATCGAGGCGTTTCTGGAACTGCCATGAAGCTCCTTCCCTGTGTTCTCTTGAGCGTCGTATCCCTGCTCGCGTCGCTCGCGCTGTCCGAGCAGGTGTTTCGAGCGGTGGACGTGTTCGAGGAGGCCCTCGGCCGGGGGCCAGGGCCCTAAGGTGCGATGCGAGGGTGTGCCGGCTGTCCGACCCCCGGGTGACACCTCTGCCGATCAGCCTCGAAGGAGCCGAAGCATGCGCCTGACCGGTCCGGCGCCAACGGCCGATTCGGCCGGCTTCCAGCCCCGGACGCGGCACGTGACGCATTCAGGCGGGGGAGAGGGACTGGCCACTGCGTCACGGAAGCGCTGGTACGTGGCGCTCGTCCAGATCTCGTCGAAGGAAGCCTCCTTCAGGCTCCCCATGCTCCGCCTGGTCTCGCAGCACGGGTAAATCTCGCCCGTCGCCGTGACCACGGCGAGTGTCCAGGGATCGTCACAGTCCTTGACCATCACCGTACCGTCTTCGCGATGGGCGCCTGCCCATGCCGGGTGCCGCCAGCGGCGCACCCGCCTCAGGAATGTCTTCGATACGCCAGGGAACAGCAGTGTCGCGCGTCGCCAGGGCTTCCGCGAGGATCGGGCTCAGGTTCAGCGTGAGCCCCCCCCGTCGTGCGACGTTCGCGGCCTCGCGAAAGGCTGGACGGGTGCCGGCCAGGTCGTGAACGACGGACTCGCCGGCCAGGGAGGGGGGCTCGCACAGCTCGGTGGCTACGAGCCAGTCCGCCCCGAGGTCGCCGGCCAGGCGCGCCACGGCCGGCAGCTCGTGCACGTTCATTCGCATGGCGGTGAAGACGAAGCCGACAATCGGGTAGCGCGTGCCCAGCCTGGCCTTCGCGTCCCGCAGGCTGCGCATCGTCGCCACGAAGCTGTCGAAGTCCGCCCCCGCCCGGATACGGTTGAACAACCCGGCGCTCGCGGCGTCGAGGGAGAGCTTGATCTGGAAGAGCCCGTCCGGTCCGGCGCCCGCCAGGAGCCGGTCGATCAGCGCCCCGGTGAGGTGCGTGCCGTTCGTCTGGAACTCCACGCGGCAGCCAGCCGCCAGGACCGCGTCGAACAAGTCCAGGAAGCGCTTGTGGAGCAGCGTTTCCCCGTGGCCGCTGAGCTGGACCTCCGGACGAAGCGCGCGCAGCAGCGGCTCGATCTGCTCGAAGTACGAATACGGCAGAGAGAACATCCCGTACTCGGGGTCGTTCGTCACGTCGCAATGGATGCAGCGCAGGTCGCAGGCCGTCGTGGTCTCGATGAACAGCCGTGCAGGGCCAGGCGGGACGGCTTTCATGCGTGTGACGTCGCGGACGGCATCTGCGACCGGCCCGTGCCTGCAGGACGCAGATCGAGCACGCGGGCGCTGCCCGGGTAGCATCGTTCCCAGTTCTCGTCGCCGACGCGCCCTACGTACCCCCATCGGTACCGGAGCGACCGCCCGAACACGGGGTACTGCGTGGGGATGAAGCTGACAACGTCGACGCCCGCGGCGCGAGCCTGGGCGATTGTCGCGTTGACCTGGTGCCGCCGATCGTTCCAGTTGAAGACCAGGCACTTCCATTCAATCATCGGAGTCGTGCGGCCGAGGCCGTTGCGGTAGCCGACGAGCGCGCGCAGGTTTGCCACTGCCGCGGCGAAGTCGCCGCCGGCCTGGTGCCTGACCATGGTGTCCTGATCGGGTCCGTCGATCGAGAAGATGACGTGGTCCATCATGAGCGCCGCGTCGCGCTTGCTGTCGCTGTCGAGCAGGCTGCCGTTCGTGCTGCAGACGACCCAGGCTGTCGGATTGTAGCGGCGCACGATGGTCATTTCCTCCTTCACGCGAGAGGAGAGAAACGGCTCGCCCAGCTTGAAGAAGAAAATGCTCTCGACGCCCAGGGCGCCGATCTCGGCGGCGGCCCGCTCCATGTCCGCCAGGTTCATGGACCGTTTCGTCCATGTCTGCGCGATGGCCGAACGGTTGCAGCACGTGCAGGCGTAGTTGCAGGCGCTCGTGTTCTCCAGCATGATGCCGGCCCTGGGCAGCGCGTAGTCCGTGACACGGCGCTGCGCCTCGTCTTCGCTGACGCGGCGGAGATCCTGGCAGCCCGCGCAGAACGGCGTCGGCAGGATGCCGTCCGCCAGCCGCTCCCGGAACGAGCGGGCCCCGGGGCCGTGCAGGATCTCGGAGAGTGAGTGGCGGGTCAGGTCGCCGATGCGCCCGCTGCCGTCGACGTCCTGGCAGCTGCAGGACACCGTCATGTCCGCGTTGATCGAGATGTTGTAGTTGCTCTCGCCGTTCAGCGCCGCGCAGTAGTAGTGGGCGCCGGGCGGGGGGCTGGTCAGGGCGCGCTTGGCTCGTCCAGCCAGCCGCCGCAGCGGGATGAACGCGGCATTCGTCATCGGGTGTCGAGCGCGGCGCCGGCCGCCTTCCGCAGTCTAACCCGAAGCCCCGTCGTCGCGCCGAGCCGTGCAGCGTGGCGCATCTGTCCCATGGTGTCGCTTGTTGACAACCCTCTGCCGCTCGTGGTCAGGTGAGGGTTCCGTTCACCCCAGCGACAATGGACCCGGCCCCGGGCACGATCTTCGACCGCGAGGAATTCCTCCGCCGCCTCGGCGGAGACGAAGAGCTGTACCGGGAGGTCCTGCAGGTCTTTCTCGAGGACTGTCCCAACCAGATGGACGTCATCAGGACGGCCATGGACACGCGCGATCCGATGCGCATCCGTTCCGCGGCGCACGCGCTCAAGGGCGCCGCCGGCAGCGTCTCGGCCCGGGCGCTGTTCGAGGCGTCGGGCGCGCTCGAGCGCGCAGGGGCCGGCGGCGACCTCGACGCGTGCGACCAGGCCTGGCAGCAGGTTCAGGCGGCCGCCAGCGTCCTGCTGGATCGCATGCGCGCCGAGGTGGCGGGCTGATGGGCGACATGCGCGTGCTGATCGCTGACGACGATCGCACGACCACGACACTCCTCTCGGCCACGTTGCGCCGCTGGAGCCTGGAGGCCATCGTGGCCCGCGACGGCAACGAAGCGTGGCAGGTCCTGTCGTCGGACGCGCCCCCGTCGCTCGCGATCCTCGACTGGCAGATGCCTGGCGTCGATGGCCCGGATCTGTGCCGCCGCGTGCGCAACGATCCCGCCCGGGCGCACCTGTACCTCATCCTGCTGACGGCCCGCGACAGCCGCGCCGACATCATCGAGGGGATCGATGCGGGTGCGGACGACTACCTCGTGAAGCCCTTCGACCTCGGCGAGCTGCGCGCCCGGATCAACTCGGGCGTGCGGGTCATCTCGCTGCAGCAGACGCTGTCGCAGCGGGTCACCGAGCTGGAAGACGCGCTCGCCAACGTGAAACGCCTCCACGGCCTGCTGCCGATCTGCAGCTACTGCAGCCGCGTCCGGACCGACGGCAACTACTGGGAGCAGGTGGACCAGTACATCGCCGAACACTCGTCGGTCCATTTCTCCCACGGCATCTGTCCGCCGTGCAGCGACAAGATCGTGAGCGGCGAGCTCGACCCCGAGGACACGACGCCAGTACAGGGCCGCTCGGCGTTCGGCCGCCTGAAAGGGCGGCTGCAGGCGCTCATGATGCGGTCGAAACACCCGCCCCGTTGATTGATGATTGGGGATTGGGGATTGACGATTGCATTGGCGATTGGTCATCGCCGCCCGCATTGACGATCGACGCGTGGGCGCTCTATTCCGCCATCTTGAGGAGTGCGGAGCGCAGCGAGTCCAGTCCGATCGGTTTGGGCAGGTAGTCGTCCATACCGGCTTCGAAACAGCGATCGCGATCGCGTGGGAGCACGTTGGCCGTCATCGCCACGACCCGGGGCCGCCCGGGTGTGCCCTCGGGCCATCTCGCACGGATGCGGCGTGTCGCTTCGTATCCGTCCATGACCGGCATCTGCACGTCGAGCAGCACGAGGTCGTACGGGTGCGCCTCGAGCGCATCGATCGCTTCGGCTCCGTTGGTCACGACGTCCGCAGCGTAGCCGAGACGCCTCAGCAGGCCGACCGCCACGCGGCGGTTGATCGGGTTGTCGTCGGCAACCAGGATGCGCAGCGGCAGGCGCTCGGCCAGGTGGGCTTCCCGGGTGGCGGCGGCCGCCGCGCGGTCGGTTGCCGCCTCGGTGCGCCCGAGCACGCGCTTCAGCCCGTCGAGCAGCGGGACGGGCCGGATCGGGACGACCACGCGGTCGTCCGCGCCGATCCGTCCGATCTGCTCCGCGGTCACGCTGCGGGGACACATGAGCAGCACCCGGGCGCCACTCGCCCCTGGCAGGCCGCGGAGCCGGGACACGTCCCGTCCGTCACCGTCGAGGAGCCCGGCGTCGAGGAGCAGCACGTCCACGAGGCGATCCGCATCCTGCACCGCGGCTTCCGCCTCGGTGATCGTTCCCGCCTGCGTGATCGCCAGGTCCCAGACGGAGCCGAAGATGCCGATCACCTGCCGTTCGGCTTCGTTGTCGTCCGCGACCAGGACCCGCACGCCCCTGAGCGCGGCGTCGGCACGCCACGCGGGTGCGGGCCCCGTGCCCTCCTCCATCTCCAGCTCGACGTGAAACGTGGCGCCGTGCCCCTCGGTGCTGTCCAGCCAGATCTGCCCGCCCATCGCTTCGACCAGCCGCTTGCTGATCGCCAGGCCGAGGCCGGTGCCGCCGAACCTGCGGGTCGTCGAGCTGTCGACCTGCACGAACGGCGCGAACAGACGCCCCTGCGCCTCCGCCGAAATGCCGATGCCGGTGTCCGCCACGGTGATGGCCAGCCGCAGGCGCGGACCCCCGTCGCGGCGCCTGGCGGTCACGAGCACGTGGCCGCGTTCGGTGAACTTGATCGCGTTGCCGATCAGGTTCACCAGCACCTGGCGCAGACGCGTCGCGTCGCCCAGCACCACCGGGGGCAGCGCGAGGTCCACGTCGCCGATGAGATCGAGCCCCTTCTCCGCTGCCCGCGGTGCCAGCAGCTCCAGCGCTTCTTCGATGAGCTGGCGGAGGACGATGGGCGCGGTTTCCAGCTCCAGCCGCCCGGCTTCGACCTTCGACAGATCCAGGATGTCGTTGATGATCGACACGAGCCCCTGCCCGGACGCCCGGATCATCGCGAGCAGCTCCCGCTGCTCGGCGTTGAGCGGCGTGTCCTCCAGCAGCGCGGCCATGCCGAGCACCCCGTTCATCGGCGTGCGCATCTCGTGGCTCATCGTGGCGAGGAAGTCGGACTTCGCCCGGGTCGCCTCGGCGAGCTGTTCGTTCAGCGCGACGAGCGCCGCGTTGCTCTCGATCAGCTGTTCCTGGCTGGCGCGCAGCGCTTCGTGGGCTTCGTCCCGCTGCTGCTGGTTGAGGTACCCGCGGGAGTGCATCCGGATCCGCGCGAGCAGCTCCATGCGATCGGGGAGCTTCACGAGGTAGTCGTTGGCGCCCTCCGCGAACGCCCGGCTCTTCACCGCCGGGTCTTCGGTCGTGGACAGCATGATCACCGGGACGATCGCCGTGGCGGGATCCGAGCGGAGGCGAGCCAGCACGTCGAAGCCGCTCGTGCCGGGAATCACCACGTCGAGCAGGATCACCGTGGGCGCGATCTGCCGCGCCAGCGCTATCGCTTCCTCGGGATCGGGGCTGTACCGCAGCGTCAGGCCGGCCTCGTCGGCCACCATGCGGCGCAGCGCGGCGTGAACGATCGGCTGGTCGTCGATGAGCAGGGCGAGGGCCGCGTCGGCCGCGCGGCGCGGGGGGGCGTCCGGGCTCACGCGGCCGGGCTCCCCACGACGTCCGCCGCCGCGGCGGGCAGGCCGCCGGCCTCGGTGGGCGTGGCGAGATCGAGTCCGTCCATCCCGGGCATCATCCACGACAAGAATGCGCTCCTACGGCACGTCGCGTCCAGCCGGGGCGGGTGCCGGCTGGACGGCCGGCAGGGTGAGCTCGACGCGGGTGCCGTGGCCCGGCTCGGCCTCGACCCGGATCGAGCCGCGCGCCTCGGTGACGGCGGTGCGGAGGGTAGACAGGCCGTCACCTGGCGGCGAACCGCGTCCGTCGTCGCGCACGTGAACCAGGAGGGCGTCGCCGCGCCGCTCCGCCCGCAGTGTGACCAGACCCTGGGAGGGCTTTCCGGCAGCCTCGCGCTGGGCGGGCGGCTCGATGCCGTGATCGACGGCGTGGCGCAGCAGGTGGCCGAGCAGCGGCGCCAGACGGTCGAGCGTCTCGCGTGCGACGGCGGTATCCTCGCCCTCGACCTCGAGGCGCGCCTGCCTGCCCAGCCCTCGAGCCAGGTCGCGCACCAGTCTGGCCAATCCCGCCACGGCGTCGCCGAAAGGACGAGTGGCGGGTCCGGCGCCGCCGGACCAGGGTGATGGGGGCGTCGAGGCCATCTCCGGCCGGGGGCCACCTGCCGTGCCAGACCCGGCGCGCACCTCCTCGATCGCCGCCACGACGGACGCGACCTCATGCGCGCGATCGCCCGACCACGACGTGAAGCCGTCGTCCGGTGTCGAGGCGATGCGGGAGAGCAGATCGGCAGCCTCACGAAGCCGATCCAGGGCTGCGCGATCCAGTGACAGGCTTCCGGCCTGCGCCGCGAGAAAGCACGCCTCGAGGCCGTGAGCGACGCGGGCGGCCGGCGGCCGGCGCCGCGATCCTCGTCCGACCGAACCTGGCGCCGCTCGCAGTGCCGATCGGGGCGTTTCTGGCGTTGGACCGGCGCGGGCCCGGTTCGGCGCGGCTGGGTGAGGCCGTGCGCTTCGTCGTCCCGCTGGCGGTGGGCGGCCTCGGGGTCGTCGCCGTCCAGCAGACGTTCTACGGTTCGCCGCTGGCGACCGGCTACGGATCGCCCGACGCGCTGTTTGCAGCGGGCCACGTCGGGCCGAACGCCGACCGATACGTCCGGTGGCTCAACGAGACCGTGTCGCCCGCCTGGTGGCTGGCGTTCGCGGCGCCCGTGTTCATAGCCGACCGCCGCGTATGGCTGTACCTGTCGCTGTTCCTGTGCAACGTGGCTTGCTACCTCCCGTACGTCGTGTTCGACGAGTGGTGGTACCTGCGCTTCCTGCTGCCCGCGATCCCGCTCGTCATCGTGCTCGTGCTGGCGGTTGCGAGCGGCCTGGCTCGTCGCGTCCGTCCGGGCGCTGCGCCGTGGGTCGCAGGCATCGTGGCGGCTGTGCTCGTCGCGGTGGCGCTCCCGGAAGCCGAGCGGCGGCAGGCCTTCCGGCTGCACGACCTGGAGTCGCGCTTCGTCCGGGCCGGACGAGCCGTGGCGGATCGCCTGCCCTCGAACGCGATCGTCGTGACGAGCTGGCAGAGCGGCAGCGTGCGGCACTATTCCGGACGCACCACGCTCGTGTGGGACGGACTGGACGGTGCGTGGCTCGACCGCGCGCTCGCCTTTCTCGAGTCTCGCGGGCTGGCGCCGTTCCTCTTGCTGGAGAGCTGGGAGGAGCCGCTGTTCCGTGAACGGTTCCACGCGAGCCCGATCGGCCGGCTGGACTGGCCGCCCTCGATCGAGATCGGGGGCGTCGTCCGCGTGTTCCGGCCCGCGGACCGCGCGCGGTACCTGGCGGGGGCGAGCGTCCCGACGGAGTACGTGCGGTGACCAGGCGCGGCGGAGGCGTGAGGCTTGCGTTCGCGGCTGCGGGCACCATCGGGCTGGCGGTGCTCGTGATTGTGGCCGTCACCGGGGGCTTCGTGCTGGAGGCCGGCCCGTTTCGTCTGTCCGTGCGCGGCTGGCGGCGTCCGCTGCTCCTGACCGGTGCTGCCTGGGCGATGGCGGCGTGGGGAGGACGGAAGGTGCTGGCCTCAACGGCGGCCTGCATCGGCACGTGGCTCGAGATGCGGGCGCTCGCAGGTGCCGTGCTCCTGTCGGTGGCCGCCGCGGCCGTCGGCATCGGCTTCGGCACGTGGGCGGCGTCTGCGGCGGACGCGTCGGGGTACGTCAGCCAGGCCGCGCTGATCGCCTCGGGCCGCCTGACGGTGGACGAGCCGCTCATCCAGCAGGTCGGCTGGCCCGATGCGCCCTGGGCGTTTTCGCCGCTCGGCTACCGGCCCGGAGTCGAGCCAGGCACGCTCGTCCCCACGTATCCACCCGGCTTACCCCTGCTGATGGCCCTGGCATGGAGGGCGGCGGGGGAGTGGGGGCCCTTTCTGGTCGTGCCGCTGCTGGGTGGCGTGACGGTTTTCGGCGCGTGGGCGCTTGGCGCATCGCTGCACTCGCGCGCGGCGGGGTTGTTCGCGGCGGTCATGCAGGCAACCAGCCCGATCTTTCTGTTTCAGGTCGTCCAGGCGATGAGCGACGTGCCGGCCGCAGCCGGATGGACGATCGCGATCTGGCTTGCGCTCGGATCAGCGCGGCGGCGCGCTGCGGCTGCCGGAGTGGTGGCCGGCATGGCCGTCCTGGTTCGCCCGAACCTGCTCCCGCTCGTTGCGGTGGTCGGGATGATCGCGGCGACATCGGTCCTGGGTGGGCGGGAGCGGATCGCGTGGGATCGCCTTCTGATCGTGATCGGGCTGAGCGTGCCGGCCGTCGTGACGCTCGCGGCCATCCAGACGGGGTTGTACGGCAGCCCCCTGTCAGCCGGGTACGGATCGTTCGGTGAGATCTACGACTGGCGCAACGTGCTGCCGAACCTGACCGGGTACGCATGGCGGCTGGTGCGGGGAGAGGGTGTGACGCTGGCGGCGGCGGCCTGCGCGTGCGCCCTGGTCGTGCTCCGACGGCGCGCCGCAGAAGTGGATGTGGGTCGGGCCGTGCTCGTCGCGGCGGCGGTTCTGGCGGCGGTCGGCGCCTGCTACCTCCCGTACGCCGTGTTCGAGGAGTGGTCGTACCTGCGGTTCCTGCTGCCCGCGTTCCCGGCCGTGTTCGCGGCGGGCGGCGCGCTGCTCGTGGAAGCGGGGCAGCGACTGCCTCTTCCGACCCGCGGCGTGGTGGCGGTCGTGGCGGGCGCGCTGATCGGGTCGGTGAACGTGACGGTGGCCGCGCGGGAGCAGGCGTTCGCGCTCCGGTCGTTCGAGGCGCGCTACCTGGACGCGGGCCGGTACCTGGATGCCGCGCTGCCACCGGAGGCCGTGGTCTTCGCCGTGCAACAGAGCGGCAGCGTTCGTCACTACACGCGTCGGCCGATCGTGCGCTGGGATCTGCTGCAGGTCGATCTCGATACGGCGGTCGACGACCTGCGCGCGCTCGGGCGGACGCCTGTGCTGCTGGTCGAAGATTGGGAGGAGGCCGGCCTCGGCGCGCGGTTCCCCTCGTCCGCCGCCGCTCGGCTCGACTGGCTCCCGCATGCCGAGTTCGGCGATGCTACGCGTGTCCGGCTGTACCATCCGGCGGACCGCGGGAAGCCTGGCGTTGTCGTGACGGACCGGATCAGGTGACCCTCCGACTCGGGCATGCCATGCCGCGAGGCCGCCGGTACGGCAGGCGCGTGGTCGCTTCGCGCTACTGCAGGGGCCGTCGTCCTCCAACCACGCGCCTCTTCGAATCCACGGAAACCAGGCTGGGCGATGAGTCCGAGCTGTTCCGGGATCTCGAGGAGTGAGCCGTCCACTCGTTGCCGATACCGGCGGCATCCTTCGCGCGCCCGCGCGAAAGCCGAACGGAAAACCGAGTATTACCGAGTACGAAGCGGCCCTCCAGGCGAAAGGAAGTGCTGCGCCCGCACGAAGCAGGCCCGTCGCAGTCCGCCGGTCACTCAAGGTTCCGTCCGCGCGCGGCCATCCGCTCAAGGGCAGAAGTCCATCATCGTGAAGGTGCCGCTTGCGGCCCGCGAATGGGCGCCCGCGTGTCACCCCGCCCTTCGTGCCGAGTCGATCCGGCTGTCGTGGACATCTTCTGCAAGGTGGATACGATGGACGAACGCAGGGGCCGCCAGCCGTGCAGTCCTCCTGCCAATAGGTCCGATCGTCGTGGAGGGGGTAGATGCGATCACGACTGCTCCTGATTCTGCTGTTCGGCGCCGGTGCTCTCGGTGCCCGGATGACTGCGGCGCCATGCGATCCCGAGGGCCCCGTGCGGTTCATCTGCGGGTTGAGCGCTCCCGAGGATCTGGTTCCGGTCCCGCAGTCCGACTGGGTGGTTGCGGGCGGGTTCACCGGCGGCGGACTGTACGTGATCAGCACGAAAGATCACAGCGTCAGCCAGGTCTTTCCGGGTGGACCGTCGCGGGTGCGTCACGACAAGACGACCTACGCCGACTGTCCAGGCCCGCTCGACACGTCCGGCAGGATGAGCGCGCACGGGCTGAACGTTCGTCCGGGCAGTGGAGGCGTGCACACGCTGTACGTCGTCCATCACGGCGGCCGCGAATCGATCGAGGTGTTCGAGATCGACGGCAGGGCCAGGCCGCCCGTGGTCACCTGGATCGGCTGCGCCGTCGTGCCGGGCATGCAAGGTATCAACTCGGTGAGCCCGCTGCCGGGTGGAGGATTCGTCGTTACCAATTTCGCGCCGCGCGGCGGCAACGCGGTTGCGGCCGCGCTCCGGAAGGGCGAGAACAGCGGCGAGGTCTGGGAGTGGCAGCCCGCGAATGGCTGGAGGGTCGTGCCGGGCAGCGAGTCGCCCGGCCCCAACGGGATCGAAGCGTCCCGGGACGGCACCTGGCTCTACGTGAGCCTCTGGCCGGTGCGCAAGGTGATGCGCCTGTCGCGCGGCCGGACGCCGGTCCAGGCGGACGTGGTCGACGTGCCCTTTCATCCCGACAACATCCGGTGGCAGGCCGACGGCTCGCTCCTCGCCGCGGGGCATGCCGCCTCGGCCCCCGAGAAGCTGATGGAGTGCTTTGCGAAGGCCTGCCCCGATGCGACGTCCAACGCCGCGCGCATCGATGCCAGGACGTTTGCGGCAAGGGAGGTCGTGCGCCTGCCCTTCAGTCCGTCCTTCGCCGGCGGGACGGTGGCCCTTCAGGTCGGCAACGAAGTGTGGCTGGGTGCGATGCGCGGCGATCGCGTGGCGCGGTATCCGCTCGAGTAGCAGCGCGGCCGTCGAAGCGGCGCGAGCCCGCGCCCTCCCGATCGCCGGGCGGTCTTCCGCCTGCCCGACTCGCGCTCCGCCAGGGCTGGACCCTCGCGACGAGCACCTCGATCCTTTCGGACGCGGCTGAGCCCTTCGGCCTAGGCATCGAGGAGCATCGCGTCGAGGGACAGAGCGTTCGCATCTACAGCCTCGCACGCACGGTCGCGGAGTGCTTTCGTTTCAGGAACAAGATCGGTCTCGACGTCGCGCTCGAAGCGCTGACTGACGCGTGGCGGAGCAAACGCCTGAAGCTGGATGAGCTGAGTCGAATCGCCAGGACGCTTCGCGTGCAGCGGGTGATGCAGCCTCACCTTGAAACGGTCGCCATGTGAACCCTCTTGGACCCGTGGCAGAATGCACGCGACGTGAAGCTCCCCAACGCTCACCTCGCCATCGTCGATCGCAGCAAGGTGCTCGACTATCTTTTGAACGAGGCCCATCCTGACAATGGAGGGAAAGCGCGTTTCTTCGGATTGCTCGGCTACTCGCGGGAGGATCCCGAACGCCTGATGCAGGCCCTTCGAGAGGTCGCCGAACACGGGGAGGTCGTCAGCAGTGCCGAATCGGCACACGGCCAGAAATATGCTGTTGATGGGCGCTTGTCGGGGCACACTCAAGAGAGCCGGCAGTGGTCGATCAGGACCGTTTGGATCATCGACCGCAGAGAAGATGCGCCGCGGCTCGTCACGGCGTACCCTGGCAAGGAGTGACCTTTCGAGATGATCAAGGAACACGATCGCATCGTGCTGACGGAGCCCGTACCTGCTGAGGGCCTCGAAGTAGGCGACGTGGGTACTGTGGTGCACGTGTACGCGGACGGGAATGCGTTCGAAGTGGAGTTCACGACGCTCGACGGCAAGACTGCCGCCGTGGCTACCGTGGCCGCCGCCGCCGCCCGGCCGGTCACGGGCCATGAGATCACGCATTCTCGCGAACTGACGCGCGCCAGCTGATTCCCGGCGCTGAACCAACGTATCGATCCCCCAACTTCCTTCGGGAGGCGGATGCGAGACCGGCCGCAAGGCCGGTCTCAGTGTCTTGAGGGG
>Ga0194132_10010328_pt1 | contig 12459 bp, 10 predicted proteins | sample TA2KigOf80mmetaG_FD_148612 | JGI IMG/M metagenome (GOLD analysis project Ga0194132, IMG submission 148612) | Freshwater microbial communities from Lake Tanganyika, Tanzania - TA2015054 Kigoma Offshore 80m | ecosystem: Environmental > Aquatic > Freshwater > Lake | place: Tanzania: Lake... | reverse complement strand
AATCACCCGCCTACGCAGGTCAATTCCTAGGGCCCTAGCCATTCTCAGTTGGCGGATTCGCGTGGAGCTTTTTTATTATACGTGAAAATGCTCTAATCCCGATTGTGCAAAGGGCGCCGACGCGACGGAGCGCCACCGGTGGGATCAGGCGGGTGCCTGCTGGAGCTTAAAACAGAATACCCTAGAAATGTTCTACACGCAACGGGGGGAGTGCGCTGGATAGAGCCGGCTCCCGGCATCCAACCTTGCGCTCCATCCGCAAACCGTGGTCTGATGGCCCTCATGCGGACCGCCATCCTTTTCCTCTTCGCCTCCCTCCTCCCCGCCCAAGACTACTGGATCTCCGTCAAGAAGATCTGGGACCACGGCGCCCACAACGCCTTCACCGACCTGATTCATTTCAACAACCGCTTCTACTGCTCCTTCCGCGAAGCCGAGGACCATGTCGGCGGCGACGGCCAGATCCGCATCCTCGTTTCCGAAGACGGCGAAACCTGGAAGTCCGCCGCGCTCCTCACCGAGCCCGGCATCGACCTTCGCGATCCCAAACTCAGCATCACCCCCAGCGGCCAGCTCATGGTGGTGGCCGGAGGATCCGTCTACCGCGGCGGGACCACCCTCCTCGGACGCCACCCGCGCGTTGCCTTCTCCTCCAACGGCACCGAGTGGACCCAACCCCGCCGTGTCCTGTCCGAAGGCGAGTGGCTCTGGCGCGTCACCTGGCACAACGGCCGCGCCTGGGGTGCAAGCTACAACGCGATGACCGGCGGCGAATGGACCCTCACCCTGGTCTCCTCCTCCGACGGCATCAACTGGGAGCGGGTGACGCCGCTCAACGTCACCGGACGTCCGAACGAGACCACCCTGCGGTTCCTCAGTGACGGCACCATGATGGCCCTGGTCCGGCGCGAGGGCGGACCCACGGGATCCACCAACGCCTGGATCGGAACCGCGAAGGCACCCTACACGCAATGGTCATGGAAGGAGACCGGCATCCGTGTGGGCGGCCCTAACTTCATTCAACTGCCGGCCGGAGAGCTGATCGCCGCCACCCGCCACTACGACGAACAGCGCAAGTCGCGCACCACGGTCCTGGCCCGCATGACCGCGGATTCGCTCACGCCAGCCGCGGCGCTTCCCAGCGCCGGCGACAGCAGCTATGGCGGACTCCTATGGCACCAGGGAATGCTGTGGATGAGCTACTACTCCACGCACGAGGGAAAGACGAGCATTTTCCTCGCCAAGGTCCGGATGCCAGCAACCGCCGGCGAGCTGGTCTGGAATCTCGATCCGTCCAAGGAGACGCCGCGCAATTCCGAGGGCGCGTTCGTGACACTCAACAGCGGCCGGATCCTCTACGTCTACACCCAATTCTACGGCGGCTCGCATGATGAGAGTCCGGCGCGGCTGGCGAGCGTTCACTCCGATGACGGCGGCCGGACCTGGTCAGCCAAACCCGCGACCATCGTCGAAAACACCGCGGGTGCGAACGTGATGAGCGTTTCGCTGCTCAAGCTCAAAAGCGGAAAGATCGCGCTGTTCTACCTGATCAAGAACAGTTGGATCGACTGCCGGCCATACGTGCGGTTCTCAACCGATGACGGGCGGACCTGGAGCGCCGCCCAAGCCACGATAGCCGCGCCGGGATACTTCGTCCTGAACAATGACCGCGTCGTCCAGATCGAGTCCGGACGCCTGATCATGCCCCTCGCCTACCATCGCTCCCGCGGGTCCGATCCATCATCGTCGCGCTCGTTTGATGGACGCGCCGTGGCGTTGTGGTACTACTCCGACGACGACGGTGCGGCCTGGACCGAGTCCGACTCGTGGTGGGCCGTGAACGGAGTCACCCGCACCGGACTCCAAGAGCCCGGAGTGGTCGAAACACCGGGCGGCGCCCTGTTCTCGTGGGCTCGAACGGATCAAGGGTCGCAGTTGGCCATGTGGTCCCGCGACCAGGGCAAGAGCTGGTCCGCGCCGGAGCCGACCCAGATGATCTCTCCTGTCTCACCCGCCAGCATCAAGCGAATTCCCGGAACCCCGGACCTGGTGGCCCTCTACAATGACCACTCCGGGCAGTTCCTGTTCCCGGCCGGAAAGCGCACCCCGCTGGTGAGCGCGATCTCGTCCGATAGCGGACGCACCTGGACCCGCCGTAAACTCATCGAATCCGATCCCGACGGCTGGTATTGTTACACGGCGATGCACTTCGCGCCGGACGGCGCCCTGCTGATCGGCTACACCGCGGGCGATCCCAAGGTGGGGCGGCTGAACCGGCTGCGGATTCGAAGGATTCCAACCGGCTGGCTGCGGGAATGATGGATAATCGTTCTTGGGTATCGCAAGCGATTTCGTTCTGATTGTCGTTGCGGGATTGCTTGGAGGCATCGCGGCGAGGCTGTTGCGGCTCCCGCTGCTGATCGGATATGTCGCGGCGGGGATCGCCGTGGGACCCCATACTGCGGGGCCAAAGGTGGGCCAGATCCACGACATCGAGACTCTGGCCGAAATTGGCGTCGCCCTTCTGCTGTTCTCCGTGGGTCTGGAAGTCTCCTTCCGGGACCTTGGCCGGGTCCGGCGGTTCGCGCTACTCGGCGGGCTTCTGCAGATCGTGCTCACCGCCGGGGGAGCCATGCTGGCGGCCATCCATGGACTGGGACTCCGGCCCGTGGACGCGCTCTGGTTCGGTGCCATGATTTCCGTTTCGAGCACAATGGTGGTCCTGAAGATTCTGGCGGGCGCGGGCGTTACTTCCACCTTGGCGAGCCGCGCGATGATCGGTATCCTGCTGGTGCAGGATCTCGCGGTCATCCCGATGCTGATCGTGCTCCCGCAGGCCGGGGCGCCGGACAATCTTGTCTGGCGGGTATCCGGCGCGCTCGCCGCCGCCGCCGGCCTGATCGCCGCGGTCTTCATCGCGGGCACCCGCGTGATGCCGGCCCTGTTGCGCAAGGTCCTGGACTGGGGTCCGCGGGAACTGTTCCTGGTTGCGGTTGTCGCGGCCGGCGTGGGGACGGGGTACGCGATGTCCGCCGCCGGGCTCTCGTTTGCGCTGGGAGCGTTCGTCGCAGGGCTGATCCTCAGCCAGTCCGAGTTCAGCCACCAGGCGCTGAGCGACATCGTTCCGTTGCGGGATATCTTCGGCCTCCTGTTCTTCGTCTCGGTGGGGATGCTGTTTGATCCCCGCTACGCATTGGCGAACGCGGGGCTCATTGCCAGCGTGGTCGCCGCCATCCTGGCTGGAAAAGCGCTGATTCTTGGTATTCTGGCCCGGATCTTCGGCTACCGGAACATGGCGCCCTGGATCATCGGCTTCGGACTCTCCCAGATCGGTGAATTCTCGTTCGTTCTTGGCAGCGCGGGCCTCAGCGCGGGACTGTTGTCAAAGCCTGTTTACGACCTCGCGCTCGCCGCCGCGATCCTGACCATGGCCTTGTCTCCAGCCGTGTCGGCCGCTGCCCTACCCGTGGGCAGAACCTGGAAACGCTGGTTCGGTGCCGGAGGCCCCGTGCCACCCTCGGAGCCGGATGACGCCAATCTCACGGGACATGTCATCGTAGGGGGCTACGGCAGAACAGGCCGTGCCGTCGCCGGAGTTCTCAAGGAAGCCCGGATTCCGTGCCTCGTAGTCGAGTCAGACTACGGATTGATCACCGAACTCAGAGGGAATGGCCTGCCCGGGTTGTGGGGCGATGTCGAGCGCCCCGAGATCCTGCAGGCCGCGCGCGTCGAGGAAGCGCGGATGCTGCTGCTCACCGTGCCGAACCAGAAGACCGTCGACACCGCGGTCCAATGGGGGCGGCGGCTGAATCCTCAGCTTGTGGTGGTGGCAAGAGGCACCAGAGTCCAGGACGTACGCAGGCTTCGGGAAATGGGTGTCCTAACCGTTCAACCCGAATTTGAAGGCGGCTTGGAGATGATCCGGGCGGGCCTGCTCCGCTGCGGCCACCCGGAAGCCGGTGTTGGCTCGATCATTCACGACCTGCGGGCGGCGATCTACGAGGTCCGCGAGAGCTGAATCACGAAGCCGGTGTATGCTATCCCTCAGGAGGACATACGGCGTCCCCGATGCTCATAAAGAAGTCCGCAGCCCTTCTTTTCGTGGCCACTCTGTGGGCCGCGCCTCCACCTGCCCGAGTCACCGTGCAAGACGGGAAGAGTCCGCTGATCGTGCACGAGTGGGGCACGTTCACCTCCGTGGCCGCACCCGATGGGGGCCCGGTCCATTGGCGTCCGTTGTTCGGTCCCGTGGACCTGCCGGAGTTCGTCAGGCGCGTTGGCGGATGCGGATATCCCAAGGCCGGCTTTGCCCTCATCCGCATGGAGACGCCAGTGCTCTACTTCTACAGCAAGGAGCCCGCTGAGGCTTCGGTCAAGGTCTCCTTCCCCGAGGGATTGATCACCGAGTGGTATCCCAGCGCTTCCAAGGTCAACGCACTGCGGCGTGAGATTCCGCTGCACCAGGCTCAGGGTGCGATTGAATGGGACCGTGTCCGCATCGACCCCTCCGCGGCACCGGAGTTTCCCCGCGAGGCGGCCGCGAATCACTATTACGCCGCGCGCGAAACCGACGCCGCGCCCGTTCAGGTGAACGGGCAGTGGGAGAAGCTGCTGTTCTACCGTGGACTCGCCGGGTTTACTCCACCTGTTCAAGCCGTTCTACGGTCCGATCAGGAAGTGGCTCTCAACACGGTGCCCACGGGGCTGCTGTTTGAGAACCGCGGTGGACGCGCCGCGGTCCGCAAGATCGATGGTCCGGTATTGACCCTGCCGGAAGTGCGGCCTGACGGCGCCGCTGAAGCCCGCAAATCGCTCGAAGAGATGCTGGTGAGCGAAGGGCTCTATCCCAAGGAAGCGCGCGCAATGATCGAGACCTGGAGGGATTCCTGGTTCGAAGACGGCATGCGCCTTCTCTACATTGTCCCGGAGAAGTTCGTGAACAAGGTGCTTCCTGTCACCGTCCAGCCGGCTCCCGCGGAATTGCGGCGCGTGTTCGTCGGGCGGATCGAGCTCTTACCCACATGGACCGCCTAGTGCGTCCGCCGCGCGTTGCAGCAGGACGACGTTGCAGAGTTCTCAAAGTGGGTCCGCTTCTTCAATCCGATCATGAATTCCCAAGGGATCCAGCTCCCGCTATTCGGACCCATGGTCAGGCAGTACATGATCACACAGGCGGCTGGCGACCGCTGCCTCGGCCAATAATCAGAACCGGAACTCAGGCGAAATGGCCGCACCTGCGCGGATCCGGACCGTACCCGCGCTAGTTCCCTCAGGCAATTCGATGTTCACTTGATAACGGCCGGGGTGGTAGGGCGACAGTCCCGCGAACAGAGGATCCAGCTCGCTGCCATTGACCATCACTTTCACCGGAGCCGACACCAGCGGCAGCCCCACTGTAGGATCGGCGCCGCGGCCTGCCTCGGCCATCGGCCCGGTGGCTCCCAGTCCTGTCGCATAGATCTCCAGGTAGCGTCCGGCGCGATTCGTTCCCAGGATCACCGGATGCGTCTCGACATAGGAAAACTGCACTGGCCCGGATTCCATGCCCGCATGCCGCGCGATCACGTTCCAGTTCCCGGAGCGGTCATAGGGGAACTGCACGACGGCACGGTCCGGCTCAACCGAGAACACCGGCGCCGCAACGCCGTTCACAACGATCTGCGTCAGCCCAAGCGCGGCCGGAAGCGGAACCGACTGCGCGGCGAAGACTCCCGCCGACAGGTTGAGCCCCTCGATCACCACGAGGTCCCCGGGAGCAGCCTCCAACGCCCGTGTTAGGCGGGGAAGCAGCGCCGCGAAATCGGCGGCCTGCATCCGCACCGGAACTTCGGTCACGATCCCCGCCCGGACCTCCTGTGGAACCGCGCGAAACAGGAGCTGGCCTCCACGTTCCAACCGGATCCGGTAGCGGTCCCGAGGCAAGTCCACGAATCCGAAAAAGCCCGTGGCGCTCGTGACGGTGGACCGTGCAATCTCCGCGCCGGTATCAGACTCAATCACCACGCGGGCGCCGTCGGCGAGCCATGCCGGTCCGCCATCGACGCTCAGCCGTCCCATCAGATGTCCCGTGGCGGGCGACTTCTTCCATGGCAGCTCCGGGACAGCCGCTGGTCCGCCGAACAACTCACCCACGGCGCTGTAAAAGTTCTCATTCGGCGTGATGGGATTCCCGGCTGCGTTCAGAGTGTTGGTGCTCGCGTAGCTGTAGAGGCAAACACCGGCGCCCGCGGGGAGCGCGCGGCGGATCTGGTTGAGCGAATCCGGGATCGAGTTCAGATATGGCGCCAGTCCTGGCAGGTAGCGCCGGTTGAACTGGCGGTCCTTGGCGAAGTTGATCCAGCGATCCAGAAACGCGGCGTTGGTGGTCTCGCGGAAATAGTGCATGGGCATGGCGAGGTCGAGGATGCCCTCTTCCATCCACGAGCGCCAATCCTGAAACACGGTCGCAAACGGATCCGAAACCCGCCAGGCGGCGTCGGTCAATGGACCATTACCCCAACTGATGAGCGCCGCGCTCACTTTCACTTTGGGCTTCTTCGCCACGGTCCGGAGGTAGATCTCGCGGACAAGCTGCGTGACCTGCCGGCGTCTGAAATCCGACCAGACCGGGTCGTTCTGAACGGGACGCGCCGTCCGGTTCTCCAGCCGCCCGAACCGGTCGACCGCCACCGGATTCCAGCCGTAGGGAGCGTCTTCATTGTAGCGGATGTAGTCCAGGTGTACACCGTCGATGTCGTACTTGTCTACCGGATCGGTGATCACATCGGCCAGATACGCCTGGACCCCCGGGTGCCCAGGATCGAAGGCGGAACTGATCGTGCCAGTGGAACTAACCGCCATCCACATGTCGCTACCTTGCGCCCGCGGCCCGTGGCGATGCCACACGTGGTCCGGATTCGTGGGCGGTGCAATCGTCGACGGCCAGAGCGGATAGACGATGAACCATGCGTGGACTTCGATGCCCCGTGCGTGAGCCCGGTCGATGAGAAACTGCAAAGCGTCAAAGGACGGCGAGTAGGCAGTGTCCTGCGCCGGAACTTCGCGCGTGTTCAGGTAGTAGGAGTCCCCGCGCCTGCGTGCTTGAATGAAGATCGCGTTGGCGTGGGACGCGGCGGCGTCCTCCACCAGCTTCTCGACCTCGGCGGGTGACTTGAAGCCGGAGTGGAAGGCATCCGCCCAGAACGCACGATACTCCTGCGCGGCGCACACTGCTGCCAGCAGGACAAGGGCCGCCAGCTTCATAGATCCAGCAGGTGCCCCAGCTTTTGCTTCTTCGTGTTCAGGTACCGCGCCGCGAGATCCGTTCCCGACGGCTGGCAGGGCACACGTTCCGCCACCACGACGCCCGCGCGCTCGAGCGCCTGAATTTTCCCGGGGTTGTTTGACAAAAGTCTGACGGCCGGAATCTGGAAGTGGCGGATGATCTCGCCGGGGAGCAGGTAGTCCCGCAGATCCACCTCGAGACCCAGCTTCTGGTTCGCCTCGACGGTGTCGGCGCCGTGATCCTGAAGCTCATAGGCTCTCAGCTTGTTCAGCAGTCCGATTCCGCGGCCTTCCTGGTTTTCGTAGATCACCAGGCCACGGCCTTCTCCGGCGATCATCTCCAGGGTCAGCTCAAGCTGCGCGCGGCAGTCGCAACGCAGGCTGTGGAAGACGTCACCCGTAAGGCACTGGGAATGGATCCGGACCAAGGGCGGGGACGTGGCGAGGTTCCCCATGGCCAGGGCGACCGCCTCTTCCTCAGCCCGCCGGAACCCATGGATGCGAAAGTGTCCGTAGGCCGTTGGAAAATCCGCTTCGGCTACTTTGACCAGGGTGTCGGCGGGAACAGTCAAGGATATTTCATTATAATGGCCAAGATCCGGTGGAAGCTTATCTCGTACTCCTGCTCCTCAAGCTGGCGGCTTCCGCCGCGCTGGCGAGCGTGCTTGTGCGGTCCGACGCGTTCAAGCGTCTGCTGCTCGTCGAGGAACGGACGCTGAGCCAGCGGCTGTACCTGGCGGCGGCAATCGCGCTGGTCTTCGGAGGGGGCGTGGCGGCACGCGTAATGACCGGGACGTACAAGGCGGCCGATCTGGGCCTCGAAGCCGCGCTGCTGGCCGGCCTGGTGGGTGGCTATGTCCCTGGCCTGATTACGGGCGTTGCCGTTTCGATTCCCACGATGGGGGCGGGCGAACTGCTCACCATGCCGTTGTTCGCCGCCGCGGGTGTGGTCGGGGGCCTGGTGCGCGACGCCGCTCCCGATCCGGAGGAGATCTGGCGGACCTCCCCATTCTTCGACTTCAATCCTTTCCGTTTGATCCGGAGCTGGCCCGCCCGTGACCGGCTCTTGTTCCAGCTCTTCTTTGTTGTCGCGGTTTCCGCCATGGAAGCGCTCCGGTACTGGGCCAGCGCCACGATCGGCAAGCCCTGGATGTACACAATTTATGCAGATTCGGGGGCTCCCACCGTTCAATCGCTGGCCGCCATCTGGTTCACGACGCTTCTCGCGGTCTTGCTGCCTCTCGAAATCTGGAACCACGCCCGCACAGGCAAGAAGCTCGAAGCTCAACAGCTTCTCACGCAGGAAGCGCGGCTCCGCGCGCTGACGAGCCAGATCAATCCGCATTTCCTGTTCAACACGCTCAACTCCGTTGCTTCACTGGTCCGTACCGATCCGGAAATGGCGCGTGTGGTGATTCACAAGCTGTCGAACATCCTGCGCCGGCTGCTGCGTAAAACATCCGATTTCGCCCCTCTCAGGGAAGAGCTGGCCTTCATTGAGGACTACCTCTCCATCGAGATGGTCCGATTTGGTGATAAGCTCAAATTCATCCGCGACGTAGAGCTGTCCGTGCTCGACGCGCCGATCCCCAGCATGCTCCTGCAACCGCTCGTTGAGAACAGCCTCAAGCATGGCCTAGCCACCAAAATCGAAGGCGGAACCGTACGCGTGGCCGCGCGCCGGGACGGGAACCGGGTCCAGTTGACCGTCGAGGATGACGGCGTCGGCATCCCCGAGGCAAACCTTGCTAAGCTGTTCGAACAAGGGATTGGCATCAGTAACGTGAACGAGAGGCTCAAGGTTCTTTTTGGCGGGGACTACAAGATGTGGGTGGACAGCAAGCCCGGCGAGGGCACGCGCACCTTTATCGAGCTTCCCGCCGCTCAGTCCGGCCTCGCCCGAGCCTCATAAACGGAAGGATTTCCAGAACGCATGCCTCTGTCCAAGAACCTCGACTACGAGATCATCTCGATTCACCGGGACAAGCTACCTCACACGATTGCGGCGCGAACCAAGCGCGTCTACGACGTGGTGTCCGGCGTCTACCCGCTGTCGACTTTTTTCTTCCACTCACGGGCCCACAAGGAGGCGCTGCGGATGTCGGGGATCCGCGATGGCATGCGGGTGCTCGAGGTGGCCACCGGATCCGGAGAGATGTTTCAGCGGCTGGTCAACGCCAATCAGGGCGGGGAGACCGTAGGTCTGGACCTTTCTCCCAAAATGGCTGCGCGGACCCTCCAGCACGCCCGCAAGTCCTACCCAGCGGCCATGACGCACTGCCATGCCGTGGATGCCCGCTACCTGCCCTTCCGTGACGACACTTTCGACGCCGTCGTGTGCTGCTACTTGCTCGAGTTGCTGTCGATGGATGATATCAAGCTTGCGTTGCGGGAGTTCCACCGGGTCCTCAGGCCGGACGGCAGCTTCACGCTCGTGCTAATCGGGCAGAACGTTGGCACGTTCAACAAAATCTATCGCTTGGCCGGATCGGTGGCCCCCGCTTTTTGGGGTAGGCAGGTGGACGAGCGGGTTCCTCAGTGGATGCAGAGCTGCAAGTTCCGTGTGACCGCGCAGCGCGAAGTCCGCCAGGCGTTCTATCCTTCCCGGGTTGTGACGGCAACGAAGTAGTCTACGCCCGGGGACTACCGAACTCCTGTAGAACCGCCGAAGTAAGGTGCGTGGCACCAAAGTCGGCTGGCATTCGCGTAAAGGAGATTCCAGAGGAGAGGGAGCCCTCGGCAGAAGAGGTTTTGCCTGCCCTGTCCAGTGTTGCCGAGCCGGTAACACCGCCACCTGAAATCGATCCCGACAAGCGGGCGCTTCTCGGCGAAGACAACCCCGTGAACGGCGCGGTCGCTATACGCGTTCTGGAGAAGCTAGGCTTCGAGGTCGACACCGTGACCTCCGGCTGGGAAGCGGTCCAGCTCGCCGGGCAGAATACCTATTCGGTGATCCTGCTCGATTGCGATAGCCCAGCGATTGGCGGCTACCATACTGTGATGGAAATCCGGGACCGCGAGAACCCCAAAGGGATTTGGACTCCGATCCTGGCGCTGACCGCGTATACAATGCAGTGGGACAGGCAGCAGCGCGAAGCCGCCGGGATCGACGGCTACATCGCAAAGCCGATCCAGGTCGACGCGATGAAGGCCGTCCTGTCGCGGTTTGCCGAAGATCAGTCGCGCCCGGCGACCATGCAGCTTCTGGCGCTGGACCGCAACATGCTGACCTCGCTCCGGAAGCTAACCGATGGAGACGGAAACCAGCTCGAAGAGCTTGTGCATCTGTTCATCGAGACCTCCGGGCGGCTGCTCGACCAGATGGAAACGGGCCTCGCCTCCGGCGATCTTCCAAGTGTCGCGATGGCCGCGCACAGCATGCGTGGCTCGAGCGGCCAGGTAGGCGCGAAAAGGATGGAAGAGATCAGCTCGACGATCGAGGCGCTCTCCCGTACGGGCGCCGGGTCCGGGCTCGGTGACTGGATCCAGGAATTGCGGATGACCGGGTGCGCCAAGATCTCGAGATGGTCGATTTTGCACAGTTGCCTCCCGCCGAAGCCGCCGTGCCGGTCCGCTCAGCGCCCATTCCCCGCGGCAATGACTCCAACGCGGAGATCCTGATGGCGGAAGATGACCCGTTGATTGCCCGCTTCCTCGGCGGCAGCTTGACCGGAGCCGGGTTCACTGTCACCCATGTCGGGGACGGAGAGTCCGCGCTCGAAGCGCTCAAGCAGCAGAGTTACGGCTGCGTCATCCTCGATCTCAACATGCCCAAGCTCGACGGCTATGGAGTCGTCGAGGCGATGCGGCAGCAAGCCAAGACGCAATCCACTCCGGTGCTGATCCTCTCGCTCAGGTCTCAGGAGAACGACATCATCCGGGCGTTCGATCTCGGCGCCGACGACTATGTGAGCAAGCCGTTCAGTCCGCTTGAAGTGATCTCGCGAATCCGGCGGCTCATGGTCCGCGCGAATCAGCTACAATCGCGGGGATGAGCTTCCTCTCCCGCCGCGAGCTTCTGGCGGGCCTTGCCGCCTGCTCCGCATCTGCCATTCCTCTGGACAAGGTCCGGCTTGGGATCACCACCGACGAGATTGACGATGATGTCGACACGGCGCTCAAGTTCCACCGCGAGTTCGGACTCTCCTGGTGCGAGATGCGCCACCTGTGGGGGACCTACAACACTTCGCTCACGCTCGACCGGATTCGCGAGGCCCGCGCGCTCATGGACAAGCACCAGATCCGGCTGTCGATTCTCGGAACCGGGTTCTTCAAGATTCCGCTGCCGCCGGATACTCCTGAAGGCCGCGGCGTCCTCGACAACCAGTGGTCCCTGCTCGATGCCGCGATGGAGCGCGCCTCGATCCTGGGCACCGACAAGATCCGCGTGTTTGCCTTCACCTACAAGGACGGGGAGACTCCTAATCCGGCGCATTATTCGCGCATCTGGGAGCTGGTGAGCGAGGCTGCCCGCCGCGCCCGCGCCCGCAAGTTCCGGCTGGCGGTTGAGAATGTCGGCCAGAGCTATGTGTGGACCGGAGCGGAAGCAGCCAGGCTCCTGGCCAACGTGAAGGACTCAAACCTCGGCCTGACCTGGGACCCCAACAACGCAGGCTCGGCGGGCGAGAAGTCCTACCCCGAAGGCTTCTCAAAGCTCGATAAATCCCGGATCCTGCACGTCCACCTGCGGGACTTCCGCCAGAACGCCCAAGGCAAATGGGAATGGTGCGCGGTTGGCGAAGGCGTGATGGACAACCTCGGCCAGATCCGGTCGTTACTCAAAGCCGGCTACAAAGAGAACTTCACTCTCGAGACGCACTACAAGAGTCCCAAGGGGAAGGCGCACGCCAGCCGGACATCCATCGAAGCGCTCCTCAAAGTCTTCCGCGAAGCCTGACGGCGGCTACCTCGCCACGTTTCCCGGCGAGATCCCCGTACCCAGCGTGAACCGCGCACCCACCGCGCCGACGACGCACGTCTTGCGGGACAGCCCAGCCTTTTCCCGGATCCGGTAGGTGGCCTCGATCCCGGTGCAGTGCGCCCCCAGGAAGTTCCGCAGTCCGAACTCCTTGAGCTTGGCCGCGGTCCAATCGAGATTCTCGTCGGAGGCCGGAAACAGGTGGAAGCCCCCGATGGCCGCAACCAGCGGCCGCGCACCGAACTTGTGCCGCGCGTGCTCGACCGTATTGATGATCA
>Ga0194132_10010327_pt1 | contig 12461 bp, 8 predicted proteins | sample TA2KigOf80mmetaG_FD_148612 | JGI IMG/M metagenome (GOLD analysis project Ga0194132, IMG submission 148612) | Freshwater microbial communities from Lake Tanganyika, Tanzania - TA2015054 Kigoma Offshore 80m | ecosystem: Environmental > Aquatic > Freshwater > Lake | place: Tanzania: Lake Tanganyika... | reverse complement strand
GGAGCGCCGCCGCGAGCGCAGGGTAGTCCTCCGGCCCGCGAAGCCCCGCGACCGCCGCTCCGATCCCCATCCCGGCCGGCATCAGCGCGAGCGGGATCTCGTTCGCCACCGCGCCCGACTCGACGATCTGCGCCATGAAGTCGCCGCCGAGGGCCACGTGGTCGAGGCCGACCGTGGCGACGACGTGATCGACGTGGTCGACGAGCGCGTCGATCGTCGGCGCCGAGAGGACGAACGGATGCGCGAGCACGCCGACGACGCCTCCGCGCGCCGCGAGCGCGCGGAGCTGGTCGTCGCTCAGGTTCCGCGGGGAGGCGACGACGGCGCGGCAGTTGGCGTGGCTGACGACGACGGTCGCCTCCGGCGCCTCCGCGAGGACGTCCGCGAACGTCCGCTCCGACGCGTGCGCGAGATCGAGGACAGCGCCGAGCGCGGCGAGACGGCGGACGAGCGTCCGGCCCAGCTCGGAGAGGCCGCCGTCGACCGCCTCGCCCGCGCCGTCGGCAAACGGGTTGCGCCGGTTCCAGGTCAGCGACACCATCCGCACGCCCAGCTCCCAGAAGACGTCGGCGAGCGCCGGGTCGTACCCGAGCGGCTCGACGCCCTCGAGCGCGAGCAGCAGGCCGATCCGGCCGTCGAGGCGGTCGAGGTCGCCCCGCTCCCGCACGACGAGGACGTCGCGGGCGCACTCGCGCGCCGCTCGATGGAAGGCAGCGACCTGCCCGAGCGCGCGCCGCAGCGCGAGGTCGGGCAGGTCGGGCACGTCGACGTAGACCGGACACACCTGCACGCCGACGCCTCCCGTCGCGAGCTTCGGCAGCCAGTGGGTGGCGAACGGCCGCTCCTCGCCCGAGCGGTGGACGAGCTCGAGGAGCAGGTCGGTGTGCCCGTCGACGACCAGTGGACTACTCGAAGGCGTGGGGATAGTGCTCCCTCGCCTTCTCCTCCGAGACATAGCCCTCGCGAACGTCCGCCAGCACCCTGTCCTTCTCGCGCTCGGACGGCGGCCCGTAGCCCCCGCCGCCGCCGCAGTGGAAGGTGAACACGGTGCCCTTCGGGAGGAAGACGCCCGTCCCCTTGCCGATCAACCGCTCGGTGCCGTCGGGGAAGCGGATGTGGCCGCCGTTCGGCCGTGCCGGCAGGCCGCCCGCGAGCCCCCAGGGCGCGTTCTTGACGCGCTCGATCGTGGAGATCGTGTACGTGTCCTCGAGGAAGCGGAAGGCCATGTCCGGGCCCAGGCCACCGCGGTTCCGGCCGGGGCCGCCCGAGTCGGTCGCGAGCTCGCACCGGTCCATCATCCACGGGTTCTTCGCCTCCCACACCTCGAGGGGCGAGAATCGCGTCGCCGCCTCGATGTGGTGCAGGCGGGAGCTCTGCCCGTCGCCGTGGATCGACGCTCCCTGGCCGACGGGGTGTGGCGACCCGTCGCCCCAGAACTCGCCGGTCGCCTCGCGGGTGCCGTACCAGAGCGCGGCGCAGAGGTCGCCGCCCGAGCAGGCGCAGACGGCCTCCGGCGCCGCCTCGGAGACGGCCTGCAGCACCGCCTCGGTCGCCTGCATCGCCGGCCAGCCGTAGAGGAAGCAGGGGGACGGCGGCAGCACGTGGAACATCGAGCCCGGCCGGGTCACCACCTCGATCGGGCGGAAGTGGCCCTCGTTCGGCGCCTCGCCGCCGCCGGCGAGCATCGTCAGGATCACGCGCGCCGCCGACACGGTCGTCGCGATCGGGCAGTTGACCGGCCCGCGACGGGCCTCCGGCGCGTTCGTGAAGTCGAGCCGCGCGGTGGAGCCCTCGATCTCGAGCACGACCTCGAACGGGATCTGGTCGTCCGTGATCCCGTCGTCGTCCATGACGCCGTGCCCGACGTAGCGACCGTCGGGCAGCTTCTCGATGTAGCCGCGGACGACGGTCTCGCCGTGGTCGTACATGCGCTCGACGCAGTTCCAGAACGTCTCCTGCCCGTAGCGCTCGATCAGCCGGACGAGCTCGCGCGCGCCGATGCGCACGCCCGCCACCTGCGCCGCGAGATCGCCGGTGACGAGCCGCGCGAGCCGCGAGTTCGCGTGGACCATCTTCATGATGTCGGTCACGAGCTCGCCCTTGCGGTAGAGCTTGACGCCCGGGAAGATCGTCCCCTCCTGGTACACGTCGATCGTGTCGGTGCAGTAGATCTCCTTGGCGCCGATGTCGAGCCAGTGCGCCTTGATCGCGGTGTAGCCGACGAGCTCGCCCGTGGAGAGGAAGACGGGCATGACGACGGCGGCGTCCTGCGGGTGCGATCCCGTCTTGTACGGGCTGTTGACGAGGATGATGTCGCCCGGGTCGAGCGCCTCCGGGCCGCCGACCTCGTCCACCGCCGCCTCGATGCAGAAGCTGAGCGTGCCCATGAAGAGCGGCAGGCTCGGCGCCTGGGCGAGGAGCCGGTTCTCGCGGTCGTAGATCGCAGCCGCGAAGTCGAGGACCTCGTAGATGATCGGCGACATCGAGGTGCGGACGAGCGTCCGCTTGATCGCCTCGGCAGCCGAGTTGAGGCCGTGGCGGATGACCTCGGTGGTGACCGGGTCCGCCTCGGCGGCACTGCCGGTCGAGCTGCGGCCGGCACGGTAGACAACAGGCTCACCGAGCATCTCAGGCTCCCTTGGCGTTGTTGAGGACGAGGACGCCGCCCTGGCCGCGACGGGCGCGGTAGCCGGCGTCCACGTACGTGGTCGCGGTCTCCTCGAGCAGGATCGCGGGGCCCTCGACGCCCTCCTCGTCGACGGCTGCCCGGTCGAGGATCCGGAACGGGATCCGCTCGCCGCGGGCGAACGACCAGGCGTCGATCCTGCCCTCCTCCGCGTGGACGACGTCGGGCGTGGCGAGGCGCTCGCCGCCCCGCCGTGCGAGCGCCGTCCGCGCCGTGGCGCGGACGGAGACGATCTCCGGCGTCTCGTCGAGCAGGTGGTCGAACGTCCGCTCGTAGTCCTCGCGGAACCGCACCTCGATCTCCGCGGCGGTGGCGGCGATCGAGCCCTCGCCCGCGACGGGGATCGTCAGGGTGTGCTCCTGCCCGACGAAGCGCATGTCGAAGGCGATCTCGCGCGTCACCTCCCGCCCGGCGGACCGGGCGTCGATGACGGCGAACAGCTCCTCGAGCACGCCGTCGAGAACGGGCAGCGCCTCGTCCGACAGCCGGGTGATGCGCGTCCGGGCCGCGGTCTGCGTGAGATCGGAGCCGAGCAGGCCCCAGGCGGAGAAGTTGCCCGCGTACGGCGGCACCACGATCTCCTCGACGTCGAGCTCGCCGGCGAGGAGCGTCCCGAAGAGCGGGCCGGCGCCGCCGAAGGGCATCAGCCGTGCGCGCCGCGGGTCCTGGCCGCGCTCGATCGTGATCTCACGGATCGCGCCGGCCATGTTCGCCGCCGCGATCGTCATGATCCCGCGCGCCGTCTGCTCGGCCGTGAACCCGAGCCGCTCCGCCAGGGGCGCGAGCGCCTCCTCGGCCTTCGCGCGATCGAGCACGAGCCCGCTCGCCAGCACGCCGTGGCCGAGCATGCCCAGCACGAGCGCCGCGTCGGTCACCGTCGGGCTCGTACCTCCTCGCCCGTAGCACGCCGGGCCGGGAACGGCGCCCGCGCTCGCCGGCCCGACGCGGAGCAGGCCGCCCACGTCGACGTACGCGATCGAGCCGCCGCCGGCGCCGATCGAGCGGACGTCGACCCACGGGCTCTGGACAGGGAGGCCCTCCACCTCACCCTCGTACATCAGCTGCGCGCGGCCACCGGTGACGAGGCAGGTGTCGAAGCTCGTGCCGCCGACGTCGGCCGTGATCACGTCGCCGAGTCCGAGCGAGCGGGCCAGCTCGCCCGCGCCCTCGGCGCCGGCGACGGGGCCGGACATGATCGTCTCGAACGGCCGGCCCTCGGCCTCCTCGAAAGTCATCGCGCCGCCGCCCGAGCGGGTCACGATCGCGGTGCCGGCGAACCCGGCGTCGCGGAGGCGGCCCTCGAGCGCGCGAAGGTAGGTCGTCATGCGCGGACGGACGTACGCGTCGATCACCGTCGTGCACGTCCGCTCGTACTCGCGGTACTCGCCGGAGACCTGGTGCGAGAGGGAGATCTCCCCGTTCCAGCCGGCGTCGCGGAGCGCCTGCGCCGCCGCCAGCTCGTGGGCGGGGTTCGCGTACGCGTTGAGGAACGCGACGGCGACGGAGGTCACGCCTTCCTCGCGGAAGACCGCGAGCGCCTCGTGCACCCCATCCGGCTCGAAGGCCGTGGAGACGGTGCCGTCGAAGAGGATGCGCTCCGTCACCGGCAGCCGGCGCCGGCGCGGGACGAGCGGCTCCGACTGGCGCCAGAAGAGGTTGTACGGCTCGGCGCGGTCGCCGCGGGCCATCTCGAGGACGTCGCGGAAGCCCCGTGTGCACAGGAGCCCGACCACCGCCCCCGTGCGGGTGAGCAGCGAGTTGAGGCCGACGGTCGTCCCGTGGAGGAAGTACTTCGCGACCGGCAGCCGGTCGTCGGGGACGGTAGCGGCGATCGCCGCGAGCACGCCTTCCTCGGGTGCCGCGGGCGTGGTCGGCTCCTTGCCGAGCCGTACCTCGCCGGTCTCGTCGTCGTAGAAGATGAGGTCTGTGAACGTCCCTCCCACGTCCACGCCAAGCCTGGTCGCCATGCTCTGACTCGTGCTCCTTCCGTGTCGTTACGGGTAGACGCTATTCCTTCTTCGAGGTCGCCGTGGTCAGCTCGCCCGGGAAGTGGCATGCGTGCCAGTGCCCGGTCTCGCTCTCCGCGAGCGGCGGCCGCTCCGAGGCGCAGACCGGGCGATCGGCGCCGATCGGGCACCGTGCGCGGAAGGCGCAGCCGACGGACATGTCCGGTGTCTCCTGCGCCTCGCCGCGGAGGATGATCCGCTTCCGGCGCGACTCGACGGCCGGGTCGGGCACCGGCGCCGCCGCGAGGAGGCTGACCGTGTACGGATGAAGCGGCGACTCGAAGAGCTGCTCGCGGTCGCCGATCTCCATCACACGCCCGAGATAGAGGACGGCGAGGCGGTCGCAGAAGTACTCCGCCACCGCGAGGTCGTGGACGATCACGAGGTAGGTCAGCCCCAGCCGCTCCTGCAGCTCGCGGAGGAGGTTGAGGATCTGCGCCTGCAGCGAGACGTCGACCGCCGAGACGGGCTCGTCGAGGACGAGGAGCTCGGGATGGAGCACGAGCGCACGGGCGATCCCGATCCGCTGGCGCTGGCCGCCCGAGAACGCATGCGGCTTGCGATCGACCTGCTCCGGCGCGATCCCGACGAGACCCAGCGTCTCCGCCACGAGCGCGTCGCGCTCCTCGGGCGTGCCGATCCCGTGAATGTCGAGGGGCTCCCGCACGATCGACCGCACGGACATGCGCGAGTTGAGCGAGGCGGTCGAATCCTGGAAGACGATCTGCGCGTTCCGCCGCAGGCGACGGAGCGCCTCGCGGTCGAGGGAGCCGACGTCGACGTCGCCGAGGACGACCCGGCCCGCGGTGGGCTCGACGAGCCGCAGGATGCAGCGGGCGGCCGTCGACTTCCCGCAGCCCGACTCGCCGACGAGCCCGAACGTCTCGCCGCGGCGGACGTCGAAGGAGAGCTCGGAGACCGCGTGCACCTGGAGCGGCGGACGGCGCGCGAGCCTCGAGCCCCCGCTCGTGAACGTCTTCGTCACCGCCTCCACCCGCAGCAGCGCGTCGTCGAGCCCCGGTCGGAGCCCGGGCAGCGGCGGCGCAGCGACGGTGCTCATGCGGGCGCCGTCCCCGAGCGCCGCTCGTCCGCGAAGTGACACGCCGCCACGACCGGCCCCGCCGCGCCCTCCACTCGGGCGTCGGGCGGCTCGACCGTCCGGCAGACCTCGCGCCCGCGACCGACGGGGCACCGCGCCTCGAACGTGCAGCCGGCGGGGATCCGCGCGAGGTTCGGCGGCAGGCCGGGAATCGAGGGAAGCGGCCCGTACTGGAGGCGTTCGGGTCGCGGCACCGACGCGAGCAACGCCTCGGTGTAGGGGTGCACGGGGCGAGCGAAGGCATCGTGGACGCCTGCCCGCTCGACGAAGCGGCCGGCGTACATGACCCGGACGGCGTCGCAGAACTCGGCCACGATCCCGAGGTTGTGGGTGATCAGGATCACCGAGGCGCCGTGACGCTCGACGAGCCGCTCGAGCAGGTCGAGCACCTGCGCCTGCGTCGTCACGTCGAGCGCGGTCGTCGGCTCGTCCGCGATCAGGAGCTGCGGATCGTTGGCGAGCGCGATCGCGATCATCACCCGCTGTCGCATCCCGCCCGAGTACTGGTGCGGGTAGTCGTCGAGCCGCCGGGCCGCGTTCGGCACCTCGACCTCCTCGAGCAGCTGCACCGCCCGCGCCCGGGCCTGCTTGCGACTCACCGGCGCGTGCTTCCGGACGACCTCCGCAATCTGGCTGCCGATCGTCTTCACCGGGTCGAGCGCGGTCAGCGGGTCTTGGTAGACGAGCGACATCTCCTTCCCGCGGATCGCCTGGAGCTCCCGGTCGGAGAGGCCCGAGATCACGCGCCCGTTGAGCCGGACCTCCCCGCCGACGACGCGACCGGGCGGCTCGATCAGGCCGAGGATCGAGAGCGCGAGCGCCGACTTGCCGCAGCCCGACTCACCGACGACCGCGAGCTTCTCGCCGCGGCGGAGGTCGAACGAGACGCCGCGCACGGCCTGCACCGGCCCCTCCCGGGAGCTGAACTCCGTCCGGAGGTCGCGGACGGACAGCACGAGGTCGTCGCGCGGCGCGCCGCCCTTCGCCTCCTCGGTGGCGACGGCGCTCATCCGACGCTCCGGGGTGCGCGGATGCGCGGGTCGATCGCGGCCGAGGCGATGTCGACGAGGAGGTTGACGATCACGTAGACGAACGCCGACAGGAGGATGAACGCCTGGACGGTCGTGAAGTCCTGACGGAGGATCCCGTCGGTGACGAGCGCGCCGGCGCCAGGCCAGTTGAACACCTTCTCGACGAGGACGCTGCCCGCGAGCAGCTGTCCGAGCACGAGGCCCGCGGCGGTCAGCGTCGGCAGGAACGCGTTCGGGAGCGCATGCCGCGCGAAGGCCGTCCAGCGGGAGATGCCCTTGCTGCGGACGACGAGCAGGAACGGCTCGCGAGAGACGTCGAGGAGGTTCGCGCGGAGCAGCCGCAGGAGAAATCCCATCGGCGCGAGCCCGAGCGTGATCGCCGGGAGCACGAGGTGCCAGAGCGCGTCGCCGAACGCCGCCCAGTTCCCCGTCACGAGCGCGTCGAGCGTGTAGAGGCCGGTGATGTCGCGGGGCGGGGCGACGCCGCTGTCGAGCCGGCCGTCCGGGCCGGGAAACCAGCCGAGCCCCTCCGAGAGGAGGACGAGGCTCATCAGCCCGAACCAGAACGGGGGGATCCCGAGACCGAGGAACGAGAGACCGCGCACGCCGCCGTCGACGAGCGGCCGGCGGCGGTACGTCGCGAGGAGCGCGAGCACGAGCGCACCGACGAAGGCGAACACGAACGCGTACAAGCCCAGCTCGATCGTGGCGGGGAGCTTCGCGCCGAGCAGTGAGCGGACGTCGGTCCCCAGGCTGTAGGAGTAGCCCCAGTCGCCCCTGACGAAGCCCGAGATGTAGTTCCAGTACTGCGTCCAGATCGGCTTCTCGAGCCCGATCTCCTCCGTGAGGTTGTCGATCGCCTCCTGCGAGGCGAACTGCCCGAGGATGAGCGTGGCCGGGTTCGAGGGCGCGATGCGCAGCAGGAGGAACGAGACGATCGACGCCCCGATCACCGCCAGCAGCGAGCTGACGACGCGGCTCGCGAGCTGGACGATCACGTCTCCCTCGCGACGGCGATCTCGCCGCGGGGATCGAGGAGGTCGCGGGCCCGATCCGCGAAGACGTTGGCGGCGGTGACGGCCGCGAGGAGCCCGAGACCCGGGAACACGGCGATCCACCACTGGCCGGTGAGCGCGTACTGGAGCCCGTCGGTGATCATCGACCCCCACTCCGGCTCCGGGATCTGCGCGCCCAGGCCGACGAAGCCGAGAGCAGCGAGCGTGAGGATGGCGTAGCCGAACACCGCGGCCGACTGGATCAGCATCGCCGACGAGGCGTGGGGCAGGATGTGGCGCTGCACGATCCGCGTGCGCGTGGCGCCGAGGGCCACCGCAGCCTCGACGTGCGGGAGCGCCCGGATCCGCAGGATGTCCGTGCGGAGCAGCCGCGCGTAGTAGGGAACGGTCGTGAGCGCAATCCCGAGCACGGCGCTACGCACACCGACGCCGAGCCCGACCGTCACCGCCATCGCCAGGATCAGCGGCGGGAAGGCGAGGATCGCGTCGAGGACGCGCATCCACGCCGAGTCGGTGAGCCGGCGGCCGATCCCGGCCACGACGCCGATCAGGCCGCCGACGATCGCGCCGAGGCCGACGACGACGGCGCCGGCCAGCAGCGAGATCCCGGCGCCTTCGTTGAAGCGGGCAAAGACGTCGCGGCCGTTGCCGTCGGTGCCCATCGGGTGATCCCACGACGGCGGCTCGAGCGCGTTCTCGACGTCGACGGTCAGGGAGTCGTACTGCCATGCGAGCCGTCCCACCACCGCCAGCCCGACCAGCACGACCACGATCGCGGAGGCGAAGGCGAGCGCCGGGTCACGGGCGACGAAGGCGAGGGCACGGCCGGCTGTGGAGGCGGCCCTCCGCCCCCGGTCGACCCGGCCAGCTGTGGCGACACGTCCCATGCCGAAGAGAGGTCGGGGCGGGCGGAGCCGACGCTCCACCCGCCCCGACGCGAGCCGATCGGGGCTCCCGCCTCTACTTGCTCCAGTCCTGCATGTTCCAGTCGACCTTGCCGTAGATGTAGCCCTTCACGCCCTTCTTGAGCACGACCGTGTAGTTGTCCTGGTACAGAGGGATGCGGGGCGTGTCCTTGATCCAGATCCGCGCGATCTGATCCCAGAGCTTCTGGCGGGCGGCGTCGTCCGCCGTGACGTGCGCCTTGTCCAGGAGCTTCTCCGCGGTCGCGTTCGCGTAGTTGGACGTGTTGAACGCTGACTTCGCTCGCAGGTCGTAGTCGAGGAGCCAGGCAGGGTCCTCGACCCCGGGGCCGTCGAAGCGGATCAGCGAGAACGTCTTCGTCTCGAGCGGGAGCTGCGCCGTGTACTCGGCCGCCGCCAGCTTCTTGATGTTGACCTCGACGCCGAGCTGCTTCCAGATGTTCTGGACGATCGTGGCGATCTGCTCCTGGTCGTTGATGCCGTCGCGGATCAGCAGATCGAGCGTGATCGGCGTCTGGACGCCCGAGGCGGCGAGGAGCTGCTTGGCCTTCGCGAGGTTGAAGACGCGCGGCTTCGCGATCGCCGGGTTGAACGCGGGCATCGCGGGCGAGTACGGCCCGAAGTAGAGCGTCCCGTACCCGTAGGCGACGTTCTTCAGGATCTCCTGGTAGGGGACGGCGTACGAGAGCGCCTCGCGGAGCTTCGGGTTGTCGAACGGCGCGACCTTGTTCGGGAACGAGATCAGCTGCCATGCGGCCGACGGGGAGGAGACGATCTCGACCGCCGGGTTCCCCTTCAGCGAGGCGACGCTCTTCTTCGTCAGGCCGAAGGTGATGTCGGCCTTGCCCTGGCGCGCCTGGAGCAGGAGCGTCGGGTCGGAGGTGATGAAGTTGACCGTGATCTGGTCGACCTTCGGCGGCTTGCCGAAGAAGGTCTTGTTGGCCTCGAACACGATCTGACGGCCGGGGTCGTACGACTTCAGCACGAACGGCCCGCCGCCCGCGGAGTTCTTCGCCATCCACGGGTTCGGCTTGCCCTCCTCCTGGCCGCCGTTGGCCTCGACGACCTTCGGGTTGACGATGCCCATGTCCGGGGTCGTCATCGAGTGGAGGAAGAGCGCCTCCGGCCGCGACAGCTGGACGACGACACGCGTCGGGCTCGGCGTCGTGATCGACTTGATCAGCGACGCTCCCTGACCGGCAGTCGCGAAGTACGAGCCGCACGCGCCGCTCTTGAGGGCCCGCTCGAACGTGTACTTGACGGCTGCGGCGTCCTGGGGGTCTCCGTTCGGGAACTTGGCGCCGGGCACGAGATCGAACGTGTACGTCTTGGCGCCGTTCGTGATCGTCCAGCTCTTCGCGAGGTACGGCACGAACTTCGACTGGTCCTCGCGGCCCGGCTTGCGACCGTGCTTGACGAGCGTCGCGTAGAGCGGTGCGACCAGGCTGATGTCGTCCAGGCTGCAGATCTGCACCGTGTCGAGGCTGTTCGGCGGCGTCGCCGCGTTGACGACGAGGCTGCCGGCGGTCGTGCGGGCGCCAGCGGTGGCGGCGGCGATCGAGGCAGCGAGCGTGACGAGTGCGGCCGTCGCGACCAGCTTCACGCGACGGCGGCCGGCTCGCGCAATGGGGGCGTGCATTGGCATATCTCCTTCCAAGACGACGTTCGACTTCGGGACGAAACCGGCGTGCCGACGGCAGTGGTGACCGGGGCACCGCCGGGCTTCCGGACGAGGTCGAAGTATGTCATGTCACGGAGTGCTGCGTGCAACGAGAACAGGTCGCCTGGTCGCGCCCGCCGGGGCGCGGAGGATGGCCGCCGGGCGGCCTACGCAGCGTGCCGGATCGACGGCGTCGGCCGCGGGTCGGGGACGGGCGACCAGCGATCGGGCGACTCGGCGAATGAGTAGCGCCAGCGCGGCCCCTCGGCCACCACCGAGCGCAACGCGTCGACGAGGGCGTCGACGTCGTCGGGCCGGGTTCCGAGCCCCGTGCTCGCCCGCACGGCACCGACCGGCCGGTCACGCGCTGTCCGGCGGCCGCTCGAGGCGCCTGTCAGGTGCTCGACGAGCGGATGGGCGCAGAAGCGGCCCTGCCGGACGCCGATCGCCCACTCGGCCGCGAGGATCGTCGCCAGCTGGTCGTCCTCGTATCCCCGCAAGGTGAAGGAGGCGACTCCCAGCGCCTCGGACACAGGCCACTGGCGCAGCCTGCGCAGTCCCTCGATCCGGTCGAGGCCCTCGTGCAGCCGTTGCGCGATCGCGCGCTCGTGCGTCACGATCTCGGGCCAGGCGGCGCCGAGCGCGCGGCAGGCCGCTCCGAGCGCCACCGCGCCGACGACGTTCGGCGACCCTGCCTCGTACCGCGCCGGCGGCTCGGCCCATTGCACGCCGTCGAGGCCGACGCGCGTCGCCGCGCCGCCGCCCTTCCGAAACGGCTCGCCGTCGCGAAGGCCCTCGCGCCTTCCGACGAGCGCGCCCGACCCGTACGGCGCGTACAGCTTGTGTCCCGAGAACGCGACGTAGTCGACCCCCGACCCGGCGAGGGAGACGGGCCGATGCGGCGCCAGCTGGGCGGCGTCGACGAAGAGCTCGGCGCCGTGCTCGTGCGCGACGGCGGCGAGCTCGACGATCGGCGCGATCTCGCCGGTCACGTTCGACGCGCCCGAGAGGGCGACGAGCCGGATCTCGCCGCGCCCGGCCGTCAGCGCCTCGCGGCACGCCTCGACGAGCCCGGCCGGCGAGTCCGTGAACGGCAGCAGCTCCAGCCGGTGCACCCGCCATGGCAGGAGGTTCGCGTGGTGCTCGGCCGGCGAGCCGAGGATGCGCGAGCCCGGCGTCAGGGCGGCGCTCAAGAGGTTCGTCGCGTCCGTCGTGTTCGCGACGAAGACGACGACGTCGTCGTCACGCGCGTCGACGAAGCGCGCAACCGACTGCCGAGCCTCCTCGAACCAGTCCATGGCGACGAGCGACCGGTAGCCGTGTCCGCGGTGGACGCTCGCGTACCAGGGGAGGAACTCCTCGACCGTGTCCGCCACGGCCTGGAGGGCAGGCGTGCTCGCGGCGTAGTCGAGGTCGACGTACCGGCGCGCGACGCCGTCGACGCAGGGGACGCTGATATTCCTCGTAACGAGATCCACGGCTTCTCAACACTATCGGCAAATGAGGACGAATCATTATCGAATTGCATTACTTCAATCCGGATACCAACTTCCGAAAAAGAACCGACTTCATTTCGTGAAGTGAGGACTACGAGCGTACGATCGCCGCCAGCCGCTCGGCGGCGCCTGCGACCTGCGACGTCGTCGCCGTCGTTGTAGACGTGCGCCGACCAGCGGACGAAGCCCCCTCGCGCCGACACGACGACGCCGGCGTCCCGGAGGCGCTCGACGACGTCGGCGGGCTCCCGGCCGGGGAAGCGACAGGAGACGATGCCCGCTCGCCGGCCGGGCTCATCGGGTGTCGCCACCTCGGCGCCGAGACTCCGCAGACGCTCGGCCAGGCTCGCGCCGAGCGCGAGCGCGTGCTCGAGCGCCCGCTCGACGCCCATCTCGAGGACGACGTCGATTGCGGCGCCGAGTGCGAACCGCGCCGGGTACGAGATCGACGAGACCTCGAGCCTCCGCGCGTCGGGGGCGAGGTCGATCCGGTCGCCGTCGATCGCCCACGGATCGGCGACGCTGCGCCAGCCCGGAGCACGGG
>Ga0194132_10010325_pt1 | contig 12462 bp, 13 predicted proteins | sample TA2KigOf80mmetaG_FD_148612 | JGI IMG/M metagenome (GOLD analysis project Ga0194132, IMG submission 148612) | Freshwater microbial communities from Lake Tanganyika, Tanzania - TA2015054 Kigoma Offshore 80m | ecosystem: Environmental > Aquatic > Freshwater > Lake | place: Tanzania: Lake... | reverse complement strand
TTGCACCCGTGGGGCAGCCCGCCATCGCGGCTCTCCGCGCCTACCTCGACACCGTGCGTCCCAAACTTGTCAAATCACATTCACCCGCGAACGTCTTTCTTCGAAAACGCGGCGGCCCGTTCGATTCCCCATCCATGTGGAAGCGGATCAAGCTGAGAGCGGCCTATGCCGGGATTGAACGGAATGTCACTCCTCACATGCTGCGTCACAGCTTTGCAACACATCTTCTTGAGCACGGAGCAGACCTCCGTGTGATACAGGAACTATTGGGACATGCCAGCATCAGCACCACCGAGGTTTACACCCATGTAGCCACGTCGCGGCTCAAGGATTTGCACCGAAGATTTCATCCCCGAGGTCAATAAAGAGGACTCTGAAAGAGGTCGGAGGGCAGGCAGGGTCGCAGGCGGGCTGTATCCAAACCGTGGTCCTCCAGCCGGGAATCGCGAACACCTGATCCTCAAGCTGGCTTCAGTGGGTAACAGTGGGTGGTTCAAAGACCCCCACCTCCTTGGCGTGAAAACGTGGAAAGTTGGCGGCACACTACACCATCCACTGAATCCGCATATCTCTAAAATTAGGGATTTCCGCGATCCCTAATCCTTATCGAACCCTTAATTCGTGGGAGATGTGCGGGATGGACATGAATCGGATTCTCCCCACCAGCAATCTTGGAGCAGGGATAGGGAGGAGCTCTGCCTGAGCAAGAGCCGTGACGTGTTCCCCGCGTTTGTCAGAAGTGAAGTTTGGGCTGTTTAGCCGGCATGGCCCGGGGGGGGCGAAGTCAGGACCTCCTGCGGGATGGACAACAGAGCCGGTGGTTGGGCCGTCTGCATCAGATCGATGGCCAGCGACTCAGGTTCCCAGCACAAATAAAGAAAGCCGCCGAAGCAGAACATCAGAGTTTGCTTCGGCGGCTGGAAAGGCCGTGATGTCGTCTGACGGCCCGGCCTTTCCTGACCCACCTCCTTTGGTTTCGGGTGATCGAACGCGCCCACCCTACACGGCGTTCGGCCCTCACCAATCCCGAGAGTTAGTACCAATCTGCAAAAGTTCGGGGTCGAGTCACTAAGCTTAGTGATTGTTATCATTGATTCTACCTGAGCCTCGGATGGGCGGGCCAAGGATCGCGGCGTGTTCGAGGCGCAGCTGTTCAGGGAAGGGACAGTTCTCGCATAACGCATTCGAACGGTCGCAAAAGTCGGCGACAATCTGCATCAAACCCTGTTGCGATGCCGCCAGTCGCAACTTCGCCTTCGACTGATCTCCTTTCAGCAATCGATGCCTGGCGAGTCTCAAGATCGAGTTATCCTGAGCAGCAGGCCACGAAAAATACCTGCGCCTCGATTCCTCGCACGCGCGCTCGTCACCCCGCTCTCGCGCCCTGGCAAACATCCAGGGAAGCAGAACGTTCACTGCAATGTCGGCTGTCCGCGCAGCCCCGAGGAATGGAAGGAAGGCAGCCTCGCGTTGGGAACGCAGCGTCCAGTGATGACACCAGAATGGATCGGACCCGGGAGACAACGCTTTGAGGAGATCGAATGCGGCGTGGGCGCCCCCTTCAGCTGGCTCGTGCAACCAATCATCCAACCGGGCGATGAACTGGGGATCGGCAAGCCATCGCGAAGCCAGTGCGAGACGTCGTTGCGGATGATTCGCTGGACGGATGCCGGAAAGGACCCAGACATTTCGTGGGAGAGATACTTCCGACCATTGATGTCGCTCACGCCACCAATAGTCCCAGAGTTCCCGATGCTTCTGTTGAGACTCAGGGCATTCGCGATGCAGTTCGTTCGGGAGGAGTCCTGCGATCCCCAGTAACCGGGCCTCGATCTCGCCCTGTGACGATCCTGCATCCGACCAGGTCATCGCCAGCTCGCCTAGGCGTTGCATGGGCCACGCGTTCTGTTTGTAACCAAGGGCGCGAAACAGATAGATCCAGAACGCCGCATCCCAGCCGACGTCGCGCGCCTTGAGTCGCAGCCGGCTTTCCCGGGCTTCGAACCGCACCCTTGCAGCATCCTCAAGCACCTTCGCCTGGGCCGTGTCGTCAAGAGCTTGCAACGGCATCTGACATTGGCCCCGGGCCATCGGAGGCCACGGGTGTTCTGCCTGCGATCCGTGCCAGATCGCAAGGTTCTGCCAGGTGTCTTCCAGTTGATTCCTCAACTCGAGCAGCGGCTCTTTGCGAGGCGTCGTGCATTCCCAAACCACATGAAGGACCACTCCGTGGTAGTTGGGATTCGTTCCGTGATGATGAGACGTCCAGCCCGCCGTGTGCAGGTCGATTTCAATATCACCCTGCAAGGGAGAATCATCGCCGATCCTGACGATGGCCTTTCGAAAATCAGGACCGGACTCCCGGTTCCAAAAGCCCGGATGCAGGACTTGAAGCGGTCGTCCGTCGACGAGGCGGAGGGAAGACCTTCGGATGCGTTGATGAAACCAGAGGGCCTGCAGCAGTTTCTCGGGTGGGATGGACTTGGCACCATCCGCAAGCTCCAAACCCTCTGCTGAAAGCCCTCCCAGTGTGGGTGGGTGAATCTCCTTGGACACAACGGGAGACGGAATAGCGTCAATCCCCCCGTCAGGTCAAAGGGATTCGATTCTACTGCTGCTTGGTTTCGGGAAGCGTGAACTGGATGGACTCGAATTTTTGTCCCCGGATTTCGAGGTTTGGAACAGCTCCCTTCAGTGCGCCCGGGCTCTTGAGGAAATCAGCAGTCACTTCGAATTGTGAGGTGTCCCCGACCTTCTCGCCGGTCTGGCTGTTGGCAACGGCGGAGAGGACGAGCGTTTCCGTCTTTCCACCCAGCTCCGCCGCCACTGAAAAGGAGGGGATTGGAAGACGGACAAAATTTTCGGCGTGACCATCGAGAACGTAGGCAGTGAGGAGTCCCTTCGCGGGGTCGCGAACAAATTCCAGGTTAAAGGCATGCTGTCCAATCTCGACAAGGGTTCCTCCATGCGGGGCGGTGTGCACGTGCCCATGCCCATGATCTCCATGGGAATGTTTGTGATCACTGCAGGCGGATATCCAAACTGCCATCAGTCCTGCGCAAAGCATCGATGTCCATTGAGTTCGCATGAACAGAACCTAGCTGGCACACGATGCTGCTGCCCAGAGTTTTTTGACACCATTGGCGAGGCAGATGCTGCGCGAACTCTCAGGCGCTTGCTCAGCCAGTGACGGGGCTCCCGGAAGGAAATTTCAGTCCTCGTCTGGCTCGTCGGATCGTTCTCGGGATGGCAAGTGGGTCTGGACCAGCATGTCGTCAGAAACATCCGTGGGGGTCTGTGCGCCGGTCATTCCTGAGATGATCGCGACAAACTCGCCCTTGCGGGGACGTTTTTGCCAGTCCTGGAGGAGATCGACCGGGTTCCCTCGAAGGAACTCCTCGTGCAGCTTGGTGAGCTCGCGAGCGAGAACCACGTGACGTGTCGGGTCCAGCTCAACAAGCTCCTTCAAGAGGCGTTCCACTCTGAAGGGGGATTCGTAAAGCACCACGGTGGCTGGGCTTGCGAGCAATTGTGTCAGACGCTTTCGTCGCTGACCCGACTTGTGGGGGAGGAAACCTGCAAAAAGGAATTGATCACAGGTTGTTCCACTGGCGGTCAGCGCGGAAATCAGGGCGCACGGTCCAGGGACGGATTCCACTCGGAACCCGGCATCAAGGACGCTTCTTACCAAACGTTCACCCGGATCACTGATGGCGGGGGTTCCCGCATCGGAAACCAACGCCACCCGTGCTCCGGCCTTGAGAGCTTCCAGAATCTCCGCACCTCTGCGACGCTCATTATGTTGAAAGCAGCTGATCATTCGCTTCTCGATGCCGAACCGGTTGAGCAGTATTCCGGTCCGACGTGTGTCCTCGGCGGCGATAAAGTCGCATTCCTTCAACGTGCGGATGGCTCGCAGGGTGATGTCCTCCAGATTTCCTATGGGGGTGGCCACAAGATACAAGGTGCCTGGGACCAGAGGCGCCAGGTCCTGGGGTTCGGCTTGAGGTCGTGAGGTATTGGAATGTGCCACGTCGGGGATCATCTCGGGTGGGAGGGCAAACGGAAGCACGAAGTCAGGTTCGAGGCGGGGCATGGACAATTGTCTGTTGCCTGGAATTAGCGCTTTCGTTTGGAGCAACAGTCTGTTTATTTGCGTGCATGCGTTCACGTCGGGCGCGGTTGCGCCGAGAAACCAAAGAAACCAGGATCAGTATCGAACTGAATCTAGATGGCAGCGGAAAGGCTGTGATCTCCACTGGGATCGCCTTTTTTGACCACATGCTCACCCTGGTGGCCAAACATGCCGTCATAGATCTCAAGCTGAAGTGCGAAGGAGATCTGGACGTGGATGCGCATCACACGGTTGAAGATTGCGGGATCGCGCTGGGCCAGGCGACCTTGGAAGCTTTGGGCGACAAGAAGGGGATTCGACGTTACGGACACGGATTTGATCCCCGGAACCCGTTGAGCGGAGAAGCTTATGTCCCCATGGATGAGTGCCTTGCCCGGAGCGTCATTGATTTCAGCGGTCGCCCGTATCTGGTCTGGAGAGGTCTGCAGTCTCTCTCGATGAAGAAAGTGACCCGTGCAGAGCGTCATCAGGATATGTCGAGTGCCTTCAGGTTCGGTCTTGCGAGAGAGTTTTTCCAAGGATTCGCCAATGAGGCCCGCTGCAACCTGCATTTAGAACTCTTATATGGGGAGGAACCGCATCACGTGAGCGAGGTTTTGTTTAAGGCATTCGCAAAGTCGCTAGATGTTGCCTGTCAGCATGATCCAAGGATTCTAGGACAGCTTCCCAGCACGAAAGGGAAGCTCTAACTTGGCCTGAATATGGTTCATCCCCCCCCCGTCGAACATGCCAGATCGGGATCCCTACGCTGATTACCCTGACGAACGCCTTGTGAAGGCGGCTCAGCGCGGAAAGATGGCGGCTTTCGAGCATTTGGTAGCTCGCCATCGAGATAAAATCTACGCGCGGGCCTACAGCATGATGCGCAATGAGGAAGAGGCGATGGATCTTTCCCAGGAAGCTTGGGTGAAGGGTTGGCAGCGTTTGAAGCAGTTTGAAGGCGAGTCCAGTTTTGTGACGTGGATGACTCGGATTGTGATCAACTTGTGTTTGGATCAGCTGCGGAAGCACAAGCGGCATCGGACTGAGTCGATAGAACTGATGGAAGAAGAGACAGGTGGCGTTGAGCGGCAGATGCCTGTTGTGACGCTCAACCCGACTGAGGGATTGGAGCGTGGGGAGTTGCGGAAGCGGATCGACGAAGCGCTCGGAAAACTGTCGGAGGCGCATCGGACGGTGTTGATACTGCACGAATTTGAAGAGCTGGAATACAAACTGATAGCAAAGCGCATGGGATGTTCGATTGGAACGGTGATGTCCCGGTTGTTTTATGCGAGGCGCCGGATGGCCTCGCTGATGACGGCCTACAAGCGCGAGGAGTTAAGTTGATATGAATCAGGATTTAGGAATTAAACTTCAAGCTTACCTTGATGGTGAGCTTTCCGGGCAAGATCGCGTGCAATTCGAGGCCGAGCTCGCCCGGAATTCCGAGCTCCAAGCGCTGCGGCGGGAACTCGAAATGGTTTCGGGCATGCTCCGCGAAGCGGATCCTGTCAGAACTGTTCCGGCCTCAGGTGACTTTTACTTCAGCCAGATCCGCCGGCGGATTGAGCAGGCTGAAGGTGAGACCCGCGAGCCTCGCCCGTCCATCAACCTGGCAGACTGGCTCCGGCGCGCGCTCCTTCCCCTCGGCGGTGTCGCCGTAGCCCTCCTGATGTTCATGACCACCGTGCGGACAGGAATAACCCCTGGCTTTACCTCAGCTCATGAGGAGACTGAGGCTTTGCTGGAGGAAACTGGAGCGATGACGTTCCGCTCCGATTCCCAGAGCGTCACCGTCGTCTGGCTCTACGACAAGGAACTGGCTTCGGCGAGCGCCTTTGAGTTCGAATAAACTCAGACCCCTGCATGCGTTCTTTTAAGCCGAAAGCGTTTCTGGCCCTCCTGGTGTTGGCGGCTTCCCTGGGCAACCTGCGAGCATCAGACATGCCTTTGGAGGCTTTGCTGGTTTGGGGAACCAACGATGGCTCATCTCCCAAGCCTGAGCACAAACTGCTGGATGGGGATCTCCGCAAGAAATTCGATGCCATGCCTTTCAAGTGGAAGAATTACTTCGAGGAAAAGCGCGTGGCCTTCCGGATCGGCACCAATCAATACACCCGCGTCACCATCAACGGCAGCTGTTCATTCGACGTGAAGGACCTGGGATCTCCGCGGGTGAAGGTGAAGCTTTATGGCTTAGACAAGGAAGTTGTTCGCCACGAGAAGCCGCTTCCCGCGGGTGAGACATTGATTTTCGCGGGCGACGACAAGAATGACAAAAGCCAGAGCGCCTGGTTCATCGTCATCCAGCACCCCAAGGTCCCGCCTCCCGCAGCCAAACCGGCTGCTCTCAAGTAGCCCTCACACCTCCAAGGTCCTCACTCGCTCGAGTCCGAGCCGCATCGTCGTCAAGCCCAGGCTCACGGATAGAACCAGAAAGCCGGCGGCGCCGGCTGTGATCCTCAAGGCGGAAGGTGGAGCGTCAGTTCTCCAGGTGGCGACCAGAGCCAGCAGCGCGACCGAGATCACGATGTAGAGGAAGCTGAGCATCAGACAGAGCGTGCCTCCGAACCCGCTGACGATTTTGCTCGGTTGATCTTCCCGGAAGTTTGGATGCATTGCCCCCACGCCGACAGCCATCGCATTCAGGCAGACGGTCATCACAGCGGTGGCCACGCAGAACAGAGCCGTCTTCCCGGCGGTGAATCCGAGGCTGATTGAAGAAAGCACGATGAGGCTCAGGGTCAGCACCAGGGACAAACTCGTGGCGACCCAGAACTTGATCCACACGATTCTCTCGAGACCGATCGGAGCCATGCCCACGATCCAGATCCTTTTTCCCTCGAGCGAGAACTGAGGAAACACAAAACGAGTCGTGAGAGTGGCCAGGTTCAGGGTGCAGGCTCCGAGGTTTAGAAAAGCCACCAGATGAATCCAGAATGAGCCTGTGAATTGCTGGGAAAAGTACCGGATGTTGAACACGTAAACTGCAAGGAGACCGAACAACATCAATGTTTGCACCCATTGCGTTGCGTCCCGCCAAAACATGCGTCCATCTTTCACAATCAGAGCCTGAACCTCGCTACCCAGCCCTGGAATCCTGGCCAGAACGCGCTCGATCCACGAAACCGAAAGCGCTGCGAAGCCCTGAGGTCGCCTTTGCGCCCAGGACCATCGACCAAAGACGCTGTCTCGACCCTGCGCCTCAGCGGTTGCGCGATAAAACCCCCTGCCCAGCCCGGAAGCCGCCACGGCACACAGAAACAGTGCGTTGCTCAGAATGACGAGTATATAGAACCCTGCCGCCGCATAGGCACCCTCCGCCCATCGCATCACAGCCGAGGTGAGCCAGTAGCTTGGAAGCAGTGGGAACTGTGCAAACAGGGTGCGGTTCAGCAGCTGGTCCAGCATGGCAATGATCCGTCCATTGGCCAGATCCTCCCCGAGGTTGCCTCCCCGGTACCAGGCCCCGCCGGCGAGGAGAAGGCTGATCCCGATTCCGAGGGCCAGGATGTGGAACCATTTCCGGTCCAGAAAACGACCGACGACCAGGGCTGCGAAACATCCGAGCACGCCGGGCAGGAGGACGAACAATCCCAGGAGGCCAAACGACACAGGATAAAAATGCCAGTCCACGCGCTTGTGGTATCCAAACGCCGCGAGGAACGGCGCGATGAGCAACAAGAAGGCCCACGACGCCAGCAAGGAAGACTCCAACAGCTTCCACTGAAACACTGATTCGAAGGGGATCGGCCGGGTGAGAAGAAAGGCGGCCTCCCGGTTCCGGAACAGATTGCTGTAGCCAATGATCAGGTTGCTGATGAAGAGAAGTACGAACAAAAAGGCGAACAGCAGAAACATCAGAGGCTCGGTCAGCATCGATCCGACACCCGGGAAGCGACCCATGAACTTCAGCGCCCCCGCAAAGAGCTGGAAGGTCATGAACATGTAGCCGCCCAGAAACAGTGCGACACACAGGGTCAGGAGTCTGGACTGTTGGCGGATCGCCAAGCCGCGCCGCCACATCGACAATGCCCCCACGCGGACCAGCAACCAGATCGGATCTTTCGGCCCTGATGTACTCATGCCTGCGCCAGACGATGCTCTATCGCTTCCAGAAAGACTCTGCGGGCTTCCTCCCAGGAGTTCTCCCTTCGAAACTTGGCGAGATCCATGGAATCAAGATAGTTGTCCCCACTTCGGGAAGCTCTGATCAACACCTCGGCTTCACGACAGAAGGCATCCAGGTCGAAGGGCTTTACATACCGGGCGTAGGCTCCGAAAACCGGCCGATAGGTTGGCAAGTCGTAGGCGAGAACCGGAACTTCGCAGGCAAGAGCCTCACCCACCACTCGCGGGGAGCCTTCGTGCCGGCTGGGCATGAGGAAGAGCCGGCTGGATTTGAAGAGCCGGAACTTCTCCGCCTCGGAGACGAACCCAGGAAAGAAAACGCGATCGCTGAGCCCCAGCGCCTCCACCTGAGGCCGAAGCCCTGCCTCGACCTTGCCCATGAAAACCGCTTTGAAATCCGGAAAGATCCTGGTCAGGCGTGCACAGGCCTCGAGAAGATCTCCAACACCCTTCTGGCGATGCACTCTGCCGATCCAGCAAACATCGAATTGACGCGCTTGTTGTGGCACTGACTCGGCAGTGGCGACATCCAGGCCGTAACTGATCGGCGATAGCTCTCCGGGCTGGTAACCCATCTCGAGCGCCTGGGGCCGCATGGCAGGGTGCAGCAGGAACAAATGCTTGTTGCGGAACAGAGCCAGAGCGTTCAGCGAGAATCGTTGGCTCAGCCAGTAATGGAAGGACGCAAGCCGCCCCGCTTCCACATCGGGTCTTCCCTTGCGCAGTATCTCCATCAGGGTGGGAGCTTCCATGTGGAATACCATGGCCTTGCTCCGGGATCTGGAGAGGAGCATGGGTATGGAGTCGCACCAATAGTCGGTCACCGAATAGGTTGTGTCGTTCCTGCCGACGATGCCCAGCTGGCCAATCGACCGGACACATCGCTCCACATAGTCACAGAACATCTGGATCTGACCGCGCAGTGAACCTTCATTGATCTTCGGACGGCGGGTTTTTTCGGTGAGAATCACCTCGACTGGCAGGCGTTCACGAAGCACATGTTGCTTCAACGCCGGCCCGCCGAAGCAATAGACTTTCCATCCAGCTTCGGCAGCCCCCCGCGCCAGTTCGTAAAAATGAATGTCACCCCCTCCGACCAGATCGCCCCAGACCGCGTTGGCGAAGAAAAAGAGTTTCCGATCCCTATTGCTCACAACGCATCTTTTCCCTTCGCAGCGTTTGGCGCAGCGCTTAACGCCTGTTTGGGTTGGAGTTTGGCCTCCGCTCCCGCGTCGCTCCGTTGTGTCCAGTAGGTCCACACTCCCCACGCGATTCCGAAGACCGATGCGGGACACGCGATCAGATGCCACAGCCATTCCACATTTCCGGTGCGCCAGTAGCCGCGGACCGCATGAAACGCCGGCCCAACGAATGAGACACAATACAGACAGGCAGCCCACGGGGGCAGATGAGGCTTGAACTGAGTCCAGGAGACCTTGTGCTCGGTCCTTTGACTCAGAAAGTGGAAGGTTTGCCGACGACGCTTGCGAACGAAGTCCGCAAAGCCCCCCACCACATAGTGATGGACCCCGCGGCCCCTCAACCGTAGCCAGTCCGACCGCCCTTTCTGAGCGAGCTCCAAAACGATGGTGCAATCCTCGAACAGGTCCTGCGCGGTCAGGTGCGCAAGATCCGACCGACGAAATACGAAGCCATTCGCCCCCATCGGAAAAGCGAGGCTGCCTTTGGGGAATGTCCACTGCTCAACCCCATCGACGGAGCTCTTCATGACAGGGTTCACGCTCATCATCCAGGCGACCGGATCACTGACGTGAAGCAGCTCCGACAGATAGACACAGAACGAGCTCATTTGGGGCGAAGCGAAGTAGTAGCTCTCCAAACCCAACGCATTTGGGTGCGATCCCAGGGCTGCGACCGCACGTCGCGTGAAATCCGGATGCGTCAATTCGTTGTCAGCATCCACAAAGATCGAGTACTCCCCGGTTGATGCGGCAAATGCCTCACACTTCCCCGAATCGTAGCCGCGTCGCGGGTTCTCAACAACCCTGGCGCCGTACCTTCCAGCCAATTCCCGCGTCCCATCGGAAGATCCCCCGTCCGCCACCACAATCTCAACGAGGTCCGACGGGTAATCCTGGTTGCGGATGGATCGGAGACAGGTTTCCAGAATCCCGGCCGCGTTGAGCGTGGGTATCAGAAAACTCACTTTCGGAAGTGGCGTCACAGGGCCGGGACCTTAAGGGAAGGTTTGCGAGGCTGCAATTCAGACCCTTTTCTGGCCGATGATGAATTGATTCGAGCTCTGGAACCCCAGCTTGATCCGGATCCAATCGAAAAGGATAAACCCCACGGAGAGGGGAATGTTTTTGAAATAGAGGAATTCCCAGATCGATTTGCCGCGCTGCGCGCTGTTCAAGCCGAGCTGGTTGCGGAGGCTCATGACCCAAAACCCCAGGGAAGGCAGATAGCCCTGATCGTAAATGTGAAACCCGGCGTCCTTCATCAGCTGCGTCAGGGAATGCAAGGTGAACAGGTGGAAATGCCGCGGGATATGGTATCCGCCCCAAAACTTTTTCTTCCAGATCCAGTAATCAAGCCCCCCACGGTTTGGAGTATCAATGATGACCACCCCGCCTGCCCGCAGTTTCCGGAACACATTTCGGACGGCCACACCGGGATCCCGCAGATGCTCCAACAGTTGCCGCATGACAATCAGGTCATGCCCATTGTCCTGCAGGGACTCGATATCCGTTTCGACATTTCCCACCACCACACGGACGCCGTGAGACTGGGCCTTGTCGATCCATTCCTGTTCGAACTGAAGGTCAAAGGCGATCGCTTCCACGTCCCGGCCAAACGCTTCCTTCACTTTGATCAACCGTTGGATATCGCCTCCCCCGATATCGACAATGGATCGGATGTTCAGCCCCCTGGTTTGTTTGCGCAGCTTGGCTGCGTCCTTGACGAGTTTTCTTTCGTACAGTGCGCCGTCGAGGTAGAGCGGCGACCGTTTGTTTACGGTGTAATAGGTATTGGGATAGAGCGATGGGACCTCCTCGGCCGGAGGCATGGGGTGCTTGTAGACATGCCCGCATCGAACGCACGCGACCAGGTCGAAGGGGCCGGGCTTGCAGCTGTATTCCATGTCCTCAGCCCGCACAACCAGCGTCCAGGCTGTGGAAGAGCAGAGAATGCAATGTCCGTCGGTGCCGCTATCAGACAAATTGGTCAGGCTCATTTCGCGGCCCAGATCATTCGGCAAAGAATCCCGACATACGAGCCTTCAACGAGGGAATTATAACGAGGGTCATTCGTCCGCAGCAGGTCGGAGAGGTGACGCAGGTTGTAATAGGGGACGGTCAGCTGACTGTGATGTGCCTGATGGTAGTCGAAGCCGAACGGTGCCAGGAAATAGGCTTCCAGGGGATTCGTGCGGATGTCGACGGTGGCCTGGAGCGCTTCGCCAACCTTTTGAGAGTTCTGAGAGAAAAGGTAGTGATAGCCGTGCTCCACGAAAGTCCGCGCCCGATCCATGGCCAGGGCGATGCAGAAAATCGGAGCAAACCAGAGCAGAAAGTATAATTTCCAATCCCAGAGAAGGGTGAAGGCAGCCAACAGACCCAGTTGAACCGATGCGATCAGCCATAGCTGAGAGGGTGGAGATATGGATCCGGCCTCTGTATTTGACGGACCCACCCCATGCGCCTTCCGTTTGAGTTTGACCCAGATGTCCAGCCACACACCAAAGACCAGGAGCGCGAGCCGGGGAAGGCCTGGCCGGGCTTCGAGCAGAGGTTTGTAGATGTAGGCATCGGTGTCGTCCCGGATGTACTGGGGTGACTTGTGATGCTCAAGATGGGTTTTCCGATAGTTCAGGAAGGAGATTCCGACCATGGCAGCGTTCAGATTCCCAAACACCTCATTGAGCCAGACGGGATCCAGGAGATTCTTGTGGACGGCCTCATGGGATGACATGACCAGCCTGTATTGCATCATGCCTACAACCACGAACGCTCCCGCGAAAGCCCACCATTCAGCCACCCTCCATGCCACGAACAACGCCCCCAGGATCAGGAGGTAGGTGGAAAGCAAATCGAACAGTCTTCTCAGCGATCGGCGGTCCTTCCGGAGTTCAGCAACGCGTTGCCGAACCTCCGGGGACAAGGGTCCCGGAGGAGGTGCTGCCTCGATAGATACGGGGTCGCTCACTTAATTGTTACTCGCATGAATCGGTTAATGCCGACAACACAGTA
>Ga0194132_10010322_pt1 | contig 12465 bp, 9 predicted proteins | sample TA2KigOf80mmetaG_FD_148612 | JGI IMG/M metagenome (GOLD analysis project Ga0194132, IMG submission 148612) | Freshwater microbial communities from Lake Tanganyika, Tanzania - TA2015054 Kigoma Offshore 80m | ecosystem: Environmental > Aquatic > Freshwater > Lake | place: Tanzania: Lake Tanganyika... | reverse complement strand
GCGCGGCGGCCGACCGGGCGCGCCTCGCGGCGCGCGGGGTCGCGGCACAGCGGGAGCAGAAGCGACGTCGCGTCGAGGCGGCATTCGCGCGGGTGGAGAAGAAGCTCGACCGGAAGCTGCTCGGCGCGGCTGCCGCGGCGGCCGGCAAGGTCACCTCCCTGGAGGAAGCGCTCCAGGCCTGGGGACGTGGCCTCGGCGCGGGCGGGGCGCGCGACCCGGGGCACAGCATCGATCTCGGCCGGCGCCTCGCGGACAGCGAGAAGATGCGCCGGTTGTTCGCCGTGTTCGGGCGCATCCGTGACCAGGCGCTGGCGGTGCGCCGCCGCGTGCTCGACCGCACCGACGAGGAGCTGCACGAGATCCGCCCCGGGCGCGGGCTCGAGGATCTCGGCCGGCTGATCCCGCACGAGCTCGTCGCGCTGTCGCACCCGGTGCTGCGGCGCGACTTCCAGCGCCGCCTGCTCGACGGTGGCGTGCTGACCTACGCGCTGCGCGGCACCGACCAGCGCGGGCACGGGCCGCTCGTGGTGTGCCTCGACACCAGCTCGTCGATGGCGGGCGAGAAGGAGCTGTGGTCGAAGGCCGTCGCGCTCACGTTCGTCGAGCTGGCACGTCGGCGGCGCCGACGCTGCCACGTGGTGTGCTTCTCTTCGGGGGAGAAGGGCCTGCGGCACTTCGACATGAACCCGGGCAACGCCTGGACCGTCGGGCTCGACCGCACCCTCGACCTCGCCGAGCACTTCTCCGGCGGTGGCACCGACTTCTGCCCGCCGCTCGACGCGGCCGTCCGGCTGCTTGCCGCGCGAGATCTGCGGCGGGGCGATCTGGTCCTGATCACCGACGGCGAGTGCGCGGTCGACGATGCGTGGCGCGAGGACTTCCTCGCCCGCAAGCGCCGGCGGAACTTCGCGCTGTACTCGATCCTGATCGACGTGCGCGACGTGCAGGCCGAGACCGTGCGGGCGCTTTCGGACCGGGTCTCCCTGGTCTCGGACCTGCGTGCCGATACGCGGCAGCTGTTCGTCGATCCGCGCCGGCGACGCGTCGCCTGAAGCGCAGCAGCCTACTTTGCGCATGCGCGGTACCGGGGTACGACGAGGAGCCGCCGGCTTAACGTCCTCGATGCTCTCCCGGGTGCGGCCGGGCTCCCTCGATGTCTCGATGAAGAAGCTGACGCCAACCCTCGGGCTGCTGGTCGTGGTCTGCTCTCTCGCCCCGGTGCGAGCGAGCGCCGACGTCAAGCCGGGCGACAAGATCAACGCGGCGAAAGTCGCCGAGATCAAGGACCTGGTCGCGCCGGGGATCGAATGGCTCGTGCAGCACGGCATGCCGATCACCGTCGTCGAGACGAAGCCGATCGAGCTGCCGAAGCGGTATCGCGAGGCCACCGAGAAGTACTCGGGTCAGGTGAAGCTGTCGCCCGACGGGCGTCGCGTCAAAGGCTGGGTGGCGGGCCTGCCGTTTCCGAAGATCGATCCGAGCGACCCGCAGGCGGCGCAAAATTCATGTGGAACTTCGACCGCAAGCCGCTGATCACCGACGACATCGACATCCGCAACTTCGACGCGGATGTCGGCACGATCGAGAGCGATCGCGAGATGGGCGTCGAGCGCCACTACCTGCTCGACCACCTGCGCCGCCTGCTCTACGTCGGCCGCTTGTTCGTCGACCCGAGGCCCGAGATGCCGAGCAAGGACGGCGTCCAGTACCGTCAAGCCCTGCACCCGATCCTCGAGCCGTTCGACCTCAAGGGCGTGGGCGTCACCAGCTACCGCTACATCGATCCCGACAAGCAGGACGACAGCTGGCTGTACCTGCCCTCGCTGAGGCGCGTGCGCAGGCTCTCGGCGGCGCAGCGCTCGGACGCGCTGTCCGGACAGGACTCGGATCTCGACAGCTACTACGGCTACGACGGCCAGCCGGCAAGGATGGAGTGGAAGCTGATCGGCGAGAAGGAAGTTCTCGGCGTCGTCCACGCGGAGCACTACCCGGTCAAGTGGGCCGAGGGGAAGGGCAGCTTCGCCTTCGACGACGTGTGGGAGAAGCGCGAGGTGTGGGTCATCGAGGGCGTCTCGAAGTTCCCGCAGTACGCCTACGCGAAGCGCGTCATCTACGTCGACAAGGAAGCGTGGGTGGTCCCGTACGCCGACATCTACGACCGCGCCGGCACCCTCTGGAAGGTGTGGGTCAACGACTACTCGTTCCGCAAGCAGACGCCGGTCGGCAAGGTGCAGTACGAGGACGAGATGGGCTTCGGCCCGGCGATCCCGATGATCGACGTCCAGGGCTCGCACGCGACGAAGGCCGCGCTGCCGAGCCCGCGCTTCCCGGGTGAGGAAGGCACGTACTTCAACCAGGGCGAGAAGTCGGGCACCACCGAGCAGTTCTTCACCATCGCAGCTCTGATCGAGTCCGCGCGCTGACCCGGCGGCCACCGGGCCGCCCGCGGCGAAGGGAGGGAACCATGAGGAAGGCCCTGCTGGTTGCACTCGTTCTCGCGATCGCGGTGCCCGCTCTCGCCCAGGCTCCGGGCGGCGCGGGAGGCGGCAAGCCGAAGGCGATCCCCGGTCTCGGCGGTCCGGAGTCCGACCTCGAGAACGAGGCCGCTATCCGCAAGCTGTAAGAGGAGTACACCGCCGCCTGGAACCGCCACGACGCGCGGGCGATGGCCGCGATGTGGACGATCGACGGCGACTACATGGAGCCCGACGGGCGCCACGCGAAGGGCAGGGCCGGGGTCGAGCAGCTGTTCACGCGGGAGCAGCAGACCGTCTTCAAGGACAGCACGCTGGCGCTCACCATCGAGACCGTCTGGTTCATCGGCGCGGACGTCGCGATGGTCGATGGCAAGTACGACCTGTCGAACGTGCGCGATCTCGAGGGCAATCCGCTGCCGGTGCGGAGCGGCCACCTGACCGCCGTGCTGCTGCGCGAAGACGGCTCGTGGAGAGTCGCGGCCGGCCGCGCCATGATCCCCGTGCCGCTGGTGTATCGCGCGAAGCAGTGACCCCTCGAGAGGTGGCGAGCGATGGCTCCGCTTGAATCCGGGCGCCGGATCCGGTGGAAGGCGAGTCTATGGCCATCGTCGAAACCACCTCCGGGAGGGTCGAAGGTCGCGAGACCCCTACCCACCAGACCTTCCTCGGCATCCCGTTCGCCGCGAGCCCGGTCGGCGCCCGCCGCTTCGCGCCGCCTGCACCTCCCCCGCCGTGGACCGGTGTGCGACCGGCGGTCGAGCCGGGACACGCGTGTCCGCAGGGGGAGAGCCTGCTGCCGGGGATGGCGCCCGGTTCCCAGGGCGAGGACTGTCTCTCGCTGAACGTCTACACGCCGTCGGCCGATCGCGGCCGGCGTCCCGTCATGGTGTGGCTGCACGGCGGCGGCTTCGTCGGCGGATCCGGCACGCAGGCGCTCTACGATGCGAGCCGCCTCGCGGTGCGCGGCGACGTGGTGGTCGTGACGGTGAACTACCGACTCGGCGCGCTCGGGTTCCTTGCGCCGGTCGCCGCGGGGCTCGATCTTCCCGGTGCCGCCGACAACGTCGGCATGCTCGACCAGGTCGCGGCGCTGCGCTGGGTGCGCGAGAACATCGCGGCCTTCGGCGGCGATCCCGCGAAGGTCACGATCTTCGGCGAGTCGGCGGGTGGCATGTCGGTGACGACTCTGCTCGCCATGCCGGCTGCGCGCGGACTCTTCCGCCGCGCGATCGCGCAGAGCGGAGCCGCCCAGGGGACGTGCTCCCTGACGGACGCGACCAGGGTGACGAATCTGCTGCTCGCCGAGCTCGGCATCACCCGGGCGACCGTCGCGAAGCTGCGCGATCTGCAGGCCGAGGAGATCGTCGCCGCACAGACGAAGGTGGCCCTGAAGCTCACGGGCGACGTCTTTCTGCCGTGGGCGCCGGTCGTCGATCCGGTGAACCTGCCGGTCGCGCCCTCGGAGGCGATCGCGTCGGGCGCCGCGAAGGACGTGCCTCTCCTCACCGGAACCACGCTCGACGAGTGGCGGCTCTTCACGTTCCTGACGCCGAAGCACCGGGAGCTCGACGAGGCGGGGCTCGTCAAGCGCGTGGCACGCCGGCTCGAGGCGATCGGGCGCGGCGACGCGGCGGAGATGATCGCGGTCTACCGCAACGGCCGTGCGGCTGCGCCGCCGTGGCAGCTCTTCGACGCGATCGAGTCCGACCGCCACTTCCGCATTCCGGCGATCCGCCTTGCGGAGTCGCAGTGCGCGCACCAGCCGCACACGTACATGTATCTCTTCACCTGGCCTTCGCCGGCGGCCGGCGGGTTGCTCGGCGCGTGCCACGCGATCGAGCTGCCGTTCGTGTTCGGAACGCTCGACGCGCCCCACATGGCAGGCTTCTCCGGCAGCGGGCAGCGCGCCGAGCAGCTTTCGCAGGCGGTCATGGACACCTGGCTGCGCTTCGCGAGTGGCGATGCGGACGCGCACGACGGGCTCACGCACTGGCAGCCCTACGAGGCCGAGCGGCGGTGCACGGTGGTGCTCGACGCGGAGTCCTCGGTCGCGCGCGATCCACAGCCCGCCGAGCGCGCGGCGTGGGCTGGAATCCCGTAGCTCGCACCGCCTGATCCCGGGTCCGGCGACGTGAGACCGCACGGGCCGTCGCCGCGCCACGTCGAGCGCACGCGGCCCGGCCCCTGCGTGCGCTCGCGCGGTGCCGCCGCTGCCGTTCGCAGGCGCGCCGTCCCTTGCCGCCGCGGCCGGTCGCGCGCTAGGCCGTGAGGCCTGTTCGCGACGATCCCATCTCCCGCCGACCCCCGCCGCGGCGCCCTCGAAGGCGTGCGCGTGCTCGATCTGACCGACGTGCAGGGCGCGCTGTGCGCGCGACTGCTTGGCGACCTCGGCGCGGACGTGGTCCGCGTCGAGCCGCCGGGCGGAGCGTCGCTGCGCCGGATGCCGCCGTTCGAGCCCGGTGCGCGGCCCGGCGACGACGCGAGCCACGCGCACTGGTTCCACGATCTGAACAAGCGCAGCGTGACGGTCGACGCCTCGTGCGACGACGGCCGCGCACGGCTGCGGGCGCTCCTCGCCGCGGCCGACGTGGTGGTCGCAGCCCGCTACCCCGACATGCTCGCGACAGCGGGCGTCGATCGTGAAGCCCTGCGCCGCGCGCGGCCGGGCACGATCCTGGTCGACGTGTCGCCGTTCGGGACGACCGGACCGCGCGCGTCGTGGCGCGGCTCCGACCTGGTGTGCGCCGCGCGCGCGGGCATGACGTACGTGAACGGCCACCCCGAGACGTCGCCGATCGCGCCGTTCGGCCTGCAGTCCTACGACAGCGCGGGGGTGTTCGCCGCGATCGGCACGCTGCTGGCGCTGCTCGCGCGGCGCCGCACCGGGCTCGGCGGGCTCGTCGACGTGGCGATCACCGAGGCCACCGCCGGCGCCGTCGAGCACGTCACCGGATTCTTCCGCCAGACGGGCAACGTCGAGCGCCGCCGCGGTACGTTGCACTGGAGCCGCTACTTCCGCAGCGGCCCCGCCGCCGACGGCTGGGTGCTGCACTCGACGATCGGCGACTGGACGACGCTCGCCGGCTGGGTGGCGATGGACGGCGAGGCGTGGGACCTGTTCGACGAGCGCTGGGAGGAGCCGCAGAATCGCAAGGACGGCTGCGCGCACCTGTTCGACTGCCTCGACGCCTGGGCCGCACGGCACTCCGTGGCCGACATCGTGGAGGGCGCCGAGCTGCGTCGCCTCCCGTATGTCGAGGTGCGGCGGCCGGAGACCGCCGCGCGCGACGAGCAGCTCGCCGCGCGCGGCTTCCCGGTGCTGCTGGCGAAGCGCGACGGCGGCACGGTGCCGTTCCCCGGACCCGCGTTCGTGTCGTCCGCCACGCCGCTTCGTCTGCACCGTCCGCCGGCGCGCCCGGGCGAGCACGACGCCGAGGTCGCGGCAGACCCCGCGTGGCGCCCCGGCGCCGCGTCCGTGCTCCAGGCGACGCCACCCGTGCGCGCCGCCGAGGCGGCACCGGGGCGCGTGCTCGACGGCACGCTGGTGCTCGACTTCACCTGGGTCGTCGCGGGCCCCGTCGCGACGCGGCTGCTCGCGGATCAAGGGGCGCGCGTCGTCAAGATCGAGCGCCGCGACGCGATGGACTTCGGCAATCGCCGCGGCGGGCTGAGCGGCAACCTGAATCGCGGCAAGCAGAGCGTGGTGCTGAACCTCGCCGACCCCCGTGGCCTCGACCTCGTCCGCGGCCTCGCGCGCCAGGCAGACGTCGTGATCGACAACTTCTCGGCGCGCGTGATGCGCAACTGGGGGCTCGACTACGACGGGCTGTGCGCGCTCCATCCGCAGGTGATCGCGGTCGCGATGTCCGGCTTTGGCTTGACCGGCCCCGGGCGCGAGCGCGTGAGCTACGGCCCGACGCTGCAGGCGCTGCTCGGGTTCCCGTTCCTGATGCGGCTCCCCGGAGGCCCGCCCGCGGGCTGGGGCTACTCGTGGTCGGACATGGTCGGCGGGATGACGGCCGCGCTCGCGACGCTCGCCGCCCTCTGGCACCGCGCCCGAACCGGAGAAGGGCAGCTGGTCGATCTCGGGCAGTACGGCAGCCTCGCGGCGCTGCTCGGGCCGGCGTCGGTCGCACTGCTGCGCGGGCAGGCAGTGGAGGCGCCCGGCAACGCATCGCAGGAGGGCGACGCCGTGCCGCACGGGGTCTGGCGTTGCGCCCCCGACGCCGACGCGTCGGGGGCCGTCGACGACGACCGCTGGATCGCGATCGCGGTGCTCGACGACGACGCGTGGCGCGGGCTCGCGTCCGTGCTGGCGGCGGACGGCGAAGTCTGGACGTCGCGCGCCGCGCTGGGCACGCTCGCCGGGCGGATCGCCGCGCGCGCGGAGCTCGAGGCGCGCCTCGCGGCCTGGGCGCGGACCCGCCACGCGGAGGATCTCGAGGCACGGCTGCAGGCAGCCGGTGTCCCGGCGGCGCTGGTCGCGAACGGCGCCGACCTGGTCAGGGACCCGCAGCTCGCGCAGCGCGGCTACTTCGAGTCCGTCGCCACCCCCGAAGGCGGGCGCGAGACGTTCGACGGCATCCCGTTCCGCAGCTCGTCGCTGCCGGGGCGCATCACCGCTCCGGGTCCGCTGCTCGGCGAGCACACCGACCTCGTGCTGCGCGATCTGCTAGGGCTTCGGGAGGCGGACCTGGCCACACTCAGGGCCGAAGGAGTGATCGCGTGAGCACGGGACGGGACGGCGGCGAGAAGTCGGGTGGCGGCGCGAGCTACGCGGCGTCGGGCGTGGACGTCGTCGGGCTCGAGCCCGGCCTCGGCGGCCTCGTGCGGCGTCTCGCGGCGACGACGGCCTTTCCACGCGTCGGGCGGCCCGCCCTGCCCAACGGGTTCTTCGCGAACGTGCTCGATCTGGGTACGGGGCAGGGGCTCGCGATCAGCACGGACGGCGTCGGGACGAAGCTGCTCGTGGCGCTCGCGATGGAGCGCTTCGATACCATCGGCATCGATCTCATCGCGATGAACGTGAACGACGTCCTGTGCGTCGGGGCGGAGCCGATCGCGGTGGTCGACTACATCGCGATCTCGACCACGGACCCGAACCTGCTCAACCAGTTCGCGATCGGCCTGGTCGAGGGCGCCCGTCAGGCGCGCATCAGCATTCCCGGCGGGGAGATCGCGCAGGTGCGCGAGCTGCTGCGTCCGCACCCGCCGCACGGCGAGAGCTTCGACGTGGTCGCGACCGCGGTCGGGGTCGTGCCGATGGATCGCATCGTCGTGGGTCAGCACGTGCAGCCCGGCGACGTCGTGATCGGGCTGCCGTCGAACGGCATCCACTCGAACGGGCTCACCCTCGCGCGGCGTGTTCTGGTCGGCGAGCGCGGACCGGCGGCGTACCGGGAACGTCCGGCGGCCCTCGGTGGTGCCAGCGTCGGCGAGGAGCTGCTGCGCCCCACGCGGATCTACGTCGCGGAGGTGATGGCGCTGCTCGACGCCGGGATCGACGTGAAGGCTCTGGCCCACATCACCGGCGACGGACTTCTGAACCTGTCGCGCATCGCGGCGCAGGGGGTCGGATTCGTGCTCGACAGCCTGCCCGAGCCGCAGCCGATCTTCGCCATGCTCGCCGAGGCTGCTCGGGTCGAGAAGGCCGAGATGTACACGACCTTCAACATGGGGATCGGCTTCTGCATCGTCGTGGCCGAGGCGGACCTGCAGCGCACGCTGGCGATCCTGCAGCCCGTCGAGCCGCGGGCGACGGTCCTGGGTCGGGCGGTTGCCGATGCGCAGCGGAAGATGGTCCTGCCCGGACCCGGTCTCACCGGGACGGGAAAGACCTTCTCACCGTTGCGTTGAGACGCTCCGAGGGCCCGCAATCGGGCTGCAAGGACGGAGGCGTCGGCGTCTCTGCGCGGCGACAGGTGTCGCGCCTCGTTGACGTCGAGGGGCCCGGCGGGCGCCAGGAAGGCGTGCTCGCCGGCTCGCTGCGCCCGTCGCGGCGCGGTCAGGCCGAGCGGACCGCCGGCGGGACCCGCGAGGAGGTGGCGGAACGGAGCTTGCTCGCGACCAGCCGACGGCATTCACGCTCGGGCAGCGTGAGATCGCGGCACAGCACATGGACGACCTGCTCGGGATCCCGGTTGCAGCACGCCACCTCGTGCTCCGCCACGGCGTGAACGAGCCGCAGGGGGATGGTCAGGCGGCCTTCGCCGAAGCCGACCCGCCAGGCGATGGACCACACGAACGCGCCCACGACGGCCGCCACACATGAGCAGATGAGGAAAACGGTACTCGCACTCACGTCGACGAGAACGGACGCCGTGCTGCGTCCTTCCTGTCGCCAACGGGAGATTCCCTTGCTGTTTGCCGAAGCGGCCCATACAAGGAATGCCCGGCCATGAGCGGTTACCCGACCGGTGCCGATCGGGTCGCGATCCTGCCGCCTTCTCCAGGCTCCGAAGGCAACGACGCGACCACCGAGTTGCTCCAGGGCTGCATCCGCGGTGACGTGGACGCGCGCCGCCGGCTGGTCACGGAGTATTCCGGAATCGTCTCGTACGGCGTTTCTGTTATTTTTCAGCAGTTCGGCCGTCCATCTCTGAAACAGGAAATCGAGGACATCTGCCAGGACGTCTTCCTGGCCTTGTTCGATCAGGACGCGCGCAAGCTGCGCCAGTACCAGGGGCGTAACGGCTGCTCCCTGGCGAGCTGGCTCAGGGTGGTGGCCAACCGGTTGACGATCGACCGGCTGCGGCGGGAGGGTCGAACGGTTTCCCTCGACGATCCAGACAACATCGAGAGTTGGCGGGTGCGGGAAGCCCAGCCGGATGCCCGGCCCGGTCCCGAGCCGCTGGTGGCGGAGGCTCAACGTGCGTCCAGGGTGCGGGATCTGATCGCGCAGCTGGCCCCGAAAGATCAGCTTTTCGTCCAGCTATTTTATTTTCAGGGACTGCCGATCGAAGAGGTGGCGAACACGATCGGCATCACCACCAACGCCGCGTACGTCCGCAAGATGCGGCTGCACGAGAAGCTGAGAAGGCTCGCTTCGGAGAAGTTCGAAGGCACGTTCTGAGATGCTGAAGGTCGACCAGGAAGAGCAGAGAATCCGCGCGATGGTCCAGCAGGCCATGCGGGATCTCGTGCTCCACGGCACTCCCGACCAGCCGGTCGCGGATGCTGCCCAGGCGACCGTCCATCCATCGGAGTACACGCTGGCGACGTACCTCGAGGGCGGGCTCACCGGCGCTGCCGAGGAGGTCTTCGAGCGCCACGTCGCGTTCTGTCGGGGCTGCGCACAGGAACTCGTGCTCGCCCGCCGCGGCGGCGTGACGCGCACCGACGCCTCGCCGCGGCGCATGTGGAAGCTCGCGGCGAGCATCGCGCTGATCTTCGCCGGCCTCGGCTCGGCGGTGCTCGGCGGCCGCGCGCTGGGCGACCGGCTCGAGACCGCGGCGCTGTCGCGCCTCCAGTCGGCGTTCGGTGACCGTGCCCGCATCGAGAACGTGTCGCTGAGCCTGCGGGGCGGGCCGGCAGTCGACCTGTCGGGGCTGACGGTCCGGGATCCGCAGGGTGACGAGCCGTTGCTCACCGCGTCCAGCGCGAGCTTCAGCGTCGACGTCGGTGCGCTCGCGAACGGCGAGCTCAACGGCACCCTGAGGCTCGACCAGCCGGTGATCAACATCGTGCGCGACCCGTCGGGACGTGTGAACGTCGATGCGCTGCTGCCGCACTCGGTCGGCGCCGAGGACATCTTCTCGATCGCCAGCAAGCGCGCGGTGCACCACGTCGAGATTGCGAGCGGAACGATCCGGATCGTCGACCGGGCGACCGGCCAGCCGCGCGAGATTCGCATGGCGTCGGTCGACGCAGAGCTGCACGGCTTCGGCGAGGGCACCCCGGTGCACCTCGACGCCAAAGCCGGCTTCGAGTCGACCAAGCACAACGTCGCTTTCCAGGGCGACGTCGGGCCGTGGGGTCGCGGCGAGACGCCGAGCTACAAGCTCGACCACGTAGCGCTGAACTCGGTCCCGCTGCGCGCGTTCCCGCAGGTCGGCAGCGTCGTCGGCGGCGGACTGACCTTCGAGGGCCGGCTGGCGACCAGGGGTGAGACCTGGAACGACATCACCAGCCGCGTGTCCGGCGGCGGTGAGATGAGCGTGGTGTCGGGTGCGATCGCCGGGCACAACTTCCTCGCCGACGTCGTCGGTCCGGTGCTCGGCGACGAGGAAGCCCCGGCGCGCCTCGGCGCGCTCTTCGCGGCGAAGAACACGCCGTTCGACCGGATCGCGAGCCACGTGACCATCGCCGACTCGCAGCTGAGCGCGACGAGCTTGCAGCTCGCCGCCAGCGGTTACGAGGTGTCGGGTCGTGGCTCGCTCGACACGAGCGGCCGGCTCGCGTTCACGGGGCGCCTCGACGTTTCGCCCGAGCTGTCCCGCGAGCTGGTCGCCAAGGCGCCGTTCGCCGGCGCACTGGTGAACGGTGACGGCGAGATCTCGGTGCCGTTCTCGGTGTCCGGCACCTGGCCGAACGTGCAGACGACGGTCGACGTCGAGCGCTTTGCCGCCGACACCATCCTCGAGCGCATCGCTTCTTGGATGTGGCTGTCGCTCAAGCGGCCCCTTCTCGGCTAGCGGCTTTTCCCGTACGCTACGCGCCGTGATTCTGCCGGCCGCTCGAACCCGCCCGCCGCGCCCCCGCGCGCTCCGCGCCGGCCCGAAACGCCGCCTGCCGGAGGATGCATGCCCAACGAGCTGAACGTCCCGCGCCGGGGGCCCAACGAGCTCAACGTCCCGCGCCGGGTCCTGCTCGGTCCGGGACCGAGCGAGGTCGGCCCTCGTGTCCTGCGCGCGATGTCGACGCCGCTCGTCGGCCACCTCGACCCGAGCTTCGTCGCGCTCATGGAGGAGGTGAAGGAGCTCCTCCGGCAGACGTTCCGTACGGCGAACCGCCTCACGTTTCCCCTTTCGGCGACCGGGAGCGCCGGCATGGAAGCCGTGCTGGTCAACCTGCTCGAGCCCGGCGATCACGCGGTGATCTGCGTGAACGGCGTGTTCGGCGGACGCATGGTCGAGATCGCGCGCCGTGCGGGCGCCGAGGTGACCAGCGTCGAGGTCCCGTGGGGCGAGGTCATCGACGCCGACTTGCTGCGCAAGACGCTCGAGGCGCTGCCGGCGAGCACGCCGCTACGTCTCGTCGCCTGCGTGCACGCCGAGACCTCCACCGGTGCGCGCCAGCCGCTCGAGGACCTGTCGCGCGTTGCGCACGAGCGCGGTGCGCTCTTCGTGGTCGACGCGGTCACGTCTCTCGGCGGTACTCCGGTCGAGGTCGACGCCTGGGGGATCGACGCGTCGTACAGCGGTACGCAGAAGTGCCTGTCCTGCCCGCCGGGCCTTTCGCCGGTCACCTTCGGCGAGGCGGCGCTGGCGCGCGTGCGCGAGCGCAAGCACAAGGTTCAGAGCTGGTATCTCGACGTCAGCCTGCTCGAGCAGTACTGGGGCACCGATCGCGTCTATCATCACACGGCGCCCATCTCGATGGTCTACGCGTTGCACGAAGCGCTGCGCGTCGTGCACGAGGAGGGTCTGGAGGCGCGCTTCGCGCGGCACGTTCGCCACCACCGGGCCCTGGTCGCCGGCCTCGACGCGCTGGGCATGAAGATGCCGGTTGCGCCGGAGTACCGGCTGCCGATGCTGAACAGCGTGTTCGTGCCCGGCGGCGTCGACGAGGCGACGGTGCGCAAGCGCATGCTCGAGCGGCACGGCATCGAGATCGGCGCCGGCCTCGGTCCGTGGAAGGGGCAGGTCTGGCGCATCGGGCTCATGGGCGACTCGTCGACGCCGGCCAACGTCCTGCTGGTGCTCGCAGCGCTCGCCGAGTCGCTGGGCTCGTCCGCCGGCGGCGCGGCACTCGGCGCGGCCGAGCGGGTGCTCGCTGCTGCTTGACGCGAGATGCGGCGTCGCGCTGGCGGCGCTCCTGCTCTGCGCGG
>Ga0194132_10010321_pt1 | contig 12466 bp, 8 predicted proteins | sample TA2KigOf80mmetaG_FD_148612 | JGI IMG/M metagenome (GOLD analysis project Ga0194132, IMG submission 148612) | Freshwater microbial communities from Lake Tanganyika, Tanzania - TA2015054 Kigoma Offshore 80m | ecosystem: Environmental > Aquatic > Freshwater > Lake | place: Tanzania: Lake Tanganyika... | reverse complement strand
GATGATGTCGCCAACGGGGGAGTCCTGCTGGCCTTGCCTGCGCTGCTGTCGGAGGGACTGTTGCGACATACGCGTGAGCATTACACGCTGCAGGGCGCCGCCATCCACCAGATGTGCATCCTCCTCACTGAAACAGAAACCGTCTTTCCGACCACCCAACTCCGTCTCATCTACCGCCAGGTCGGCTCATCCTGGTTCCACCCCAGGTCAGGATGTCTGAGGCTGCCGTATCGCCGACTGCCCGTCGGCCCGGCGGGTGAAGAACAAAGCCCTTCCATGCTCTCCACGCGCCTCGTTCCCTTCGTCGCCCCGCAGGCTGGGCAGCCTGCGAAATAGCAGACAGGGCTGTCTGCGTTACCAAGACAACCCGGTCACCGACAACCTGTGGATACACTGTTCACTTCTGGATGCAGACTGGGGCACCGACGAAGGAGGGAAACGGGCAGGGAAGGAAGGGATGAAACCTATCGGTTGGAGGAATGCCTGCATCGCGTCCCGGACATCTTTCGGTGGGGTCCCGTGCCTGCGTGCGGAGAAGTCGAGTGGATGCGAGTAGAGCCGGCATGATTCTTGGATTTCGCGCGGCCCGTGCCGCCTTGCGCGTGCGCGGCGGGCAGGAGAAGCGTCCAATGCGTCGCGGCGAAGGTGGCAGGATCCATTCCAAGCGAAGCGATGATCAAGGACCCGCCCAAATCCACGGGTAACACGCAGCAACGCATGTTTTCACGACGCCTGGAGGTGCGATGGACGAGTTCGCATCATCGACATTCCATCGATCATGCCCGCGACAGCGGGCCTTTCTAAATCCGCGCCTCTTTCAGCCGCACGAAACACCTTTCGCGACCCCGTCGGAATTCTTACGCGCGGATTTAGGCCCCGGCTCGCGGCTTGATCAAGCGGGGTGGGTATCGCATGGTCAGGCATGCGATTGAAGCCCAAGTCCTGGCCCTCGATGTTCGGGGGCGTCCTCCTGCTCTGCCTTGTTCCCCCGGGAACCGCCGCGGAGTCCGGACCCGCGAAGAACCTCCGCTTTTCCGTTGCGCATATGGATCGCTCGGTCGATCCCAAGACCGACTTTTTCAAGTTTGCCGCCGGGACCTGGATAAAGCAGAACCCCGTCCCGGGTGACAAATCGCGCTGGTCGGGATTCGAGGAATTGCAGGAGCGCAATTGGGAGCTCGTGCGCGAAATCCTGGAGCTTTCCGCTTCAGCGAGTGAAAAAAGCCGCCGCGGCAAACTCGTGGGAGCCTTGTATCGCTCGGCCATGGACACCCAACGCATCGACGCCCTCGGATTTCGTCCGATCCAAGCAGACCTCCAGCGGATCGAACACCTGCGGTCTCACGCCCAACTCTGGCGTTTGCTCGGGCGGCTGCATCTCGAAAACTGGAACGCGGCGTTCTCGCCGGGAGTGAGCCCGGATGCCAAGAAGAGCACGCACTACGCCTTCCGGATCTGGCAAGGCGGGCTGGGCCTTCCGGATCGGGACTATTACCTTGCGGAGGGATTTGCCAGCCAGCGTGAAGGGTACGAGCGGCATGTCGCGCGCATGCTTCGCATGGCGGGTGACAACAGCGGCGCGGCCGAAGCGAAAGCGAAGTCCATTCTGGCGCTTGAAGCCGCCCTGGCAAAGGCGAGCAAGACGCGCGTGGAATTGCGCGATACCGAGGCGAACTACAACAAGTTCCCGGTTCGAGAATGGGGAGGGCGTTTTCCATCCGCCGCGTGGAAGGACTATTTTGCCGAGCTTGGACTGGCGAGAATGGATTCCTTGATCGTCGGGCAACCCAAGTTTTTTGAAGCGATGGCGAGCGAAATGGGGGCGCGTCCGCTGGAGGAGTGGAAGTCCTATTTGCGCTGGCACGTGATCCGCAGCGCGGCGCCCTATTTGCATCGGGAGGCGGAAGAGGCATCGTTCGAGTTTTACGGAACGGCGTTGCGCGGGCAGCCGCGGCAGGAACCGCGGTGGCAGCGGGCGGCCCGCGTCCTGGATCAAAGCGTGGGCGAAGCGGTGGGGGCGATCTATGTGGAGAAGCACTTCCCGCCCGCTGCCCGGGTGCGCATGAAAGAGTTGATTCAGGATTTGCGGGCCGTTTTCCAGGACCGCCTGGGCAAGCTGGACTGGATGTCGGCGGAAACGCGCGCCAGAGGACTGGCGAAGTTTGACCGGTTTACCCAGAAAATCGGCCATCCGGAAAAGTTCAAGACCTACGAAGGGCTCCGCGTCAAAACGGACGATTATGTGGGCAACATCCGTCGCGCGGCGGCCTTGGAGTCCAAGCGGCAGCTCGGCCGGGTCGGGAAGGCGGTGGATCGTTCCGAATGGCACATGACGCCGCAGACGGTGAACGCCTATTTCAACCCTTTGCAGAACGAAATCGTGTTTCCGGCCGCGATCTTGCAGCCGCCCTTTTTCGATCTGGCGGCGGATGACGCGGTGAACTACGGGGCGATTGGCGTGGTCATTGGACATGAAATCACCCACGGTTACGACGATCAGGGGCGGAAGTTCGACGCGGACGGCAATTTGAAGGACTGGTGGACTCAGGACGATGCGCGCGAGTTCGAGGCGCGCGCCGGGAAGCTCGTGAAGCAGTACGGGGATTACGAGGCTTTGCCGGGCTTGAAAGTGAACGGCCGGCTGACCTTGGGCGAGAACATCGCGGACTTGGGAGGGACGTCGATCGCGTTCGAGGCCATGCAGAGAGCGCTTGCGCGGGATCCCGCCAAACGGAAGCGGGTGGATGGGTTCACGCCGGAGCAGCGGTTTTTCCTGTCCTTGTCCCAGTTGTGGCGTGTCAACTGGCGCGAGGCGGAGTTGCGGCGCAGGATCGTGGTGGATCCGCATTCGCCGGCCCAGTTTCGCGCGGTGGGGCCTCATGTGAATCTGCAGGAATTTTACGACGCCTTCCAAATCAAGGAGGGCGATACCATGTGGAGGCCTGTTGAATCTCGCGCCAAGATTTGGTAGTAACCGCCGCCGTTGCTCCGTGTCATGGGGTGAATGACGTTCCTCATCCGAGCGTCCATCGTTTCGAACATGCTATGAATTCAATGCTCAATCTTACCTTTTCGCGGCATTTCCTCCGGATGGCCGCTGCCCCCTGTGTGATGGCTCTCTGGGCGATGGCGGCTCCAGCCGTACAGACCGCGGACTGGCCGCAATGGCGCGGTGCCGACCGCAAGGACCATGCGTACGAAGGCAATCTCCTGAAGGAATGGCCCAAAGAAGGTCCCAAGCGGCTTTGGCTGTCACGGGAAGGGGGCCTCGGATACGCCGGGTTCGCCGTGGTGCGAGGCAAACTTTTCACCAGTGGTTTGAAAGATCAGACCGAGCACATGCTGGCTTTCGACGCGGAGTCAGGGAAGGCCCTTTGGTCCGCGCCCTTGGGTTCGCGTTACCCGAACAAGTGGGGAGATGGTCCGCGGGGCACGCCCACGGTGGCCGGAGATTACGTTTACGCTTTGGGCGGGCAGGGGAAGTTAGTGTGCGCCAAAGTGTCGGATGGTACGGTGGTGTGGTCGAAGGAAATGAAGGAACTGGGCGGAGGCGTGCCGGGCTGGGGCTATTGCGAGTCAGTGTTGGTTGATGGCGACCAAGTGATTTGCACTCCGGGCGGGTCGCAGGGGGCCCTCGCGGCCTTGAATGCGAAAACGGGAGAAGTGCTGTGGCGATCGAAGGATTTCACCGATGGCGCGCAATACGCCTCGATCGTGCCCTTCGAATTCGGAGGAAAACGTCAATATGTTCAATTGACCATGCAGAACATCGTGGGGGTGAACGCAGCGGACGGAAAGGTGCTGTGGAAGTCAGGATTTCCCGGACGCGTGGCGGTGATTCCAACCCCGATTTATCACGACGGTCACGTGTATGTGGCGGCGGGTTATGGCGTGGGCTGCAAGATGATCAAATTGGGGAATGATCTTTCGGTCACCGACGTGTACGAAAACAAGGTAATGAAGAATCACCACGGGGGTGTGATCCAGATCGGAGACCATTTGTACGGCCACTCTGACGGACCGGGCTGGGTGTGTCAGGACTTCAAGAGCGGCGCGGAAGTTTGGGCCTCGAAGGCTCTGGGCAAAGGGGCAGTCAGCGCGGCGGATGGAATGTTGTATTGCGTGGAAGAAGGCAGCGGCACGGTGGTATTGGCCGTGGCATCGCCCAAGGCTTGGGAGGAAAAAGGCCGGTTCAAACTCGACCCGCAGACGACTCAGCGCTCGCCCGACGGGCGCATCTGGACCCACCCCGTCATTTCGAACGGCAAACTTTACCTCCGGGATCAGGAGCTGATCTACTGCTACGACATTCGGGCCAGTCGATAAGCCGGGCGGCTTTCTTCCTCCGGATCGTCAGCCGGCTTGTCAGGCCGGGATTCGCCCGGTTATCTTCGTCGTGACGGTGGCGAACTGATGTCGGGTTCGCGCCTCGTGAGCATCCATTCTTATGAATTCTGCACCGAGTTCGGTCCGGTCCATTCTGTCCCTCGACGGCCAGGAGATTCAGTTTCACGACGGCGAGACGATTTATCAGGTCGCGAGACGGGCCAGGCGGGAAGTCCCGACTCTGTGCTACGACGAACGGCTCGAAGCGTTTGGCGCGTGCCGTTTGTGTGTTGTGGAAGTGGAGGGCATGCGGACTCCCGTGGCTTCCTGCACGACCAAGGCCGCTCCGGGCATGAAGGTCCGCACGACTTCTCCCTCCATCGAGAAGCATCGGCGGACCTTGCTGGAGTTGGTGGTTTCCGAGAACCGTCAGGTCGAGGTCAATCCCTTGCGAGGCTATGCCTCTCAGGAATTGACCACACTGGCCGACCGCTACAGGGCGCGCAATGGGCGTTTTCAGGGGAAACAGTCCGGACGCAGTCATCGTCAGGACGACAACCCGTTCATTTTGCGAGACTATGATCTGTGCATTTCCTGTTACCGATGTGTTCGGGTGTGCGCGGAGCAGGAGGGGGATTATGCGATCAGTGTTCGCAATCGCGGATTTGCGACCCAGATCACGACGGAGTTCGACCACAAATTGAAGGATTCGGCCTGCACCTTTTGCGGCCAGTGCGTGCAGACTTGTCCGACCGGGGCGCTGGCCGACAAGAAAGCGATGCGAGCCGCGGACGCACCAGGGGAGATTCGCAAGACCCGCACGATTTGTCCGTATTGCGGCGTGGGTTGTTCGGTCGATTTGATGACCAAGGGCGATCGTCTGGTGGGAGTTCAACCGGCGATGGATGGGCCTGCGAACCAGGGCGCGCTCTGCATCAAAGGCCAGTTTGCGTTCGATTTCGTTCAGCATGAGGACCGCTTAAAGCACCCCCTGATTCGTCAGCCGGACGGCACTTTCAAGGAAGCGAGCTGGGAGGAGGCTTTGGACGTGGCGGCGGAAGGATTCCGTCAGGTGTTGCGGAAGCAGGGCCGGCGCGCGGTCTATGGCATCGCCTCCGGGCGCGCCCCTCACGAGGCGGCCTACACCATGCAGAAGTTCATCCGGGCCGGCTTCGGCACGCATTACATCGATAACTGTAGTCGAGCTTGACACAGTCCCACGGTCGTCGGTCTGGCGGCCACCATCGGACGGGGAGCGATGTCTAATCCACTCGCGGACATGGCGAAGCCGGATGTCATTTTCTGCATTGGCACGAACATGACGGAGTGCCATCCGGTGGCCGCGACAGGCTTGAAGAAAGCCATCGCGCGCGGGGCGTCGCTGGTGGTGGCGGATCCGCGCCGGACCCGATTGGCGGAGATGGCGGACGTCTATTTGCCGATTCGCGTGGGCAGTGACGTGGCGTTGTTGCTGGCCATGGCGCATGTGATCGAGCGCGAGGGGTTGATCGACCGCGCATTCATCGAGAACCGGACGGAGGGCTGGGAAGAATGGCGGCGGCATCTCAAGGCGTTCAGTCCGGAGTGGGCCTCCGCGATCTGCCAGGTGCCGCCCGTGGATATCGAGCGCGCGGCTTTGCTTTATGGGCGCGGCAAACCCAGTGGCATTTACTACACCCTCGGCATTACCGAACATATTTGCGGGGTGGATAACGTGCAGAGCCTTTGCAATCTGGCTCTGATGACGGGGAACCTGGGCGTGGAAGGGGGCGGCATCAATCCGATGCGAGGCCAGAACAACATCCAGGGCTGCGGAGATTGCGGTGCGGAGACCTTCGTCTTTCCAGGCAGCGTGAGGATCGACGACGCCGCCGCGCGCGACAAATTCGCGCAAGCTTATCAGCGTCCGGACCTGGACCTAGGCCAACCGATGACGAAAGTGACGGCCTTGCAGGAGTGTGGAAAATCCATTCACGCCATGCTGATCGACGGGGAGAACACGGTGGTTTCGGACCCGGACCGGATTCATTGCGAGCACGCGTTGAAGAGTCTGGAGCACCTGGTCGTCATCGAAATCTTCATGACGGAGACGGCGCGGTTGGCGCATGTGGTCCTGCCCGCAACGGCGTGGGCCGAGACCGAAGGCGTGGCCACGAACACGGAGCGAAGAGTGCAGCGATTGCGGGCGGCCGTGCCGCCGCCCGGGGTGGCCAAACCCGACTGGTGGATCATTTCGCAGATCGCCCGCCGTCTGGACGTGCCCGGGTTCGAGTATGAATCCGCAGGCGATGTCTTTGACGAGCTTTGTTCGCTGTCCCCGACCTATGGTGGACTGAGCTGGGAGCGTGTCTCGAGGGAAAGTTTGAATTGGCCGGTGCCCACCCCGGATCATCCGGGAACGCCCATGCTGCACGTGGGAGAATTCACGAATGGAAGAGGCAAGTTTCGCGTGCTCGGCTATCGCGACCCGGCGGAAGTGATCGATTCGGAGTATCCGGTCTGGTTGACCACCGGACGGCGACTGCAAAGCTACCACACCCGAACTCAGACCGGACGCGCCTCGGGAATCGATTATCTGCTGTCGGAGGAAAGTTTGGAGATTCACCCGCAGGATGCAGTGGCCTGGGGCTTTCGGGACGGTGATTGGGCGAAGGTGACAAGCCGGCGCGGTTCGGTGAAGATCAAGGTGCGGGCTACGGAGCGATCCCCGCGAGGAACCGTGTTCGCAAGCTTCAGCTTCGCCGATGTGCCGGTCAATAACTTGACCGGCTCGGGTTACGATCCCACCACTCATACTGCCGAGTTAAAGGTTTGCGCGGTGCGCATCGAGAAATCGTCCGGCTAGAGCACATCGATTCCATCGGCGCTCCGTCCCCTGGCTAAAGGAGCGTGGCTGGGTCGTTTTTCCACCTGCCACAGCACGTTAAAGAATCTGGAGTCTTCTGATCTGTCCGCGCGCTGGGGCGGGTCTCCGACACATCCACGCTCCCCAGGATACACCGGTCGTTGACCGAGCAGTCCTGTCGGCGTTGACGCCCTGGTTGCTGCGGCTCGATTTGACCAGCCTGCGAGGCGGGGATGGGAAGAGGCGCGGAAGCCGTCATCGGGAACCGCGGTTGGAGCTTGGCTTATTCCTGGCGGGGGCGGGCTTGCTGGCGCCGGGAGTTGTCAGGGCCTCGGTGCGTTTCCGCAACTCGTCGAACTTTTGTTGGAGCTCCCGTTGCTGCTTTTGGAGATCGAGGACCTCTTGACGCAGGGTGTTGACCTCCTCGGCGGGGCGGCGGCGGGAGCGCAAGTCACGCATCGCCTCCTCGGCGGCCTTGCGGCGCGGGGAGTCCTTCATCTCCACCACGAATGTGTTGATCGCGGGCAGGGCTTGGGGATCTCCCAGTTCCGCGAGGGCTCGGATGGCGGCCAATTGCACGACCTGCTTGGGATGACGAAGGTGCGGGAGGATGAATTCCCGGCTGGGACCTTTGGATTCCAAATCAGCAGCCAGTCTGGCAAGCGTTTGCAATCCCTCGGCGAAAGCGGCGCTGGTAAATTCCGATTCGCGTTCCCGCAGCACTTGCATGAGAGGTTCGATGAAAAAGGGGTCTCGCTGCGCTCGGATGGTTTCGATCGCGGCCTGGGCTAGTCTCTGCTTGTAACTCTTGGACTTGAGCTTTTCGGTCAGGATTTCCCGGGTGTGGATGTGCGGATAAGCGGCTAAGGCGCGCAAAGCCACGGCTTGAACATCCGGATTGGACTCGTTCTCCAGCGCCCGCCGCAGCGTTTCCGGCGTGTCCCCCGAATAAAACGACGCGATTCCACGGACCACTTCCTGGCGGACACGCGCGTCGGGCTGGCGGATGGATTGGATGAGCGCGGTGCGGGCGGTCTTCGTGTGGATTTGCGTCAGGGCCTTGGCGGCTTCAAGCCTGACGCCCCAAAACGAATCGTTTTGAAGAGTCTGGCGGAGCCTCTCGACGGAGGTCGCGTCCTGCCTCCGGCCCAAATTTTCGACGGCAAAGACGCGTCCGATGACATCCCCTTTTTCCACCAACTGTTTGTGGATCATTTCCGCCGGCGGGGAAAACTCGACTTGGGCGAGCCAGCCGAACTCCGGATCAATTCGAACCCATTCCGGCCGCGCGGGGAGGGAAAAGTAAAAGTCTTCGGCTCCTTTCGAAACATGGGCGATCATGTCGTGGAGTTTTCCATCCGCCTTGAAGCGGACCTTCAGCGGGACCGAGAACAGCAACACGGTGGGACCGAGCTTCTGGGTTTGTTGGATGGAGAGTTTGGCAAGCCGGGATTTCTCATCCCAGTCGTAGGCGGCTTTCAACTCGGGATGGTGGGCATGATAGGCGTATTGGTCGAAGAACTGATCCCAATCTCGTCCACTCAGTTCCTCGACGATCCCCACAAAATCTTCCGTGGTGGCGTTGTCCAGCGCGTGGCGTCTCAGATGTTCGTGGACACATTTCCGGTAAAGATCCGGTCCCAATTGGTTGCGGAGCATGTGGAGGATCCAGGCCCCTTTGGGATAGGCTCGGTAGCCGAACTGTTCCTCGGGCGATTTGTAGGCTCGGAAGACCACGGGAAGGATGTCATTGGGCTGAGAGAGGATGCTTCGAGCATTGCCCAGCATCTCATAGAGGAATTCGTCGCGTCCTTTGGCGTGCTCGGTGTAGAGCGCCTCGTAGTAGGTCGCGAATCCCTCATTGAGCCAGATGTGGCTCCAATCTTTGGTGGTGACGTAATTGCCGAACCATTGATGGGCGAGTTCGTGTGCGACCAGCGGCACGCTGGTTCGGGTGCCGGAGAGTTCATCAGGGAACAGAGTCTTGTCGGTCAGGGTGGTCTGCGTGGTGTTCTCCATGCCGCCCCAGGTGAAATCGTCCACCACCACCTGGTCGTATCGCGCCCACGGGTAAGGCACTCCCGTTTCCTTTTCGAAAAAGTCCAGCATGGCTCGAGTTCCCGCGAAAGAGTTCCTGGCGAAGGCGATCTGGGAGGGGGGGGTCCAAAAAGCGAGTGCCACCCCTCCCTTCACGTCCTCGATCTTTTCGAAATAGCCCGCGCAAAGCGTGACGAGATAGTTGACGTGCGGCTTGTCCTGGAGCCAGTGCCAGGCGACGAGTCCGGTGGCCTTGTTGGTGGATTGAGAAACGAGTCGTCCATTCGAGAGGGCAACCATGCCCGCCCGCACATGGCAGACCATCTCGGTCGTGAATTTCTCGTTGGGATAATCATAGCTGGGGTACCAATGACGGGCTTCGTGCATTTCCCCCTGGGTCCAGAGGTGCGTATCGCCCGGTTTGTAGCCTTGCGCGGGGGTTCGAAAATAGAGTCCTTTGTCAGGCTCGTCGGCTTGATACACGATCCGAATCCAGTTGGAGCTTCCCGCCGCGATGGGCTCCTGAAAGTGGATGCGCAAGAACTCCCCGGTGTTGTCCCAGGCACGGATGGCGTGGGAGGACTGCACCGCTTCGACGGACAATCGGACGGCGTCGAGCTTCAAGAGTTCGAGCGGTTTGGCGATGGGTTGGAAATCGATCTGAATCTTGCCGGCGACCGACCGCTTCTCGAAATCGGGGGTGACTTCGAGTTTCTGGTGGAGAATGTCGACTTCGCGGCTGGGCGCGTAGTGACGTCCGCTCGGGGGTGGAGCGTTTTCGAGGTAGCGTCCCGCTTTGAAACAGGCATGCCAGCCCGAGAGGGACTCCGCGAGTGCGGCGGCCGGGACCGAGAGGAGGCAAGCCCAGAGCAAGGGCCAAACGAGGCGAACAGGAAGTTGCATGCGGTGGAACAGAGCACAAAACTGAAACGGAAGAAAGTGCAGGGTTGATTCAGCAGGCGATGCGGGATGTGTTTCCCAGCTCTCCGCGTCGAGAAATTTCACAAGGGCTGAACACTCCTTAACACGTCGGAATTCCACAGAATCCAACGACTTGCACGCCTAGAATCCCACCATGGAGGTTTGGGACTCCAGCCGCCCACCCAACCTCCAATGGGCAAAGGTTTGGAACGATTCAGCCAGATCGGCAAAAAGTTCAGCTCGGTCGAGGACCTGGAGGACAGAGCCATCATATTTTCCTCGTGAAGCCGTGACCTTCGGAGCGCGCCGTTCACGGCGCCTCATCGTGGACGGTGTGATGACGTGGTTGGGCCGAGGACGCGGGGCTACCCTGGGGAACAAGGCTCGCATGGCACAACCCCGTTGGGGTTGAATTTAACACACGCGCAGGTGACCCGGGGTAGGTCCACTCCGACGCGGCCCAACCCCGGGCTGAGGGACAGAATTCCGTTGGGATTCGCGACGACTCAGCCTGTTCGATGGAGACAGGGGACAGAGATCTTGAGCCGTCCGACTTCCCGGTGTGACCCAGTCGAGTGAAACTTCATTTACAGGCCGTTCGCAGTGCGCGCGCATCACACCGCTTTCCCTCTCGCCCTGCGAGGCACGACGCGGGTGCATCGGTACAATCCAACCGCGGAGTATCCCGCGCGCCAAAGAACCAAGCCCTGCTCCCAAATCCATCTCTCGCGCGTCGCCACGCAGGATTCTCCGCTTGAGGTGAGGCGTCACCATCCGCGATGATGAAAGGGATCTCGATGAGCGATGACAAAATGTCGGCTGACATTCATCCGTGCCTGACCTACGCAGACGCGAATGCGGCGATTGACTGGCTCTGCCGGGCCTTCGGCTTCGCGAAACGTCTGGTGGTGCCCGGTCCAGACGGGACCGTTCAGCATTCCGAGCTTAGCCTCGGCACTGGCTTAGTCATGGTGAGCTCACCCAGGCGGGGCCGGCAGCCTCCGGGCAAGGCCGGTGGCCATACAGCGACTCTTAGCGTTTACGTTTCGGACCCCGATCAACACTTCGCGCAAGCGGTTGCCTCAGGAGCGACAGTCACACAGCCCCTGCGTGATGAAGATTACGGAGCGCGCGGCTACGGCGTAACGGACCTCGAAGGCCACCACTGGTACTTTGGCAACTATCGGCCCGGTTCTTACTGGGAGGGCTCTGCGGGTGGCGCACAAGACGCCTAACCAAGTCACTGGAGTGAACAGCCGCACCGCTTGGCAGTTTGAGGGTCGGGGGCGTCACCACAGCGGGGCAGCTACCGTTCGGTTCTGTCGTTCGGCAAAAACAAAAAGTCGGCTCACCTGTCTTATCAAAATGTGAAAACGATACTGTTCATTCTTGGATTGCTCATAGCCGCGTGCTCGACGAGGGGGAGCGAACTTGACTCGTTAGTCCTCGCAGGACACGAGTTGCACGCCTCACTGTAGACCCGCCTGCTAGAGGACTCCACTCGACATGTGCCCCGGTTAGTGATGCCCGGAAATCCGCACGTCTCGACCAACGCCGCATTCGTTACGGCCATTGCCCGCTCCGGCTCGCAGGGCAAGCTTAGTGGAGAGGGAATGCGCTCCGCGCTCTTCGCCATTTACCGCGGCAACAGCGATCTCGGTTTCTACGGGTTGGAGGCTGTGCGCAACATTTGGGCGCATAATGTGCGCCTGGGCCTCGCGCAAGTTCACCGCAAAGGCCTGGCTATTGTCGTGGTATGGACCGATGGCGTATCACCAGATTGCTGGGAGGCGGTGAACGCGAGAGTCGTGGAACGATTGAACGCCCGGTAATTGAACCCAGCCAGTTCGCTGAGGACAGAGATCTTGGGTTCGATTCTTATCAACAACAGCAACCATTCGTGCGGGCTAGCGTCCAGAAGCCGGGAGGGTGGTGTTGGCTTGGATAGGGAGGAAGCATCGGCGTCTGGATTATCCTGCCTCAACCTTCGAAACGAATGATGCGACAGAACAGGTATGGGATCTCACGGACCCACGAAGGCACGGAGACGGCAAAGCATGCTTGAAACGTTGCCCCCGTGAGTGAGAGACGCTTCGGATGCTTTCTCGGCATGTCTCTGTGCCTCCGTGACAGCCGTCCGACCTCCCGGTGTGACCTAGCTGAGTGTATATTCTTTACAATCCGGACGCACAACACGGGCATCGCACCGCTTTCCCTCTCGCCCTGCGAGGCACGAGTGGGGAGAGAGCCGGAGAGAGGGGCATTCTCAGGCTACCCCTCTCCTCGGTCCTCTCCCCGCTCATTCTTCGCATGGAGAGGAAGAAGTTCTTTGGGGAC
>Ga0194132_10010318_pt1 | contig 12469 bp, 13 predicted proteins | sample TA2KigOf80mmetaG_FD_148612 | JGI IMG/M metagenome (GOLD analysis project Ga0194132, IMG submission 148612) | Freshwater microbial communities from Lake Tanganyika, Tanzania - TA2015054 Kigoma Offshore 80m | ecosystem: Environmental > Aquatic > Freshwater > Lake | place: Tanzania: Lake... | reverse complement strand
TGCGGTGGCGCTTCCGTGGGAAAATTTCGAGACGGTCGTACGGGAGAGCATTCGGAGTATCTGCGAGAAGGGCAAGGGCACACCGCTCGGTGGTGGGGAAATACCGGAAACCGAAGAGGATTTTTATGAGGCGGTGGTACGGGCAGGTGGCTGGACCGACACCGCCATCGAGTCGGCGGCGCGTTTCGATACGCCGTCGGGTCGGATCGAATGGCCTGTGACGGCAGGAGACAAGACCGGGGTGGAGTTGCACGCCCTGTTCAGATTTGATCCGGGCGGCGAGGATACCGAATTCCTCTTGCATCTGTGCTATACACACCGCTTGCTTTTTCGGGCGGCGAAGGCGCCCATCTTCCGGCGTTGCAGCTTATAGCAGGGCCGTATCTCAGAGAACGGTGGGAAAGTTGGGTGGAGATCAACCCTGCAACCGGAGAGCGGGTGGGCATACACGATGGCAACATGGTGTGGATAGAATCCTCTTTGGGTAAAATCCGGGCGCGGGCCCGGTGGTTTCAGGGAACGAGAACCGACGTGGTCGCCATGCCTTTCGGGCTGGGACGTAGTGCGCTGGGCAGGTGGTCAGAAGGGATCGGAGTAAGCCCCGGCGCTATCGTGGCCGACACGCAGGATCCTGTTTCGGGTCATTTGTTGTGGCAACCGGCGCGGGTTAAAATATACGGCGCGGAAGGGGGGATGGGCTGATGGCGCGATGGGGGATGGTCATCGACCTTGATAAATGCACCGGGTGTCAGGCGTGTGTGGTCGCCTGTCTGGTGGAAAACAATATTCCGATGCAGGGACCGGAACAGGAAGCGCAGGGACATACGATTCAGTGGTTGCACCTGCTTCCCGTATTTGAAGATGAAAAACCTAATGCCAAGGGCCGCCTCATGCCCATGCCGTGTCAACATTGCGACAATCCGCCCTGTACAAAGGTATGCCCGGTCTATGCTACCTATATCAACGAAGAGGGTATAGTCGCTCAGATCTATCCTCGCTGTATCGGATGCCGGTACTGTGTCAACGCCTGTCCCTAAACTTGCAAGTTTTTCAACTGGGAGGAGCCGCAGTGGCCGGAGGAGATGATCGCAACGACCAACCCGGATGTATCACGCCGGACCGTCGGGGTCACCGAAAAATGCACCTTCTGTCATCACCGGTTGATCAAGGGACGAGAGCAGGCCGCGTTCGAGGAGCGGTCCATGGCGGAGTCCGACTATCAGCCCGCCTGTGTGGAGTCCTGTCCGGCGGAGGCCATGTATTTCGGCGATCTGGATGCGGAAACCGAAGTAGCGGCCCATGCGCACAGTGCAAGAGCGTTTACCTTGCTCGAAGATTTGGGCGCAAAACCCAAGGTGATTTATCTGAACGAAGGATAGATGGGTCATGGATACGGTTCCCTCCACCGTTGTTTCCGCCGGAAACGCTTTTTACGACCCGGTCCTCAAGCCGATTGCCCAACCGAGAGGCAGGTCGTTTTATATCATCGTCACACTACTCGGTCTATGCGCGTTATCCGGAACACTCGCGTGGTTTTATCAGTTGCGTTACGGGCTTAAAACGACGGGTATGAACGCCCCGGTTTTCTGGGGTATCTATCTGGTCAATTTTATCTTTTTTACCGGCATCAGCATGGCGGGCACGATGATCTCCGCCGTGCTGAGAATCGCCCACGCCGAATGGCGGCGGCCGATCACCCGACTGGCCGAAGCGGTGACCGTGATTGCGCTGTCTATCGTATTTGACGAAGGAAGACCCGATCGATTGCTCAATGTGGTGTTTTACGGCAGCATACAGTCACCCATTTTCTGGGACATCGTCTGCGTGGCTACCTATCTCACCTTGAGCGGTGTATATCTCTATCTGCCGCTGATCCCCGATCTGGCAATTCTGCGCGACCGGGGCATAGGCCGCGCCGGACTGTACAGACTGCTGGCGCTAGGGTATACCGGAACCGAAAAACAACGGAAACGCCTTGAGACGGCGATCTCGATTCTTGCGGTGCTTATCATCCCGGTAGCCGTATCCGTACACTCGGTGGTTTCGTATATCTTCGCCACCACACTCCAGCCGGGATGGCACTCTACCGTATTTGGTCCGTATTTTGTGGTGGGCGCGCTGTTTTCCGGCTTGGCGGCGCTTTTGATCGTGATGGCGATTCTGCGCCGAGCCTTTCATCTCGAAGGCATCCTAAAGGATATTCACTTCAACAATGTGGCGCTGGTGCTGCTCGCCATGGATTTTCTGGTGATCTATTTTACGCTCAACATCCATCTCATCGAGATTACGGGTCAGGAACCCGCAGTACTGGCGCCGGTGCTCGACGTGGTAACGGGTCGTTTTAGCGTCATGTTTTGGAGCATCGTCATCGGCGGGTTTATCGTTCCCGCCATCATTCTGCTGTTTCCGAAAGGCCGTACCGTGACCGGCTGTGTGATCGCGTCGAGTCTCATCGTAGTGGGCATGTGGTACGAACGGTTTTTGATCGTGATTCCCACGTTGCTACACCCGCGTATGCCGTGAGGAAGTCTGTTTTATACACCGACATGGGTGGAATGGGCGGTCACGGGCGGATGTATCTGCGGGGTTGCCTTTTTTTACCTGTTATTTACGCGGTCTTTTCCATCTGGGAGGTGGAAGAGGGCATACAGCGCGCCGCCGTCGAAGTGAGAGAACGCATCGAACAGTACATGCCCGCGATCCATCATCGAATCGGAGAAATCATGGTCAGCCAAGGATTTATCACGCAAAACCAGCTTGAGGAGGCGCTCGAAGCACAACAGGAAGGAGAGCGACTGGGCGAAACCATGGTGCGGCTGGGTTTTGTCGGACGCACCCAACGCGACGAGAGCGTCGATATTCAGACCGGAAAAACGACATAAACATCGGAAAGGAATATTGGAATGAAAGACAAATCTGTATCTGGGATGGCTCTATGCATAGCGACGGGTCTGGCGATCGGAGGCGCATTTTTCGGGGCGATGGCCTTGCCTATGGCGCTGGCCTAACCCCCGGCCGCAAAGGATGGGAAAGCGGTTTTTCTCGGAGAGAAGTGCCAGGAATGCCACACCCTGAAGGCGCTGAGCATCAAGAAGGAGGCCGATCCGGACGCCGAAGAGGTCGATGCACCCGATCTTTCGGCGGTAGGCGCCAAACGGACCGCCGCATGGATATCGAAATGGCTGATGAAAAAGGAGTCCATCGACGGCAAAAAACACGAAAAAAAGTTCAAGGGCAATACGGAAGAACTCAATACGGTTTCGGAGTGGCTTGCCGCGCAGAAGGGAGCGAAAAAATAGGGCCGGTTTAGCGATCCCGACCGGGGCGGATGCGCCGCATCCATCCCGCCCCGTAGCGAATCGCCCCTGCGGCGGCAAGGATTACCACCGCCCATCCCAACGCAGCGGAGACAAAGGACAGGTCGAGTACCGGCAAACGAAATTCGTATTGAAGCAGTGTCGCGCCGCGTTCGGTCATCCAGTGCCAGCCGGTGTGGGCAACAAACGCCGACAGCATGATGACGCCAAGACGTTCTTTGACGACAAACCGGTACAGAAGGCTTAGCGTCGGAACAAAAACACATAACGCGGCGATCTGACCGATTTCGACACCGACGTTGAACGTCAGTAGCGACGTAAGTAGATGATCACCGCCAAATTGAAGCGTCTCACGCAGGGCAATCGAAAAACCGAACCCGTGTATCAACCCGAAACAGAACGCGATGCCCCATCGGCGTTTGGGTGTGGCGCTCACGATATTTTCGAGCGCCATATAGAGGATGGAAACCGCGATCAGGGTTTCGACCAGCGGAGGAAACCACAACGCATCCGGCGCAAATCCAAACGCCGAGACAAAAAGCGTGATCGAGTGGGCAAGCGTAAACGCGGTTACAATGGCGACGAGCGGGCCAAATCGAAGAAACGGGATGACCAGACAAAGCAGAAACAGCAGATGGTCGGGGCCGCCCAAGATGTGATAAAAGCCCGCTTTGACAAAACGGACCGCGGCTTGGCTCCACCCGGGGTCGAGCACGATGCGGCCCGGATTTCCCGTGTATTCGTAGGCACGGACACTGCCGTCCGGTGGCAGAAAACGCAGCGAAGTGACGACCCGCAACCCCAGCCCTTCGAGCGCCCGGTCGATGGAAAATTCGGACCGCTCCGACCGGATCGGATATTCGAGCAGGGCGTCGAGCAACGCCTGTTGCCAGTAGAGTTGGGTTTCGTCGGGCAGCCGCGGCCCGGTGACGAGCGCAAACGCCTCTTCGTAGCTTTCAAAGGATCGATCGGTGGGTTTCGACACAAGGGCCGCTACGACAGTGGGTTTTTCAAGCCGAATGCCGTTTTCGTAGAGAACGACTTCGTTGCCGATCCACAAAAGCGCCGCGTTTCTCAGCTCGGTGTCAGCGGCGGCAAGGTCTATATATCCCGGTCCCTGAAGCGGAAACTGCATGTCCCGCATGGCTTCGAGCGGGACGCGCACCAGCAGACGCAGACGGTTTTCTTCGGGTTTGACAAATGCCCGGATGACGACATCGGCGGGAATTTCGTGGGCGGATGCGGGGAAGGCAGCCCCGCACAGACCGCAGACGGCCATAAGCAAGAAGACGATGGATCGGCGGTTTTGCGACACGGGATGTACTCCACGGGCTTTATGGCTCGCCGTGAGATTTCCCGCCCCGCACTCGGGGCCGGGGTGGCATGAACCCATAACACAGAACCGGGGTCGAGAACCGGTTTCCCGCGATGCTCGACCCCGTTTGTTGCATCCGGCCACAAGATCAGCCTTCAGGTCAACGCTCAGCTACCGGCTCACCCGTGGTCTTCCGGAGCGGCAAAAGCGTCAGCCCTTTGGCCAGACCACGCCTTGACCGGCGCTTTTGACCGGCCCCATGCCTTTGTAGACAAACTTTTGAAGCCGTTTTCCTTCATAGGTTTCGGTGGTGTAGATATTGCCTTTGGAGTCGGTGGCGATGCTGTGTACCCCAAAAAACTGGCCCGGCTGACGTCCACCGTCGCCAAAACTGGTCAGGAGCTTCATCGTTTTTCGTTCGATGATGTGGACCTTCATGTTTTTGCCGTCGGCGAGATAGATAAACCGCTGTTCTCTGTCCTTGGAGAAGGCGATGTCCCAAGCAGAGCCGTCGCCGAGGGTATTGGGTGCGACGATCAGTTCCTGAACGAATGTGCCGTCTTTGCGGAACACCTGGATACGGTTGTTGGGGCGGTCGCACACGTACACGAAACCGTCGTTCGAGGGTTCGGCGGCGTGGACCGGGTTTCGAAACTGTTGGGCCGGTGGTTCGGCTGGGTTGTAGGGACCGAGGTTGGCGTCGTCCGGTTTGTTGCCGTATGCCCCCCAGTAGCGCTTTAGTTTTCCGGTGTTCATGTCGAGCACCGCCACACGCTTGTTTCCGTAACCGTCGGCTACATAGGCTTCTCCAGCGGCTCCGTCAAAGGATATTTTGGCTACCCGACCGAAGTTTTCGGTGTCCTGACTGTTCTGGGTCACCCCCGGATGTCCAAACTGTTTGAGAAATTTTCCGTCCTGTGAGAACTTCAGGATATGCGCGTCCTTCTGGGCGTTGCCGCCGATCCACAGGTTGTCCATCGGGTCGGCGGTGATGCCGTGGTTGGACTCCGGCCAGTCGTATCCTTGGCCGGGGCCGCCCCAGTGACGGAGCAGATTGCCCTGCGGGTCGAATTCAAGTACGGACGGAGCCGGAAGACAGCATTCTGCGGTAGGCGGGTTCTGCACCGCGCCCAATTCGGTTCGGGCATCGCCGTTACCCCGATGGACGATCCACACATGATCACGCGAATCGACCGTTACCCCGATGGCCGAGCCGAGCACCCAGTGGTTGGGCAGGGGTTTGGGCCATAGCGGGTCTACTTCGAAAATCGGAGCTTGCGCTTCATCTGCCGGGAGTTCCGGCGCGTTTTCATACCGCGCGCCAAGCGCCGCAGCGCAAGCACCCCCACTCCGGCAGGCCATAGACGTGTCCACTTCACAAGCATGCTCCTTTCTGAAATCGCCCGGTTGTCGTCCTGTAGGACGGAACAACCCAACGTCTTCCGCAGCGAATAAAAAGCGGGCAGAGAAGCGAGATGCAAAAATGCGCTGCTTTGTCGTTAGAATCGGATACAAGGTAGCCGGAGCGTTTCCCGGAAGCAAGGGGTTTTATGGACTGTTCCCAGTCCACCTGTTGGCGGTAGGGTTGAAGGGGCAAAAATCACAAATGATCGTCTTGAATGTCGCGAGCCTGCAAAAAAAGCCTTACTGTCACAACGTGACGCGGCGATGCATCGATCACCTCAATCCGAGTACCGTCGGGTGTCTCGATCACTTCCCCGCGCGATGGAATCCGCCCCGCAAGATCGAGGCAGAGTCCTGCGATGGTCGAGTAGTCCTTTGCGATCGGAAGAGCGAGACCGACTTCCCGATTGACTTCACGCACGGTGACCCGGCCTTCCACGACGATGCTACCGTCAGGCTCGCGTCGAATCGTTTCTTTTGGCGGCGCGTCGTGCTCGCTAAATATCTCGCCCACGAGTTCCTCGACGAGATCTTCAAGTGTGACGATCCCGCTCATCCCGCCGTGGTCGTCGACCACGATCGCAAGTTGCATCCGGCGTTTTTTCATTTCTCCGAGCAGCGCAACCGTCCGCATGGTTGGTGAGATGAGGTAGGCCGGTCGAACAATATCGCCGACAGTACGGACGTCCCTATATCGTTCGTGCGCAACGATATCCTTCACATTCACATAACCGATGACATGGTCGATGTCTCGATCGTACACCGGAATGCGCGTATGTCCGGTTTCCCCGACAAGGGCGCGTAGATCGTCAAGCGATGCGCTCATCGGCAGGGCCACGACCCGCGAGCGAGGAACCATCACTTGTCCGGCTGCAAGATCACCAAACTCCAATGCGCGTGAAGCGATCTCCCCGGCGCCAGGATCGACGGAACCCGCCTCGGCGGCCTCGTCCACGAGACGCTGGAGTTCTTCGGAAGAAAGCCGTGTCTCGGTAAACGTCGTGCTGTCCCCAAAACATTTGAGCAACAGGTTCGAACTCGCCGTCAAAAACCACACGAGAGGCCGTGCCAACCACGATAGTCCGAGGAGGGGACGACCTATCCAAAATGCGTATCCCTCCGAGAAACGAAGCGCCAAGGACTTGGGAACCAGTTCGCCCAACACAAGCGAAAAATACGAGATGATCACGACGACGACCGCGAGTGCGATGGCTTCTTCATGGCCCGCTATCGGCTCGATGTTGCGCAACAAGGGCGCGAGGTCCTCTGCGAAAGTCGCGCCGCCAAAGGCGCCCGCAAACGCTCCCACCACAGTGATTCCGATCTGGACGGTAGCGAGAAAGCGTTCGGGGGCCGCACGCAGTCGCTTGACGGCCCATGCGCCCCGGCTTCCTTCCTTGATACGTTGCTCGATGCGCGAGGCCCGAAGAGCCACAATGGCGATCTCGGCAGCCGCAAAAATACCGTTGATAATCGTCAAGCCGAGAATGATGAGGAGTTCGTAGAGCATCTTCACGCCCCCGAAAGTAACCATGAACGAGATACAGGGCTACCGGAACCGAAAAGGAGTCACCTATCGCAGAGCAAGTGCGGCCATCTCGGCGAGAAACACCGCTTCCAGCCCCTGTTTTCGGTCGTCCGGCAAAAAACTGTGACGTACCCCGTTAAGCATGATGCGGTCGATGGTCTCCCGGTCGAATCCGAACGGATCGGCCAGCAAACATAGCTCGTCGGTCAACGTGGTGTTGAACAGCGGCGGGTCGTCCGAATTGACGGTAAGCGGCACACCCGCCGCATAAAGACGCGGTATCGGATGCTGTGTCATGGCCGGATACACACCCAAGCAAATATTGCTGGTCGGGTTGGTTTCGATAGGTAGGTTGTGTTCGGCGAGATACGCCATCAGTTCAGGGTCTTCGGCGGCGCGCACCCCATGCCCGATACGTTCCGCGCCAAGCGCCCGGATCGCGCCCCAGATGCTCGCCGGCCCTTCATGCTCGCCCGCGTGAGGATCGCTCCGAAGCCCCGCCGCCCGCGCCCGGTCGAACCACGGTGCATAATCCTCCGGCGGATACCCGGTCTCTAGCCCACCCAGCCCGATGGCGACCACCCTCGACTCCCGGCCCTCGATGGCGACCGAAGTCGTATAGTCCAACCGTGCCGGATCCGGGCTGTTGCGCACCAGATCGAACACCCAGGCGATCTCCACGCCAAAATCCGCAAGCACCCGTATCCGTCCCGCCGTCAACCCCGTCATGTATACATCCGCATCCACACCGTTGATCCAGCGATGGTTGCTCGGCGAAAACGTAACCTCCGCATACCGAACGTTTTGGCGCGCCATCTCCGCGCCAAATTCGTGGACGATCAGTTCGAAATCTTCCGTCGTCCGCAGACATTTGGTGATGGCGACGTATATCTCGATAAAATGGTGAAAATCCCGATAACGAAACCACTCGCGTAGCCCTGCCACGTCGTCGGCCGGCAGCAAGACGCCGTGACGACGCGCAAGGGTGAGCAACGTGGCCGGTTGTATCGACCCTTCGAGATGAACGTGGAGTTCGGTCTTGGGAACGGCTCGTATGTATTCTGAAAGCAGCATAAGTCAGTTTAACCTCAAAACGGCGTTCCGTCAATGCGATTCGCAAACACACTTTTTTGCTTTGTCCCGGAACGCTATCCCCAACCGCTTTCCTGTGTCAAACATCACCGGTGTCCGGGCGGACGCGTGTCTTTTACAGTTGACGCCCCACCCCGTCGGGCGCACATTGCCGACGCACAGGCATTGTACACGCTCTTATCGCGGAGAACCCCACATGGAATTTTGCACGATCAGCGGCGGGCGATTCAAGTTGGACGGTGGCAGCATGTTTGGCATCGTACCCAAACCCCTCTGGGAAAAAATCGCCCCGGCCGACGAACGAAACCGCATCCACAACGATACCAACTGTCTGCTGGTCCGCATGGGCGACAAACTCCTGCTGGTAGATACGGGATACGGAACCAAGATGTCGGAAAAAGAGCGCGACATCTACGCCATGACCGGTTCTACCATCCTGGAGTCGCTCGCACTGATCGGTGTACGCGCCACGGACATCGACATCGTTGTGCTGAGCCATCTGCATTTCGATCATGCCGGGGGTGCTACGGTGACCGATCTCGAAGGTCACCTGTATCCGGCCTTTCCTCGCGCTCGGTATTTTGTCCAGCGGGGTGAATGGGAAGATGCGTTAAGCGGTTATGTGACGATGACCACGACTTACCGTGAGGAAAACTATCTTCCACTTAAGGAACACGGCATGCTCACGCTACTCGACGGCGACGGCGAAATCTGTCCCGGTTTACGAGTGAGGATCACCGGAGGACATACACGGCATCATCAGATGGTGGTTTTCGAATCCGACCGGGAGACGGTCGTCTATGCAGGCGATATTTTGCCCATGACGACACACATGCGTGCGCCGTACAACATGGGCTACGACTTGTTTCCTTACGATACCATGACGCAGAAAATCAAGCTGTTGGAGCAGGCATCGGAAAAAGGATGGACCGTCGTCTACGATCACGATCCAAACCTTACGGCAGGTCGTATCGTTGCCGAAGGCAAAGACAGATACCGGGTGGAAAAGAGAGAATGGGAGTAAACAGCGGGCAGAAAGAAGACGGAGAGCCTAGACCCGATCCATCAGCATGTGGACGGCCAGATGCGTATCCAACTGCTCAAAGCTGAAAGGTTTGGTAATGTAGTCGCACGCACCGATACGAAGCGCTTCATGGGCGACTTCTTCTTCGTCGGTGGCGGTAACCATGATGACCGGAGTGGATGGAACCAGCTCTCTGATCTTCCGGAGCGTTTCGATGCCGTCCATCCCCGGCATCCGAATGTCGAGCAAAATCATATCCGGATGAAATCCGATCAGCCGAGCAAGCGCCATGGGACCGCTGCCCACCGCTACCACTTCGTAGCCTCGTCGTTGCAAAAAAGCCGACACAACAGTACGTACGGACTCCTCGTCATCAACGATCAACACACGGCTCACCGCAACACCTCCGGTTGGGGCTTCAACCTTTATCCTTCAACGCTTCTTAACGTATCGGCGTATCGCGCACAAAACTTAAGCCGTATTCGCCTCTACGTATCCAAGCAGAAATTCGCTTCCCCGTGCATACCACGCGTCGCTACAGGTATGCCCCTCGTCGGTGGTGCAGAAAAAGGCCGTATCGCCCCCATCTTGGCCCTTGCGACGAGAAGCGTCCATAATATCTACAAAAAGCCGACAGCACCGGGTCGTGTTTACCCGTTCGTCCCGATTTCCGATCGCCATGTACACGGCCGTGCCCGCCAGCGCATCGGCGTGGTGCGACAGTGCAAGACGAGCCACGTCTTCACGGTCCCTGTCCGCCGAAAACTCGCGTAGATCACGCCAGTCGGTCACCGGCGCAAACCCGGCTCCCGCGGATATCCGCGTATCGGCGGCCAACAGCCTAAGCGCCATGTACCCCCCACGCGAGGTTCCGCAGACGGCGATACGTCCCTCAGCCGCGACACCCCGCGCAACAGCGGCATCTATCACGGCGCGACCGTCTTCCACAAACGCGGCAAAAGGATCGCTTCCCGCGACAAAGGCGTTGCGAAACCCGGTAATCCCTTCTCCAAAAGCGTCTATCCGCTCGCCGTGATGCGGCAGGTCGAAACTCAACACGCGATGTCCACGAGCCACAAAGGCACGCGCAGTCAGCCCGTACGGCTCACCCGTAAGCGCCGTAGCACGGTCGGTGGCAAACGTCATCAACAGACCGGGTGAGGACGCGAGCGCAAGCGGTGTATGTAGACGAACCGTTATCTTTCTTGCTCCGGAGACAACGACAAATTCTTCTTTGCCATACCGCGCGGAGTTTTCCACTCAAAGCACTCCCGCGTACAAGGCTAACGACCGAAGATCAGGAAACGTAAGATCGGGTTTTGCCTCGGCAGGTGGCGTGGCCCCGGTCCCGCCCCTGCCCTGACGACGGTCGATCCAGACCGTCGAGACGCCAAGCGCCGAGGCAGGACCGACGTCGTGATACAAACTCTGCGCCACATGCAAGATACGGTCCCTCGGCGTTCCGATGGCTTCGAACGCCTTTGCGAACATGACCGGAGACGGCTTGTACGCCCTTATCTGTTGCGCGGTGACGACCCGGTCGAATACGATGCCAAGCTGTTTTGCCGTACCCGCAAAAAGATCGTCGTCCACATTGGAAACAATGGCGAGTTTGAATTTTTTCTTGAGCGCCATCAGCGCTTCCGTAGAATCCGGGAACGGCGGCCACCGTCCCACCGATCCGGCAAACCGCGCGCGTTCTTCGTCCGAAGGGGTAAAACCACAGGTCACCCCAAATCGATCGAGCACATCGGCAAGTACCGTCCGGTAAGACCGGTATGTGCCTTTTTCGGCTTCGGACTCGAAACCCCCGTAGTGTGACAGCGCCTCCTCGACATCCATCTCGACGCCATGCGCTGCAAGAATAGGACGCAACGTGTCCCACAAACCGGTTTCCCAGTCCACAATCGTACCGTAACAGTCAAAGGTCAATATCTCAAACGTATCCATGGACCGCATGGCGTTCCTTTCTTTTGCCGCGCAGGACTACGTCCCCGTGACACCCGGAATATCGGGGATGAGGTAATTGAGTTGCCACATCGAATCCGGCGGCGGTGGCGGGCGGTCCAGATACTGCATGGTTTTGAACTCTTTGAGCCGAGGAAGAACCTCCATCGCCCAGATGCGTTCGAGTTCGGCATAGGAAACCGGTCTGGCCGGCGACGGCGCGGTTTGGCGGTATTGCTCCAGCAGTTCGGCCGCTTTGTCGCCGAGCCAGCGCACTTCGTCCTCCACCATACGTTCGCCGACACGGCGGTCTGCCTCGCGGGCGTCACCCCCCATGGCAAAGTTCGGCCCCGGTGTTGGAGGGTCGGGTATCCGGGAAACATCTACACAGTCGGGTTCAAGTGCCCACAATAGCGAGGTTTCCACTTTGCCTGCATGATCACCCGTCCGCTGTCCGTCGTTGTCGAACCCCGGTTGATTGGCTTCGAAATCGGGCAGACCATAGATACGCATGGTAAAATAAGGTTGCAGGAGAGTGATCAGTGTTTTCAGGTCTTCCCAGTTGGGGCCATAGTGACCCGTAACAAGCAGGGCAGCGTGAAATCCGATGGCGTCGGCGGCGCGAAGTTGATAAGCGACATTTTTGAAGTGTATCCACGGTGGAACGGCGGTCATCCAGTGTTGCGGCGTTTCTCCGACATAAACTGGCAGCCATGAGGCAGACGGTCCCATTTCGTGGATGTGCCAGAAATCGGGTGGCGCGACGATCCCTCCATGCCGGTGCGAGGCCTGCACACATATCGCATGCGCCTTGAGTGCGTCGAGACCCACCGCATTTTGTG
>Ga0194132_10010317_pt1 | contig 12470 bp, 15 predicted proteins | sample TA2KigOf80mmetaG_FD_148612 | JGI IMG/M metagenome (GOLD analysis project Ga0194132, IMG submission 148612) | Freshwater microbial communities from Lake Tanganyika, Tanzania - TA2015054 Kigoma Offshore 80m | ecosystem: Environmental > Aquatic > Freshwater > Lake | place: Tanzania: Lake... | reverse complement strand
GGAGCCGGCGCCTCGCGGTCGAGACCTTCGACGACGCTCCGGCCGCGCACAGCGCCGCCGCGCGCGCGCTCGCGGCCGCCGGATTCGAGGAGTCGGGCGAGGGGATGGTGCTGTGGCCCAGCCGCGTGAAGCCGTAACGGTGGTCCGCCCCGATCGGGCCGAGAACGGCGGCCTCCGCAAGCGACAGGGTAGGCTTGTGACACGAAGCGCTGGTTCGTGAAACCCGGGCTCGCGGTCGGCGCCGCCGCCGCCCTCGCCATCGCGTGGTGGCTCGGGTCGCCGCTCTTCCTGAAGACGTACGCCGACGAGGCGCTCCCCGCGCCGGCCGCGCCCGGGTCGACTGCCGCGCCCGTGGCGGCGCGGACGCTGAAGGCCGGCAAGCTCCAGTACGTGGACCCGACCCACCACGGGACGGGTGAGGTGCGCGTGGTGGAGACGGGAGACGCCCGGATCCTCCGGTTCGAGTCCGTCGCCATCTCGAACGCGCCCGACATCCAGATCTATCTGTCGACGGACGTCGGTGGCCGCTACGTGCCGGCGAACACGACCCACTTGGGCGCCTTAAAGGCGACGAACGGCTCGTTCAACTACGACGTCCCCGCGGGGCTGGACCCCGGGCGCATCCGGAGCGTCGTCGTCTGGTACCGCGCGTTCAACATGCTCGTCACCTGGGCGGATCTGACGTAAGCCCGGCCGCGAAGCCCCGCCTTACCCCGGCGGTGCTGCTGGGCCGCTTGGCAAAGGCCTACCCGGATTGGGGCCCGACGCTCGAGTTCGCAAGCCCCTTGGAGCTGCTCGTCGCCACCATCCTCGCCGCTCAAGCCCGGGACGAGCGGATCAACGAAGTCACCCGCGGCCTGTTCAAGAAGTACCGCAAGCCCGCCGACTACGTCCGGGTGCCCTCGGCCGAGCTGGAACGGGACGTCCACGCGACCGGCTTCTTCCGGCAGAAGGCGAAGGCGCTGAAGGCCGCGTCCGCGGGGCTGCTCGAGATGTACGGCGGGGAGGTGCCCGCCTCCATGGAGGAGCTGGTGAAGCTCAAGGGGGTTGGTCGCAAGACGGCATCGATCGTCCTCGGGAGCGCCTTCGGGATCCCGGCGATCGCGGTCGACCGGCACGTCGCCCGGGTCGCCGGGCGGTTGGGCCTCTCGAAGTCGGCTGAGCCGGACCGGATCGAGGAGGACCTGCGCGCGTTCTTCCCGAGGAAGGACTGGGTGAAGGCGACCTGGAACCTGGTGCTCCACGGGCGGCGGACCTGCATGCCGACGCCCGAGTGTCCGTGCTGTCCTGTGCTCGCGCTCTGTCCTTACCCGAAGAAGACCAAGACCTAGTCAGGACCTCTTCGCGAGCCACCCGCCAGCACTCGTCACTGCGAGCAGCACCGCGTCGAGCGCGATGATCGTGACCGTTTCGGCCACGACGCCGCCTCCCGGCGCTCCGCCGATCGATGGCACCACACCGAACGCCTCGAGCGCGATCCAGCCCGCACCGACGTACGCGCCGTGGAGCAGACCGCCCCGTTTGGCCAGTCTTCCGGCCAAAAACCCGCCAAAACCGCAGCCGGCGAGCGGCCCGACCACCGGCGGGACCCGAACGACGGAGAGCATCAGGTCGAGGCTGAGCGCGAGGACGAGGCCGCTCGCGAGCGCGAGCCATTCGATCGAGGGGGCGGTGCGCTCACCGGATGGAGCAGACATCGCGCGAAGCGTACTGCCCAAAAAGAAACCGATCCGCGTGGCCTACGCGGATCGGCGGGTTCGCGAAAGGTGCCGCAAGTGACGCTTCACTCTGTGACCGGATCGGTCACGGAGACAGAACTACTTCTTCTTCTTGGCGGCCTTCTTGGCGGCCTTCTTCTTGGCGGGCATCAGGGATCACCTCCTCCTGGCCACGTCTTTCGCGCAATTTGGCCACAGTCAAGCGCGAAATGTCAACACTTGGGTCGTGCGGTGATCGGGTGGGAGCCGCAGGGGAGAGTGGTCAGCCGCGGTGGGAGTCGAGCCGTCGGAGGCGGATGAGGAGTCGCTCGCGGACGCCGTCGGGTGCCGTGTCGGAGGTGCACCACTGGCGGATGCGCGCGAGGAAATGCTCCTCGTGAGCGAGCCGGCCCTCACACGGAGGACAGTGGGCGAGGTGCGCGCGCGCGGCGGCGCACACCTGCTCTGGGAGCTCCTGGTCGAGGAACTCGAAGAGGCGGCGCTCCAGCTCGGCGCAGTCGAGCTCGGCGCTCACGACTTCGTGTCCGTGGTCCGCAGAGCGGCGAGCCCTTGCTTGCGGGCGTAGCCGGCGAGCCGCTGCTGGAGGAACCTCCGGCCGCGGTGCAGGCGGGACATGACGGTGCCGATCGGGATCTCCATCATGTCGGCGATCTCCTTGTAGCAGAACCCCTCGGCGTCGAGGAGGACCACGCCCCGGAAGCGCTCCGGGAGCTCCTCCAAGGCCGTCTGCACCTCGCCGTCGACGATCGTGTCGAGCGTCTCCCGCTCGGGATCGCCGCCGCTGGAGGCGGCTCCCCGCTCCGACATTCGCCGGTACAGGACGCTCTCCTCGACGTCGTCCAGCTCCGTGAGCTGAGGCTCCGCGGAGCGCTTGCGGTAGGTGTTGATGAAGGTGTTGGTGAGGATCCGGAACAACCAGGCCCGGAGGTTCGTGCCCGGCGTGAACTGCTCCCGGAAGCGGAAGGCGCGGATGTAGGTCTCCTGGACGAGGTCCTCGGCGTCCGGGGCGGAACGCGTCATCCGGAGCGCCGTCCGGTAGAGCGCGGCGAGGTGCCCCAGCGCCTGCTGCTCGAAGTCGCCGGCGGGGGCCGGCTGCTGCCGCTGCTGCGCCTCCGGCATGACGATCACTCTACGCGCGGAAACGTTGCGGGACCGGCGCGCATTCCCGAGACTCGGGCGCGTTGGACCGGCTCAGGCAGATCGCGCGCAGGCTCGCGAAGGCCTACGGTCCGCCTCCGCCGCCGCGGCGGCTGCCCCCGATCGACGAGCTCGTGCTGACCGTGCTTTCCCAGAACACGAACGACGTGAACCGCGACCGCGCGTACGAGGACCTGCGCGCGGCCTTCCCGGCATGGAACGACGTCGCCGACGCGCCCGTCCCTGCGGTCGCGCGGGCGATCCGCCGCGGGGGCCTCGCGGCGACGAAGTCGGTGCGCATCCGCGAGATGCTGCGCGGCCTCCGCGCGAGCGGCCGGCCGCTTGACGCAGCGGCCTTCCGCGGCATGCGCCACTGGGCGCTGTTCGACCTGCTCGTGTCGATCAAGGGCGTCGGCCCCAAGACCGCCGCCTGCGTGCTGCTCTTCTCGCTGGGGAGGCCGTACTTCCCGGTCGACACGCACGTTCACCGCATCGCCATCCGCCTCGGCCTGGTGCCGCCCAAGGCGAGCGCCATCGCGACGCAGGCCGTGCTCCAGGCCGCGATCCCCGCGGCGGAGATGTACGACACCCACATGAACCTCATCCGCCACGGCCGCGCGGTCTGCACCGCGCTCCGGCCCGCGTGCGAGGAGTGCGTGCTCGCCCGTCTGTGCCCGAGGGTGGGAGTCGGGAAGCGGGGTCCGGTGTAAACTCGGTCGTCGGCGCCCAGCGCCGACGTAGCTCAGTCGGCAGAGCAGTTGTTTCGTAAACAACCGGTCGGCAGTTCGAGTCTGCCCGTCGGCTCCGCGAACGCGTCGCGCGCACACAGGCGTACCTCCGGACGCCGCCCCCGCACGCTCGCCTAGAGCGACCACTCCCCGCTGAACACCTCGGTCGCCGGGCCGGTCATGTAGACGCAGTTATCCGCCTCGCGCCACTCGAGCTGAAGATCGCCGCCCGGAAGGTGGATCAGCTGCCTGCGCTCGGTGCGTCCCGTGAGCACCCCGGCCACCGCGACGGCGCACGCCCCGGTGCCGCAGGCAAGGGTCGCGCCGCTGCCGCGCTCCCAGGTGCGCATGCGCACCTCGCTCCGCGAGATCACCTCGGCCCAGTGCGCGTTGATGCGGCGCGGGAACGCCGGGTGGTGCTCCACGGCCGGACCGAGCCGGTCGAGGTCGATCGCGGCAACGGCGGGGACGAAGAGCACCGCGTGCGGATTGCCCATCGACACGAACGCGGCCTCGAGCGGACCGGCACCCTCGTGCTCGAGCGTGAAGCGATAGGTGTGCGCGCCCGTGGCGGCGACGCGGCTCGCATCCACCGGCACGTCCGCGAGCGGAAGGATCGGCTCGCCCATGTTCACCGTGACGGTGGAGACCTTGCCCGCGGCGGTCTCGAGCGCGAGCGTCAGCACACCGCGGCCGGTCTCGACGCGCATCGGGTTCGCTTTGGTCAGGCCGTGGTCGAACGAGTACTTGGCGACGCAGCGGATGCCGTTGCCGCACATCTCGGACTCGCTGCCGTCCGCGTTGAACATGCGCATGCGGACGTCGGCCTTGTCCGAGGGCAGGATCATGATCAGCCCGTCGCCGCCGATACCGAAGTGCCGGTCCGCGACCTTCACCGCGAGCGCGGCCGGATCGGCGACCTGCTCCTGCGAACCGTCCACGTAGACGTAGTCGTTGCCGATGCCGTGCATCTTGGTGAAGCGCATCCCGCTAGCGGCCTCCCGCCCCGCTCGGCAGGCGGTCCTTGACCTTCTTGATCCGGGCGAGCGCCTCCTCGAGGCGCGGGTCCGGCACCGAGAGCGACAGGCGGATGAAGCCCTCGCCGCGGCTGCCGTAGCCGATGCCCGGTGTGACGACGACGCCCGTCTCGTCGAGGAGGCGGCCGGCGAACTCGATCGAGGTCTGGCCTTTGGGGATCGGCGCCCACACGTAGAACGTCGCCTTCGGCGCGTCCAGCTCGAGGCCGATGGCGCGCAGCGCGTCGACCGCGAGGTCACGGCGGCGCTTGTAGACGACCAGGTTGCTCTTGACGATGTCCTGCGGTCCCTCGAGCGCCGCGATGCCGGCGTACTGGATCGCGTTGAACTGGCCGGAGTCGGTGTTCTCCTTGACCTTCGCGATCGCGGAGATGATGTCGGCGTTGCCGACGGCCATACCGATGCGCCAGCCGGTCATGTTGTACGGCTTGGACAGGCTGTTGAACTCGACCGCGACGTCCTTCGCGCCCTCGGCTTCGAGGATGCTCGGCACGTACAAACCGTCGAACGAGATCTCGGAGTACGGGTTGTCGCTGACCAGCACGACGTCGTACTTCTTGGCCCACGCCACGGCCCTGCGGTAGAAGTCCACCGTCGCGGTTGCGGTGGTCGGGTTGTTCGGGTAGGAAAGCCAAATGCACTTCGCCTTGCGGGCGAGATCCGCGGGGATCGCGTCGAAGTCGACGAGGAAGCCGTCCTCGGCCCGGAGCGGCACGCGCGCGACCTCCGCGCCCGCGAAGATCGCGCTTGCGATGTACGCCGGGTAGCCCGGGTCCGGCACGATCGCGACGTCACCCGGGTCGAGGAGGCCGAGGGCGATGTGGTGGTTGCCCTCCTTGCTCCCGATGAGCGCCATCGCCTCGGTCTCCGGGTCCAGGGTCACCGTGAACCGGCGCTTGTACCAGTCGGTCACGGCCGTGCGGAACGCGGGCATCCCGCGGTCCTCGCCGGTCGGGTACTGGTGGTTGGCCGGGTCCGCTGCCGCCTTGTTCAGCGCGTCGATGACGTGCTGCGGGGTCGGCATGTCGGGATCGCCCACGCCGAGACTGATGACGTCGACGCCGCGCGCCTGCGCCTCGCGCGTCTTGCGGCGGATCTCCACGTAGAGGTACGGCGGAAGCTTCTCGAGACGGGACGCCCTCTTCACGCATGCCTCCCCTGCTGAATGGATGCGGCGGAGTGCCCACTGTACCGCGCGGCGATCGCGCGAATCATCAGAGCGCCTGCAGGCGCGGAACGAGATCGCGGATCTTCCGCTCCGCGTCGCCGAGCAGGTCGTCGTCGTCCAGGCGCAGCACGAAATCGGTGACGCCCGCGGCGAGATAGGCCTCGGCCGCGCGCTGCGCCGCGTCGGGATCCGACGGCACCTCGACTGAACGGAGGATGGACCGCGGGTCGCGGCCGATCGCCGCGCAGTGTCCGTCGAGCACGCGGCCGAGCGCGATGTTCTCGTCGAAGCTCATCTTCGGCGAGTTCCAGGCATCGGCGAAGCGCGCCGCCGTGCGCAGCGTGCGCTTGGGCCCCGAGCCGCCGATCCACAGCGGCGGATGCGGCTTCTGCACCGGCTTGGGCTCGGCGATCGCATCGCGCAGCGTGTAGTGCCTGCCCTCGAACGACGCGCGGTCCGCGGTCCACAGCATCTTCAGCACCGCGCAGGCCTCCTCGAAGCGGTCGCTCCGCTCACGGAGATCGGGGAACGGCATGCCGAGCGCGCGAAACTCGTCCTCCTTCCACGCGGCGCCGAAGCCCATGTCGAGGCGGCCGTTCGAGAGGTGGTCGACCGTGACCGCCGCCTTCGCGACGAGACTCGGGCTCCGGTAGAGGTTGCCCACGACCATCAGCCCGACGCGCACGCGGCGGGTCAGCGTGGCCATCGCGGTGAGCAGAGTCAGGCCCTCGTAGACGGGCAGCGTCGGGTCCTTGCCCTTGCCCCGGCCGATCGAGAGCAAGTGATCGAAGCCCCAGAGCCGGTCGACGGTCGACTCGTCGGACATGCGCCACAGCCGGACGAGGTCCCCGATCAACGGCGTCTGCGGCCGGAAGTAGAACCCCACGGTCGCGCGGCGCGTCATCGCCGAGATCATCAATGGAGATAGTAGGATCGCGCGGCGATATCGCTGTTCGTGTTGGGGGGACCGGTGGCGACTGAGACGACGACCGCGCCCGGAGGGGCGCAGCCGCCCCGGCCAGCGCCGCCGGAGTCGGACCGCATCCTGCGCGTACGCGACCTGCAGACGTACTTCGTCGCGGACGAAGGCACGACCAAAGCCGTGGACGGCGCGTCGTTCGATCTCTTCGCGGGCCGTACCCTCGGCGTGGTCGGCGAGACGGGCTGCGGCAAGAGCGTCACCGCCCGGTCGATCCTGCGCATCGTCGAGCGGCCGGGCCGCATCGTCGGCGGCGAGATCCTCCTGCGGCGCCCGAACGGCGACCAGCAGGACCTCACCAAGCTGGACCCCGACGGGCGCGAGATGCGGGAGATCCGGGGCGGGGAGATCGGACTCGTCTTCCAGGAGCCGATGACGTCGTTCAGCCCCGTCCACACCATCGGCGACCAGCTCACCGAGGCGATCCGGCTGCACTCCACGCTCGGCCCCAAGGCCGTGCGGGAGCGCGCGATCGAGCTCCTGCGACTGGTCGGCGTCACGCGGCCCGAGGGCCGGATGAGCGAGTACTCGTGGCAGCTCTCCGGCGGGCTGCGGCAGCGCGCCATGATCGCGATGTCGCTCGCCGGCGAGCCGCGCATCCTGATCGCGGACGAGCCGACCACGGCGCTCGACGTGACCACGCAGGCCCAGATCCTCGAGCTCCTCCGCGAGCTCCAGGCCAAGACGAAGATGGCGATTCTGCTGATCACGCACGACCTCGGCGTCATCGCGGAGATGGCGGACGACGTCGTCGTGATGTACCTCGGCCGGGTCGCCGAGCAGGGCCCCGTCGACCGGATCTTCCACGCACCGCAGCACCCGTACACGCAGGCTTTGCTGCGCTCGATCCCGAGCGTGAACCAGACCGCGCGGGTCCGGCCGCCGACCATTGCGGGGTCGATTCCACACCCGTTCAACCGGCCCGCCGGCTGCCCGTTCTACCCGCGCTGCGAGCACTTCATGAAGGGCATCTGCGACGAGATCGTCCCCCAGCGGATCCTGCTCGAGCCGCGGCACTCGGCCGCGTGCCATCTGCGGGACGCGGAGGTGATCTCCCGCCGTGGATGACCGCAACATCCTGGAGGTCCGTGCCCTCCGCAAGTTCTTCCCGATCCGGGTCGGACTGCTGCGGCGTGTGGTGGGGCAGGTCCGCGCCGTGGACGACGTGTCGTTCGACGTCCGCAAGGGCGAGACCCTCGCGCTCGTCGGCGAGAGCGGCTGCGGCAAGACCACGACGGCGCGCTGCATCCTGCGCGCCATCGACCCCACCAGCGGGACCATCGAGTTCAAGCGCGCCTCGGGCGACGTCGTCGACGTCGCGCGGCTGGGGCGCGGACAGATGCGACCGCTGCGGCGCGAGATGCAGCTGATCTTCCAGGACCCGTGTTCGTCGCTGAACCCGCGCATGACGATCCTCGACATCATCGGCGAGCCGCTGCTGGTGAACGGCATGAAGAGTCGCGCGGAGCGCATCGACCGGGTCGAGGAGCTGCTGCGCCTCGTGGGGCTCCGTCCGGAGTACATGCGCCGCTTCCCGCACGCGTTCAGCGGCGGGCAGCGTCAGCGGGTCGGCATCGCGCGCGCTCGCCCTCAACCCGAGCCTCGTCGTGGCCGACGAGCCGGTGTCCGCGCTGGACGTCTCCGTGCAGGCCCAGATCCTCAACCTGCTGCTCGAGCTTCAGGGCCGCTTCGGCCTGACCTACGTCTTCGTCGCCCACAACATCGGCGTGGTCAAGCACATCAGCGACCGCGTCGCGGTGATGTACGTGGGCCAGATGGTCGAGCTGGCGGATCGCGAGCCGCTCTTCGCGCGGCCGCTGCACCCGTACACCTCGGCGCTCCTCGCCGCGGTCCCCAAGCCGGACCCGCGGATGCGCACCGCGCGGCGCCCGCTCTCCGGCGAGGTCGCGAACCCCGCGGCGCCCCCGTCCGGCTGCTACTTCCACCCGCGCTGCCCGTACGTGGTGGAGCGCTGCAAGACCGAGGCGCCGGCGTGGGAGGAGCTCGAGCCCGGGCGCTTCGTGCGCTGCCATCGGGCGCGCGAGCTCCGGCTCGCCGGAATAGAAGGAGCGGCCGTCGCGACCCCGCCTAGCGGGAGCATGATGGTTAGGTGAGCCCCTCTCTGCTGCCCTACACTCGGCTACGGATATCGGCCGACGGTGCCAGTGGAGAGACCGGGATGCCAGAAAATGTGACCGCAAGCCAGATGCTCCGCGACTTCTTCCTCGGCTTCGTGAAGGTCCACGTCCTCCACCACGCGAGCAAGGGCCCGATCTACGGCGTGTGGTTCCTGGGTGAGCTCGAGCGCCACGGCTATCACCTGTCGCCCGGCACGCTCTACCCGCTCCTGCACGCGCTGGAGGCCTCGGGGTATCTCGAGCGCGAGGACCGCGTCGTCGAAGGCAAGGTGCGCAAGTACTACGAGATCACCGCGCTCGGCGAGCGCGCGCTGACCGAGGCCCGGGCCAAGATGCGCGAGCTGGTCCGCGAGATGCTCGAGGACGAAGAGGGCGTGCCGGCTCCGCAGCCGCCCCTCACGCTCACCGCCGCGCGCTAGCACCGCACGGCGGTTTCGAAGCCGGTTAGCCGGGATCGCGCCCGGCTCTGTAGGCTGGCGATATCGTCCCGCGGGTGAGCGTCGTCCGCACGTATTGCACGGTGTGCGGCGTCGGGTGCTCCACCGTCGGGTACGTCTTGCCGTACAGGGAGATCGGGCTCGGGTGGAAGTTCGAGAGGAAGTCGTACTCGGTGCCGTCGAAGCGGTAGGTCACTCGGCACCCGCTTGCGCTGCAAGAGGTCGGTGAGGTCCTCGCGCGCCGCGGCGAGTCGCTCGGCGAACGGGGCGTTGATGCCCCGCTCACGCCCGCCCGCTACTCGGGCGAGGTGCTCCGCTTCGGAGAGTTGAGGTACACCCGCGCCTTTGATGTACGTCCCGGAGCCCCCGACGGGGGGAGCGCGGCCAGAATACGGTCGGCCTCCGCGTAGTTCTCCTCCGAGGGAGGGGTCCTGGCCCACTCCTCCAGCAAGCGCACGAGGTCCGGGTCCATGCCCTCGGGCGGCCCATTCTTCCAGAGCGAGGGCTCCCGAGAAGATTCCCCGGTCGGGGTCGTGCGCGGTGGCGTTGATGAACTCGACGCGGGACCTGCGGACCGAGAAGCCGAGCGTTCCATACTTCTCATTACCCCACAACTTCTTTAGTTGGTCGATCTTCGCCAGGGACTGCTCGCCTGTGGCGCCGACGGCTGCGAAGTCGAACGAGAAGGGCCGACGCTCTGCCGCGTCGTGCCGTCGGAAGGTCCGGTAGGGTACGCGCGGTGAGTCGGGTGCTCGAAGTCTTCGCCGTCGCGCTGCGCCTCGGCGTGACCTCGTTCGGCGGGCCGATCGCGCACATCGGCTACTTCCGCTCCGAGTACGTCGATCGCCGCAAGTGGATCGACGAGGGCACCTTCGCCGACCTCGTCGCGCTCGCACAGTTCTTACCCGGCGCCGCGTCGAGCAAGCTCGGGATCATGGTCGGCACGCTGCGCGCGGGCTTCCCCGGCGGCGTCGCGGCGTGGTTCGCGTTCACGATCCCCTCGGCGATCCTGATGACGATCTTCGCGCTCTCGCTCCAGAGCATCGGCGCGCAGGCCACGGGCTGGCTCCACGGCCTGCAGGTCGTGGCCGTCGCCGCGGTGGCGCAGGCCGTGTGGGGCATGGCGCGCAACCTCGCGTGGGACCGCGAGCGGGGAACCATCGCGCTGCTCGCCGCCGCGACCGTGCTCACCTGGCAGGCGCCGGCCGCGCTCATCGTCGTCATCGTCGTCGCCGGGCTCGTCGGCTGGCGCTTCCTTCCGGTGCCGGGCGTGCAGGACCGTCCCTCGGTCGACGTGCGACTGCCGCGCTGGGTGTGGGTCGGCTCGCTCGCGCTCTACTTCGTGCTGCTCGTCGGGCTCCCGCTCGCCCGGCAGGTCTTGGGGGGTGGCCAGGCGCTCGCGCTCTTCGACGCCTTCTACCGCTCCGGTGCGCTCGTGTTCGGCGGCGGGAGCGTGGTCCTTCCGCTGCTCCAGCCCGAGGTCGTGCCGACGGGCTGGGTGTCGAACGAGACCTTCCTCGCCGGGTACGCGGCCGCGCAGGCCATGCCCGGTCCCCTGTTCACATTCGCGGCGTTCCTCGGCGCGGCCTCCGGCCCGGAGCCCAACGCCGGGATGGGCGCGGCGATCGCCATCGCGGGCATCTTCCTGCCCTCGTTCTTCCTCGCCTACGTGGCGCTGGGAACGTGGGGCGTGCTCCGAGCGCGCTCGGACATTCAGGCGATGCTGCGGGGCGTCAACGCCTCCGTCGTGGGCATCCTGCTCGCGGCGCTCTACACGCCCGTCAGCACCAACGCGATCCACAAGCCGATCGACTTCGCGCTCGCGCTCGTGGCGTTCGGCGCGCTGATGGCGTGGAAGCTTCCGCCCTGGCTCGTCGTCGCGTTCACGGCCGCCTCCGGCGCCCTGATCCAGAGCCTCCCCTGACGGGCTAGCCGCCCCCTCAGCTGGTGGATCAGGCCGGCGGCGCCTGGAGGGCGACGCTGCGCCGCACGATCGCGCTCACGCGTTCGATGACGACCACCACCGCGAGCGTCAGCAGCAGCCCGGTGAGCAGCAGGTCGTAGCGGAGGAGCTGGGTGTAGCCGAGCAGGTAGAAGCCGATGCCGCCGGCCCCGACGAAACCCATGATCGACGACGCGCGGACGTTGTACTCGAACACGAACAGCAGCTGCGAGAAGATCGCGTTCGCGCTCTCCGGAAGGAGCGCGTAGCGGGCCAGCGCGAGCCGTCCCGCGCCGGTGCCGCGCACGGCCTCGATGACCTCGGGATCCACCCCGTCGAACGCGTCGTTCAGCAGCTTGGCGAGATACCCGAGCGAGTAGGCCGCGATGCCGAGCGCGCCCGCGGCGGCGCCCAGCCCCACCGCGACGACGAAGACGATCCCCCAGAACAGCGATGGCACCGTGCGGACGAACGCGAGCACGAGCTTGATCGGGCCGGTGACGAGCGGCCCGAACAAGAGTGGGCTCGCGAGGAGTGCGGCCGGGAGCGCGAGCGCGAAGCCGAGCGCCGTCCCGACGAGGGCGATCTCCAGCGTCTCGACCATCGCTTCACCCAGCTCGGGCAGGACGCGCGGGTCGGGCGGGAAGAGTGCGCCCGCGAACGTCCCGAGATTGCGCACGCCGCGGCCGAGGCGCGCGGCGTCGAGCAGGCCGATGTCGGCGAGCGAGGCGACCAGAGCGACCGCCGCGGCGGCCCACAGTACGGGCCGCATCATCCGGCGAGCGCCGCGCTGAGCGACTCGGCGGTCGTCGCCAGCACCGCGATCGCTCCATCCCGCAGCACGGCGGCGCGGTCGGCGTACGCGCTCGCGACGCCCGGCTCGTGGGTCGTGAGCAGGAACGACACGCCGTCGTGCGCGAGTGCGCGAAGGTCGGTGAAGATGCCGTCCGCCGTCGCGGGGTCGAGGTGCGCGACCAGCTCGTCGGCGAGGATCACGCTCGCGCCCTGAACGAGGGCGCGGCCGATCGCGACGCGCTGCCGCTCTCCGCCGCTCAGGGTGCCGACCCGGGCGGTGCTGCGGTGCCCGAGACCGAGCCGCGTGAGGACTTCGGTCGCCCGCGCGAGCTCGCTCGCCGGCAGGCGCACCAGCGACGCCACGCTCATCCGTGCGAGCGCGCCCAGCGCG
>Ga0194132_10010316_pt1 | contig 12471 bp, 9 predicted proteins | sample TA2KigOf80mmetaG_FD_148612 | JGI IMG/M metagenome (GOLD analysis project Ga0194132, IMG submission 148612) | Freshwater microbial communities from Lake Tanganyika, Tanzania - TA2015054 Kigoma Offshore 80m | ecosystem: Environmental > Aquatic > Freshwater > Lake | place: Tanzania: Lake Tanganyika... | reverse complement strand
CTCAAATGAGGCGACCTGGGGACTTCTGGATCCAAAACACCTAAATACCTCCGTATCTCTTGTTGATAACGATGTTCTGACCGTGGAGTCAGGTGCTTTTAGCTGGAAAAACCCAGCATCTCTTGTTGGTAACGTACAGGAGGGGGTGGCCTCTTTTGTAGCATACTACCCGGCAGACGGTAGGGAGCTTAATGACTCCGGGTTTCTTAAAGTCAACGAGGCTCAAAAAGCTATCGAACTTCGTTCGGGAGGTCTTGGGGTTAAGTTTTACGACACGACAGATCTTGAGTCTGTTAGCCTTAGATCACCAGCTACCCTCGGTGAGAGCCTTTCGTTCACCCTTCCCGGCAGTGACGGGACACTGAATCAAGCCCTTGTTACAAGCGGGAATGGGGAGCTTTTCTTTACCTCGCTTGATTACATAGGAGAGGCCGAAGATGGGACCTACAACGATGGTCTTTTTACCGATTTTGAAAGTGCTACTAAAATTGGTACAGCGGTTGATCGGTTTAACGAAGTTCTCAAGGCTCTAGCTCCTGCGCCTCCGCCTCAGTTGTCAAGTATCAGCCTCACCAGTGGCGATGGCCAAGAGGGTAAACTATCTTTTGGCCTAAGCAATCCGTTGCCGGGATACACAAATGTAGAAGGCGGTGTTGGGGCGTGGTCGGAACTTGACATGAACAGCGTAGCAAGTATTTCGGCTACGACTAAAGGTATCTATGCGCCCCAGCCGCATAGTGGGTTACTTGCCCCTAACGTGTCAGCCCACCCCTTTGCGTATCCATCAAACTCTTTTGCAGATGGAAACAGAGGAACATTATCCCTGCTAGTAAATGGGCTAGTCGTTCACAGTGTAGACCTTGCAAGCTTTGCTTCCGGCTCATCCTTTAATGCGAATGGATCCGGTTTCACCCTGTCCCAGGCGACATCTGTGCAATTTAGCGAGGGAAGTGACCTTGACCTGTACAAGTACCGCACAGGATCTTGGTCAGTAGCGGTAGCAGACCAAAGGAACGGTTGGAACTACATGCGTGTGCGACACACGGTAGGAAGCTCTACCCGCTACTCTAATTATTTTGAATGGGTAAACGACAACGACCAAACTGCAACAGAATTTGAAGGGGCAAGCCTAGAGTCTTTAAGTCTTTCGGGGACCCGCTATATCAGTGGGGTTAAATACTACACCTCGGGAGCGGCCACCTATGGGGTTACGGTCAAAAATGCTTATAGGAACTCGTTTAGCACAAGCCCGTTTGCTGTTTCTCACCCCCTGACTACCAACTGTTCACTGTCGTCAACTCTTCTCACAGACACAAGCTCAGTAAGTGCTGATTTTGTTATCTCGGAAAAATTAGTCACCATTGTTCCTGACGCTAGTGATGCCCGTATTCTCGGTGGTGATGTTAAAGTTTCGACCCAGGTATTAAGAACGGTCCAGTCATCAGATGAGAGTGCTCTTTTGCAAGGGTCTTGGAAAATTCTATTAGACGCATCCACCCCAGGAGCGACCGAACTTTCTGAGGACTTTATCGGTGAGACCTACCGAAGGGTATCAACAGTAGATACCTCACTAATTTTCTACTCGGATTCTGGTGTTGGTCCCGGTGCTTGGACTTCCACAACACCATTAGACGATGGTCTTCTCGTGTACAATGGCAGCCTTCGCTATCCTACCAATGCTATGAGCGGGGGGGATTTCCGCAACATAGAGGATGGCAACCCAGACGGTCCAACTGTTCCTGGTGGTCCATCAGGAAACCCGGACTACAGTGATATGACGGGTGAGAAAGTATACCTCCGATACTTTTTTGCCGATAATCCGACTCAAAACTTCACGCTTTCCGTGCAAGCTGAGAGCACAGAATTTGTCGCCTCGACCAACCGTGGAAGTCTTACGGGAAATCAACTCACTTTGGAGATACTTGCCCCTAACACGAGTCGAAACAGCTCTGGAGCTATCGAGTGGAAAGACTGTGTGACACCCTATACCTATGATGCTGGTATAGGAGCTTTTGCGACAACTTTTGGTTCGACTATTCCTAGTAGTTGGGGTCTCACTCTTGGCACTAAATCCACTGCGACCTCAGGTTACGCTATACTACTTCGGATCACGGCTCCTGACACTTGGACTGGTACTATCAGTGGGCTAACTTTGACACCTCTTTGATATTTTGTTTCTAAGGGAGTCTCTTAACCATGGCCTTTATGAATACGACTTTAGCCAAAGCAGCTTTTAAGAAAGCTTTCGGTAAAGCTCACACATCAAATGACAAAGAAGTTGGCAACGAGTCGGTAAGGTCGTTTGCAAACGTCAGAGCCTCTGACCTTTTTGCAGATCCAATTAGTAGTGTGCCTGCGGAAACCGTGGCCAGTGGTTTTGCTGTTGCCTGTACAGGTCTCTTGGCCTTGCCTTTGGTCTTAGACCCATCGTCAGACGGTCGTTGCTATTTCATCGTGATCCCTGACTATCACCCATTAAAAAGCAAGGTTAATCCACTGACTGGTGTCCTCTATCAAACAGGGGATAGAGTCGCTCGCGTTATACCTGACTCCTATGGTGACGATTATCGGGCCATAGTTCGCAAGGGAACTGCTGTAGTAGCCCCATTTGCACTTGAAAACTGGGTGCTTGACACCTCTTCAGGTGTAATAACGAGTGAGCTTCCCTTAGACCTTGGAACTAGCGGTACGGTTGAGTGCTATGTCTACACGGGGACTTCCGTTCAAGAGTACCTAGATGAGACTGTTCTTGGCGGTGGAACACCTGGGGCGATAGCCTACTACCAAGCAGACAAGACGATTGTCCCCAAAAGTTCTATACGGGTAGACGCTGAAGCGAACGAACCTAGCACTCTAATCCTTGGGGAGGGTTCTAACCTCGCCTTTAATGACAGTGCAAACGAGTTTAGTGTCAGTCTTCGTGCTTCTGACCAAATGCTAGAAACTTATGAGCTAAAGTGGCCAACAGCTATGGCGACTGAGGCAGGTCAAGTTCTCGCTACGGATGCAAACGGGCAGTTGTTCTTTCAAGCACCTTCGTCGGTCCAAAAGGGTTCAGTAGCGCTGCCTGTCGGATCGAAGATGATTTCTGTTGTTTACGAGACGCCTTTTTACGATGTTCCAACCGTCGTACAAGCTCAGTGGTCGGTCACATCTTTGGTAGACTTCCCTGCAATTATCCCCAACCTAGTTATCGACCGTATCACACGCGAAGGCTTTATCGCTCGGTGGACGCATCAAGTTCCTTCCGAGGGATATATTTTACGGTGGCAAACATTCTTGGCTTTTGAATACAACCCGCTCCCCTACACCGTGTACATTACCCCTAGCACCTTTGACACCCCGATTTCCGCTTACACCCCTGACTACGGAACTTTCCGTGCTCAAGCGGCTAGTATGTCGAGCAGTCGTATGTCGGTCCAAAGTCACTCTTCACCACAAGCTGGATACATTGCTGGGGGTAGAGAGTCCTCAAACATCATTGTCGATGTGATCCAAAAGATGATTTATGCGTCAGAGACAATAACGGCCTTGTCCGCTACCTTAGCGCACGCCAAAGCAAAAGGGTCTTCTGTTGGCAATCAACTCAAAGGGTACCTTGTTGGTGGACGCGACAACACTGGGGCTTCGTCTAGTATCCTCATGCTGGACAACATTTCAGAAAGCTCTACCCTTCTCAGTGTGGAGATTGATGGTACGAGCGAGAGCAAGGGCGCGTTCAATGTCGTAGACTACGGCTATTTTGTGCTAGACGGGGCAAGTGGTGATGTAACAAAATTATCGGTCAACACAGACACTCTTTCTCAGGTCACAGCACTCGGTTTCGACGATGTCTCTTGTGGTTGCAACTTGGCGGGTTCAGGGTTAGGCTACTTTAGTCGTAACTCAACTTCCGATGTTATTAAGTACCTGACCGCTTTAGACACAGTCTCTGTTTTAGGGGCTACACTAAGAGCCTCAACACAGGGCCAAAGCTGCGCGTTTAATTCGCTTGTGTCAGGTTTTTTTGTAGGGTCTGAGGGTATGGATAGCTTGGACTTTACAACAGATACTATAAGTTCCGTGACCTCTGATCTTACTGCGGTAAACCCAGGAACATCCAACGCTTTCCAGAGCCAAGGTCTTTTATGACAGATGTTACTAGAATTCTGCGTGAACTGGACTCTTACGAGCCGTTACAAAAATACCATTTCGGCCACACTCCTCTACAAATGTCTGCCTTCAAAACGACACAGCAACAGGGTTGCGAGACCTACGAGTATTGGCATCAGGTTCTTCAGCTACGAAGTCTAAGAGATACTTTAGAGGAGATGCAGATTCAAAGGGACGAGGTGAGCCAAGAGCTAAGAGAAAGTTCTAAATCCTGGCCATTTTGGTCTTATAAGTCTCGGCAAAAGAAGGTTCCTAGATTAAAGTTTCAGTTGAAAAAAATTGAAAGCACTCTTGCGGAAAAGACTCGCGAAGCACAGTTTCACTACGAACTACTGAAGACTAAATATAAGCACCTTGAGTGTTTGTCTGAGAAAGAGATTCTGGAAAAAGACGCAGACTACTGGGTCCACAGGCTACGCAAGCAAGTTGTTGTGTCACGTTTAAGTAGGCAAGTTGGTGTGGGCGAAGGGGAGCTTTCTGCAATTTTGGCGTTACCCGCTGATGCGCGAAAACAGGTTCTCGAAGGTCTTGAGGAAAACAAGTTACTACTCAGTGAATAGCTTTGATATGATTATAGTATCACTCATTTAGAGGTTATTTTTTGGTACGCAGCCGTTCAACCCCTCTGGGCTACATAGCTTCTTCAAACCCTCAAACGACAAGGGAAGCCTTTGCCGATTGGCGCGTTGCGGATAGATCAGTCAGTATAGCCAAGTCTGCGATCCAGAACTACTTGTGGTCCTTTCTTTCTCCCTTAGGGCCGAATCGAAAATTTATAACTTCAGCAGCTTCTCCCGCAGGGATCCAATTCGTTACGGATCTATCCTACGATGAAGAGATGCAGCAAAATCCGAATCAAAGAAAAACCTATCTAGCTCGGTTTTTTGCGGAGAACACAGGCCGCCTTCCCTCAATTCTACTTATCGACACAGGAGTTGAGTACCAAGACCAAGGGGTCAGTGACCTCATGGGGTGTTCGATTATTGGTAATAGATGGGAAGGAGAACTTCTTTATCTATTGAAGATCAATTTATCGTTATTAGTCGCAACAACTTCAGAGGAAGATACCGCTGTTCTATCTTCCCTGCTTTTGACCATACTCGGACCTTTGTCTAACGCCCTCAATAACTTCATCATCCAGGAGCGCGGCTCGAAATGGGAAGTGCGACTTCCTATAGCCGCCCTGACAGTCGGGCAAGCCTCTAGCATCCAGGTTGAAGGTGACAACAAGTCCACGATTTGGACCAGAAGCCTAGACTTTCCGATTGATTTTGAGTCGTTTGTTACTTTGTCCCAAGACATTGACAACTTTACGACTGTTGGGGTGACAAATAGAACAGACAAAGTGCAACCGACGTTTATGAATTTAACCCCAAATCAAGCTATTGCCTTGGGGTCTCCTTTTCCAATTTTTGTCCAAGACATGCAGTCAACGTATGTTTTAAGAACTTCGGACCCTAGCATTGCCCTTGTAAGCCAAGAACCACCTTACATCCTTCAACCAAGAAGACAGGGAACAGCTCTGCTTTTAGTTATTGATACTCGTGGGCCAGTAGGACGAGGTACCGATGATGAACCAGTGAATCAAAAGCTTGTTATGGACATACCTTTTAGAGTGACGATCTAATGGCTACGAGAGAACGGTGTAAAGTAGGTTATAAGATTCAATTCGGGGCTTTAACCCCGGCACGGGCTTTCTTTGACCCAGCTCAATATTAAATTTTAGAAAACTGAGAGGACCTAGGACATGGCAATCGCAACTTTAGCTACTACTCGCTATGTTGAGGTCGGCACTTACATTGGCCAATTCTTCTTGCCGGGTGCTGGCGCTCTTCCAAACGAGGCTCGTGTTGTCTGTTTAGTTGGAAAAGGTGACAGACTTATTGTCATCCGTAACCAACAAATCCTTCGCTCGTTCGTCTACCGCGAGGAAATTAGCTTTTCGACAACCGCTCCCTTTGTGGCTACCTTGAACCACCCTGCGGACGGTAATCAAAGTACACCTACTCGTCTTTTCACCTCTGACGGTGTTGAAATACCTGCAAACAAATGGGTCTATAACGAGACGGACGGGGTATACAACAAAGTCCAGATCGTCGATACGGCTTACGACCCTACGGCAACATACTATTTAGACTATCAGTCCACCTCGCGTGAGGTTAAGGACGAAATTCCAGATATCTCTATTTCAAATTTAAGCGCTACCGCACAGATTCGTGAGGTCTTGGCCGCAGGTACCCTTCAAGATCAAGAAGAGTTCCGTGAATACCGCGACTACTACTTAGACTTTGAAATTGATGCTGTTGAAGCTTCTGAAGACAACAGCAACGTAGTGTCTTCAATCTCTTCGGTCAACTCAAGCGCATCTAGCGGTACTGGCATTGTTAGTGTAAGCTCTGGCGCGAACTACAGCCATGCCTACAATCGCCTTTACAGGCTTGAGGTTGTAGACACGGCAGGTACAGGTCTCGCTCGTGAAGCAACTTTTGAATGGACTGCGACACCTGTTAGCTTTGGTAACAATGCCTTACCCGCAACTCCGCTAAACCCAGCCGCTCCGTCTCCAAGCTTCACGGTTTATGCATCAAGCGTCAGCTCCTTGTCCCAACACCTAGAACTTGGAGTTGTTCTCGACTTCAGCTTCGGTGCAACCAACTTTGCTGTTGGGGACGTGTTTTACGTTCAAGCAAATGGGGCTGGTTTAATTGAGCTTGACCCTTTACTTTTGAATGCGAATCAGTTCACGGAGATCTCCTCCGTCGAAGCAGATCTAAACGAAGGTTCGACAGGCTCTCTTGTCGATTCTTCCCTTGCTTCAGACTATACTTTCACAGCTCACAACCTGACGCTTCGCGCAGAAGTAATCGCTGTGTCGGGTATGTCCCCATCTCGTTCGGCCACCTTGGTTTGGTCTGCTTTCGGTACTCACCTTCTTTCGGGTTCGTTCGAGATTGCAGAGGCTTCGGAGTCGTCTTTGACTCAAACTCTTGGCTCTACTGGTCTTAAGATCTCGCTCTCTTTCGGCAACAGTCATTTTGTTGTTGGCGACAAATTTGAGTGGTCGGTAAAAGCCCCTCGCCTCTTTTACAAGGGTAAAGAACCTGTTCGTTCGATCAAGCTTACGGTTGGCAGCGCCATTAACCCATCTGCTAACAGGGGACTTGTCTCCGGTAGCTTCCTTGCCGACACGCAAGAAGGTAAGTTTGGTAACTGGTCGGCTGACACAAGCGTTTCTAACGGTCGTTTCGAGCTAAACGACGGTCTTCAGCTTTACATCCGCAACGCTTACCTACATTCAAGTGTAAGCTCGTCCCCTTCGGGCAACAGCTCCGCTACGGGCGATGTTCACACAACGCAGTGCCGCTCGCTCTCGACGATGAACTTCTCTCTTTTGACGGAAGATCGTCAGTCGTTCAGTAACCCGTCTGAAATCGCTATGGACATCACAGGTGCGGTAACGGGTGTGGCTGGGGCGAAGTATATCACCCTGAGACACCTTCCTGCTGAGATCCTTTACTTGCGTCAAGCAAGTGATGAATCCGCAGTTTCTTACGTTCAAGTCGAGGGAACCCCTTTCTTGCGGTTGACCTCTGACATTTCAGGAGACTTGGAGTCTCTCTACCGTTGGCGTGGTGTTGAGCCGAATCCTGGTCAATACTACTTCTTGAGCGCTAAATACCTGCGTCCTGATAGCTTCTACAATAAGCCTATCTTGTTCTTGACGGCTGGTGATGCAGAGAAGTTTCTTGCCCCAAGCACAGTGCGGAACGACTTGTTTATCGGTGCCCAGATTGTGTTCGAGCAAGCTGTCCCAGGTCTTTTCATTATCCAAGTGAAAGATACCGACCAAGACGGTGTCTACTCGCGTACTGACTATAAAACAGCCGTGCAAGCGTTCATGCAAGATCGTCGAGCAACGGATCTAGTTGTACTCAACTACTTCCAAGCTCTTCCCGACCAACTGAACGTCATCAACAGGGCTAACGATCCTTTTGAGCAACACGAGTCTATTGCTTACGTTGGCGCTCCGATTGATACCCCGATCGGATCGGAACTTGAGCCAAACTCCCTTGTGTTCCTTGCTAAGAAACCACTGGCTGTCTATGGTAATAGCCCAGCTCATGGAACTCGCGTTCTCGTTGGGCATACACGGGCAACCAGATCGCTTCAGCTTGAGGACGGCTCCTCGACCGAAGTGACGTTGGATGGTTCGTTCATCGCCGCAGCGGTTGCAAGTCTTGTTAGTTCGTTTGCCTCACCTACGGAGACCATCCTTCAGAAAACGATCACAAGCTTCAACAACATTGAAACCCATACCGACCAAGAGAACCTGATTCTTGGTGGGGCAGGTGTAGTCTTCTTCCGTGACGAGGGTTCTGGCATCTACCGTATCCGTGAAGATATCACTGTTGATAACTTCTCGGCAGATACGAAAAACCTGAACCACATGACACAGAAGCAGTTTGTGACTCGCGACATTCGTAGAACTATGAATGAAGCTGTGATTTCCTTGGTGTTCCCAAGCGCCCAGGCTGGTATCGCAACGATTCAATCGGTGCTGGTATCCCGCCTCATGTCTCTTGAAACCAGAGGTCTAATTGGACGCTACCAAGATGCGGATGGCAATGTGAGAGCGATTGACCCAGGAACGGATGCTATTGTCTTCCGTGACCCGGCAGATCCTACTCTATATCACATCGCCTACAATTATTTCTTAGCGACTGTAGCTAAACGCATCTTTGGTCTTTACACGGTGAACCTCCCAGGGGGCTTCCCGGTCTAAGTTTAACAAGAATCCTTTGAAGGGAGTTTGAACACCATGGCACTTTCAGCAACAGCCGCCAACACTGGCGCTAAGAAGAACTACAACGTCAAGCAAGTTGACGCCCTGAAGTATGAGGGCGATGACGCTTTGACAACCAAGGTCTATCATGGAGTTTCCATTACGGCTGGTGATAGCCAAGTGATTGGCCGGATCCAGTCGTGGCAGCCAGATAGCCACACTCGTGAGGGTGTCCACCTTTACGAACTAGCCAACGTAAGCTGGGGCCGTCCAGTTGAGTACGTTCCAGGTAAAGCAACGGGCTACACGATTGCCGTGACCCGTGCCGAAGTCTGGAATGCAGAGATGGAAAAAGCGTTCGGGTTCAAAAACCTGTTTGATGACCTTATGGACCAAACCAAAGCTTTCCAAGTGAAAGAGTTTTGGCTCAAGGGTTCTGAGATCATGCAGATTTGGCACTACCGTGGATGCTGGTTCCAAAATAAGAACATGGACGCTGTGACTTCTGATGGTGATGGGGTTACTAGAATTTCTGCCACCCTCGCTTATGTAAGCCGTCGCCTTGTAGCGAAGTGATAAGTTTCCTAATGAGTGTGGGGGTGATTAGCACCCCCGTTTTACTGAATTTTGCACACTTTTCCCGAGGACGCCCATTATGGTGTTGTTTCGCGAAGTCTACGGTTGGCTGAGGCACCTCCTAAAGACAGACTTAGATACGGTTGCTTGTGGGGTGGTCGTCCAAGAGATCGCTTCCATGTCTGCATCTGAGAACGATAGGAATGATGGGTCGCGGACGCTTGCCATTCACCAAAAAGAAGTGGGTCTTATTCCTCGAATCGAGGTCCGCTTTGTCGGCCTACACCCCCAAATCGTCTGGGTCGATGGTCCAGACTTTATGGTTATTCACCAATCAAACCAGTATGGTTTTCCTGGTGATTGGTTCTCCTATGATGTTTCCGACCTCTGTGAGTGTCTCCTCAAGATCGCCAAAGAAAAGTTCTGTACGGGTAAGGTTGTTGTCGTGGTTGAGAAGGCTCAAGCGTCAGCCACCAACTTCAAATTGATGCCTGCTGACTTTGTTATCAGAGTCCTCGACTCCCTGAAGGCAAAAGTAAGCAAAAAAATCACACGTCAAGCGTTGAACAAATGGCTTTCGGCTCAAGACGAAAGCCTCACGAAGGGTGGAAACTCTTTTGACTTCGCTCACTCTGTGATTCACCACTTCAAAAAAGAAACACTAGGCAAAGGCCCTAAGGGGTCACGCAAAGTAGATTCGGAAGACCTTGACCTCCTAGAGGATAAGTTCGACCCTGGGCACCCTCTTGTAGAATGGAGTGCGATGAAGCGGTGGCTCGCTGAACCAGACGTGCGTGGAAAGCTTCCCCCTAAGATGCTTGAAAGAGTCGTTTCATCTACGGCCCACCAGGACGATTTCTCTCAAAATAAGGCCAGATCGCGGATGGAAGGTTGGCTTGCCAATTATATCCACGGTCGTGATTTAGATGCAGCGGAATGCGGTGCGGTTGGGCTGGGTCAAGGTATTATTGCTGCCTTCAAAAGCGGCTTAATTCCTATTACCTACCTAAGCCAAGCGGAGCTTGCTGACCCTTTTGAAAAGCTTATGCCCTGGTCAATGATTCGTCGTGCGGTCTTGAGTTATAAGATCACGGCAGGGAAGGACGAAGACGAGCTGGTGGACTTGATCCTAGAGTGGCTTGAAGGCAGTGACCTTCTTTTGCCTCTCTACCAGCAGGACGAAGCACAAGCTGAGGCACTTAAAAAAGCTCTTCGTGCTCAAATCGAGCACTACATGGACTTTACTGTAAAGAACCCCGCGTGGATTCGTGAAGTTCTTGACGGTTATGTTGGCATGCTTCCCCAGGCTGACATTGTTAGATCTATCCAGATCGACTTTGACCTTTGGCTCTTTAATGCCCTTAGCCCTGCGGTCCAAGAAAAAGACCTACCTCTTAGCCCTTACGCTTTCTCGATCGACAGGAAAGACCAGCAGATCTACGAGAAAATGATAGGCGCTTGGCTTGTCGCTTTTAAGGACTTCCTCAAGACCAATCAAGAGACCTTTGTCGAGTGGCTCACCATGCAACTCGAAGGTTTTTATGCCCACGTCAAGGCGCTTTGGGGTAAGTCAGGTATGAGCGACTACAAGCCCAAGATGCCAAGCGTCAGCCGTATCCTAGAGGCTGTAAAGACAGGTGATAAGGAAGCTCTCTTGTCTTTGATTGTGGAAGACCTTGAGGCTGAGGCAGGGACAGGTGTGCCCGACATCATCAAGATGGAACTCTTGGTCAATCCGTTCTTCAACTCTATTTACGATGCTGTGCGCCTCCAGAGCGTCCAGCTTCCTTAAAGGTAATAAGATATGTCTTTTTTAGCAAAAGTGAAAGCTGAGTCTGGGGATGTCTATCATGGCGAAGATCTCGCCGCGATCCATGGGATTGTAAGAGGTCACTTGGTAAGTGCGAAGTTTAAAAATGCTATTGAGGCGATAAAAAAAGATATTCTCAAAGAGATCAAAAGAGAACTCGAAATCTCTAAGGAAGCCATGGTTCGTAGGGATTTTGATGGCGTTACTCAACTTGATTGGCTTATCCAGACGATGATTGGCGAGCACCTATCGGATGGCAAAATCAATTTGTGACGGCAATAGTAGTGAAGATCCAACATTTAAAGGATTCAAAGGCATGACGTATTTACATAGACTTCAAGCTGCTTTAGAGAGTTCGGACTCAAAGTTCAACTACGTCGTAAAAGTCGAGAATGTGGATCCTAAATTCTACCTCAAGCCTTTTGGTCGTCAAATCGACGACCTTAAATTGATCGACAGCTTTAAGAAGACCGCAAAAAAGGATCATGTGGGATGTAAGGGGAAACCAAGCCTTTCGGCAGTAAAGGCTTGGATCAAAGCTACAAAGCCGAAATTCTATTATGCTAAATGGCGGAAAGACTCCTCGGAATACAAAGATGATTCAGTTGAAATTTTCTACATCTAATACCAAAGGTCTACGCAAGACAAGTATGAAGACTATTACCAAGAAACCGTAGAATTTGAAGAAAAAGACGTGCCTAAGATAGCAGCTAAAGTAAAAAAAGAGGTCGAGAAGGCTGTCAAATATCTGGGTGCCTAATCACCCACTTTTAAGATTTCAACTAATAAAGGAAATAGTCCATGTCTTATTTAGCCAAAGTACAAGCAAACTACTACGAAGCTTCTGACTATGAGCATGTCTTGTCCCTACTTTTAGAAATGGACGCACTGATTGATCGCATCCGCAAGGAAGACAAGGTATATGGCGACACATGGCAGAATTTTGCAGATGCAACAAAGACCAAGATAACTAAAGAGCTTATCAAAATGGTCAAAAAAGACCTAAAATCCGCCAGCAAAAAACAATAGGGGCGAAGAAATGAGCTTCCTTCAGAGAGCAAAAAAAGTTGTAGCTGATGCTAAGATCAGTATTTATATCGGATGGTATTCCGACAAAGACCCAGAGTTCGGGCAACAGCTAGACGCAGGT
>Ga0194132_10010315_pt1 | contig 12471 bp, 10 predicted proteins | sample TA2KigOf80mmetaG_FD_148612 | JGI IMG/M metagenome (GOLD analysis project Ga0194132, IMG submission 148612) | Freshwater microbial communities from Lake Tanganyika, Tanzania - TA2015054 Kigoma Offshore 80m | ecosystem: Environmental > Aquatic > Freshwater > Lake | place: Tanzania: Lake... | reverse complement strand
ATAGGTCGTCTTTGCAAACCGCCTATCCTAGGGCACTCCCGCTTTCCTTTCAATCCCTCCGTTCCGGTTCAGTCGCTATAAGCCCGCTCGGCGCATAATCTGGGTGTTTCAGACTTTGGAGATGCGCCGGAAACCGAGACCAATTGCGCAGTCGCAATTCTTTGGTTCCCTGAAACAGGCCGCAATCTACCAGAACCCGGTCGTTGCCCGATTCCAGCATGAAGCGTGATCCTGTCACACATCCGGCAGCTCCAAGGAACTGGAGTGTGGTCATGGGGTTTATCTCCGAGCGATTTTGGGTTGCTATGCCTAGGGGCGAGGGTTGCGATCCAGATATCCCTTGCGTGTTCGCACTTTGAGCGACGGGTAGCGCGAATTTTTCACACGCACGTCGATCGTGTGGAACGGGCCCTTGCCAGTAACGCCTGCGGGCTGGTAAGTGACCACATACTGTTGATGCAGCTCACGCGCGATCCGGGAAAAGAAGGGCTCGAGCGGCTCGCCCAACTTGGGGAAGTAAGCGCGCCCGCCCGAAAGATCCGCGAAATAGCGCAGCACCCAAACCGGATTCAGATTCACATCGAGTTCGGGCAACTTGTAGTGTTTCTTGCCGCTCATGAAGAGCTTCCGATCCAGCTCCGCATACTCTCCGATAGAAAAAAGGACCGCGTCGCTTACCTGGATTTTCTTGTCGATCGCGGGAAACTTGGCAACGCTGTCTTCGTCCTTCCCGTCACTCAACAAAACAATCACATGACGAGGGTGTGGCGCAGCTTCCAGCAGATCGACCGCTTTCGAAATTGCGTCATACAGAGCCGTCCCACCCCGCGGTGCCAGCGAATGCACGCCGGTGCGGACCTTGAGCATTTCCGTGGTGAACGGCCGGACCACTTCCACCTTGTCGTTAAACGCGACCAGGCTCACGGCATCATGAGGCCGGGTTTCGTTCAGGAACGCCAGCGCCGCGACCTTCGCCTCCACAAGCGGTGACCCCTCCATGCTTCCGCTGCTGTCCATCAACAGAACGACGCTGATCGGAACGTTCTCGTGCCCGAAGTATTTGATCTCCTGGGCAACACCATCCTGGAAGACGCTGAAGTCTTCTTTCGCCAGATCCGCGATCGGCCGACCCACCGAATCTTCGACTGAGACGTTCAACAAGATCTCCTCGACAGCTACCGAAAGCGTAAAAGGCACCTCTTCACCGTCTGGGGTTTTCGGTTCGGGTTGTGGAGGAGGCGAGGGCGGCGGTGCGCTGGCTGGACGGCTGATCACTTTTTCATCGCGCTTGAGCTGTACTCGAACCTCTTGGGCCGACGGCTTCACGTCGCCAAGCGTCGCCTGGCTGTAGCCGTATTTGGTCACGACCAAGCGGTAGACCACGCCGCGGCTAAGCCCGGTCACTCGAAACTTGCCTGCACCATCCGTCTTCGCGTCTTTCAGCCCAGTTGCAGATTGGTCCAACGCTCCGACAAGGGCTCCAACAATGGGCTGCCCAGCTTGGTCAACGACAAGACCGAGAATCTCCTCCCCGGCTTGCTCCGAAGTCATCGCCGGGCTAGTCAGGAGAACCAGCCCCACGAAGACCACAAGCGGCAGAATCAACTTGGTTAGTAGAGTCATTTAGGAACGTCTCTCAAGAACAGGCCGTCTCAATTTCAATCATGAACAACTCGAGGCTAATGAAACCCACCTTCTCGTCAGAATCTGCCACGAAAACTGATTGGCCTGATCCCGCGCGCTCGTCCACGCTTCTGATCAACCCTGGCGGTGCAGCATGTCCGCTGGGTCTCCAGCGTACTTGGCTTCAGGTGCCGTTTGGCGACCAAGGTAAGGCCACCGAGCCTCAAAGCTTCAGGTCTCCTTCCTTATCCTCTATCACGATCTCGACGCGCCGGTTCTCCTGGCGGCCCTTCGCTGTGTCGTTCGACGAGCGGGGCTGCGATTCTCCGAAGCCCTTCTTGTTCATGATGTCTTGCGACACACCTGCCTGGAAGAGATAGTCCAGCACGCTTTGGGCGCGGGCTTCAGACAGTTTCATATTGTAGTCGTCGGAACCGACGTTGTCGGTATGCCCCTCGATGCTCAAGTGGTATCCCGATGCCACTAGAAGAATGCCCGAGACCCTCGCCAGCACTTCGCGCGTTTCTGGCTTCAGATTGGCCTTGCCGAATTCGAACAAGATGTCTGGGAGATTGAGGATCAACCCGCGGGCGGTGCGGCGGGTTTCGACCACCTTGCTCAGGGCCGCCTGCATCTTGTTCGCGGCTTCCTCGGCCTGGCGTTTGGCCGCGTCAGCTTGCTGCTGGGCCGCGAGAGCAGCCGCATCGGCTTGCGCCTTGGCCAGACGCGCCGCTTCGGCATCGGCTGCAGCCTTAGCCGCGGCTTCCTCGGCCTGGCGTTTCGCCACTAGCGCCGCCTGCGCGTCACGTTCGGCTTGGGCCTTGGCTTCTTCGCTCGCCCGGCGCGCCCGCTCCTCCATCTCGAACTGAAGCTTGCGTTGCTCAGCGAGCAAACGAGCCTTCTCAGCCTCGGTCTGCGCTTCCTGAATGTTCCTCTCAAGCCGTGCAGCTTCATCGGCATTGGCTTTCCGCTCCGCATCCAGCGCTGCCTGGAACGTTCTCTCTTCTGCCAGTTTCTGCGCCTCGAAGGCCAATCGTACGATTTCTTTGCCCTGAATCATCTGCGTGCCAACGCCCGTGCCAACCGCCTGCCCTTGCTCAGCCTTCAGCAGCTGTTCCCGTGCCCGGTTCAATTCTTGGGCCGCAAACTTGGCTGCCCCAGCTCGCTCAGCGAGCTGGATGGCCGTGCGCGCCTGGGCAATATCCGTTCGAACTTCGGTCTTGGCTTCAGCAGCCTTGCTGAGGGTCTCCCGCTCGAAATTGTAAATCCCTTCGGATTCGCGATACTTGATTTGCGATTCGCCCACCACACCTCCCAGTTTGTGGGTTGGCCGCGTGTTTTCCATCACGACAAACCGGCTGGGATAGGGAACAAGATAGTGCGGCTCTGCCGTAATGAACATTCCAAACGTCTCGAGCGTGGACGTGACGTTCAGTTTGGAACGGTTGCCCCTCACAATGAATTCACCAGCATTCACGGTGTGTCCCTCTGGAGAAACCGTCCACAACACATACGTGTTGTAGTCTCCGCCAAAAAGCGAAGCAGGCTTCACTTCGTCGAGCTCGATCTCGATCTCGGTTGTTCCCCTTTTTCTCTCCACTTTGGCTTCTCCGACCGCGAATGGCAATCGTTGGGTTCCTTGAAACTTGACAGTGATGGTCACGCCCTCTGGGTAGGTAATTCCGAGGCTGGGACGCGTACCTGTGATGGCCTTGACGGCCTGTACCAGCTCAGGTTTCTTTTCCGCATCCGCTTGCGGGTTGGCAGCCGCGAACGGCATGAGAAGAAGATGAGCCAGTGCAGAAATAGCCAGGCACTTTGCAATTTTTTCCATGGCGCTCTCCTTGAAAGACCTTTGAAATGAACTCCTTGCTGTCTGTCCTCCGCGTTTCGATAGGCGAAACGCACTTTTGATGCCACACGCTCTAAGCGCAAAGCTCAGAGCACCGCGCTACTTGCCCCGGGCTTCCAGGGAAACCGCCGAACGAGGGCCTCATTGACCTGCACTCCTAGGCCTGGAGCCTCGGGCAGCCGCAGGAACCCGTGCTCGATTTCGAGGGGCGCCTTCAATAATTCAGCCGCCAGAGGCGCGCTGCCGGGGTTGGCACTGCAGAAGGGCCACTCGACGCCGACGCAGACGCCATCGTCGAAACCGCTTGCCAGCTGGGCCAAAGCGACCACTTCGAGAGGCGTTGCTGCCCCAGCTAACACAAAGCGTCTCCCATCGGCGGCGAGTGCCTGCAGACTAGATCGGCCCGAAAACAAGCCACCGAACTGCATCACGTTAACCTGCAAAACGTCCACTCCATGGCCGGCAAGCATCCTCAGCCCGTCGAAACCTGCTTCATGTTCGCCAGACGCAATCGGCACGGCTTTGCGTCCGACCAGCGCTTCGCACGACGGCAGGTCGCCAGGCTGGAACGGCTCGGCAAGCCAGAGCGGCGCCAATTCCGGCAAACTCTCTACCCAGGCCATGCGCTCCATCTCCGGGTAAACGGGACTGCCCATCTGCCACCAAGCTTGGGCATCGGCCACCATTCGGCAGTCACTTGGCAACGCATGCCGAACTCGGCCGAGCATTTCGCGATCGCCGACCCACCCATGTCCGAGCCGGAAACGATAAGTACCAAACCCCTGTTGCCCTGCTGCAGCCGCTTCTTGTTCACATTGGTTCGAATCCAGGAAACCCAGAGACCTGGCCACCAGACGAATCCGTTTCAGCCGTGGCGTACCCAGAATTTTCGAAGCCGGGCACCCTTCGATCTTACCGTGTAAATCGATCAAAGCAGCCTCGACCATGGCGAATGCCTGAGCGAGGCCCGGGAACTGAGGACGCCGAACAAAAACCTTCTTTCTCAGCGTTTCGAGTTTGGCCGGATCGGTGTTGACGACCGCTGCCCGGAGGTTTCGATTGATGAGCTGAGCGAGATTCGCCGACGGCGGTCCCGCAGCGTAGCCTGTGAGGCCTTGGTCTGTTGTCGCGAAAACGACTAGAGAGTCCTGCTTGTAGCAAACCCACTCCCCGACCGCGATGCGAGTGCGCCAAGGCTCGGCAAGCGGTACCGAGATCAACCAAGCGTGCAAACCCGTGACCTTCATTCGCGTTGCTCGACCCTCCATTCGCGTGAGCGACCTGCGACAACATCTGCCTGAAGTATGATCGAAATTGTCGCGAGCAGCAAAGCGGGATGCAAGGAAACACGCGCGGTCCAAGGTTCGATCTCCCTTTTTGTCCCGTCTCGACAGCCGCGGTCCAGGAAGCCGCAATGCTTTCCTCACTGCCGCCGCATCGGGTACCTCGTCGCGCGCCATTCTCGGTCTCAACACTGAGATGCTACAAGTCGGCGGTCTCCCTGCTTTCATCACCTATGGCTCGGCTCGCCGTAACGAAGGCTCAGACTCCGCCTTCGCAAGGCTTTTGGCTTGAGTTGGGTTTTGGGAAACTCTAAGATACGCAACTGGATTCGCCGTTCCAGCAATTCCCCATGAACTCATGAAGAGAGAGAAGCCGGCGGTCAAAAACTTCATTGCGAGAAGATCCAAGCGCGTCCACCTCAAGATACGGTTCAAAGTGGCGGGCCGGGATCAGTACGGTACCCAGTTCGAAGACCACATCGAAACCACCGATGTTGGAAGCAATGGAGGCAGTTTCTCGACCAAGTGGGAGATCAAGGTCGGGTCCACCCTCAAGCTGACCGGACCGAAGGGTTTCGTTTCGCTGGTGCGGGTCGTCTGGGTCAAAGAGGACTACAAGAACGTGCGACGGATGGTTGGTTTTCAACTGCTCGAGCCTAGAAAAGACTGGGTGCTCCAGTCCCAAAGCCGTACCGCGCCTCTGGTGGGATCGCGAGGGAGAAAACCTTGAGAGAGGCGTGCGACACCGCGGGTGCTTCGGTCGTCGACCCAGCCCATCGGGCATTATGAAGCAACTGAACCCGTGAAACGGATTGGATGCCTGCGGGAGACGGAAGCCACCGGCCCTTTGATCTCTCACGACTATACTTGTTCGAGATCGGACACCTGTTTTTCCATGCAAGGCCAAGGCGCTTGGCGAAACGTCGTGTAGAACCCTCTCACTGATGACCCCTTCACTGCCAGCACTTCTGAGCCACGAAACACTTTATCCCCGCCGCGGCGAGCCAGAGACTCAGGCTCTCGCTGGTGAGTTGGAAAGCGTTACGCGGTCGAGCGTTTACCCACAATCTATCACCGCCGCCGGCCGATGCGTCTTTTTCTTGGGCTGCCAGAAAGAACAGAAGTCGGTGGGTGTCTTAGCGTCTTCAGCCTCGCGCCACGACATATCGGGTGAAACACAACGCCTGCTCGTCGGAAACCAGGAAGCAATCTTGACAATAGGTCCGACGAGCGTTGCCAACGCGGTGGCCTTGAAAAAGGCATTGCCCTTCCTGGTACCCGTGCCACTTGGTTTGCGCAAATCGGCGGGTTGCGGCGATCGGCTAGGGATGGCCACGCCAGGCCATATTCGAGCAATTCGCAAGTCCGACATGGCGCCGATCCTGGCCCAGCAGTCCATCCGCGAGAACGCCCGGACAGGCCGCACCCCCCGACAAGTCATGGACGACGCCCTGTGGGGCGTATTCCAGGAAGGCTGGCGAGAGGGGTTTGGCGCCGATGCAGATCACCTGAAAACGATTGCCGATGTCGATGTTTGTAGCGCGGCAGGCTATACGTTCTACACGATCGACCCCGGAGAGTACGTTGACAATGGAGCTGATGCGGCGTCGCCGGATGCCTTGATTCGCAAGGTTGAGGCACTTCCTTGGAACGAACTTGAAAGCGATTGGAAATCACTGCAGGACAGGCTCACCGGAAAACCGATTGACTTGGAAGGATTCAGGCTGGACATCAGCCGCACAGACCTCCTTCGAGCGGCCGCCAAGTACGGTCGCGTCGTCGCCCACACGGTGAAGATGTATCGCCACCTCGCGATGGTGATGAAAGGGCGTCCTTTCGAGCTCGAGATGAGCGTGGACGAAACGGACACTATCACTTCCCTCCCCGAACATGTCTATATCGCGCACGAGTTGCAGCGATTGGGTGTGCGGTGGGTGAGTCTTGCTCCCAGGTACGTCGGCACGTTCGAAAAGGGTGTCGACTTCCTGGGGAACCTGGACGAGTTCGAGCGTTCCTTCGCGCGGCATCTAGCCGTTTCCAAGACCTTCGGCCCGTACAAGTTGAGTCTTCACTCCGGGTCCGATAAGTTCAGCGTCTATCCGGTGGCCGCCCGAGTTGCCGGAGATCTCGTGCATCTGAAAACAGCAGGGACGAGTTATCTGGAAGCGCTTCGAGCCATCGCGAGCGTCAATCCGGTTCTGTTTCGAGAGATTGCCCAGTTCGCCGCCGAACGTTATCCTTCCGATCGTTCCAGCTACCACGTTTCAGCCGAAGTCGCCAAGATGGCGGACCCCATCTCCCTTCCAGACGACCAGTTGGTAACTCTGCTCGACAGGTTCGACAGCCGCGAGATTCTGCACGTCACTTTCGGGTCTGTCCTAAACCACCCCTCTTTTCGCGAACCGATCTTCGAGACCTTGCGCGGCAATGAAGAGGTTTACTACTCGATGTTAGAAAGGCACTTCGACAAGCATTTCAGCCCGTTCCGATCGCTGCACGCACAGGAAACTCAGCGTTGATCTTGACTCCAATTCGATGTTGGACGGCGGCTGAGCCGCACCGGCAGTCAACCCAGTGACCTGGCATCGCCGCCCGTTCTCCAAGCGAAAACTCCCATGAACCTCTCCGACGTAACCAAGCTCTACGACTTCACAGGCCGGACAGTAGCCATCACCGGTGCGACTGGCGTGCTTTGCAGCAGCATGGCGGTAACGCTCAACGCTTGCGGTGCGAATGTGGTCCTGGTTGTACGAAACAAGGACAAGGGAGACCAATTAGCGGCGCGTCTGCCGGATCCGGGACGTGCGCTCGTCACGGTCAGCGATGCCCTCGACCGAGCGAGCCTGGAACGCGCTGCTGCCACCGTAGTCGAAAGGTTTGGCCAGGTTGATGGCCTCATCAACGGCGCAGGCGGCAATCAGCCACAGGCGACGACCCGTCAAGACCAGTCGTTCTTCGAGCTGACGCCGCAAGGGCTGCGCAATGTTCTCGACTTGAACTGGACAGGCACCGTCCTGCCTTGCCAGGCTTTCGGAAAGCAGATGGTCGAACGAGGCGAGGGTGTCATCCTGAACATTTCTTCGATGGCTGCGTTGCGTCCGCTGACGAGGGTGGTGGGCTATTCCGCAGCCAAGGCGGGCATCAGCAATTTCACCACTTGGCTTGCCGTACATATGGCGCAGGAATACTCGCCGCGTATTCGGGTGAATGCAATTGCGCCTGGCTTCTTTCTGACTGAACAGAACCGGGCGATGCTGACCGATGTGTCGACGGGCCAACTGACTGCACGTGGCCAAAGCATCCTCGGCCATACCCCCATGAAACGATTCGGCGATCCGGAAGAGCTGATCGGTGCGGTTCTGTGGCTGCTTTCGCCCGCCTCCGCGTTCGTCACAGGCATCGTGGTTCCGGTCGACGGAGGATTCTCGGCCTTTGCAGGAGTGTGACCGCAGCTCTTGACTATCGCAATTCGGGTATTCAAAAGCGGCCAAAGCGGAGCGTGTCAACCGGCAACGATGTTGGACTGCCCGTGATGATCTCTGCCAGTAACTTGCCACTGATGGGACCGTGCGAATATCCAAGCATGGCGTGCCCAGTCGAAACGTACAAGGAGGAGAAACCTGGGACTCGGTCAATGATGGGCAGGCCGTCCGGCGTGCACGGGCGGAGACCGCACCAACGTTCCACATTGGAAGGATTCGTTGCGGCCGGGATCACCTCGGCAGCACCTCGAAGGATAGCTTCCGTGCGGGTAGGGTTCAGTTGCAAATCGATGCCGGCGAATTCCATGGTTCCGGCGAATCGCAAGCGATTGCCGATGGGCGTGGCTGCCACTTTTCTTTCGACATGGATGAGTGGAATCTCCGGACAAACGGCTGGCCTGTCCATGGTAACGCTGTAGCCCTTGCCAGGTTGAACCGGGATCTTCAAGCCCAGCGGACGCGCCAGCTGTGGAGTCCAGGCCCCCATGGCCAGAACGATACTCTTGGCACGGTAATCCCCCCGCGTGGTTTTGACTCCAGCCAGATTGCCTCCGTTCGCCAGCCAGCCTGTGGCCTCAGCCCCCGTTTGCACGGTAACTCCACGTTTTTTGATCACATCACCCATGGCCGTGACGAAGCCATAAGAGCTCCCGTGAGCGTCTTCGGGGAAATAGACGGCGCCCACGACGCTCTTCAGCAGGGCAGGCTCCAGTTCGCGGGCTTGGCTGCCTGTCAACACTTTGGGCTCCAAGCCGAAATCGGATAGCAGCTCAGCTTCTTTCTTCCCATCCTCGAATCCAGCATGGCTGCTGTAAACGTTCAGCAGGCCTCGCTGTTGGAAATCGAACGACAAGCCCTCGACCACTCCCAACTCCTTGAAAAGCTCCAGGCTCGCGCGCCCGAGATCCCGCAAGACGGGAATCGCACACTTCATCGGTTCTTCCCGGCAAAACGAAGCAAAACGCACGAGCCAGCCGAACATCTGCCAGTCCATGCGAGGTCGAACGAGCAGCGGGCTGTCTTCCTTAAGCATCCACTTGAGCGCCTTGCGGATGACGCCGGGCGCAGGCACGGGCATGGCGTGGCTGGGAACGATCAGGCAGGCGTTGCCGTACGAACACCCTGAACAGATATCGCCTTTGTCGATCAGTTGAACTTCAAGGCCGCGCTTGGCCAGATAGTACGCGGTACAAACCCCGATTGAGCCCCCGCCAATGACAAGCACATCTGACTCTGCAGCCATGGTAGGCCTCTCGATTACGTCACTGGGTTCCACATCGCTCGGCTCGTCGAGGCAGCGATTACCGTAAGCCCTGTATTCGTTGGGTTGGAGTCCTGATTTTTCGGCTTCCGCCTGGCCATCAGTCTATCGCTGCCCGGCCAGAGCGCTCACGTCTCGTTTCGCTGGGCTTGCCTTCGAAAGGAACCAAGGGAAATACTGGGCTGAGACAAATACTCTACCAAAGAGACCTGGATCGTCGATAGGCAAAGGCCGATCGAGCGCTCTCTCGAATTCGTTGCGGGCCTGCTCCAACAGGGATTCGCCTTCCGCTTCTTCAGCAGCCGCTGCCAGGCCAGACGCCAAGATCAGGCCAACGTATGGGGATCCAAGATACACCTTTTTTTCCGCGTTCCACTCGCGCGGGTTGTGTTGGATCCATTGGGCTGAGCGGCGGATCCGGGCGAAGACGGATCGATCGCCGCTGAGCCTTTGGTAGTTTCGAAGCGCTCTCCACGCCTCGCCGTTTTCTCTGGCGTTCCTTCCCAGTCCCTCTTTGAAGCTCTCCTGCCACTGCGAAGCAATCACAGGCGAGAGACGCCGCAATCTATCGAGATCGCCATCCTGCCAGGCGTAGAGTACTCCGACCAACTGCATTGTCGCCTCGAGCAACTGCCGGTCTCCTGTGACCTCGTAGGCCTTCATCAGCACCATCAATCGGCTCGCCACCCCTGCACAGTCTTGTCCCACAGCACTGCCTTCTCTGGCCACCCGTCCGGCCAGCAGGAGCCCCGCTTTGAGCAAACGCCGATTGCCTGAGAGCAAATAGCCATCCAGCAGCCCTTCAACGCCGTACAGTTCGTGCGACCTGCCCAGCAGCCCCAGCAACTGTGGAAGGCGCGAACTCTCATCGCCGGGCCGCTCCGCAGCCATCGCTGCATCCGAATTCGCTGCTTGAGTCTCTTCGGCCAAGTCGAGAGATTGTAGGTCACCCGTCCTCAAGAAGTGGAGGTACAAAGCATGGACAAAGTCGCCGCCCGTCCCTTCGCCGGGTTCCCGTTCTGGGCGAATCGGTGGTTGACCGAAGCGAAAGACGCCGTACCCGATGGGCTCCGTGGTGCCCGAGCCAAGCGCTCTGTCGCGCGCCTCCAAGACAGCTCGCCGGCTCGACAAGAGCCAGCCGTCCAGCTTCGCGCTCAAACCGTTGAACTCGGGTTTCAGGAGTCCAGATGAAGCCTCCAATAACGGGCCAAGAACCTGGGTACCCGAGCAGTACCAAGCGGGTGGCGCGACCGCATAAATCGGTTTCTGGAAACCCAACATGACATTCTTCACTTGCCCAGAAGCCAGTTGTCGCTTGCCGTGAAAGAAAAGCATCAACTCGTGAGTCTTGGCAGTCCTCTTGGGGAACACTTGCGAGGGCTTGCGCGGCGGGAACAACTCAATCTCCGCTGTCGAATCGTTACGCACCCGCAGTTCCTTGGGATACAGCTGGCTGAACCACTTTACCGCAGCAGACAGCCCGTGCTCGCCGTCCGACAAATTGACCCAGCCCAACCGCTCACTTTTCCCTGAACCCTTCGCCGCGACCGCTCCCAAGACGGAATACGAGTTAGCTGTGTCCTGCATCAAGGATGCTTGTGTTGCTGCTTCGAAGCTCCCAGCGTGATCTGTGGGTTCGCCTCCAAACTGGAACTTCTGTTCGGTCAGGTCCAGGTTCAGCTTGAATCTCAAGCTCAACCCATCAATGGGCAAATCCTCGTCGCGCCGATTCAATAGTGTCAACTCCAGCTTGACGTAGGTTTTTCCGCCGTGCGTCGTCAGCCGGGCGACATAGTCCAGCCGAGGTTCTTTCGAATCTGCTGAAGCGAAGCCGCCAGTAATCTTCACAACGGCGCGCAAGGCATTGTGCTCCTCGACCTCGATCCTGGGCGGCGCCCAATAGCTCGTGCGGAGGGAGCGTCCTTCGCTTGTCAACACGAGATCGAAATTACCGCTATCGAGAATCTTCGTCTGCTCGTTGAAGTTGTAGCCCCAGCCCTCATCAACCCAAACCTGGTCGAACAACTGGTTGGACTCCCCACCAATGACAAAGCGAAGAGGTCCCGTAATAACCTCGAACGCCTTGCCGCGGGGAATAAACCCCATGGGAGAGGGAAACTCCGGTAGGGCGGCAATCTCACGAACGACATAGCTGCTCTGGCTGTTGGCCGCGACTGTGGCCGCAAAGTCACAAAGCAACCACTGGATGCTGCCATCTCCCCACCACCGATTCGCAACGGAGAAAAAGGCCGGCACGAACTGCCCTCGTTCATCCAGCACCTGCAATTTCTCCAAACTCTTCAGAGCGCCCTTGGGCAGGGGCAAGCCGGTTCTTATCGGCCACTGATGCCGGCCAACCCCAGCCGTCTCGCGCACACTCAGAGGCACATCAATCCCCGCGCCGAGGCAAACCCCATCCAGCATCAGCACAACCGACAGAAAACGAAGCAGTCTCGTTCGACCTGTCCCACGTGGCGCGCAGATCGCTCTCGGCAGAACGACACGCAGCCCCCGGTCGACGCTTCGCTCGAAATGGCTCCCTTGGAGCACCCATCGAACGAACGCCACAACTTGAACTGTGACCGGGGTAGAGTTCGCTAGGAACATGTTAAGCCCGACTGCACACCTGGGAATGACGGCCAGAAGCTCTGGAGCCTTTTCAGTTACTTTGGTTTCTGAGCAAGCGTGGTCAGGAGGCTCTTAAACGCCTTCTTGGGTGGGAGCTGCGACTTCGTCGCCGCGAGGTTGGCCTCGCGTATGCTTTCATAAACTTCGTATCGATGAACCGAAACGTTGTTTGGGGCCTTGATGCCGATCCGAACGCTGTCCTTGCTGATCTTCACGATCTGGACTTCGATTTCATTCCCGATCATCAGTTTTTCGTCCTTCTTCCTTGACAACACCAGCATAGCAAGGCCGCCTTAACCAGGAATTGAGCAACGCACGGAGTATAGCAGGTGCCAATCGACA
>Ga0194132_10010309_pt1 | contig 12478 bp, 11 predicted proteins | sample TA2KigOf80mmetaG_FD_148612 | JGI IMG/M metagenome (GOLD analysis project Ga0194132, IMG submission 148612) | Freshwater microbial communities from Lake Tanganyika, Tanzania - TA2015054 Kigoma Offshore 80m | ecosystem: Environmental > Aquatic > Freshwater > Lake | place: Tanzania: Lake... | reverse complement strand
CACCGCATCATGGGCTCGGCCCGTCCGGCTTCGGGTGCGTCGCTCCAATTCGGTCCGCTCGGCGGGCGTCAAGGCGATCGGCTGGGTGTCCATACCAGCCAATATAGCACTACACACTTATCTGGTACAGTCCACTAGTTTGGGGCTGATGCGACAGACCACGGCCATCAGAATCGAGCGACACGGGCCCCCGGAGGTCTTGGCCGAGCGCCAGGTTCCGCTCCCCGAGGCCGGACCGGGCGAGGTCCACCTCGAGGTCCTCGCCGCCGGGGTCAACTTCGCCGATCTGCTGATGCGAGCCGGGCTCTATGCGACCGTCCCGCCGAGGCCCTACAGCCCCGGGTTCGAAGTTGCCGGCGTGGTGCGGGGTCTCGGCACCGGCGTGGTCGGCTGGGCGTTAGGCGACCCGGCCGTGGCCCTGATTCGGCATGGCGGATACGCCCGCGACATCGTGGTCCCGGAGCGCAACCTGTTCCGGTATCCGTCCGGGTTGACCCCGACGCAGGCTGCCGCGATTCCGGTGGCGTTCCTCACCGCCGCCGTGGCCCTGTTCGAATCGGCCCGGGCCCGGGCCGGAGAGACCGTGCTGGTGCTCAACGCCGCCGGCGGGGTGGGAACGGCGGCCGTGCAGCTGGCGAGGTGGCGAGGCCTCCGGGTGTTGGGGACCGCCGGGTCCGCCGCCAAGCGCGCGTTCGTGACCGAGCGGCTCGGGGCGGAGGCGTGCTTCGATTCGGCCGGCGACTGGACCAGGGACGTCGAGGCCACCCTCGGGCCCCGCCGACTGGACCTGGCGCTCGACGCCATCGGCGGCGAAGCCACCGCTCGCTGCCGCCGCCTCCTGGCGCCCCTGGGACGCCTGGTGTTCTACGGCCTGAGCGACGCGATGCCAAGAGACCAAAGACGCTTCCTCCCGATGGCATTGGCCTGGCTCAAGACACCGCGTCTCCATCCCCTCTCGCTGATCGAGCCGAACCTCGCCATCTCCGGCATTCACCTGCTCCATCTCCACCATCGCGAGGAGCTGCTCTGGCCCCTCCTCGGGGAGATCTTCGATGCCGTGACGTCAGGCGCGCTCGAGCCGATCGTGGACCGGACCTTTCCGTTGGACCGCGCCGGCGCGGTCGCCGCCCACCAGCACCTCCACGCCCGGCGGGTCATCGGCAAGGTGGTCCTGGTCGCCTAACCACGGGTAGACACTGCCAGCATCGCCCTGGTGAGACCGGCGGCGCGGCGATATCCTCCGGTGCCCCCTTCACCCCGCGAGCCCGTCATGATTCGCCCGGCCGTCTTCATCGGCATGATCGCCACCCTCGCCGCCGGTTCCGGACTGGCCCAGACCAAGGCCCGGGCCCGGGACCTCGGCATCCCGCTCGACGGCACTCCCGGCCGCCACAACGCGATCACCGACGTCGCAGGTGTCGAAGTTGGTTATGTCACCCTGATTCGCGGCGAGGGCAAGCGGGTCGTCGGACAGGGACCGGTGCGCACCGGGGTCACCGCGGTGTTGCCGCGGGGCCGAGCCACCCTGGAGCCGGTTTTCGCGGCGTTCTACGCCGGCAACGGCAACGGCGACATGACCGGGACCCACTGGATCGAGGAGACCGGGGTCCTCGAGACCCCCATCATGATCACCAACACCTTGAGCGTCGGGACGGTGCGGGACGCGGTGGTGGACTGGATGGTCAAACGAAACGCCCCGGGCCCGTTCTGGTATCCGGTGGTCGCCGAGACCAGCGATGGCGGCCTCAACGACATGAAGGGACTCCACCTCAAGCCGGAGCACGCCTTCCAGGCCCTCGACAACGCCCGGCCCGGCGCGGTGACCGAAGGGAACGTGGGTGGCGGGACCGGGATGAACTGCCACGGGTTCAAGGGCGGCACCGGGACGGCCTCCCGAGTGCTCTCGGCGGCGGAAGGCGGCTTCACCGTCGGCGTTCTGGTCCAATGCAACTACGGCACCCGGAGCCAACTTCGCATCGCCGGGGTGCTGGTCGGGCGTGAGGTGACCGGGGTCGATCCCTGCGTCGAGCGGCAGATCGATCCGCCGCTGACCACCTTCGACGGCCGGACGATACCGGTCTGCCGGGGCGGTTCCGGTGGGAGCGAGCAACCCGCCGAGGAACCGGAGCAGGGGTCGATCATCATCGTGGTGGCGACCGACGCGCCGCTGTCGCCCGATCAGCTCAAGCGAATGGTCCGCCGCGTGGCGTTAGGCATGGGCCGGATGGGCTCCAACAACGGCAACGGCTCCGGCGACATCTTCATCGCCTTCTCGACCGCCAACCGGGGCGTCGACTGGGGCAACAGCGGTCGCTCGACCTTGCCGGCGCCCACGATGACGCGGCTCGGTTCCGGCCTGATGGACCCGCTCTTCACCGCGACGGTCGATGCCACCGAAGAGGCGATCATCAACGCGATGCTCGCGGCGGAGACGATGACCGGAGCCGACTACCGCCGGGCCTGGGCCCTTCCCCACGACCAGGTCACGGCCATCCTGGCCCGCTACAACCGCCTCGTCCGCCGCTGAGCGCGCCACCGAGCCGCGGGCGGCGGTCACCCGGCGTCGTCAGGCGCGGGCCAGCAGAATGACGGCGATCGCGATGCCGATGGCGGTCTTGGCCACGGTCGCCATCACCCGGCCGAGCAGCGAACCCCACGCGGCTCGGCCGGCGGCCCCGCGGTCGCGAGCCACCGAGTACTCGGCCACGAGCGCACCCAGGAACGACCCGAGGAACGCCCCGATCAGCGATCCGACCAAGGGGATCGGCACGCCCATCACCGCGCCGATCAGTCCCCCGATCAACGACCCCCACCCGGCCCGCCTCGAGCCCCCGTACTTGGCCGTGTAACGGACCGACAAGGTGAACTCGAGGATTTCCGCGACGATCGCCAGGGCGAGACACCACCCGAGGGCGATCCAACCGATCGTCGGCGGGTCGACCAGGAGCTGATGGGCCAGCCCAAGGGCGAGCATCAGCCACAAGCCGGGCAGTCCGAGCGGCACCAGCAGCAACCCGACCACCAGGCCGGCGGCCAAGAGCAGGAAGTCGAGCACCTCAGCCCTTCCGCAGGTAGCGCTCGAGATGGGCCCGGAAGTCGGCTGGCCAGGGAGTCGGGCGACGGGTGCCGGGGTCGATCAGCACCTCGACGAACTCCGCCATCGCGGCGCACTTCCCGTTGGCGAACACGCCCTGCCCGATGACGACCGAGGTCTGACCGAGCTTCTGGATTCGGGTGCCGACCTCGACGTGGTCCGGGAGATGGATCTCCTCGAGGTACCGGATCCGGGCCTCCAGCAAGACGATCACCGGTCCCGAATACGAGGGTGTGCAGGGCTGAATCGGCAGCTCGAGGGCCACCCGACCGTCTTCCAGCCACCCGGCCAGGGCCACGTTGTTGACGTGACCCAACATGTCGAGGTCGCGGAACCGGAGCAGAACTGGATTGATGAAGTCGTACGCCCTGGGATCACCTAACGTCGGATCGAGTCGATCGGCCACCGGGCGGCTCCGGAGGTTGGCGGTGGATAGCTCCCTCGACTCGGGAACATAACCACCGCCACGACCGGAATCGACTAATTGAAGACCAGCACGGCCCCGTTGACGCCACTGGCCCGGGAACCGATCCCGACCGACCGGTTCCGGTCGATTCGACCCCGTTGGTTGTCGATCAAGGCGTGGAACACCCCGTCGACCAGCACCGAAAACTCGGCCACGTTACAGGTCACGTTGGTCGATCGCTCGGGCTTGGGACAGGCTTCGCCGGTGCTGGTGAGGCGGATGCCGGCTTTGCCGGACGTCGCCACCCAGAACTGCTGGTTCACCAGATCCTTCCAGCTGGCGATCGCGAACGACTCGCCGCGACCCGCGGCGGTCGGAAGTTCCAGCGCCACGCTGTCGCCGGTGGTGGCGAGATAGAGCACTTCGAGCGGGCGCCGATTCTCGCCCGGCCGATAAGCCACCATGGTCCGAAGGGGCGGCCGATTGCCGTCGCGTTGGCCATGACGAATGACATGAACGAACGCCAGATAGCGCCGCAGATCGCCCCGGATCGTCACCCCGATCTCGGTCGGGCGGATCCCCAGGCGGACGGCCATCGCCGCGCCGCTGAACGCCGCCCCTTCGTCGCCGTCGCCTCGACCGTTGGCCTCCGCGGCCAGCCCGTCGAAGGTGGTCGCCAGGTCGATCGCGTCGTCAGCGTTAGGTGCGGTCGATTGCGATTCGCAGCCCGCGGCGAATGCCACGACGGCCAGTGTCCAGACCATCCGTTGCCGGTGCAACATGGTGCGTCCTCCTGTTCCCGTGTTGTCTGAATTGGATCGGGCGGAATCACCCGTCTCGAATCGTTGGACACAGCCCCCGCGGGGCACCCTGACGCGGCGTCGGCGCAACACGGCGACGACCGGGTCGGATCAGGCGCGAAACGCCGAGAGGCGTTCCCGAATGCTCTTGAGGGCCCGGCCCATCAGCGTCTCGACCGTCTTGATCGAGATCCCGAGGGTAGCCGCGATCTCCGGATAGGTCAGCCCCCGATCGCGACTCAGCTCGAACACCTCCCGGCAGCGCGGCGACAGCTTCGCGACTGCCGCCTTCACGGCCACCCCGGTCTCGGTGTTCTCGGTCTCCCGATCGGCGGCCGGCGCCACCGCGGGATCTTCGGCGGCCTGTCGCGCCTGCCAGTCGGTCACCATCCGACGGTGCCGGATCTGATTGAGGCTCCGGTTCCGAACCGCCCGATAGAGGTATCCAACCAGATTGTCGGGGCTGGTCAGCCGATCCCGCTGGGTCCACAACGCGACGAAGACCTCCTGCACCACGTCTTCGGCCGCATCACGGGACCTGACCAGACCATTGGCGTAGTCGGCCAACTTCGGGTAATACGCCCGGAACACGATCTCGAACGCGTCGCGGTCGCCGGCTCGGAGCCGGTCGACCTGTTCTTTGATGCTCGGCCCGGCCGGTTCCGCCACGACACCCCCGTTTGACAGCGAACCCACTGGCACTAACTATATGATATACCGACACCTCCGCGGTGTCAGGGTAACGCGCTACCCCCGTGTCAGATTCAACGAATAACCCACTTCGGTAGATTGCTTGAACATGGATGACGAGCGACTCGCCCGGTATCTCGCCGGGCAGGCAACAGACGCCGATCGGTCTCAGATCGAGGCCTGGGCGGCTTCCAACCCTGCTCACGATATCGAGTTACGCCAGCTTCGCGCGGCGTGGGCGAGTCCCGAGCGACCGGAGGAGTGGGACCTCGACCGAGCATGGCGGCGTCGGGCAGCTTCGGGCGGGTCGGCACCGCCTCGGTGACTCCCAACACCCGTAATTGGAACGCCCACGGCGCCGGACAGGTCGCCTTGGGCTCCTGGCTGATTTCCGCGACGGCCCGCGGCGGCCAGATGGACTTCGCCGAAGATCTGGCGTCGCAGCTGCCGCTGGGTTCGTCCCCGGCGCCATCGGGAGCGGCTCAGGTCGACGTCGCCACCTTGGGAATGACGGCCGTCCAGCAGATTTCGACCAGGTGGTCGCAGACCTTCGTCGTCGGCCACGACCGGGCCGCCGGGGCGCTCGGATCGCAGCGCCAGGCGTTCGTGACCTATCGAGTCCCGCTCGACGCCAGCCACGAAACCGCCGCCCGCACCTCGTTTCGCTACAGCATCGCCAACTCGCTCGACTTCCGCTCCGGCGGTTCCCTCGTCACCACGGCCGGCGTGGAGCATGCCCGGCTCTCCTATTCCCGGGGCAGCTGGGATACCGGGCTGACCAACCGCTATCAGCAGTGGTACCTCGACCGGGTCCGCAATTCAGGCGCGTTCGTCCAAACCAAGTTCCGTGGCGGCCCTCTGCTGCTCACGGCGGGAACCCGCGCCGAGTGGAGCACCAGCGTCGGAGCGGACGTGGGGACCGCCTGGGCACCCACGGTGGGGGCGTCGTGGACGAAGCCCGTCGGTGATCTGGCCGTTCGATTGCGTGGCGGTTGGGGGAAGGGCCTCCGCCCACCCGAGCCTGGGATGAGCCGCTCGATGGCGACCGCGCGGGTCCAGCAGTTGGCCAACCCGGATCTCAGGCCCGAGTCGCAGGCAGGCTTCGAGTTGGGCGCCGACCTCTACGCCGGAACCGACGGCTACGCCCGGGTCACCTATTTCAACCAGCTGGCGAGCGACTTGATCCAAGGCGTCGTGGCGCCGGCCGCCGTTGGGGTCAAGCCCAACTACCAGTTCCAGAACGTCGGAGCGATCCGCAATACCGGCGTCGAGTTCGAAGCTGGCGTCCGATTCGGACGGATCGCGATCGAAGGGTCCTATTACCGCACCCGCAGCGTCGTCGAACGTGTGGCCGGCCGGTACTCGGGGTTCTTGCGGGTCGGCGATCGGTTGCCCGAGGTTCCCGGCTCGAGCGGGTCGGCCCGGGCGTCCTACCGGGGCAGCCGGATGCAGGTGGCCTTGGGCGCGAGCTGTCTCGGCAGCTGGACCGGCCACGACTGGGCCGCCATAGCCGAGGTGGCCAACCAACAGGCTCCCGGCCGGCCCAGCAGCCGAGACTATTTGATCCGCTACCCGGGGTTCGTCAAGCCGTACTTGAATGCCTCGCTGGACTTCACCCGGCAGCTGTCGGCCTACTTCAGCGTCGACAATCTCACCAAGTCGGATGAATTCGAGCGGCACAACGGGAACCCGCCCGCTGGCCGCTCGTTCCTCTTCGGTCTCGAAGTTCGCCCCTAGCCCTAGTCCATCGTCGCGGCCGGCTTGTTCGCGAACCGGTTGAACCAGTGCCGCAGGTAGGCCTGGGTTCGCAGGAAGTTGGACGGCTTGCTGCTCGTCCCATGCCACTCCTCGTTGAAACGCACCATGGCCGTAGGCACCTTCCGGAGCTTGAGCGCCATGTAGAACTCCTCGGTCTGGGGAATCGGAGTTCGGAGATCCTTCACCCCCGTCATCAGCATCGTCGGGGTCTTGACGTTGCCGACGTACATCAACGGTGAGCGACGGAGGTGCTCGCTCGGGTCTTCCCAGGGGAGTTTGGCGAAGTTGGAATACCAGAACGCGCCGTCGGTGGTCCCGACGAAGCTGAGCCAGTTGGTGACCGGGCAATTCGCCGAAGCGGCGGCGAAGCGGTCGGTATGGCCCACGATCCACGAGGTGAGCACCCCGCCGCCGCTGCAGCCATAGACGAACATGTTCTTGACGTCGATGTAGCCCCGACCCACCAGCGTGTCGACACCGGCCATCAGGTCATCGTAGTCCTTGCTCGGGTAGGCGAACTTGATCGCGTTCCCGAAGGCGCTCCCATAACCGGTGGAGCCGCGCGGGTTGGTGAACAGGGTGACGTATCCGTTCGCGGCATGCTCTTGCCACCCGAAATTGAAGCCGACACCGTACATCGAATGGGGACCGCCGTGAATCGCGAGCATCAGCGGGTATTTCTTGGAGCGGTCGAACCCCGGCGGCTTGGCGATCCAGCCCTGGATCCGGAACCCGTCGACGGAGGGGTACCAGATCTCCTCGATCGACGCCAGCTCCTTGCGCGCCAGGAGGTCCTCGTTCACCGCGGTGAGCTGGGTGATCTGTTGGGGCCGGGCCACGTTGAACGTCACCACGTCGTTGGGCTTCTGCCACGCCGTCAGCACCCCGACCGCATTGCCGGCCCGATCGATGCTGGTGATCCCGAGGAGGTGCTCCCCCCGGGTGACCTGCCGGACCGGCTCGCCGCTGACCGGAACGAAGTAGAGATTCCGGGAGCCATGGTTCTCGGCCGCGAAGTAAACGCCGCTCTGGTCGGCCGCCCAGTGGAGCCCCTGCGGTGATCGGTCGAAGGTCGGCGTCAGGACCCGGACGTTCGAGCCGTCGGCGTTCATCAGGTAGAGCTTCGAGTCGGTCCAGGTGTCGTCGGTAGCATCAAAGCCAGTGTAGGCAATCGTTCGGCCGTCCGGCGAGATCGCCGGCTGGCCGTCGGGCCCCCGCCGGCGGGTCAGCTGGGTCACGGTCGCCCCATCGACGTCGACCCGATAGATCTCGCTCTCCCGCACCTCCCAATCGGCGTTTTCCGACCGGTTGCCGCTGAACACCAAGGCGCGGCCGTCAGGGGTCCATTTCGGGGCGCCGTGGTCGTATGCCCCCTGGGTGAGCTGCCGGGGCGTCCCACCGTCGGCGCTGACCACGAACAGGTGGCGGAACCCCTGGTCGCTGAAACCCTCCCGGTCGCGCCGATAATTGAGCTTCTCCACCACGTAGGGCGCCTCGGTCCACTTGGCGCCGGATGGCGGCTTGGGGACCTCGACCCGCCACTCCTCCTTCATCGGCACCATCATCCGAAAGGCGATCGATTTGCCGTCGGGCGACCACTCGAGGTCACCGGGCCCCTGCGAGACGCGGGTGATCTGGGACGTCGCCCCTTCCGCGTCCATCCACCGCACGAAGATCTGCGCCCCAGACGGCTGCCCCTCGGCGACGAACGCGATCCGGGTCCCGTCCGGCGACCACCGGGCGTTGCCACCCTCGACCAGAAACCGATTCCTGGTTCCATCGGCGGCCACGATCCACAGCGCCGAGTCCCACCGATCGTTGACCTTGTCGATGAAACGACGGGTGTAGACGATCTGCTTTCCGTCGGGCGACGCCCGGGGGTCCTGAGCATCCTCGAACTCCAGGTACTCCTGCAACGTGAGCCGCTCGCGGCCTTGACCGATCAAGAGCCCGGGCCCGCCGACCAGGGCAATGGCGACGATCCAGAATCCCCGCACGTAACCTCCAGGATTTACGAATTCGATGGACGACCAGAGCCTGAGTGTACCGCCGGTAGCGGCCACCGGCAAACGCTAGATCCGCCCCCGGCTCCGAACGTGCGCCGTGGCTCGTTCGATCAGCTCTCGCCGATCGACCTTGTGGGTTCCCGCCACCGGGATGGCGTCGACGAAGATCGCGAACCGCGGGTGAGCATAGGCGGGGCCGCGATCCAAGGCGTATTGCTTGAGCTCCGCTTCGGTGAGGTTGCTTCCCGTTCTCGCCACCACGAATGCCACCGGGATTTGCCCCTTGATCTCGTCTGGGACCGGTACGATCGAAGCCTGAGCGACATCCGGGTGCCGCTCGAGGAGCTTCTCCACCTCGCCGGGGAAGATGTTCTCGCCCCCGGAAACGAACATGTCGTCCACCCGCCCGACGAAGTAGAAGAACCCGTCGGCGTCGTGGCGCATCACGTCGCCGGTGGCGTACCAGCCGTCTTTCACCTTCTCGGCGGTGGGCCCCGGCAGATTGAGGTAGCCCGGCATCAGAGCGGGGGTCCGGATCTCGAAGGCACCCTCGCTCGCCGAGGGGCCACCCACCAATCGCCACTCGATATCGGGGAACGGATAGCCCAGGGCGAGCGTCGGGCGCGCCAGACCGGCCGGGTGGGGACCGAACGCGCAGGGTCCCGCTTCCGTGGTGCCGTAGCCATTCAGCACGGTGGCGCCCGGGAAGATCTGCTTGACTCGGGCCACCAGCCCATCGGTGAGCGGAGCCGACCCGATGGTCACCATCCGGACCGACGTCAGATCGAGCCGGGCGATCAGGTCCGTCTCACGCGCGATCAGGGCGAACATCGTCGGGATCCCGCTCAAAACGGTGCACCGGTACCGCGCCACCGCCTCGAGGTAGCTCCGGGCGTCGAATTTCGGGAGCGAAACGATGGTCATCTGGTTCGAGATGGCCACCATCGAGAAGAAGAGGCCGTTTTTGTGGTAGGTCGGAGCCACCACGATGGTCCGGTCCTCGCGACCGGCCGAGTAGCCCGTGAAATACTTGGTGAGCGCCCAGAGCTGGCCGGGATGCCGCAATGGAACGCCCTTCGGCCGCCCGGTCGATCCGGAGGTATAGAGGATCTTGGCCAGCTGCTCGGCCGCTGGCACTACCGGGGCGATCGGGCCCGGGTCGAGCAGGCCGGCGAAGCTCGCCGGGCCCTGGCCGTCGAACCGAAACGCCGGAATCCCGGCCGGTACCATCGCGGCCCGGTCATCGTCCACGAACACGGCGCTGATCTCGGCGTCGGCGAAGATGAACTCGATGGTGTCGCGGGGCAGCTTCCAGTTGATCGGGACCGTCACCAACCCGGCCCGCATGGTCCCGAAGTACCCCGCCAGGAACTCGGCCCGGTTCGCCGAGAGAATCGCGATTCGCTCACCGGATCGGTACCGCCGCAACAGCCCGCGGGCGACCGCGTTGGCGGTGCCCTCGAGCTCGGCCGTGCTCCAGACCCGGTGCCGATCCGAGTCCCGGCAATCGATCACCGCGGGGTGCTCGGGCGCCTCCCGCGAGCAGAGGTCGCCCAGGTTGGTGCGGTCCAGCATCCGGCTAGTTGAGGGTGAGGTACCGCTCGTACCGCGCCACTTCTTTGGCGCTGACGTACTTGCCGATCTCGCGACGGAACTGCTCGATCGATTTGTAGGGGCGATACTCCTTGAACTCGTGGAGCATCTTGGGGCCGAGCCCGGGAATGGTCATCAGGTCGGCGTCGCTCGCGGTGTTGACGTTCATCGGCACGAACACGTAACTCTCGAGTCGGGCCAGCTCGGCGGCGTCGACGTACTTGCCGATCTCGCGCCGAAACTGCGCCAGGGCCTTGTAGGGACGATACTCCTCGAACTCGTGATGCATCTTCGGTCCCATGCCCGGAATCAGCATGATCTCGTCTTTCGACGCGGAGTTGAGATTGAGGTGAATGAACATGGTCCGGTAGAGGGCCGTCAGCTGTTCCGGCTTGAGGCTCTTGGCCAACAGGGCGTTGAGCTCGATCATGCTGGTGAACGGCCGGCCGGCCACGATCGTCTTCGCCAACGCCGGGGTGAGACCCGGAAGGGTAGCGAGCTGCTGCTCGGTTGCGATGTTGGGGTCGACCATGTTGGCGCTCTTGCCCACTTGGGCCAGCGCGGCGGACGACGGGGCGAACAAAAAGGCAATGGCGAACCACGACGACGCTCGCATGACGCTACTCCGACGGTTGGTTGTAAGTGACGCCGACTGGGGTCAGCGCCGGATGACGGAAGGTATACAGAAGGCCGAGGAGACCCAACTGAATCAGCACCCCCGGCGCCAGCACCGGGGTGGCCCCCGTCAAGGACTCGGCGACCAAGGCAAGCCCCCGGATCTCGGGGACCATCTCGCGCTCGAACTCGGCATTGCCGTTGAAGTGGAGAATCAAGCCGGCCACCCCGGCCGCGAGATACCCTGCCATCAGCCCTTGGAGCGCCAGGAGTGAACGGCGTCCCCGGTCCACGGCGTGCCAGCCGATGACCGCGATTCCGAGGCCCAGGAGGACCAGTGGGGTGATTTGCCAGTAGCCGTCATAATGGCCCAGCAAGAGCAGCTCGAGCCCAACTCCGCCGACCCCGAGTGCCACCACCGCGAGCAACAAATAGCGATACCTGAGCGAGCCTGTCATGGTCGAAATCTACCAGCCCCGACGCTGCGATCCGATTGGCCTCCACGCGATGCCCCCGGAGGCCACCGCCCCTTTACTTGGGGCTAATCCTTGCGATCTTTCTCCCGTCGGAGTCGCGCTAGCACCAAGGAGCGCCCTCACATGTGGTTCCGCACCTGCCTGCTGTCCGTCGCCATCGTCGCGGCGCCGCGGCCATCCTCCGCCCAGAACACACCCAGCGAGACCGCCAGCCGCTTCCTCGAGGCGTGGAACGCCAGGCGATGGTCCCAAGCAGCCGCCTTGCTCGATTTGGACCAGTTCGATCGCTTCCGGCAGGACTTCATCGCCAGGTCTCGGCAGGCGGGCGGCCGCCGCCCGACCATGACGGTCGAGGAACTCCGGCGGATGGATCCGGACATGCCCCGGGAAGCCGCCGAGTATCAGGTCAGGCGGATGGAGGAGGAGGCGAGGCGTTACGCCGACCCAACCCCGTTCGAGTTCGCCAGGGTGAGTTCGGCGAGCGCCCTCAGAGCCTTGAGTACCGCCGAGGCCGCGGCCCGCTGGCTGGAAAGCCGCGATCCCCAATGGCAGGTCCGGATGCAGTTCGAGCAGGCCGGTTGCCCGCCTCCGGACGACCTCGACGGAGTCCCCCTTCCGTCCCGCCGTCTCGTCGGCGTGGTGGAGGATCGGCGCGAAACGGTCTATGCCGTCTACCAGGAAGAGCGGGCGGCTGACGACACGCCAGCCTGGGCCGGCGGCGATGTCTTCGTCATGCAGCTGCGACTGGTCCGCGGCCGCTGGACCGTCCAGCCGCGGGCCGATTTGGTACCCGAGGTCGGTCAGGTGGACGTGTCGAGCTGTCGATCGCGCTAGCCACTAGTTGACTGTACCACCTGAACGTTAAGCGACGCGGATACGATGCGCGGGGTCATGGTACTTCCACTTGATGGGGCTGGGATCGTCGTTGTAGTGACGGATGTAGCGCATGATCCGACGGGCCAGATCCTTCGTTGACGTGAAGATGCCTCGATGGATGAGATCGCGTTCAATCTTCGCGAACCAGAGTTCCACTTGATTCA
>Ga0194132_10010298_pt1 | contig 12488 bp, 13 predicted proteins | sample TA2KigOf80mmetaG_FD_148612 | JGI IMG/M metagenome (GOLD analysis project Ga0194132, IMG submission 148612) | Freshwater microbial communities from Lake Tanganyika, Tanzania - TA2015054 Kigoma Offshore 80m | ecosystem: Environmental > Aquatic > Freshwater > Lake | place: Tanzania: Lake... | reverse complement strand
CCTGCTCAAACGCCCGGCGGGACGCCCGCCCATGCATGTCCAGCGGTTCCATGCCAGCTTCAGCTATCAGGCCGGATCGTGGAGCCGGAAACGGCGGGTTGTGGCCAAGGTGGAATGGCATCCCGGCGAACTGTATCCCCGCGTCGGGTTCATTGTCACCAACCTGACCCGGCCCGCCAACCGCATCGTCGCCTTCTACAACCAGCGCTGCACGGCGGAGCAGTGGATCAAGGAGGGCAAGAACGTGGTGAAGTGGACGCGGCTGTCCTGCGGCACGATGAAGGCCAACGCCGTGCGGCTCCAGCTTCATGCGCTGGCCTACAACCTGTCCAACTTCCTGCGTACGCTCGCCCTGCCGGAGGAGATGGAAAGCTGGTCGCTGACCACGATCCGCGAGAAGGTGGTCAAGATCGGCGCGAAGGTGATCGCCCACGCCCGCTACGCCGTTTTCCAGATGGCCGAGGTTGCCGTGCCGCGCGATCTATTCCGGCGTATCCTCGACATGATCGACGATCTGCGACCACGAGAGCCGACACCATGCTGACGGCAGGAAGCGGCCGCACGAAGCCGGCGACAGGCGAAGTGCGACTGCACTGTGGCAAAACCAGCGAGAATCGCACGTCTGGCCGTGGCATGGCGGTCAAGCCGACGATTCTGCTGCGACGGAAGTTGTCGCTACGCTATTCCGCCTTCCGGGAAGGCAGGAGCCCGGGCTATTCTGCCGTCAATCAGGGGCGGATCGGCCGCCTATCTGGGAAATGTCGGCTAAAGGTGCTCCAAGTGCGTTGGTGAAACGTACATTGTCTCTTTCGCTTTGGGATGGCAATTTTCGTCCATGTTGAACGAACGTCGGTTGAACATCGCCGTGGTCGGCACTGGTATATCCGGCCTTTCGGCGGCCTGGCTCCTGGGCCAGCGTCATAACGTTACGGTATTTGAAAAGGCTTCGTGGGTCGGCGGGCACAGCAACACCTTTGACGCGCGCTTGAACGGCCGGACGATTCCGGTTGATACCGGTTTTATCGTTTACAACAACCTCACCTATCCGAACCTCACCGCCCTGTTCGACCATCTCGGCGTCCCGACCGAGGCGAGCGGCATGTCATTCTCGGCGTCAATCGACGGCGGCCGCTTTGAATATTCGGGCAATACCGTCTGGACGATGTTCGCGCAGAAACGAAACGTCCTGCGCCCGATGTTTTGGCATATGATTTTTGACATCATTCGCTTCTACCGTGGCGTGGTCGGCGACACGATCGACGCTGGCCGGACCTCGGGCACTATCGGCGATTATCTGCGCGCCCGGAATTATGGCGAAGCGTTTGCCAAGCTGCACCTTCTGCCGGTCGCGGCGTGCATCTGGTCGGCATCATATGACGAGATTCTCAATTTCCCGCTGGCGGCGTTCGTCAACTTCTTCCAAAGCCATGGCCTGCTTGAGCTTCGCGACGCCAATCGCCCGAAATGGCGAACGGTGACCGGCGGCAGCCGGGTCTATGTCGAAAAAATCGCGGCGTCCTACCGGGATCGCATCCGCCTCAATTGTGGCGTCAGGTCCGTTCGGCGGCATCATGAATTCGTCGAAGTGACGACGGACGCCGGCACCGATGAGGTTTTCGATCATGTCGTCATTGCCGCTCACGCGCCCGATGCCCTCGCCATGCTCGCCAACCCGATAGCCGATGAGAGTCGGGTACTCGGCGCGCTCAAGTACGCGCAAAATCGCGCGGTTCTCCATACCGATTCGTCACTGATGCCGCGTCGCTCGGCGGCCTGGGCGAGTTGGAACTTCCTCGCCGATAGCGCCACCATCGGCAAAGGCGGTGTGAGCCTCACTTACTGGATGAATTATCTGCAAAACATCGATCGTGCGTTCCCCATTTTTGTCACCCTGAACCCGCCGCGCACCCCACGCGACGGTACCGTTCTCGCGGAATTCGACTACGAACATCCGATCTTCAATCACGCAGCGCTCGATGCGCAGGCGCGGCTGTGGTCGTTGCAAGGACAGAATCGAACCTGGTTTTGCGGCGCCTATTTCGGCCACGGCTTTCATGAGGACGGCCTGCAATCCGGACTCGCGGTCGGCGAGGCCTTGGGCGGCATCAGGCGTCCGTGGTCGGTCAAGAACGAATCCTATCGGATCCGCGTCGGCGAAACCGTAGGGGCCGCCGCGTGACGACACTGACGTCATGTTTTTACGACGGCATCGTCATGCATCGGCGCGTGCGGCCGCGCCGGCATAAACTCTCCTACCGCGTCTGTTCGGCATTGTTCGATCTCGATGAGCTGCCGGCACTTGACCGCGAAATTTCCGGTTTCGGTTACAACCGCGCCGCGCCTGTCAGCTTCCACGACCGCGACCATGGTCCGGGCGAAAATCGCCCACTCAAGCCCTGGATCGAAGGTTTGCTGAGCGCGGCCGAGCTCAAGCCCGATGGCGGGCCGGTCAAGCTACTTTGTTATCCGCGGGTGTTTGGATACGCTTTCAATCCGATCAGTGTTTATTTCTGCTTCAAACGATCCGGCGAACTTTTGGCCATCGTCCACCAGGTCAACAATACGTTTCATCAGCGGCACAGCTACGTCATCCCGGTGTCGCCCACGAATGATGGGGTCATCGTTCAGCGTTGCGCCAAGAAAATGTATGTCTCGCCATTTATCGCCATGGACATGACCTACGACTTTCGCATCCGTCCGCCGGCGGACGAAGTGACGATCGCCATCACCGACAGCGACCAGGACGGCCCCCTGCTGCATGCGTCGTTCCATGGCGAAAGGCGCCCCTTGTCGCGACTGTCGGCCCTGAGACTTCTCGCTCAATTTCCGTTCTTGACGATCAAAGTGATCGCAGGAATCCATTGGGAAGCGTTGAAATTGTGGCTCAAGGGAATTCCACTTGTCACGCGGCCCGCGCCGCCGAACGACCCTGTCAGTCTGATTAAAGGCTAAAATCTCAACATGGATCAATTTTCACCGTACGACGTGAGAACGTCGAAGACCGCCGCCGTGAAACGCGGCAATCGACTGGTTCAAAAGGCCATCTCGGTGGTGAGCCGGCTTAAGGTTGGCCGCCTTACCGTGATCATGCCTGACGGCAGCCAATACGAATTGTCGAGCAATTCGCAGGAAGGACCCCGCGCCATCGTCGAAATCCATCGCTGGCGCGCGCTGCGGCGATTCGTCACCGAGGGCGATTTCGGTTTCATCGAGTCCTATCTCGATGGCGATTGGGGCAGCCCGGAGATGGCGAACATCATCGAACTGGCGTGCCTCAATGTCGATACGTGGGATGCGGGCTCGATGCAGAATTTCTTTCACCGCGTGAAGCATCGCATCGGCCATTGGCTGCGCCCCAACTCGAAAGACGGCGCGCGGCGCAACATTGCAGCCCACTACGACCTCGGCAATTCGTTCTACGCCCACTGGCTCGATTCCAGCATGACGTATTCGTCGGCTTTGTTTTCGGGCCGCGAAGAGTCGCTGACAGATGCGCAGACCGAGAAGTATCGCCGCATTGCCGCGTTACTCGATCTCAGGCCGGAGCACAGGGTTCTGGAAGTCGGATTTGGGTGGGGCGGATTTGCGGAATACGTCACCAAACATCACGGTTGCCGCGTCACCGGTCTCACGCTGTCGAAAGAGCAATTGGCCTACGCCGGCGCGCGCCTGCAAAAGGCCGGGCTCGGCGACAGCGTCGACTTTCGCCTGCAGGACTACCGCGATATCAGCGGCACATTTGATCGCATCGCCTCGATCGAAATGTTCGAAGCCGTCGGCGAGAAGCATTGGTCGCGCTACTTCGACATGATCCGCGACCGCCTCGTCGCCGGCGGCAACGCCGCGCTACAAATCATCACCATCGAGGAGAGCCGCTTCGAGAACTATCGGCGCAATCCCGACTTCATCCAAAGCTACATCTTTCCGGGCGGCATGTTGCCGACGGTAACGGCGCTGAAGGATCAATTTCAGCGATCGAACCTGGCCCTGGCCGATTCCTTCATGTTTGGCCCGAGCTACGCCACGACCCTCAAGATATGGCGCGATCGCTTTCTCGCCAAATGGGCCGAGATCGCGCCGCTCGGTTTTGACGATCGATTCCGACGGATGTGGGAGTTGTATCTCGCCTATTGTGAAGGCGGGTTCCGCGCCAAGGCGATTGACGTTGGCCAGTTCAAACTCGTCCGCGCCTGATCGGCCTCACCGCGTACCTGGCGGGCGTCTGGCCGCATATGCGCTGCCTGCGTTCGCCCTCGCCATGCCGACAATTCCGGCAGCCGTTTTCCTTCCCAGTCTCTACAGCACGGAACTGGGCCTCGCCGCCGCCGGAACGGCCCTGCTGCTTGCGCGCGCCTCGGATGTCGTCACCGATCCGCTGGTTGGCATGTTCAGCGACAAGTGGCGCTCGGTATGGGGCCGGCGCAAACCGTGGATTCTGATTGGCGCGATTATTGCGGGATTTGCCCTGGTCCGTTTGTTCCAACCACCGTCGGGCGTGACGTTTGTCTACGTCATGGTGTGGTCGGTCTTGCTCTACTTGGGTTGGACGCTGGTCAGCATTCCCTACGCCGCCTGGGGAGCCGAACTTTCAACCGACTACCAAGAGCGTTCGCGCATCACGTCGGCGCGCGAAGGCGCCACCATCCTCGGTATTTTTGCCGCCGGCACCGTGCCGGTGATCGCGGCGATGAGCGGCCAGTCGGAACGCGACGCCCTCGCCGCCATCAGCTGGCTTGCGGTCGGCGTCGGTTTGCCTTCAGTTATCGCGTTGTTGATGGTCGTCCCGGACCGGTCTGTCGCCGCAAATTCCGCTCAGATCGAGAACTCGGTCCGGTCCATTACCCGCAACAAACCCTTCATTCGCCTGTTGACCGCGTGGCTGATCAATGGGCTTGCGAACGGAATTCCTTCGACGCTGTTCATCCTTTTTCTTGAACACCGATTGCAGGCCGACCAGACCGAGCGGGGCGTATTGATCCTTGCTTACTTTCTATTCGCGGTCGCCGCGATCCCCATGTGGTTGTGGTTAACCAGCCGGTTGGGGAAGCACCGCACATGGTGTGTCGCGATGATCATGACCTCGGCGGCGTTCATCTGGGTTCCGTTCATTCCGCCCGGAGCGGTCGGCGCCTTTGCCGTTGTTTGCGTTATCACCGGGCTTGGCCTCGGGGCGGATCTCGCCATTCCGCCCGCATTGCAGGCCGATGTCGTCGACTTCGATACCCTCAAGACCGGCCAGCGTCGGGCCGGCCTGTTCTTTGCCTTGTGGGGCATGGCCACCAAGTTGGCTTTGGCGCTTGCCGTGGGATTAACCTTTCCCCTTCTCGCCTATTTTGGCTTTGATCCGACTGGGCCAAGCGCGCCCGAGGCTTTGCTGGCCCTGGCAGTGATCTATTCAGCCATCCCGGTCGTATTGAAACTGGTAGCGATACGGCTGGTTTGGGATTTCCCGATTACCGCCGCTCGCCAGGCCCTGATCCGGCGTCGGATCGACGCTCTCGCGGCCAGGAGGATGATGGCGGAATCAGACGGTCTCGAATCTGTGAAGACATGAAAAACAAGCTCTGGATGGCGGCGTCTGCCGCAATCACTTTCCTGACGGCATGTAGCGGAACGATGAAACCCGAAGACTTCAAAGGCACAGAGCCGAGGTTCGTGATCGAGAAGTATTTCTCGGGCGAGACCAAGGCCTGGGGCATGTTCGAGGACCGCTTCGGCACTCTGCGCCGCCAGTTCGTCGTCGACATCACCGGAACCTGGGATGGCACCCAACTCGTGCTCGACGAGCGCTTCGCCTATTCCGATGGCGAGAAAGACCGCCGGGTATGGACCATCACCAAGGTCGACGACAATACCTATACCGGTACAGCGAGCGATGTGATCGGCACGGCCCAGGGGCGTAGTTTTGGCAACACGCTCAACTGGAGTTACGACCTCAATCTGAAGGTCGGCGACGGCACGTGGAAGGTTCACTTCGACGACTGGATGTACTTGCAGCCGGGAAACGTCCTGCTGAACAAGGCCGTGGTCACGAAATTCGGCGTGCACATCGGCACGGTGACGTTGGCGTTCAACAAGCCGCTAATGGCCGCCAACGATCAGAACGCGTTCAATGAGATGCCACGCGCCGCCGAATGAAGCGGAGGACCGGACCGACCACGGGTAACTTTTCATAGAATTGCTCGGCGGCGTCCCAGTGGTCGACATGCTCGCGGACACGGCCGTCGTCCGCGAAGCGCAACTCGCTCATCCCTTCGACGACCCACGGCTTGCGACCCGCAACTTGCAGCGTGCCTCGGCACCGCCAGCGCAGAAAACAGGCGTCTCCCGAGAGCGCGCGGTGTGACACCGAGAATCGAATATCGGGAATCGCATCGAACATTTTGCCAAGCAGGACCCGATAGGCCTCGACGCCGCGCACGTCGTTGAACGGATCTTTGAACCGCATGTCATCGGTAATGTATCGCGACAGATTCGACAACCGCTCGCGCGTCAACGTTTCGTAATACTGGACATAGTCGGCGCCGCGATCTTCCGGTCTCATGCACTGGTCGCCTTTCGCACCAGCCAGAAGTAAAGACCGTATGGCAATATTCGCAGAGCCTTGAGGATCATGACGAATGGCGTCGGGAAGGCGATTTCGAACCTTCGGCGCGTCATGCCGACGAAGATGGCGCGGGCCGCGTCCTCGGGTTCCATCAAGAACGGCATGGGGAATTCGTTCTTGTCGGTCAGCGGCGTGCGGACAAATCCTGGATTGATCACAGAAATGGTGACGCCGGCTCGGTCGAGCTGCAGCTTGAGCGACTCACACAAGTTGATCAACGCCGCCTTGGTCGCCCCGTAAGCCGACGCATTGGGAAGACCGCGATATCCGGCGACAGACGACACGACCGCGACATGCCCGGACTTTCGATCGATCAACGTCGGCAGGACGGCGGCGAGACCGTTGATCGCGCCCATATAGTTGACTTCCATCAGCGTCCGAAATGGCGCAACGGAGAATGCATGAGGATCATTGGGTTGATGTGTGCCGGCATTGAAAATGATCTGATCGAGAACCCCCAGTTCACTTTCAATCTGCTTGAAGACCTGCTTCACCGCGTCATGGTCGGTGACATCGTTGACGAAGGGCGCGATCAGCCCCGGCAGATTCGCGCGGATCGCTTCTTCACGCAGGGTCTGGAGATCATTCTCGGTGCGGGCGCTGACGGCAACTGTCCAGCCTTGGCTCGCGTAGGTCCAGGCGACGGCTCTGCCGATCCCTTTGCCCGCACCGGTGATCCAAAGGCTACGCGTCACCGGTCGCTTCCGGCTTCGCCGGCCGGCGCCGAACCGCACCTCCGGCAACGGTATTCGATCTTCGAGCCATCTTTGGCCTTGAACGACATTTTCACCCACCGCCCGTCGCGATCGTACCAGACATCCGTATCGCGAAGATCCCCGGTATACTCGAAATGCTCGGCGTCGACAGGCCCGTTCGCGGTGTCGATCCGATCGATGCCCTTACGAACCACAGTGATATTCGCGAGCTGCCCGGTCAACGTATTCAAGATCGTCGGAGTTTCGACCTGGCCACGGTGCCAGTGGTTGGTCGGAAAGACCCACGAACTCGACAACACCGGACCGCGCGGTCCATCGATGCGAAACAGTTCACCGTCGCGCTTGGCCGTTATGCTCGCAAGCTTGCCGCCGTCATCGACGTTGGCAGAGAGACCGATGAGATTCTGGCCGTCCCAGATCTCGGTCGACTGATAGTCGAACGTATAGGCGTTGATGAACAGCACCTTCACCGACAATCTGAAATACGCATTCACGGAGAGTCGTTCGCCGTCACGGGCAAACACAATGCGATGCTCGCCGACACGGGACCTCTTGCGAAAAACGTCGAACACGATCTCGCCGTCGTATAACGTAAGAGGATCGATCGTCGGGATTTGATGGTCCGCCGGCGGGCTTACCTCCTGAATAGCGAGAAGCTGATTGGCTGGCGCCGTTTCATCTGCCCATGCGCCCCGGCCAATGGTGACGACCATCGCCAGCATCGGGACGAGCTGCAAAAGCCCGGTGGTAAGTCGTGCAACAGTCCTCATCTCAAGTCCTTTGTCCGCTCGGCCATCATCCGGGGGCCGATGTCCCGCCACGTCCAACGATGCCGCGGACCCTATAGTTGCTGGACTTGCGCGAAACAATGGCGAACGCCACGCGATACGTCATGATTACCCGCCCGATCCGAGTTAGAGTTTCGCCTCGAATCGCCAATGTGGTGTTCCGATGCGCGACATGACCAACGAAGACAGTAGACCTTGGGGCGGACGAGCGCCGTCGCGCAACGTCCTCGGCGGCCCACTCGCACCGTGCTCGGTTAACCCGATCACCGGATTCTTTCGCGATGGATGCTGCAATACGTCGCCCGAGGATCGCGGCTCCCACACCGTTTGCATTGTTGCGACCGTGGAATTTCTCGCGTTCTCCGCTTCCGTCGGCAACGATCTCAGCACGCCGATGCCCGAATACGGATTCCCCGGACTGAAATCCGGTGATCGTTGGTGTCTGTGTGCTCCCCGATGGCAGCAAGCCCTGAGCGCCGGAAAAGCCCCTCAAGTGGTGCTGTCTTCGACCCACTACGGGGCGTTGAGCTATTGTTCGCTGGAAGACCTTAAGCGGCATGCCATCGACCTGAACTGATTTGGGTCCGGCCGATACAATCCATGGATTCTCGAATGACTTTGCGGCAACTTTGGCGCGGGGCAGCCATCGGTGGCCCGGAATATAATATTTGAGATCAAATAGTTGTATCGATTCTTTCCGCACCATTGGTCGATGCTTCAAACAGCGACCGCTGCCCATTTTTCCGCACCAAGTTTTCGTTTCCAGTCCAAACTTTATGTTGTTTTTTTGTTTTCGGATGCTTGCGAATGGTTAACCTTTCTGCCACAACTAATACCTGAGCCGACGCCATGACCCTTACGATCACGGTTGTGCGCCGGTATCTGGATGGGAAAGATGAGTCGAATTTTCGAGTTGATCATTGTGGCCACGGCAATCGCCGCGTGGGCCTTTCCGGCGTCAGCCGGACCGGTGGCACTCGACTTCACCAATGCATCGCCATGGGTTGCGGCAAACAATCAGACATCGTTCTCCACCGTGATCGGCGGGGTCACGGTGACACTGACCGCCTCGGGCGGTAATTCGACCCCGAAGATCACCTTACAACAACAGTACGTCTGAGCGCAACGGATGCATGTCCGGTTGGACGGGCAGCGTTCATAATCTCGCTTGCGGCGGCGATGGAATCGGCATCGGTGAAGATGAAATCACCCAAGGCGGATCAGAGAAATTGACCATCACCTTCAGCGCGCCGGTACAAGTGACGAACATCGAGCTGCTCGACTTGTTCAACAACAATAGTGAAGTCGAGCACGCGCTGATCAGTCTGAATAACGGTGCGAGCTTCACGCAGTTTACGTCGACCAACGGTCCGGGCGGCTACTATTCGACAAATCTCGGCGGCTGGGGCATCGCGCGAATCATTTTCAAGGGATACAGCGATAGCGTCAGCGATTATGCCTTGGCGCGAATTTCTTTGGTGGTCCAAGATTCGGTTCCCGAACCGGGAGCTACTGGATTGCTGATCGCCGGCTTGTTTGCCCTCAAGGCAATTCACCGGCGCCAGCGCCGCCGTGACGATCTCGGCTAACCGGCCACCAGCCACTTCGTTTCTTCTGTATCGCGGGACGCGCGAGACGCCTTAACCGACAAGCGCCATTGTCGCGTCATCGGCGCACGACCCCTGTGAAGCCCGACAGCGTTGCGAGCGACCTGCCGATTCCCTCCCGATATCCATATGCATGAATATTAGGCTTTCGAGAGGACCGCGCGCGACTAAGGCCCGGCAATCGAATAACGCATAACTAATTAATTCATATTGTCTATCTTGCCATGCGCAATCGCTGTGGCGCCATGCGAATGGGGGCCTTGATCCACAACTAATAATGGATAAACTCTGCCCCATGAGGACGGGCACCGGGGTCATGGGGATTTTTCGACGCATCGCGGGCGGGCTTGTGGGCTTGATCTTGGCCGCGTTCGCCGTCGCGGGACCCGCAGGAGCCGTGGTGATCACCAAGTCGTTTAGTGCCACGTCCAACGGCGGCATCGGCTCGGGGACGATCGCCTTTGACGACCACGGTGGCGGCAATACCCTGACGCTGACGATCAATAATACGTCGCCGAATCAGACCTCGAGCGGTGGCCAAAATAGTTCGATCGTTACCGGTTGGGAGTTCGACGCGGCGCCCGATTTGCCGGCGATCGTCTCCTGGTCAATCGTCAGCGGCACCGGCGTAAACCTCTCGAGTAAGTACAATCTCAGCTTCAATGCGGGGTTCGGCGGCGCCGGCGGCGGTGTCGCTGTCGAAACGCTGTTCAAGACCAAGAACGGCATTCATGGCGGTATCTATAACGCAGCGGCCCCAGGCAATATCGCCGACGTGTTCCCGGACATCGCGGTGGTCACGATCCAGTTCTGCACCCCCTTCACCCTGACTCAGATCCCGACGGCAACTCTGCGGATGCAACGGGTCGGGATTAACGGCGCGGGCAGCCTGAAGATTCTGGCGACGGCCGAACAAATTGCTTCGGCTGACGAGCCAGGCGCAATCGCTCTGTTTGGCTTCGGGATCGCGGGTCTCTATCTGCGTCGCCGGAAACGCGCTGCTTGAGGAGGATCAACCGATCAAGGCGGGCCAGTCGACGTGACGGTCGATGACAATGGCGAGGAAAACGCCGGCCAGATACTGCATCGAAAACAGGAAATTTCGCCGCGCATTCATCCGAGATGGATCGCGCACCAGTTCGACGTTGAGCTGAATAAATCGCAGACCGAACAGCAACGATAATACCCCATAGACCGCGCCGAGTTCACCGAACAACCATGGCAATGCGGCCGAGATGACCAAGGCCAACGTATTGCCGAAAATCCAGCGGGCGCATGCAGCATCGCCCTTGACCACCGGCAGCATCGGCACACCGGCCTTGGCGTAGTCGTCCTTGATCAGGATCGCGAGCGCCCAAAAGTGCGACGGCGTCCACAGGAACAGCGTCACGGCCATCAGCCACGGCAGTAGCCACTTGGTGGGATCGACCGCCGCCGCACCCGCCAGAATCGCGAAACTGCCGGCGGCCCCGCCAATGATGATGTTGGTCCAATGGCGCCGCTTGAGCCAAACGGTGTAGACGACTCCATAGACTGATGCGCCCAAAACCAGGTGTGTCGCCACCAGCCAATTGAAAGCCGTCACAGCAATTGCCGTGCCCGCCGCCAGCAACGCGGCTGCGAACCACAGCGCGCGTGACGGATCGCCGAATGTCCCGGCCGCCAGCGGCCGCGTCGCGGTACGCGGCATCAACCGGTCGATATCGCGGTCGTAATACTGATTGAATACGGCGGACCCGAACGACCCGAGAAGCATTGTGACAAACAGCAGTGCGACCTGCACCGGATCGACCGTTTTCGCCAACGCGGCGTATCCCGCCACCGCCGTCACGGCGATCAGGAAGCCAATTCTTGGCTTGCAGAGTTCGATGTAGGCCCTGAACTGCATTAATGCCCCGATCAGTCGCCCGCTTTGCCAACCCGCCCGAACGACATTGGGGTCGGCCGGTCGCCGGTCTTGGTGAAGAGCAGTCGACCGGCAAGAACCACAAACATCACGCCCCCCGCAACAGCAATCACGCCTCCCAGCCCCATCATCGACATTGATATTAACTTCTCGGTCGAATCGAGACCTTGATCTGCACCGACTGTTTTCCGGGCAACACCGAACGTACCGGCCAGAAATAAGGCTGACGAATGCAGAAACTGGCCCAGGCCCAGCAAGACGTACATCAAAGTCCGGGAACGGCGGCGTTCAGTGCGACGTTCGAGAACCGGCAGAAAAAGGGCGAAATACAACGCCATGAAGGCCAGCGTCACGGCAATCAGTTCGGCATGATAGTGGCCTGGGGTACGGGTATCGACCGACCCTTCAAAAAACCCAAGCACACCGCCATACGAGAATAGCAGGAGCGAAACCAGAACGCCGACGATTTCCGGCGCGCCGGCGCGAACGTCGGCAAACCGCCGCACCAGCAACGCGAAGGTGCCGAGCAGAACCAGCGCCGTCGGAAGCGGCAGAGCGAACCAATACAGATTGGTGAAAAGTTCACGCTGCGCCGGATCGCCGGCGGCATGGGTCAAATAGAGCAATGGCCCAGCCGCCGTGCCGGCGACCAAGATAAACATGGCGGCCTTGAACAGGCGTGCCGAAACCGGGGTCTCACCCAGCGCGATGCGCGTGATCAGATAGAACGCGCACAACAGCAGGACGGTATTTGCAAACTGGAGGACATGGCCACCGCCCCAAATGACGAAGTCGCTGACGGCTTCCAGATCGGCCAATTCGGGCCTCACCATCCACGCAATCACGATGCACAACATCGCGATC
>Ga0194132_10010297_pt1 | contig 12488 bp, 10 predicted proteins | sample TA2KigOf80mmetaG_FD_148612 | JGI IMG/M metagenome (GOLD analysis project Ga0194132, IMG submission 148612) | Freshwater microbial communities from Lake Tanganyika, Tanzania - TA2015054 Kigoma Offshore 80m | ecosystem: Environmental > Aquatic > Freshwater > Lake | place: Tanzania: Lake... | reverse complement strand
GGCGACGAGATGACGGAGGCCGCCGACGAGCTCGGCCGAGTCGACGCATCCTGCCTTCTCGAGCGCCTCGACCGCATTGAGCGCGAACGACTGCGTCGGTCCCTGCGGCGAGGCGAGCAGGCGCAGGTAGCGGTCGGCGCGCGACGCCCGCTCCTCGAGCGTCGGCGCGAGCGCCTGGTGGAAGCGGAGGAACCAGCCGGCGCGGAACTCCGCGAAGCCGCGGTCGAGCGCGTCGAGGCTCGCGTCGAGCAGTCGCCGCCGGTCGAGCGTGCCGTCGGCGGCGAGCTCGACGAGCGCCGACTGCCAGTTGCCCGCGGGCCCCGAGTACTTGTCCGCGGCGGCAAGGCTCGACTCGCCGCCGCCCTCGACTTCGAAGAGCAGCCAGACCGCGTCGCGCAACCAGGGTCGATCCCGGATTGTCCCCGCCACGGTGTGCTCGTCGCGCACGAACCAGAACAAGGCGCCCGGGATCGCGGCCGCGAGCGCCGGAGTGATGGTGATGGCGCCCGCGGCCGCAAGCGGGTCGAGCCACTCGAACGGTCCCCGCTGGCCCGGCGGGAACTGCTCCTCGACGAAGTCCTGGAGCCATGGGGGCCGCCTCGCAACGAGGATACGCGCCGCGTGCTCGCCGCCGAGCCAGACCCGCCTGCGCCTCAGGTCTCCGCGCTCGCCGCAGCACAGGGCTGCGGCGCTCGCGACTCCGCGCCGACGGCGGAGGCTGTCCCGATCCTGTCCGCCGAAGGTCGAGAGCCACTCCTGCTCGACCGCTTCCAGCAGGCGGAGGGCGATGGAGGCGAGTGGGCGTCTCGTCTCGGCGTCGACGGCGAGGAGCGTCGCGATGCACGCATCGGCGTCGCCGGCCGCGACGAGTGCCTCGATGTCGACGCCGACATCGCCCATCGACCGAGCATACGGGGGTTGCGCGAGGCTGAGAAGAGCCGAATCATGATCTCATGACCGTCGCCGAGCACGCCTATGCATACCTGGCACCGTCCGCGCTCGGCGATGACGGCGCTCTCAACCTCGCGACCTCGGGCGGCCGCTCGCGCAATCCGCACTTCTTCACCGGCGCCCTCGCCCGGCCCCGGCAGGCTGCGCAGGCGCTTCTCGTCGTCTCGGAGATCGCGCGCACGCGCTTCTTCACGCCACCGAACATGGTCGTCGCCGCGATCCTCGCCGCCGACCCGGTCGTGACGAGCAACGTCGACCGCCTGCGCTTCGAGTCGTTCTCGGCGTGCCGCGGCGTCTACGCCCGTCTCGACCTCGAGCCGGGCGCTCTGGCAGGAGCGTTCTCCGAGTGGGGGACGACGAACGTGGACTTCAACCCGCCGATGCGGGCGGCGCTGGCAGGCGTGCGCGACGCCGACGGGATGCTCGTCAACGTCGGACACGACGAGGTGAGCGTCACGACCCTGCAGGGCTCCGCCCTCGAGAAGAAGGTGCCGCTGCCCGACTCGTGGCTCAAGGGGTTCGCCGAGGTGCAGCTCGCCTCGGCGAGGATGCTCGCCTACCACGAGCTCTCCGGGGTCGAGGCACGGCGGTTCCTGCAGAGCCTGCCGCGTGGTAAGGGCCGCGGCGCGGCCTGGGCGACTCCCGCGGGCCAGGGGCTTCGGATCGCCTCGCGCCCGGATCCGCGAGCTGTATGCGTCGCGAGCCCCGAGCGCCTCCGGCTGCTCGAGCGGCTGCTGCCGTTCGCGCGCTCGCTCCGCGTCTACGGCCCGCCGGCCTCGGGAGCGCGCAGCGCCGAGGCGAGCGCCTGGGAGCTGACGCTCGAGGACGCGCGCGTCACGTTCGTGGTCAGTCCCGAGCTCTTCCGCGGGTTCTCCGGCGAGGGAAACGTCCTCGGCGACCTCGCCGGCGCCGACGACGCCTCCGTCGGGGCCGTGGCCCAGAGCCTGCACGGCGAGCCGGCGATCGAGCCCGAGGCCGTGGCGAAGGTCACGGGCCTCGCGGTGGGCGCCGTGCAGTCCGCGCTCGCGGTCCTCGGGGCCGCGGGACGCGTGGGCTTCGACCTCGGGCGTAGCGCCTACTTCCACCGCGAGCTCCCGTTCGATCGGGCGGTGCTGGAAGGAATGCACCCCCGGCTGCTCGGAGCCCTTCAGCTCGTCGGGGAGGGAGCGGTCGCGCTCGACACGGACGGGCGCTCGGCGACGGTGCGTAGCGGCGACGTCGCCTACCTCGTCCGTCTCGGCGACGCCGGCCCCACGTGCACGTGCCCGTGGTTCGCGAAGCACCGCGGCGCCCGCGGCCCGTGCAAGCACGTGCTCGCGTTCGAGCAGGTGCTTTCGGCACGGGCCACGCACGCGTGAGCACGACGGTCGAGCAGTTCGAGTCCGCCATGCTCGCGGCGATCGCAGCGGGCGAGGCCGACCGGATCGTCCGGCTCGTCGTCGAGGCGACGGAGGCCACACGGCGACGGAGACCGCACTGGGCGTTCTCGCCCGGCGGGTCGAGGCGCTCGGCGATCGAGACGGCCGGCCGCTTCTCTCGACCCCGACCCATCGAGGCGGATGGATCGATCCCGCGACCCTTCCGGAGCCGACCATCGGCTGCCTACGACGCCTCGTCAGCCGCCCGAACGTCACGAGCAGGTCGCACGAGCCCGCTCGACGTTCGGATCGGCCACGACCCACGAGCTCGGGCGCTCGATCGACGAGCGCGGCGAGGGCCGGCTACGGAGGTCACTCGTCATCCGCGCCGAGACGGCGCTTCCCGAGCCGTTCGGGACGCTCGCACGCGAGATCGCGGTTCCACGCTACTGGTGGGTGTTCACGATCTCCGACGACCAGGATCCGCCGGCCTGGTTCGCGACGGACCCTCTCGGGACGCGCTGGCTCGCGACGCTCGTTCCCTGCGCTCCCAGGGCGGCACGTGGCAGGCGATCGTCCACCGGCTCCTGGCGCGCTCACCGGCCGCATCGCGCCGCGCCGCCGACGCGGTCGTCGCCATGGACGGCCGCTTCGACCCGTCGCGGCTCGGTCGAGCTCTCGCGTGAACGACGGCGCACGGCGACGGCGTCATCGCGCGGGCCGTCGCCCACCTCCGTGACGTCGCGCGCATCTCCGACCTCCACGCCCGCGCAGGCCTTTCGGGCCGGTGAGGCCTACGTCGGGGCCTCCTCAGGGATCGACGAGAGCGCGATCGCGCTGCTCGAGACGGTGCTCGAGGCCGCCGTGACACTCCAGGCAACGATCGATTCCGCCGGGCACGCGCGCGACTCGAAGCGGTGGTCTCGAAGACCGGCCGCGGCTCGAAGCTCTCGACGCTCTCGCAGGGCCTCCTCAGGATGGAGCCCCGTGCCGGCTCCCGGTTCGATCGCGCACGGGTCGCGGCGGCCGAGGCGATCGTCGGGGCCGAGGAGCGGGGGTGGCGGGCAACGCCGAGTCGTCGGCGACGCGTCCACGAGCCTCGTAACACTTGTCACATTCTGTCGTCTTCCCATCCAAGAAAGGAGGCGGGACGTCATGCTCTTCCACATCACGTGGGAGTTCACCGACGCGAGCGAGGAGGGCGCGCGCCGGTCACTTGCGGTGTTCGCGAAATGGAGCCCTCCGGCGGGGGCGGAGTTCCTCGGCTTCTACGGCTTCGCGGACGGCGGAGGCGGAGTCGCGATCGTCGAGGCAGACAGCGCGGCCACGCTTGCCCGGACGACGGCCCCCTGGGGACCGTGGTTGCGATTCGAGATCACGCCGATCATTCCGATCGAGGAGTCAGCGGCAATCGGCGGTGAGGGCGTCGCCTTCCGCGATTCCGTCTCCTGATCGGACGAGCAGCGGTTTCCCGGGACCGGCGGCGTCGCCGGCCCCGGGAAACGCCTAGAACGCGCGCGGTAGCCCGACGCTCTCGGCGACGATGTTCCGCACCATCTGGTTCGTGACCGGGCCGATCTGGTAGAGGCGGACGTCGCGCCAGTAGCGCTGCATCTGGTACTCGGCCGAATAGCCCATGCCGCCCAGGATCTGGATCCCGCGGTCGGCAGCGTCGGTTGCGTACTCCGAGCAGATCGCTTTCGCGGCCGAGGACTCGACGCCGCACGGCAGGTCGTTGTCGAAGAGCCACGCCGACTTGTACGTGACGAGCTCGGCCTGCATCAGGCGCATCTGCATGTCGGCGATCCAGTGGTTGATCACCTGGAACTCGGAGATCCGCTTGCCGAACGCGACGCGCTCGTTGGCGTACTTGATCGCCTCCTCGATGACACCGCGCAGGATGCCCGTGCACATGGCGGCGACGAGAATGCGCTCGTTGTTGAGCGTCGAGAGAATGTGGCCCCAGCCCTTGTTGACCTCGCCGATCACGTGCGTCGAGGGCACGTAGGCGTTGTCGAGCTGCACCTCGCAGGAGCCGACGCAGCGCATGCCGAGCTTCGGGATCGGCCGCGAGACGACGCCCTCCTGCTTCGCGTCGACGAGGAAGAGCGTCTTCCCGCGCGAGGCCTTCTCGGCGTTCGGGTCGCTCGTCGCGAGGAGCAGGAGATAGTCGGAGACGTGCGCCATCGTCGACCAGATCTTGGCCCCGTTGATCCTCCAGCCGTCCCCATCGGGCGTTGCCGTCGTGATCATCCCGCCGAGGAGGTCGGTGCCGCAGCCGGGCTCGGTGACGGCGATCGCCGTCTTCACCTTGCCCTCGGTGAGCCGCGGGATCATGTTCGACTTGATCTCGTCGGAGGCGAACTTCTGGATCGACTTCGTGTTGAACTGGTTGATCCCCCAGATCCACGCGATTCCGGCGATCGAGCGCGCGACCTCCTCCATGAAGATGCACTGGATCACGCAGTTGCCGCCCTGGCCGCCGAACTCCTCGTCGATTCCGATCCCGAAGAAGCCCGCCTCGGCCATGTCGTCCCAGAGCTTCTGGGGGAAGTGCGTGCCGTCGTGGTCCTCCTCCCGCTCCAGCTCGAGGGCCACATCCTTGGGGCACTTCGCCTCCACCCACTCGCGGATCGTCGAGCGGAAGGCCTCTTCCTCCTCGCTGAAGCTGAAGTTCAACACGGCGACTCCTCCTCGGGAGTTCAAACGAACGCTTGATTGAGTTGAGTCTATCGAGCGGCTCACGCGCGGGTGCCCGGTCCCGCAGGGCTCGGGCGCCCATGCGCGACCTCCCGCCGTGGGTCTGCGCTGAGCCGTGACCGGGGTCCGGCCGGCCCTCCGGTCGCGCCGCCGATTCTGCCCGCCGGTGCGGGCATGCTCGCACCGCGACGCAGGCCGCCGTCGCACTTCCGGTGCAGATCCGCAACCCCCCTGCAACGGTTTCGCTGCGATCGTTCCGGAAGGGGCCTCCGCGCCCCCATGGGGGCCGCGCTGCGTGCGGCCGGCCGAGACGTGGACCGGCGGCCGAAGGAGGGCAGCGGTCGACCCCGCACCTGCGCGCATTCTCCGGACGCGGTCGATCTCACCGGATTAGAGTCCTCCGTGGATGAGCGAGATCCGGGCCCCCATCACCGGCAACGTGTGGAAGGTCCTCGTGGGCGAGGGGGACGCGATCGAGGTCGACCAGATGGTCGCGATCCTCGAGTCGATGAAGCTCGAGATCCCCGTCGAGTCCGAGCACGCGGGGACGGTGAAGAAGGTGCTCGTCCGGCCGGACGACGTCGTCACCGAGGGCGACGTCATGGTCGAGCTCGGCTGACCCGGTAGGGTCGCCTGATGGAGATCCTCCCGCTTCCGGTTGGTGTCTCCCTGCCCGTGCAGGACGAGATGGCCGTGCCGTCGTACGTCGAGCTCGCGGTGCTCGCAGAGAACGAGGGGTACCACACCGTCTTCTTCGGGGAGATCGCGGGCGGTGAGGCGATGGTCACGCTCGGTGCGATCGCGCAGGCGACGCGCCGGATCCGGCTCTCACCGGGGGTCGTATCCATCTACACCCGAGGCGCCGTCCTCACCGGCATGGGCTTCGCGAGCCTGGCCTCGCTCGCGCCGGGGCGGATCGCGATGGGCATCGGCACGGGAAGCCATATGATCGTCGAGGGCTGGAACGGACGCCGGCTCGAGGCGCCGCTCGAGACGATGCGCGAGACGATCGAGGTCCTCCGCCAAATCGTGCGCGGCAATCGCGTGCTCTTCCACGGGGAGCGGGTCAACGTCGCCCCCTACCGGCTTCATCTCCCGAGCCCCGAGCCGCTGCCGGTGATCGTCGGCCCGTTCAACCCGCAGATGACACGGCTCGCGGGAGAGCTCGCGGACGGCGTGCTGCTCGCGTGGGCGCCGCTCGACGAGCTCGCCGAGCGCGTCGCGCTCGTCCACGAGGGCGCGGCGCGCGCGGGCCGTGACCCGGAGACCGTCGAGATCGGCCTCTACGTGCAGGCCTACGCGGGCCCGCGGGTCGCCGACGCGATCGAGCGCTTCCGCCGCCTCGTCCTCGAGTATGCGATCCGCCCGACGCACCGCGCCGCCTTCGTCGGCTCGTTCCCGGCGATCGACCACGCGACCGCGCTCTGGGAGGCGGGCAAGCGGGCGGAGGCGCTCGCGCTCGTCCCCGACGAGGCCGTCCACCGCCTGGCGCCGATCGGCGATGCGGGGCTCGTCGTCGACCGCCTGGAGGAAGTGCGCCAGCTCGGCGTCACGCTCCCCGTCCTCTATGCCCAGAGCCTCGACCGCAGCGACCCGACGACATCGGCGGACACGATCGCCGCGGTTGCCGAGGAGTACCGACGACGGTTCCCGCCGGAGAGGAGCACACGATGACCGACCCCGCAGCCACCCTCTGGGAGATCGCGCAGATCGAGCAGCTGAAGGCCCGCTACTTCCGTGGCGTCGATGCCGAGGACTGGGATCTCTTCCGCTCGGTCTTCACCGACGACGTCCGGACGAAGCTGCCGGGCACCGACTGGATGGACGGACGCGAGGCGATCGTCGACCGCGTGATCGAGCACCACACGCGCGCGGAGGTCGTCACCGTCCACCACGGCCACATGCCCGAGATCGAGCTCGTCGACGAGACGCACGCCCGTGGCGTCTGGGCGATGTTCGACTTCGTCGACCGGATCTGGCGCCACGACGGCCGGCGCGACGCCTTCACTGGCTACGGGCACTACCTGGAGGAGTACCGCAAGGGTGACGGGCAGTGGCGGATCTCCCAGATGGAGCTGACCCGCATCCGGGTCGACTGGCACCGGCCCGAGCACCTGCACGACTTCCCGCACCGCGGCGCGCCGCCGGTCGACGCGCAGCGTTCATCGCCGGGGTCGCGCGCGTCTGCAGAGTGAGGGATCGACGTAGCAGACGCGCAGCGTTCATCGCCGGGTGTGCGCGCGTCTGCTGAGTGAGGGACCGACGTAGCAGACGCGCAGCGTTCATCGCCGGGTGTGCGCGCGTCTGCTGAGTGGGGGACCGACGTAGCAGACGCGCGCACACCCGGATCCTGAAGCCAGGGGAACGAGGTTCCCCTTGGGAACCCCTCCGGCATTCGAGTCATGCACCTGCCCTTCGCGTCTGGCCGAAGCGACGCGCGCTACGGGCTCGCTCCCGGTCTGGCTTCAGCCAGACGGCTGCGCAGGCTGTCAGAGGGTGTGAGCCTGGACGGCTCGTTCTCGGGCGCCGATCGCGCGAGCGCCTGGGAGGACGACCGTGGCGCGGGTGCCGCCGCCCGGCCGGGGCGCGAGGGAGACATCACCGCCGTGGGCGCGCGCAACCGTGCGGACGAGCGGAAGCCCCAGCCCCGTCCCGCCGCCCCGGCGGCCCGAGCGGAACCGCTCGATCGCCTCGTCCGCCAGGCCCGGCTTACGCCGGGACCGGCGTCCTCGACGACGACCCGGCCCGCGTCGACCGCGATCCGGATCGGCACCCCCGGGTCGAGCGCGCGCCCGTGGCGCACGACGTTGTCGACGAGGTTCCCGATCGCCCGCCGGAGCAGCGAGTGATCGCCGTCGACGACAACTGGGTCGAGATCGAGCTCGACGCCGACGACGCCCTCCGCCACCTGCTCGACGAGCAGGTCGAGCCGCAACGGCTCGCGGCGCATCTCGTCCTTGCCCGCGTCCGCACGCGCGAGGAAGAGGAGGTCGTCGACCGTCGAGCTCGCGTGCGTGGCGATCTCGCTCATGCGACCGATGGCCTCGTCCGCCGACTGGTCGCCCGCAGCAGCGCCCTCGGCGAGCGCGCGGATGGCGGCGATCGGCGTCCGGATCTCGTGGGCGGCATCGGCGAGGAACTGCTCCTGCTGCTGGAATGCCACCGCCGCGGAGCCGAGGCTCCGGCCCGCAAGCACGTAACCGGCCGCCGACGACAGCGCCAGCAGTCCGAGGCAGCCGAGCAGCACCCAGAGCCGGAGCCGGCTCTCCGTCGAAAGCAGCTGGGTCTCGTCGGCGAACGCGACGACGGCGCCGCCAGGCTCGCCGTCCTTCTCGAACGGGGCCGCCAGCATCCGCACCGGGTACTCCTCCTCCCACAGCCGCTCCCGGACGATCGACTCGCCGCCCCGTTGGGTGCGCGATCGGATCGCCCCGCTCGCCGAGCGCAAGCCGCCGGCGCCGCCTGTCGCGTACCCGGACACGTTCCTCGGCAACGGCCTGCGCTCGCTCGCCCGGATGCTGTCGGCGGGGCTCGGCACGCGCATCGCCGCCGTCGCCCACGACGGTGGCTTCGACACCCACGAGGACCAGCCGAAGCGCTACGTCACGATCCTGCGTGAGCTCGACCGCGCCCTCGTCGCCTGGCAGGCCGACCTCGACAAGCGCGGGCTCGCCGACCGTGTGCTGACGCTCGTGTGGAGCGAGTTCGGCAGGCGCCCGGAGGACAACGACTCGAACGGCACCGATCACGGCGCCGGGGGGCTCGTCCTTCTCGTCGGCAACCGTGCGAACGGCGGGGTGCGGTCGGAGTTCCCCGGTCTCCGCAAGCTCGACCCGCGCGAGAACCTCCGTGTCACGACCGAGTTTCGGGCCGTCTCCGCGACGCTGCTCGAGGACCGGCTCGGCGTCGAGGCCGGCCGCGTGCTGCCGGGCCGCCTGCCCGGGAAGATCCCGCTCGTCCGCGGCGCCTGAGAGGGTCCGCTGCTGGTCGCGGCAGGGCCCGCGCCTGCAACGAGGCGCAGTGAGCATGCACGACCGCGAGTGGCGCGTGGCGCCGGTCAGCACGCGGGCTGACCGGCCGAGTCGACGACGGTCAGTCGCCCCAGTCGAAGTCGCGCGAGCGACCCCAGAGCTCCTCTTCGAGCGCCGCCCCTTCGGCATTGCCCTCACCGGGCCACGGAAGCGCCGCGTGCGTGTCGACCTCGGGGGCACGGACGCCCTCGAGCGTCTCCTCGAGGCGGGCCTGCTCTTCGGACTTGAACAGTGGATGGTTCTCGAACGGGTCGTCGGTCGCGTATCGCTGGATGGGCATGTCGCCCTCGAGACCCGCGTTGCGCTGCTTGAGGTTCAGGTGGTCTTGAATCGCCTGTGAGAATGCAGTGTCCGTTTCGACAGTCATGAGCCTTCCAAGTTCGCCGACAGGATCTGTGGTGCGTGGTGCCCCTTCCGTGGTGCTGGCCTAGTCTACTGGGCCGGGAAGAAGGATCGCAACGCCCGCAGCCGTGCCGCCGGATCCCCCACGACGGGACGACGCGCTCCAGCAGGCCGGTGTGCTTGGATTCCACCATGCCTCCGGTACCGAAGAGCCCGATCGCCGTCGCCTTCGCGCTCTACAAGATGTGGTCGAAGCTGCCGCCGGCTCAGCGAAAGCAGATGCTCGAGCTCGCGAAGAAGCACGGCCCCGCGGTCGCCGCGCAGGCCCGCCGGCACGGGCCCTCGATGGTGCGCGCGGCGTCGAAGGTGAAGCGCACCACCCGCCGCTGAGCGACGTCGCGGCGGATCAGGGCGCCGGCTCGAGCGCCTCGCGGACGATGCGCTCCTGCTCGCGCTGGTGCGCCGTCGGGTAGCCCTCGCTCGGGCTCGCCCGCCACGGTCGACCGACGTAGCTGACGGGCACGTTCGGGGCGGCCGTCCTCGCCGCGTCCTCGAGACGGTGGCGCAGCGTCCGCCACGGGCCCATGTTCTGCGGCTCCTCCTGCACCCACACGATCTCCCGCAGGGCCGGGTAGCGGCCGACGAGGTCGGCGACGTGATGGACCGGGAACGGGTAAAGCTGCTCGATCCGGGCGACGGCGACGTCGTGGGCGCCCTCGCGGGCGGCGTGGCCCAGGATGTCGTAGTACAGCTTCCCGGAACAGAGCGCGAGCCGGTGGACGCGCATGCGGTCGACCGTCGGATCGTCGATCACGGGTCGGAACTGTCCCTCGCTCAGCTCTGCGAGCGTCGAGGCGGCGGCCTTCAGCCGCAACAGCCCCTTCGGCGTCATCACGACGAGCGGCCGCGCCGTCGCGTCGAGCGCCTGGCGCCGGAGGAGATGGAAGATCTGGGCCGCGGTCGTGCAGTTGCAGATCCGGATGTTCCCCTGCGCGGCGAGCTGGTGGAACCGCTCGAGCCGCGCGGACGAGTGCTCTGGGCCGTTGCCCTCGTACCCGTGCGGCAGGAGAAGGGTGAGCCGCGAGGTCTGCCCCCACTTCGAGCGACCGGCGACGATGAACTGGTCGACGATGATCTGCGCCCCGTTCACGAAGTCTCCGAACTGCGCCTCCCAGAGGACGAGGGCGTCGGACGCCGCCGTCGAGTAGCCGTACTCGAACCCGAGCGCGGCGTACTCGGAGAGAGGCGAGTTGTGAACCTCGAACGCGGCGTTGGCGCCCGGAAGGTGCTGGATCGGAGCGTGGGTCTCACCGCTCGAGGGATCGTGGAGGACGAGGTGGCGATGCGCGAACGTCCCACGCTCGCTGTCCTGCCCCGTCAGCCGCACCGAGATCCCGTCCTCGAGCAAGCTCGCGTAGGCGAGCGCCTCCGCATGCCCCCAGTCGATCGCGTCGTAGACGGCCTCACGCCGTCGCTCGAGCTGGCGTGCGAGCTTCGGGTTGACGGCGAAGCCGTCCGGGACGTCGAGCAGCTGCGCGTTGAGGGCGAGGAGACGCTCGGCCGGGACGCTCGTGTGGACTGCCTCCCCGGTCTCCGGGATCGCGACGGGCTCGCGCACCGGCGCCGGCAGTGCCGCCGCCTCGCCGAACGAGGCGCGAAGACGCTCGTGCGCCTCCTGCAGCTCGCGCGTAACGGCGGCACCGACCTCCTCCGCCGCGACCGCGTCGAGGAGACCGCGCTCGACAAGATCCTGCGCGTACCGCTCGTACACGGTCGGCTGCGACTGGATCTGCTCGACCATCAGCGGCTGCGTGTAGGCGGCCTCGTCCTGCTCGTTGTGCCCGAACCGGCGGTAGCCGACGAGGTCGATGACGAAGTCGTGCCCGAACTCCGCACGGTACGCGAGCGCAAGACGGACAGCGCTCAGCGCCGCCTCGGGATCGTCGGCGTTCACGTGGACGATCGGGATGTCGAACCCCTTCGCGAGGTCGCTCGAGTACCGGGTCGACCGGCTCTCGACGGGGTCGGTCGTGAAGCCGATCTGGTTGTTCGTGATCACGTGGAGGGTGCCGCCGGTCGAGTACCCCTCGAGGCTCTGGAGGTTGAGCGTCTCGGCGACCACGCCCTGGCCCGCGAACGAGGCGTCGCCGTGGATGAGCACGGGGAGCGCGACCGCCGGGTCGTGGTAGGCGATCGGGCCCGACCGGTCGGTCTGCTCGGCCCGTGCGCGACCCTCGACAACCGGGTCGACGGCCTCGAGGTGACTCGGGTTGGGCGCGATCGCGACCTCGATCTCGCCCGATCGCGTCTGACGCGTGCCGGTGGCGGGCAGGTGGTACTTGACGTCGCCGGAGCCGCCTTCCGGGTCGACGACGAGCGCGTGCAGCGCCCGCTCTCCCTCGAACTCCCGGAGAATCGACTCGTACGGCCGACCGACCGTGTGGACGAGCGCGTTGAGGCGGCCGCGGTGCGCCATGCCGAGCACGACCTGATGCGCGCCGCCGGCGGCCGCGAGCTCGATTGCCTCGTCCAGCATCGGGATCAGCGCCTCGAGGCCCTCGAGCGAGAACTGCTTCTGCCCGAGGAACGACCTCCGCAGGTACTGCTCGAACCGCTCCGCCTGTCCGAGCCGGCGGAGGAGCGCGAGCCGCTCTTCGTCGGACAGCGTCCGCCGGAACCTGCCGGACTCGATCGCCTGGCGCAGCCACACGCGCTCGGCGTGGTCGGAGATGTGCTCGATCTCGTACGCGATGGAGCCGCAGTAGGTGTCGCGGAGGTGCGGGAGCGACTCGAGCAGCGTCTCGCCGGGCACCGAGAGCCGCAGGAGACGGGACGGGATGCGCGCCTGCAGCTCCGGCGTCAGGGGCGGGACGAGCCGCGTCTCGTCGAGCGCCGGATCTCCCGGCGGCTCGGACCCGAGCGGGTCGAGGCGGGCGGCGAGATGACCGTGCATCCGGATCGCCTTCACGAGCGCCATCGCCGCGGCGACGGCGCTGAGGAGGAGGTCCTCGCCCTCGCCTCGCGCGGGGATCGGGCCCGGGGCCGGCGCGACCGGCAGGACGGGCTCGGGCTCTAGGGCCGCTGCCCGTCCGCTCGCGGCCTCGCG
>Ga0194132_10010296_pt1 | contig 12488 bp, 11 predicted proteins | sample TA2KigOf80mmetaG_FD_148612 | JGI IMG/M metagenome (GOLD analysis project Ga0194132, IMG submission 148612) | Freshwater microbial communities from Lake Tanganyika, Tanzania - TA2015054 Kigoma Offshore 80m | ecosystem: Environmental > Aquatic > Freshwater > Lake | place: Tanzania: Lake... | reverse complement strand
GCGATCGGATTCTGGGACGAATGACGGTCGCCGGGTATTATCTGGCCGCAGGACGCCGGTCACATTCGGTACGCGTCTCGTCCCCCGACCGCGAGGGGCCACGACGCGCTGCGTCTGCCAGTGCCGTTCTCAGCGGAGGTCCAGATGCAAGCGGTGATCGTTACGGGTGGATGGGGCAGTCGTCTGGAGTCATTGGTCGCGGACACCGCGCCGGTGTTGCTGCCGATCGCGGGTCGCCCCTTCATCGACTATCTGCTGGCCCGACTGGTCAGCGAGGGGATCGACGACGTCATCCTGTTGCTTGACCGGCACGCCGAGCAGGTGGAACGGTATGTCGGGATTGGCGAGCGTCACCGCGTGCGCATCCGGACGATGCGCGACGGCGAATTCCCGCTGGACGTCCTTGGTTCCGTGAAACAGGCGGAGGACTGGTTAGACAGCACGTTCTGCCTCGTCCGCGGGAATGCCTATCCGAGGCTCGACATCCAGGCCGCGTACCGGGCCTTGCTCGACCGCCCGGAACCGGTGCTCATGGCGGTCCATGCCAACCGCGACGCGCGGTACCCGAACGACGTTGAGCTCCGCGGCAGCTCGGTCAGCAGGTATGACACGATCGACCCGGGCCCACATCACGACTACCGATTCATCGGCTTCACGATGCTTCGGAGCATGGTGATCGACGAGATCCGTCCGGGCGCGCCGGTCGGCGAGCAGGCGTTCTATGGCGGGCTCGCGACCGACGCGCGCATTGCCGCGTACATCACCAACACTCCATCGTTCGAAATCACCTCGCCAGAGACGCTCTCCCACTTCAGCGATGCGGTGGCCCGGGGGGTGGTTTCGGTCTGACCGCCCCCGGGGTGCCCCTGCCTGTCATATGACGCCGCATGGTGTCATATGACATCACTGGTAGGAGGCCACTCATGCGGATCGAAATCGCCCCCATCCTTGAGGCGTTTGATGACGCCATCGCCCTGGTCGAGGATCCCGAGCAACGCGCTCGGCTGCAGCGCGTCCTGCGGGCTGCAGCACCAGCGGTGGAAAGCGCCGCCACCGGGATCGTGAGGGCGATGGCCGCCGAGGTGAACGAGGTCGCCGGGGGGGCTGTGCACGCCGAGGTCGTCCATGGTGCGGACGGGCCGGAACTCCGCGTCGAGGCGCGCTCTCCGATGGAGCCATCAAGCACCGCGCCAGACCTGGAGTTCGACGCCAGCGAGATCGAGCGGCTCACGCTGCGGTTGCCATCAGAGTTGAAGGAGATCGCGGCGATCGCGGCGCAGCAGGCCGGCGTCTCACTGAATGCCTGGCTGACGCGCGTCGTCTCGCAGGAGGCGGGCCGCCGGCGCGGGCGTGCCGGCCGAGGCACGGGACGCTCTGATCACGGCGTCAGCCAGACCCTGAAGGGTTGGATCGGCTAGCCCCCGTGCAACTCCAGCGCACCATCGAAGAACATGCCGTCACCCCGCAGCGGCTCGTCGCTGAGAACCGCGCCGGGGACCTCTTCGTCGTGGGCGAGGAGCGCGGTGATGTGCTCATCACCGCGCAGGTCACGGTCGAGGCGGAGGACGAACGAGCGGGCCGGGCGTGCCTCGCTGCCGTCCGTCTGCCGGTCGCCGAGTCGAAGGACGCATTGGTGGTCGGGCCGCCAGAGCTCCCGCGCGACGAGCCGCCGCTGGTGCATGTCCTCCGTCATCTGGGGATCAACAAGGGTACGCGGATCGCGATCCGCATCGCCGTCCCGATGGATGTGGCCGTCCGCGCGGTGCAGCGTGCCGGCAGCGTCCGCGTGAGCGGGCTTCGCTCGGGGGTGGAGGTCGAGGTCTACGCTGGTGCCGCGCACGTCAGCGACGTGACGGGGCATGTCCGTGTGGTCACGCGGCTCGGCAACGCGACGCTTGCGAATATCCGAGGCGACGCCTCCGTGGACTCGCGCGCGGGACGCGTGCAGGTGGACCGCGTGGGTGGCGCGCTGCTGGTCATTGCCAGGCGCGGTTCCGTGGTTGCGCGGAAGATCGGCGACGCAGTCGACATCGATGCACGCGGCGGCAAGGTGGTGCTCGATGAGATCCGCGGTGCGGCGCGGGTGCGGACACGGGCGGGCGGCGTGGAGTGGCGCGGCAAGGTCAGCGCTCCGGTCGACATTGAGTCCCATGCCGGGGGGGTGCGCCTCGCGGTTACGCCGGACGCCGCGTTCTGGGTGGACGCCGAGGCGCACGCGGGGTCAGTGCGATCGGAACTGCCGGTGGACTACCTTCGCAAGCCGGATGCGAAAGCGCCGACGGTGAAGCTCCGCGCCCATGCGGGCGCCATTCGCATCGTCGCCGTATGAGGGGGGCACGGGCGGCCTGCTGCCGCCCATCCGAAGGGCTTCAGCAGGCTGCCGAACGAAAGGTTGCCGGTGTTCTCGCACGCGGGGCACCCACCGAGGCAGGCCCTTACCCCTCGACCGGCCCGACGGTCCCTTCGTACTCCTCATCCAGCACGCGCTCGAACGATCGTTCGACGTCGCCTGCGGGGAGTCCGAGGAACATCAGCGCACGGCGGAGGATCGTGGCGGCCCCCTCGAATTCAGGGACGATGACGACATCTACGTGTGCCTGCCGGAGTGCATCCACTTCGATCTTCGAATGCGCGCGGGCGACGATGGCGATGCGCGGGTTGAGGCGTCGGGCGTTCTGGGCGGCGAGGCGGGCGGAGCCGGCATCCGGGACCGCCAGGATCAACAGGCGAGCATCCTCGATCCCGGCGGCGGCGAGGACATCGGGGCTGGCGGCATCACCCCAGTAGGCAGTAAGGCCGCGCTGCTGCATTCCGCGCACCGTGTCCAGCACGGACTCGATGTAGACATGCGGTGCGTGAACGTCATCGAGCGCGCGTCCGGCCAGACGCCCAATACGGCCCGCGCCCGCGATCACCACATGACGCACCGGTGGTGGGGGCACGTGGGGTGCGTTGCCCTGGCGGTCCAACCAGCGCCAGATCCGCGGCCGACCGCGAAGTCGTGACTCAGCGGATGCCACGGCGCAGAACGCAAGTGGGTTCGCCGCGATCGAGAGGACGGACGCGCCAAGGATGGCGTGGTAGGTGTCCGGCTGGATGATGTTGAGCGTCCGCCCGGCCTCGGCCAGGATGAAGGAGAATTCGCCCGCCTGAGCGAGGCCGGCGGCGCTGATGAACGCGACTCGGGCCGGGACGGGGAATGCAGCGGCAGCGAGGCCGGCGACCAGCGGTTTCACGATGAGGATGGCGGCCACGGCGACCGCCGCCAGCGCGGGGCGATCAAGGATCGCGCGCGGGTCGATCAGCATGCCGATCGAGACGAAGAAGAGCACCGCGAACGCATCTCGGAGCGGCAACACGTCGCTCGCTGCCTGGTGGGAACCTTCGGTCTCGCTGACGGCGACGCCAGCGATGAACGCGCCCAGTGCGAGCGAAGCGCCCGCGACTTCCGCGCCTACGGCGATGCCGAGGGAGAGACAGACGACCACGAGCACGAACAGTTCGCGCGAGCCGGTCCGGCCCACGACCCGCAGGAGGATCGGGACGAGTCGTGACCCCGCGACGAGGGTGACGCCGACGAACAGCACGGCTAGACCGGCTGACCGGATGGAATCGATACGGCCGTCGCCACCGGTGCTGGCAAGGACGGGGAGCAGGACGAGCATCACGATGGTGGCGAAATCCTGCACGATCAGCCATCCGATGAGGATCCGACCGGCGGTTGAGGTGATTAAACTGCGTTCCTCGAGGGTGCGCACGAGGACGACGGTGCTGGAGATGGTGAGCGCCATCCCGAAGACGGCGGCCTCCAGCGCCGGCAGTCCCACGCCGAACGCCAGCACCGCGGTGATGACCGCGACCAGAGCGATCTGGAGGATACCCGCTGGAATCGCGATCCGCCGGACGGTGGTGAGATCACGGAGGTTGAAATGCAGGCCGACGCCGAACATGAGGAAGACCACACCGACCTGCGCGAGCTGGTAGAGAGTCTCCGTGTTCGCGCGGTAACCAGGCGTGAACGGGCCGACGGCCATCCCGGCAATGAGGTAGCCGACGACCGGTGAGAGCCGGAGGCTACGCGCGGCGAGGCCGCCCGCCAGTGCCAGCGTGAGCGCAATGGAAACGTCGACAAGCAAGCCAGGGCCGTGCATCCACCGAGCATACTGGCATTGGGTCCTGCGCACGGGGCAGGCCGCGAGGCTACCCGTCGCGGACGACCATGGTGAGTGGCTTGCCCGCGGCCCAGAGTTCGAGTTGCCTGGCGAAGATCGCATCGAACCGCGCAGCGTTCCCCGCGGAGACGTTCGAGTCATGCGGGGTCAGGATCACGTTTGGCATGTCCCAGAGTGGTGACGTCTCCGGCAGCGGTTCGACCTCGAATACGTCGAGGTAGGCGCCGCCGAGGTGGCCCGCGTGCAACGACTTGATGAGCGCGGCTTCGTCGATGATCGGGCCCCGGCCGACGTTCAGGATGTGTGCGCCGGGCGGGAGCAGCGCCAACGCTGTGGCATCGATCAAATGGTGAGTCTGCGGCGTGAGTGGCACGGTGATCGCGAGCCAGTCGGTACGTGGCAGTAGTTCACGCAGGCGGTCGGGCGGGACCCATTCGTCGATGCCGTCTGCCGGTCCGGCAGGGGTGCGGCGCACACCGATCACGTGCAGTCCGAAGGCGCGTGCAAACCGCGCGACATACGTCCCGATAGAGCCGAGGCCCAGGACCGTCATCGTCTGACCTCGAAGGTCGGGTGGGGCGTGCTGCTGCCGCCTCCACTCGTGCCGGCGCTGGAGGTCGGCCCAGTGGGGGAATCCCCGGTTGAGGGCGAGCATGCCAGCGATGGCTGTCTGGGCGATCGGCTCGGCCGCCGCACCCGAGGAGTTCGTGACGGTGACGCCCTTGTCCATGAGCTCGCGGAAGATCGGCGTGTCGGTCCCCGCGAAGCCGATGTGCAGCCATTCGAGGTTGGGCGCGCGTCGCGCTGTGCCAAACCCTCGACGTTCGCGTCGCGGGTCGTAGACCACGTCGGTCGAGATGAACGCCGCCCGGATCGATGCGAGTTCGGCTTCTGGCAGGATGCCGCTTTCGCCTTCGGGGATGAGGATCGCCGCGATCGGGTCGCCGCCCGACGCTGCGGGGTCGCGCAACCGCGCGAGCAGGGCGGCATGCCGTTCTGCCATGGCTTCGGAGAGCAGGATGCCGCGCATGGGGAGCAGGATACGGGTGGTGTCCAGTATGCCGTCCGGATTCCGCTCGGTGCGAGCTCCCGGGGCCGGCCCGGGGCGCTTCTTTACTGAGGTCCCAGTGGGGGGCGGTGCCCGTTCGCCTCTCGCACGAGGGCCATTCGTCACTTGCGACCAAGTAGACCGAATCTAGATTGGAAGCTGATGAGATCGACATGAGGAGCGAGACGTGACTGCGTGGCCGGCCGGCCGGACGAGATACCGACGGAGGCTCATCGCCGCCGCGGCGTTGCTCGTTCTGCTCGCGGCGAGAGCCCGAGCGTGGCCAGCGGGCAACTCGCCGGCTGGAGCGCCGCTCACGGGCACGTCACGCTGAACGGGACGGTACCGCCGCACCATCACCCGTGGAATCGTCCTGCGTCCGATGCCCCCGCCGCCCAATCGGAAGAGGTCGCGTTCACGCTCTCTGACACTGGCGTGGTCGACTTCGCGTTCGCCGTGGTGTTGCCATCTGATGGCTGGCACTCCCTCGGTCGGTCAGATGTCCCGCACTTCGTCCCCTTTGCGCCCTTGAAGGTGCCTGCCTCCGCCCACGTCGACGTGCCGGAGCCACGTCTGAGAGCCTGAGGCTCCGCCCAGCTTTGCGATGAGTACGCTCGCCCGTGTCACCCGAGCGGTCGGCGGTTGCACTCTTCGATGCGATCCCGGCCGATTCCCTGAAGGCGCTCGTCCGCTGATCTCGAGGCGCGACGCGATCTACGACACACGTTATCCCGGCGAGCGAGCCCGTGCGTCGGGACAGATGTCTTCGAGCGTCCGTCCGCTCCAGTCGCAGGCGGCACCAGGCGGAATGGGACGTCGGCGAACGCACCGTTAGCCCCACGCTGGGGTTACTCCGCGAGGAAAATAGGTAAGTCCGTGGCGACAGCAACGGGAGCCGGGCAGCGCCGCAGGAGAAGCCCTGATTGTTACCCACCACGACCAGCGCCACGTTCCCGATTACGAAGCCCGCCTGGCAGGCTTGGTGGTTTGAGGCTCCTCCGCGAAGATTGACCCACGTATACCGAAGATCAGGAACGCGCCGACCGCGTTAAGGAAGGCCAGCAAGAGGAAGGCGACCTGGTAATCGCCAGACGCGTCGTACGACCACCCCGCGAAGACGGGGCTCACGACCATGCTCACACTGAGCAGGGGGTCCATCAACCCCGAGATGCGTGAGAAATGCTTCCGCCCGAAGATGTCGCCGCGGAGCACCGTGACCAGCGTCCCGCGGGCTCCAAACGCGACGCCGAACAACACCGCGAAGACCATCGCGTGCATGAACGTCGAGGCGAACGCCAGCACGAGGACGGCGAGCGCCTGACCGATGAACGCCGCCACGAGTACCCGGCGCCGGCCGAGGATGTCGCCCAGGAACCCGCCGATTAAACGCCCCGGTGCAGCCATAAACAACGTCACCGAGAGCACCAGCGCACCCACCTGCTCGGATTGCCCGATGTCCGCCATCGCCGGGATGAGGTGCACCTGGAGTGCACCCCACGCAGTCAGTGACGATGAATGCGCGAACCCGAGGAACCAGAAGTTCCGGCTCCGCAGCGCCTGCCGCACCGTGAGGTCCCCGGCGTCCTCCTCCGCTTCTGCACCAGTGGCGGCATCGCCATCAGGCGCGGCATCGCCGTCGGGCCGGAGACCGACTGACTCAGGGTCGGGCTTCATGATCGCCGCGAGGGGCAGGCCGACGGCGATCATCAGGATGCCGACCATGATCATCGATTCGCGCCAGCCCACGTTCAGCACGGACCACGCCACGATCGGGATGAAAACCGCGCCGATGCTGTTTCCCATCTGGAAGATGGCGATGGCACGTCCCCGCCCGCGCTGGAACCAGTTCACCAGCACGGTGGAGATCGGCAGGAACCCGGCCATGCTCTGTCCGAGCGCGAGCACGAGGAACGCGGCATAGAACTGATAGATGTTCTGCGAGAGGCCGACGGCGACGAAGCCGATACCGAAGATGACCCAACCAACCATCATGAAGCGCCGCGGGCCGAACCAGTGGATCATGTAGCCCTCGAGCGGCCCCGTCAGGCCACCCTCCAGCTGCCGCAGCGAGAATGCGAAACTGACCGCAGCCCGTGTCGTATTGAACTCGCGGATCAGGGGGAGGACGAGCGTTTGCGCGCCAGCGGTGAAGACGGCGGTCTGAATCGCGCTCGCCGCGGTGGCTGCCGCCACGACCCACCAGCCGTAGAACACGTTTGGCATGCGGCGACGTCCGCCGCGGTGATGTTCTGCCGGGGGGATCTCATCGCGTCCGCTTGGATGGTCGGTACTCAGTGCGCTTTTCCCCGACCTGCCACATGCCGCGCGGGATTGTGCGGAATGGTAGGGGCTGCCCCGGACACTGTCACCCAAACAAGACATGGAGCACTCACAGGCTCGGCCGGAACGTCGGAGTTGTCGGGTGCCCGCGCTCACCCGGCTTGTGGGCAGCTCGGCGAGGCTCTGTGCCGTCGCCGGACGGGGCAGTTGCTGGCGACGGAACGGCGATTGGAGTGGCTCTCCGGAGCGGTGGGGCACTCCCTGGTCACCGACCGCTTCAGGTGTCTGAATGCCCTGCCACAGCAGGAGGTGAGGCGCATCCCGACGGACGCCACGCGACCAGGGTCGACGCGTTCCCAGCGCGAGTTGTGGGCCGGGATGCTGACTTCCGTGGGGACCGGTACCCGAGCGGAGCTTGCTCGGAGGGTGGAGGTGTTGCGCGCCCGGGCCACACAGGTGCCCGGCCCAGAGATCGGCCACAGGGACGCGACTCGCGCCTGATGAGAGAGACTCGCGTCACCGTCTCAGCGAGGCGCTCACTCGCGTGCAACTGCGAGTTACCGACCGTACGTCGCGCGGCCTATGCTGACCAGGGCGAGGTGGTTCGCCCACGGAGGAGCCGTAGATTCAGACGCACCGCACCGTCACATTCGTTCTGATGTCGGCGCTGCTCTCGCTGTCCGCGGTCCTCGTCGGCTGTGGCGAGCGCACGCCCCGGGGCGCCGTGCATGTCCTCGCGGTGGACACGGCCGTCGACCGCGTGCTGCCGCTATATCTTGCGCGCGGACTCGACCGCGCCGAGCACGACGGCGCGGCTGCGGTACTCGTGCGCATTAACACACCGGGCGGCGCCGCCGATGCGATGCGCCATGCGCTGGCCGTTCTGCAGGAAGCGCGCGTCCCGGTGATCACCTACGTCTCGCCTGCCGGAGGGCATGCGGCCTCCGCGGGCACGTTCCTGGTGATGGCCGGGCATGTCGCGGCGATGGCGCCCGGCACCACCATCGGCGCGGCGAAGCCGGTCACCGCGATTGGCGGCGATGTCGAGGGTGCGCTCGGAGAGAAGGTGACGAACGACTTCGCCGCCCTGGCCCGTGCCGTCGCGGAAGTGCGGGGACGGAACGTCGCCTGGGCCGAGAGCGCCGTCCGCGAAGCCGTCTCGGCGACCGCCACCGAGGCGCTCGGGCTGCGAGTCATTGATCTTGTCGCCGCCGACGTGGAGAGCGTGCTGTCGGAGTCGCACGGGCGCTCGATCCACCTATCCGACGGGCGAGAGATCACGCTGGCGACCCGCGGCGCGCCGATTGTGCACACCGGCGGCAATGTGTACGAGCGCGTGCTCCGGATCGTGGGCAACCCGCTGGTGGTCAGCCTGCTGTTGATCGCCGGCATCGGCCTCCTTTACTTCGAGGCGCAGGCGCCGGGGCTGTTCGTGCCGGGCTCGCTCGGCGTGCTCGCGCTGCTCATTGCGCTCGTCGGCATCGGGACCTGCTGCCTCAGGAGGCGGCTCGCCTGCTGCTGATCGGGGGGCTCGCGCTGATCGTGCTCGAGGTGTTCCTGCCGGGCGGGATCGTCGGCTCGATCGGCGCGCTCGCGGTGATCATTGGCATCGCGGTGCTGCTCTCCGGCTCCACGGCCTTCGACCTGCGCATGGCGGTGCTAGTGATCGGCATGGTGATCACCGCGATCGGCCTCGTCGTGGGCGTGGCGTTCGCGATGCTCGCGCGACGTTATATCGCGCCGACCGAGCGCACGGGCGGCGCTCGTCTCTAGGGGCGATCGCCGGTGCCCGCGCGCCCGAGGCATCGCTACCGCGGCCGAAGTTCGAGAGCGTGTCAGCCAGCGGCCCCGCGAGGTTCGCGAGGTCCATCGGGATGATCCACTTCGTCGACTGGCCCTGCCCCAGCTGCTTGAGCATCTCCAGGTACTGCAGGCCCATGGTGTTCGCATCCAGTACGCGCGCCGACTGGTAGATCCGGTCGAGGCCGATCGCGTAGCCCTCGGCGGCGAGGATCGTCGCCTGGCGCGCACCTTCCGCGCGCAGGATGGACGACTCACGCACGCCCTGCGCCTCGAGGATCGCAGCCTCTTTGCTGCCCTCAGCGACGTTGATCGCCGACTGCCGCTGCTCCTCGGACTCCGTGATCTGTGCGCGTTTTGTGCGGTCTGCGGTGAGCAGGCGTGTCATTGCCGCCTGTATGTCATGCTGCGGCGTGACCTCGCGGATCTCGATGTTGTTGACCTGAACACCACAGCGCACGGTGACTTGCGCGAGGTTGATCTTCAACCGCTCGTTGATCTCGTCTCGCTTCGAGAGCACTTCCTCCACGGTGATGTCCCCTATCACCGACCGCAAGGTGGTGGTGGCGAGGTTACGCACCGCCGCCATGAAGTTCTGCACGTTGATGATTGCCGCCTCGGCATCCATCACCTGCATGTAGACGACGAAATCGACATCGACCAGCGCGTTGTCTTTCGTGATCGAAGATTGCGGCTTCTCGTCCAGCACGATCTCGCGCATGTCCACGCGCTCGCCGCGATCGATGAAAGGAATGAGGAACACCAATCCCGGGCCGCGTGTGCCGTGGTATCGCCCGAGTCGGAAGATCACACCGCGTTCGTACTGCCTCACGATGCTGATGAAGAACATCTGACATCCCCGGTGCGTCGCCAGTATACGAGGGGGCGAACGCCGTACGTCCCTGTTCCAAGGCGCACGCTTCTGCTTGTCGCCGCGCTCGAGGATGTGCACTCGTCGATCGCGCGCCGGCGTCGACGGCGGCGGCAGCGCTATCAGGTGGCTGACCGTCGAGACGGACGCGCGACTGGCTCGCACGACCTCGCCAGTTGCACGAGCACAGAGAGACCGTCGTAACGCAGTTTCGAAGGACGAGGCAGAAAGAGCGTTCACTGAGTGGCCGGCGGTGCCTTCGGGGCGAGCCTCTTGGCGGGGATCGCCTAGAGACACCGTGACGATCTGCACACGGGGTGCGGCGTGACTGATTGTGCCTTCGGAGTGGAATGGCTCCCCGACGTGGATTCGAACCACGAACCTACCGGTTAACAGCCGGGCGCTCTACCGTTGAGCTATCGGGGAACGGGATGCCGCCAGTTTGACGCCTCGCGGGGCGTCGGGCAAGCGCGGGGAACCCCTCGATCCCGGCCGCGCCGCCCGGCGTACCATGGCCCGGATGCCCGCTGGTGTAGCGGTAGCACGATGGACTTTGGATCCACAGGGCGAGGTTCGAAACCTCGGCGGGCAGCCAACCTCGACCTCATGAAGCCTCCGAGGCCCTTTTCCGGGAGTGCCCGATGCCCGATTCCTTCTATATCGAGCCGGTCCAGCCAGTCCTCCGGCACTTCGTCGAGGACTTCCGCAATATCGTCGCGCGGGATGGCGGCACGGCGGCGCTCATGCCCAATCTGCGGTCGGCCACCGAGCGGCTACTTCTCGACCCATCGTGGATCGACGAGACGTTCCGCAAGCCGGTGCCGGGCACGACGGCGACGTGGGCGGTCTACCGCTCCCAGGATCCTGACCTCTGCATCTTCACGATGGTGGTTCCGCCGGCGGGGGCGACGAAGGTCCACAACCATCTGACGAGCGGCTGGGTGGGCCTCGTCCAGGGGGCGCAGATCGAGCGGAAGTACGCCCGCCGTGACGACGGATCGCGGCCGGGCTACGCGAAGCTCGAGTTGATCTCGGCGGACCCGATCCGCCTCGGCGAACTGACGCCGCTGGAGCATCCGCACCATGACATCCACCAGGTGCTGACGGCCTCCGCCGAGGCCTCCGTGTCGCTGCACGTCCTGTGCAACGACCCTTGGCAGCGTGGAGTGGCAGTCCTTTGAGCCGGAGCAGGAGGCCGTCACGGACTTCGTCTCCGGTTATACGAACGTGAGCAGGGTCTCACTGATCGGGCGCTAACCTGTCCGCCCTTGTCCGCAGACAGCACGGCCGCCCGAGTCACCTCGGGCGGCCGTCTTCGCGTTCCCTGGTACCGAAGGTGGGATTCGAACCCACACGAGGGGTTACCTCAACCGATTTTGAGTCGGTCGTGTCTGCCGTTCCACCACTTCGGCGTGGTGAAGAGAGGGTACCGCCGCCCGCCGGATCGAGGTAGATCGGGCCGGGCGCTTCAGCTGGCCGGTGAGACCGGTGCCCGTCACGGATCCGAGAGGCACAGGCGTGTGGCCAACGGTGCGGCCAGGGGGCGGGTGCGGTTGCCGTCCGCCGCGGAAGTGCCGCCCTCAGTATCGCGGGCAAACAAACAGCCCCGGCTTCGGCCTGGGCTGTTTCGTGCGATGGAGCGGAAGACGAGGGTCGAACTCGCGACCTCCTCCTTGGCAAGGAGGCGCTCTGCCACTGAGCTACTTCCGCACTGGCAGTCCCAAGGTTAGCGGAGTCCTCGGAGTCCGCAAGTGCGAGGGCTACCCGCCCGTCTTTGCCTGGGCCGCGGCACGCTCGGCGGCGGCCTTCATGGTGGCCTCGCGCTCCTCGCGCGTGTCCTCGAACCACTGGGTGTAGTGGGTCGGGGGGAGCGTGCCGGCGTGGAACTGCGCCAGCGTTTCGGCGACGGCCTCGTCCGCCTCGCGTTCGAGGTCCTGCAGCGTACCGTTGTTGAGGAAGATGCGGTCGGAGGCAGGGGCGCGGTCCTGCCACTTGCGGGCGGCGTCCAGGCGCTGGCGGGCCTCGGCCTCGCTGAAGTTGTTGCGCGCCATCAGCCGGGGGAGGGCCACCTCGTAGTCCGCGCCGACGAGCCAGGTGGCGTCGCACCAGGCGGAGTAGCCGGCCTCGATCAGGTTCACGGCCTCGAGGATGGCGATGGTGTCCTTCGGCAGGGTGGCACGCCACTCGTCGATCACGCGGTGCATCTCGCCGCCGATGTCGCCGATCGCCGTGGTGAGGGCACGCATCCGCTCGGCGTTGCCGAAGACCTTCGAGCCGATGATCTTGCGGTCGATCATCCCATCTGCACCGACGACTT
>Ga0194132_10010290_pt1 | contig 12491 bp, 13 predicted proteins | sample TA2KigOf80mmetaG_FD_148612 | JGI IMG/M metagenome (GOLD analysis project Ga0194132, IMG submission 148612) | Freshwater microbial communities from Lake Tanganyika, Tanzania - TA2015054 Kigoma Offshore 80m | ecosystem: Environmental > Aquatic > Freshwater > Lake | place: Tanzania: Lake... | reverse complement strand
GAATTGCGGCATGTAGACATTGGGCTGGGCGAAGGCGAAGAGTGCGCCGGCGGGCGGGGTGAAGCTGCCAAGCCACCAGACAAGGGCCGCACCGGCGCCCAGGGCGCCGATCAGCGGAGGCAACAGGCGGGACAGTCTCGGCAGTGCAGCGAGCACGAAAAACGCCACGGTCATCGGGGCGGCGATCCAGAAGCTGTCGCGGAAAGCCAGGACCAGATCGATGCCGAAGCGCAGGAAGACGCCGGCAACCATTGCCATGACGACGGGCATCGGCACGGCCGCCATAGCCCGGCGCACCCAGCCCGATAGGCCGAGCAGCAGCATCAGGAGTCCCGTTACCAGAAAGGCGCCGATCACCTCCGGGAAGCTCAGATGGTTGAGAGCCGGCCCGACCAGCACGGCCCCGGGAATGCTCCACAGGAAGACCAGCGGCTGCCGGTAGAGCAGCGAGAAGGCGATGCCGACGAAGCCGTTGATGAAGAACGCGCCGAAAATCCACGAGGCGATGTCGGACTCCGACAGCCCGCCGCGCGCCCCGACGGAGAGGATGATAGCCACCGGGCCGGAGGCGGCAAACAGGAAGCCGACCACCGCGTTTGCCGCGTAGAGCGGGCCGAAATCGGCAAAGGGGTGCTTTGGGAGGGGCAGGACCGGTTTTTCGAGCGGCATCCGGAGCCATTGACGAAGGTGCGGGCGAAAGGCGGGCACTATACACGTATTCGGCAAGCGGTCCCGGCGTGCGTTTGCGCTAGATCAAAGACCCGCTGGCCCGGTCAGGGCACAAATGCGGGGCTGCGAACCCGGTGACGCCGGTGCGGCAGCCGCAACGCGCCTGGAGCCCTCATGCCCCGCATCACCGAGCGGATCGACGCCATCACCCGGATCTCTCCCGACTATCGCAATGCTGCACCACCCTGCCCGCGCAGCGTGAAGATCGAGCTGACGGCGCGCTGCAACTACGCCTGCACCTTCTGCGCCCGCTCACACCGTCTGCGCGACCAGAAGGATATGGACCGTGGGTTGTTCGAGCGCTTGCTTCCTGAGCTGCGCGCGGCGGGCGTCGAGGAGATTGGCCTGTTCTACTTGGGCGAAAGTTTTCTCTGCTCCTGGCTCGAGGAGGCGGTAGCCTTTGCCAAGCGGACTTGTGGGTTCCCTTACGTCTTCTTGACGACCAACGGCTCTCTGGCAGCCCCCGGCCGGCTCGAGACCTGCTTTCGCAACGGCCTCGACAGCCTCAAATTCTCCTTCAACTATGCCGATGCGGATCAGTTCGAGGAGATCGCTCGCGTCAAGCCCGTGCTCTTCGAGGCGATGAAAGACAATCTGATCGCGGCCCAGGCAGCCCGCGACCGCGTGGCGAGCGAGACCGGGCACCGCGGCGGCCTCTACGCCTCCTATATCGAGTACGACGGCGAGCAGGGCCGGCGTATGAGCAAGCGGATCGCCGAGATCGTGCCCTATGTCGATGAGGTCTATGCCCTGCCGCTCTACAACCAGGCAGACCTGGTGGCCTCCGGTGAGCGCGAGCGCGGCTGGAAGATCACTGCCGGAAACCGCGGCCGTCTCGGCGCGCTACGCGATCCGTTGCCCTGTTGGGCAGTCTTCACCGAAGGCCATGTCACCTGGGACGGCAAACTGTCCGCCTGCTGTTTCGATCACGACGGGCGCTTCCACATGGGTGACCTGCGGCAGCACGATTTCCTTTCCGCCTGGCATTCGGCGCCGTTCCAGGAGCTGCGGGCCGCCCATCTGCGCGGCGATGTATGCGGCACGGCTTGTGAAGGCTGCGTCGCGTATTACGCCTGAGAGCCCTCGAGGCGGAAGCTGGCGCGCTCCTGCGCATCGAGCTGATCGAGCAGCCCCAGCTCCCAGGCCAGATACTGGCGCGCCGCGGCGGCGTTACCCTCATGGCGGTCGTGGGTGAAGAAGAGATAGTCGATGCACTCGGCATCGGGTGGCTCACCGGCCGAGGTCTCTACGGCGAGGCCCGCCTGACGCCAGCCGGCAAAGCCGCCGGCCGCCATTGCGATGTCGACAACGCCCAGCTCTCGTAGGTCGACAGCGGCTGCGCGCACGATGCTCTCCTCGCCGAACAGCGCTATGGCGTCGCTCCAGCCGGCCAGCGCGCGATCGAGGCGTGGGCGGATGCTCCACATGGCGCCCGCGGTGTGACCGCGGCGATACTCCATGCTGCCCCGTAGATCGAGACAGCGGATCGTCCCGGCCTGCAGACGGGCCGCCAGCGCGTGCGGCTCGATCGAGGGCAGGTGCGGCAACAAGGGTGAAGGGCATGCGGGGACGCTCAGTGCGGCATCAATCCCATTCTCCAGCACATGCGCGTCATGGCCCATCTGGCGCAGCCAGGCGGCAGCCATCGGTGCGCGCACACCGTCGTCGTCGAGCAGTAGAAGGCGAGCGCCACGCACGCCGACCCACTGGTCGGTCGCCTGCACCAACTGGCCGCCCGGCGCATGCCCTGCACCGGGCAGGGTACGGGCATTGAATTCATCCTCCGTCCGCACGTCGAACACGTAGGTCGTGCGTTTCGGGTCGGCGAGCCACACCGCAGCGGTCTCGGCGGTCACGCTCTCGACGCTGTGGCGCCTGGCATGCGCGGCGGCGCGCGCCGCACGCGAGCGATCGCGCGCCTCCGAATAGCGCTTCGCGCTGCCGTGCTCGAGCCGCAGCCCTGCAAGGAACCAGCCCTGCGTGCCGTTCTCCAGCGCGAAGACCGGATTGGGTAGGCCGAGATCGATCAGGGTCTGGGCACCGATGATGCTGCGCGTGCGGCCCGCGCAATTGACCACGATGGTCGTGGCCGGGTCAGGCACGATCGCGCCGATACGCAAGGCCAGCTCGCCGTTCGGGCAGCAGCGGCTGCCCGGGATGGTCATCTTGCGATGCTCCGTCAACGGCCGGCCGTCGACGATCACCAGGTTGTCGCCGCGCTCGACCCGCTCTTTGAGCTCCGTCGCGCTGAGGTGCGGCGTGTGCCGTTGCAGCTCGACCAGTTCGCCAAAGGCCTTGCTCGGTACGTTGACGCCCTTGAACAGCGTGAAACCGGCCGCTTCCCAGGCACGGGTACCACCTTCGAGGATGTGAAGATTGGTGTAGCCCAGAGCCGCGGCCCGTTGCGCCGCGCGCTCGGCGATGCCGCTGCCGTCGTCGACCAGTACCGTGCGCACGGTGCCGTTGGGCACGAGCCGCACGAGTCCGCTCTCGAAGCGGCTGTAGGGCAACGGAACCGACTGGAAGATATGGCCTTCACCGATCTGCCCGGCCTCACGCACGTCGAGCAGCGCGATCTCCCCGCCGCCGCTCAGCCACGCCTTGAGCGTCCGTGCCTCAACCGGTGACGCCATGAAAGATCGATTCTAGCGCCGCGTGGCGACGCCCAGCTCCTTGCGGAAGCAGCGGCGCTTGGCCGGATCGAATTCCCAGCGGTCGTTCTGGGTCTCCAGCGCCGTGCCGTAGAGATGCAGATGGCGGATGACACGCTCACCCTTGATCTCCACCGAGTGGATCTCGTCGGGTAGCAGCGCGATACCGACCCCCGGCTCGACCACGACGGTGTGATCCTCCTCGATATGCGCGTGGCCCGGCTTGGTGCCGTCGTCCAGCCGGCGGTAGACGTAATTGTGCTCGGCACCCTCGACAGCGGCGATGCAGGCCCAGGACGTATGGTTATGGGGCGCGATGCGCTTGCCCGGCCGCATGACGTTCAGGTAGAGCGCGTAGCTGCGGTCGGTATCCTCGTGGATCAGGTAGCGGGCCTGGCGGTCGGTCTCGCCCGGCGGCGCGAATTCCGGCGCGGTCCACAGGTCGCGGCGCGCCGCTAGTTTTTGCAGCGCGGCCAGCACGCGTTCGATGGAGGTGCGTGTCACGCCGGCCGAGGCGATGATCGTTCTGACCGCATCGATGGTCTGCTCGACAGCCTGTGGGCGGGGTTCCGCCAGTATCGTCGTCATGGAGCCTCCGTCGTGTAGGGCCCATAGTACGTCAGGATCAGGAGTCGCAAAACGTGCCCTTCCGCTGGTGCGCGCCGGAAACCGCGGCACTGTACAAAGATGCGGTTCAGGTGCGAAGAAGGCCAGGCTTTTCTATGCCTTGCATAGGCCATATTCCCCCGCTACTTACCAGCCATGCTTGAAGCCCATCGTCTTGCGGGAGTTGGCCTTTTCTTCGGGCTCGCCCTGTTTTTCGGCAGTCCGGCGCTCGCCCAGCCCGCTGTGCCGGCCCTGCCGCAGGCCGCCGGGCGCTGGCTGCCGCCGGCCGGTGCCGCGGTGCTGCAGACGCTGGACAAGATCACCGGCCGGGTGCGCACCGTCGAGGCGCCGATCGAGCAGACCATCCGCTTCGGCACCTTGGACATCATGGCCCGCACCTGCCGCCAGCGCCCGCCCGAGGAGGCGCCGGAGAGCGCGGCTTTCCTCGAGATCCGCGAGATCAAGCCGGGCGAGACGCCGCGCACCCTGTTCGTGGGCTGGATGTTCGCTTCCTCGCCGGCAGTCTCGGCGCTGGAGCACGCGGTCTACGATGTGTGGATCATCGAGTGCAAAATGGCGGCGCCCTCGGGGTCGAGCTCTCGGTAGAACTCGGCGTGGACGGACAGGGCGGCCTCCAACCGCTTGCGATAGTCGCGGCGCGGGATCTCGATCGCCCCGAAACGCGTCAGGTGCTGGGTGACGAACTGGGTGTCGAGCAGCTGGTAGCCGCCGCGCCGCAGCCGCGCCACCAGATGCACCAGGGCCGTCTTGCTGGCGTCGGGCACCCGGCTGAACATGCTCTCGCCGAAGAAGGCGCCGCCGAGCGAGACGCCGTAGAGGCCGCCGACCAGCTCGCCGTCGAGCCAGCACTCGACGCTGTGTGCCGCGCCGCCGGCATGCAGGTCGCGATAGAGGCGGATGATCTGGGTGTTGATCCAGGTCGATTTGCGCGTCGGCGTGCGCTCAGCGCAACCCTTCATTACCGCAGCGAAGTCGTGGTCGGCGGTAACCTCGAAGCGGCCCTGGCGCAGCGTCCGCCGGAAGCGCTTGGGCAGGTGGAAGCTGTCGAGCGGCAGCACGCCGCGCCGCACCGGGTCGACCCAGAACAGCTCCGGGTCCTCGGCACTCTCCGCCATGGGGAACAGCCCGGCGGCGTAGGCCCGCAGCAGCAGATCGGGGGTGAGATCGCTCATGCCTGCCGATTATGTAGTGTTCCGGCGGCGAATGGCGAGGGTGGGAGAGGTTGCGATTGGCTCTCCGCGGGGCGGCGACTATGCTAGGGGCATGAGCAAATCCGACCCCGAATTCCCGCCGCCCGGTACTCCCGGCGCGCCGGAGATTCTCGACCTGCGCAGCCGCCAGATCGACTACTCGCGGCCGCTCCCCGGCACCTACCTGACCACCGGCGTGCGCGCGGCGCGCGGCTACCGCTTCAGCAAGTTCTGCATGAGCCTGATGGACCTCAACAAGCGCGAGGCGCTCAAGGCCGATCCCGAGGAGTTCATGGCCGAGGCCGGGCTGAGCGACTACGAGAGACAGCTGGTGCGCGACAGGGACTGGAACGGCATGCTGCGCTACGGCACCAGCACCTTCATGGTGCTCAAGCTGAGCAATGCGCTGGGTGTCGGCCAGAACCGCACCGGCGCCGCCATGCGCGGCCAGACCTACGAGGAATTCATGGCCACCCGCAACGTCAAAGAGGCGAGCTGATGAGCGGCAAGGGGCGGATCGTCGGCGGCCTGGGTTCCTCGCACGCACCCTCGATCGCCGTGGCGCTCAACACCGGCAAGGACCAGACGGCGCAGTGGAAGCCGCTGTTCGACGGCTACCAGCCGATGATCAGGTGGCTGGAAGAGAAGAAGCCCGACGTCATCGTGCTGATCGCCAACGATCACGCCAACACCTTCTTCTTCGACAAATATCCCTGCTTCGCGCTGGGTGTCGCACCGGTGCACGAGATCGCCGACGAAGGCTGGGGCCGCTGGCCGTTCGAGCCCGTGCCCGGTCATCCGGAGTTTGCCTGGCAGCTGGCACATTCGCTGGTCGACGACGAGTTCGACATTGCCGTATGCCAGGAAATGCCGCTCGATCACGGCTTCCTGACACCGCTGGCCTGCACCTTCCCGCCAGAGCGGCGCTGGCAGGTGCCGGTGGTGCCGATCGTGGTCAACGTGCTGCAGCCGCCGATCCCCAGCGCCCGGCGCTGCTTCAAGCTCGGCCAGGCGATCCGCCGCGCCGTCGAGGCGTATCCGAAGGATCTGCGCGTCGCCATGTTCGGCACCGGCGGCCTGTCGCACCAGCTGAGCGGCGAGCGCTACGGTTTCAACAACAACGAATGGGATCACCAGTTCCTGCAACTCGTCGAGACGGACCCCGAGCGGATCGCTCGCATGACGCATCAGGAACTCATGGAAATGGGCGGGGCCGACGGCGTTGAGATCATCATGTGGATGGTGATGCGTGGCGCCCTGTCCAACGTGGTCGCCTGCAAGCACCGCAACTATTATCACCCGATGGTCACCGGTTTCGCGCAGATGATCCTCGAGGAGCCTAACGACGGCCTCGGCCGCTTGGCGCAGGCGGCCGAGTGAAGCTCAGCAGCGACCGCATCCTGACGACCCATGTCGGCAGCCTGCCGCGCTCGGCGCCGGTCTGCGAGCTGCTGATCGCCAAGGAGAAGGGCAAGCCCTACGACGGCGAAGTCTTCGAGCGCGCCATGCGCGAGGAGGTGGCGGCGGTGGTGAGGCGCCAGGTCGCGACCGGCATCGACGTGGTCAGCGACGGCGAGACGGCGAAGATCGGTTACTCGACCTACATGCAGGAGCGGCTCACCGGTTTCGGCGGCCATGTCGACCGCAAGATGGCACTCGACCTCGCCGACTATCCCGAGTTGCGCAAGAAGCTCGCCGTGATCATGGGGCCGCAGGAGTTCAACCGCGCCTCCTGTATCGGTCCGGTAGCGGTGAAGACCTTGAAGCCGCTGGAGCGTGACCTCGCGAACTTCAAGGCGGCGCTCCCCGGCTCGGGGGCGGCCGAGGGGTTCCTCAACGCAGCCTCACCGGGCGTGGTCTCGGCCTTCCAGCTCAACCACTACTACAAGACCCACGCTGAATACGTCGGCGCCATCGCCGCGGCGATGAAGCCCGAATACGACGCCATCGTGAAGGCGGGGTTCCTTTTGCAGGTTGACTGCCCGGACCTCGCCATGGCCCGGCACACCGGTTTCCAGGATCTCAGCGAGCAGGATTTCATCGCTCGTACCGAGGAGAACGTCGCCGCCCTCAACACGGCGCTGGCCGACATCCCGGCCGACCGGGTACGCATCCATATCTGCTGGGGCAATTACGAAGGGCCGCACGATTTCGACATCGACCTGGCCAAGGTTCTGCCCTCGATCCTCAAGGTGAAGGCGCAGGCCATCGCCTTCGAGGCGGCCAACCCGCGCCACGACCACGAATGGGTGGTTTGGAAACAGGCGAGGTTGCCGGATGACAAGCTGCTGATCCCCGGCGTGCTCGACACATGCTCCAACTATGTCGAGCATCCCGAGCTGGTGGCCCAGCGCCTGGAGCGCTACGCCGATATCGTCGGACGCGAGCGCGTGCTGGCCGGCACGGATTGCGGCTTCGGCACCTTCGCCGGCTACGGCAAGGTCGATCCAGCGGTGGCCTACAAGAAGCTCAAGGCCATGGTCGAGGGCGCGGCCATCGCTTCCAAGAGGTTGTGGAAGCGCTGACTATCTGCTCAGACCGACGAAGCGCTCGAGCCAGTGGATGTCGTAGTTGCCGTCGATGAAATCCGGCTCACGCACCAGGCGGCGGTGCAGCGGCAGGGTCGTGTCGATGCCACCGATCACGTATTCGTCGAGGGCCCGGCGCAAGCGCATCAGGCACTCGTTGCGCGAAGCGCCGTGCACGATCAGCTTGGCCACCATGCTGTCGTAGTGCGGCGGCACGGCGTAGCCGCCATAGAGCCCCGAATCGACGCGCACGCCGAGCCCGCCGGGTGCGTGATAGGTGCTGATGCGGCCGGGGGAGGGGCGAAAGGTCTCCGGGTCCTCGGCGTTGATCCGGCACTCGATGGCGTGGCCGTGGAAGCGTACATGCTCCTGGCGGAAGGGCAGGGTGCCGCCGGCGGCGATCTTGATCTGCTCGCGCACCAGGTCGAGGCCCGTGACCAGTTCGGTTACCGGATGCTCGACCTGCAGGCGGGTGTTCATCTCGATGAAGTAGAACTTTCCGTCCTCGTAGAGGAACTCGACGGTGCCGGCGTTGCGGTAGCCGAGCTTCTGGATGGCCGAGCGCACGATCTCGCCGATCTGCTGGCGCTGGTCGGCGTTGAGCGCCGCCGATGGGCTTTCCTCCAGTACCTTCTGATGCTTGCGCTGCAGCGAGCAATCGCGCTCACCCAGGTGCACGACGTTGCCGTGGCTGTCGGCCAGAACCTGGATCTCGATATGGCGCGGATGGCTGAGATACTTCTCCAGGTAGACCTGGTCGTTGCCGAAGTTGGCGTTCGCCTCGGCCTTGGCGACGCGCAACGCCTCGAGCAGCTCGGATTTGCTGCGCGCCACCTTCATGCCTTTGCCGCCGCCGCCGGCCGCGGCCTTGATCAGCACCGGATAGCCGATCTCTCCGGCTGCCTTCTTGGCCATGTCGGGATCGGTGACGGCACCGTCCGAGCCAGGCACGCAGGGGATGCCAAGCTTCTTCGCCGTCTGCTTGGCAATGACCTTATCGCCCATCATGCGGATGTGCTCGGCGGTCGGGCCAATGAAGGTGAAGCCATGCTCCTCGACCATCGCCGCGAAATCCGCGTTCTCGGAGAGGAAGCCGTAGCCCGGGTGGATGGCGTCGGCGCCGGTGATCGTCGCGGCGGAGAGGATGGCCACCTTGTTGAGATAACTGTCGCGCGCCGGCGGTGGGCCGATGCACACCGCCTCGTCGGCCAGGCGCACATGCATGGCCTCGGCGTCGGCGGTCGAGTGGACCGCTACTGTCTCGATACCGAGCTCATGGCAGGCGCGGTGAATGCGGAGCGCGATCTCCCCGCGGTTGGCGATCAGTACCTTCTCGAACATGAGCGCGCCGCCCGGCCCGGCGCGGCTATTCGACGACGAGCAGGGGCTCGCCGTACTCGACCGGCGCGCCGTTGGCCACCAGGATGCGGCTCACCGTTCCGGCGCGGGGGGCACGGATCGGGTTCATCACCTTCATCGCCTCGATGATCAGCAGCGTCTGGCCCTCGCGCACCTGGTCGCCGACCTTGACGAAGCTGGGCGCGCCCGGCTCGGCCGCCAGATAGACGGTGCCGACCATCGGCGAGGTCACGGCGTTGGCAGGGACTGCACCGCTGTCAGCCGCTGCGGCGGTCGGTGCCGCGGCAGGGGCCGCCGCCACGATGGCGGCGGCGGCCGCAGCGGCAGGCCGCGCCACGCGCACCCGCCGCTCGCCCTCGGCGTATTCGATCTCGCCCAGCCCGGTCTCCTCCAGCAGCTTGGCGAGGGCGCGGATCAGCTCGGGGTCGATCGCCAGCTTGGCGGTCATTTCTTGCTCTTCAGGATGTTGGCCAAAGCGTCGAGGGCCAGGAGGTAGCCCTGCGGCCCCAGCCCGACGATGATGCCGGTGGCGGCCGCGCTGATGTAGGAGTGGTGGCGAAACTCCTCGCGGGCGTGGATGTTCGAGATATGCACCTCGATCACCGGCAGCTCGGCGACCTTGAGGGCATCGAGGATGGCCAAAGAGGTATGGGTATAGGCCCCGGCATTGATCACGATGCCGTCGGCATTGTCGCGCGCCTGCTGGATCCAGGTGACCAGCTCGCCCTCGTGGTTGGACTGGCGGAACTCGATCTCCAGGCCGAGGGCGGCGGCGCGCTCGCGGCAGGCGGTTTCGATGTCGCTGAGCGTAGTACGACCGTATATCTCCGGCTGGCGCACGCCGAGCATGTTGAGATTCGAGCCATTGAGCACGAGGATGACGGGAGCGGCCACGGTTGAGCTCTCTAGACCCCTGAAATTCCCGGCTCTTATAGCATGCTCGACTTGCCGCGCAATCGCCTGTCAGGGGCCGGCGAGGGGGCAGCGAAGTGTTATGAAGCCCTTGATTTGCCAAATTTCGGCCAAATTGGGCAAGGAAAGTTGGGCTCATCGAGCCTTCGGGGGGACTCCATGACAAAAGGGATCGGTGCCTGCGTTGCATTGACGATGGCACTATTGGCGGGGTGCGCTGCCGACGAAAACCTGCAAACGCAGGCAGGCAATGTCGGTGAACAGGCCTCGAGGCGGCTTCGGCCGGCCGGACAAGCGACCGATACGGACTACTGGGAAAACGTCATCTCGGATCGCGTGTTTTTTGACTACGACAAGTCGGAGCTTAAACCGGAGGCGCGCATCATTCTCGAAAAGACGGTTGTATGGGTGAAACAATATCCCACTTTGGCGATCTCGTTTCTTGTCGAGGGGCACTGCGATGAACGTGGCACGCGCGAGTTCAATTTGGGCTTGGGAGAGCGTCGCGCGTTCGCAGTGAAGGATTACTTGGTTTCGCTGGGCTTAAGTGAGGAAAGGGTGGCCACAATCAGCTATGGCAAAGAGCAGCCCGTAGTCATGGGGGCTACGGAGGCAGCTTGGGCGCATAATCGCCGCGCGGTTCTCAGAACCCGATAGCCGCTGGCCACTGCCCGGCGGCGCAGAATCCCAGCCTCCGGGAGTCGGTTTTTACTTTCAATTCAGGAGAATCGCCGTATATAGGTTTTTCTATAGACGCACCCGCACGTGCCTCTGGCCCCCGGCGTCAAGACTCCCCGTGCCGCACAACGGCATCTCTACAAGAGCGAAGAGGGAGCACAGCAAGGGGTGGTTTACGCAACGACGTCAGGCGTCCTCATTCTGAACCGGTGCCGCGATGAAACGGCATCATCGGACATCCGACCTGAATCGGATAGGGGACTACCGACCGAAGCGGTCGCCGCAAAAGAAGCGGCGACGCCACCCGGAGACAAGGAGCCAGGGGATGACCCCGAAAATCGCCCGCTTTCTCGCCGAGAACAGCCCGCCGTCGCCCTGCCTGGTCGTCGACCTCGACGTCATCGCGCACAACTACAAGCGCCTCGCCAAGGCGATGCCGCTGGCCAGTATCTATTACGCAGTTAAAGCGAACCCGGCGCCGGAGATCGTCAAGCTCCTGGCCAAGCTCGGCTCGAGCTTCGACACCGCCTCGATCTACGAGATCGAGGAGTGCCTGAGCTACGGCATCGGCGCCGACCGCATCTCCTTCGGCAACACCATCAAGAAGCAAACTGACATCGCCCGGGCCTTCAAGCACGGGGTGAACCTCTACGCCTTCGACAGCCAGGCGGAACTCGACAAGCTGGCCAAGGCGGCGCCGGGTGCCCGCGTGTTCTGCCGCATCTTCATGACCGGCGAGGGTGCTGACTGGCCGCTGTCGCGCAAGTTCGGCTGCGACGTCGACATGGCCCGCGACCTGCTGATCAAGGCGCGCGACATGGGGCTCGACCCGCACGGCGTGTCCTTCCATGTCGGCTCGCAGCAGCGCGACCTGACGCAGTGGGACATCGCCGTCGGCAAGACCAAGATGCTGTTCACGGCGCTCAACGAGAAGGGCATCGAGCTCAAGCTGATCAACCTGGGCGGCGGCTTCCCGGCCAAGTACCGCACGCGCATCCCGACCGCTGACGCCTACGGCGAGGCGATCATGCGCGCCATGACTGAGCATTTCGGCAACAACCTGCCGCAGATGATCATCGAGCCTGGCCGCGGCATCGCTGGCGACGCCGGCGTCATCCAGGCCGAGGTCGTGCTGGTCTCGACCAAGACCTATGACGACAACCGGCGCTGGGTGTATCTCGACATCGGCAAGTTCGGCGGCCTGCCGGAGACCATGGGCGAGGCGATCCAGTACCGCCTGAAGACGCCGCACGACAACGGGCCGAAGGGGCCGGTCGTGCTCGCCGGCCCGACCTGCGACGAGGTCGACGTGCTCTACGACAAGGCCGACTACAAGCTGCCTCTGGCCCTCAAGGTCGGCGACAAGGTGCAGATCATGTCGGCGGGCGCGTATACCACGACCTACTCGTCCGTTGCCTTCAACGGCATCCCGCCGCTCAAGGGCTATTACATCTAACCGCGGCGTCCGAGCCGCGCCTCACGAAACCCCGGCGGCACCCGCCGGGGTTTTTGCTTGAGTGCTTCGCATTGCCAAGCGCGGTTCCGCTATCATGCCGGCGGCCGCGGCGCGGAGTCGGCGCACGGCCGAATCGGGACGGGCGGTGCGTTTCCATTTCCTGCTGACCAACCATTTCCGCTACGGCTGCTTCCGCATCGAGGACATCTGCGTGCCCATCGCCGCGGGCCTGGGCGAGCTCGGCCATGTCGTCACCTACGGCTTCGACGACGACGTCCCGCCCTGGCCGGCTGTCAATCTCCTGGTCGAGAATTTCAACAATCCGGCCGTAGTTGATCAGATGGCGCGGCTGAAGGCCGGG
>Ga0194132_10010287_pt1 | contig 12494 bp, 14 predicted proteins | sample TA2KigOf80mmetaG_FD_148612 | JGI IMG/M metagenome (GOLD analysis project Ga0194132, IMG submission 148612) | Freshwater microbial communities from Lake Tanganyika, Tanzania - TA2015054 Kigoma Offshore 80m | ecosystem: Environmental > Aquatic > Freshwater > Lake | place: Tanzania: Lake... | reverse complement strand
GCGGGCGCCCGGGTCGAGCCGGTCAAGCTCGGCATCAAGCGCTCGCAGCGCGAGCTGAGCGATCTGTGGTGCCGCATGGTACAGCCGATCGGCAACCGCGCCTTCGCCGGCCTGAAGGCGGCGGGGCACGATCTCCTCAAGGACCATCGCGGCGACTTCCCGCCCGAGTACCTGCACTGGGTCGAGATCGGCCAGCGCATGACGGCCGAGGACTTCTACCGCGACCTCGAGATGCGGACCGAGATCTACGACGCCATCCAGGGCGTGCTGAACCGCTACGACCTCCTGGTCACGCCCACCCTCGCCTGCCTGCCGGTGAAGAACACGAACGATGGCAACACCATGGGGCCGAAAGAGATCAACGGCGAGGCGGTCGATCCGCTGATCGGCTGGTGCATGACCTACTTCGTCAATTTCTCGGGCCACCCGGCGGCCTCGATCCCGGCCGGCCTGTCGCCCGAGAAGCTCCCCGTCGGCATGCAGATCATCGGCCGACGCTATGCCGATTCGGACGTGCTGGCGGCGAGCGCGGCGTTCGAGCGGCTGCGCCCGTGGCAGGACACCTACCGCATCCCGGCCAGCCGTTCGCTGTCATGAACGGCGGGCGCTAGCGCGGCGTGACTACGCCGAGCCCGGTGCGGGTGCGCAGCGGCCGAGCGCGCGGCGCAGCGCCTGCGCCACCTCCAGCCGCTCCCCCGGGGTGAGGAAGGCGCCCACGACCAGCCGGCGGCCGTGCGAGCACAGCGCGAGCTGGCTGTGGTGCTGCGGCGGCTCATCGATCTCGACGCGCAGCCAGTAGGGCTGGAACGTCCACTCGCGCAGCACCTCGCCGCGCCCGCCGAGCCGCCGCACCCTCAGCTCGGAGGACCGCAGCTCGAGCGTCTCGCGCACGCGTGCCGCACGATAGTTGGCGCGAAACGCCAGGTAGATGAGCACGATGTCGAGGCCGAGGAAGCCGACGACGGGCCAGGCGCCCGCGAGATAGAACGCCGTCCCCGCGGCGAAGCTCACCGCCGAGACGAAGCCCATGAGCAGCCAGAAGCCGGCGGGGCCGAGCGAGCGGTGCGGATAGAGCACCGCGTCGAACAGGAGGGACTGCTCTTCGGTGGTCACGTTCACTGCGGCATCCTAGGGGACGGTCCTCGCCCTCGGCAATCCGTCGCTTGCCCGGGGCGGCGCGGCGGCTATGGTTGGGCGATGAAACCGGCCGATGTCCGGGAGCTGTTCCGGCGCCTCAGGCGCGCCCGCCCGAACCCGAGGAGCGAGCTTGAGTTTGAGAGCCCGTTCACGCTGCTGATCGCCGTCGTCCTCTCGGCGCAGTCGACCGACGTCGGCGTCAACAAGGTCACGCCCGGCCTGTTCGCCGCCGCGGACACGCCCGAGAAGATGGTGGCGCTCGGCGAGGCCGGCATTGCCGCGCACATCAAGTCGCTCGGCCTCTATAACACCAAGGCCAAGAACATCGTGCGCCTGTCCGCGATGCTGCGCGCCCGCCATCGCGGCGCCGTGCCGAGAACGCGCAAGGCGCTCGAAGCGCTCCCCGGTGTCGGCCACAAGACCGCGAGCGTCGTCCTCAACGTTGCCTTCGGCCAGCCGACGATCGCCGTCGACACCCACATCTTCCGGGTGGCCAACCGCACCGGTCTGGCCGTCAGAAAGACCGCGCTCGCCGTCGAGCGCCGGCTCGAGAGGGTCGTGCCGGCGCCCTATCGGCGCAACGCCCATCACTGGCTGATCCTGCACGGCCGCTACGTGTGCAAGGCGCGCCGGCCGGACTGTCCGCGCTGCGCGATCGCCGATGTGTGCGGCTATGGCGCCAAGACCACCGCGGCTCGACAGGACGGCACCGCCGCCATCGGCGCGGCGAACCCACGGCGCGGGGATACCGGGCGCTAGCTGGCGCCGGGCTGCATCAGCTCGGCGGTATCCATCCAGATCGTCACCGGGCCGTCGTTGACGAGGCCGACCTGCATGTCGGCGCCGAAGCGGCCGCAGGCGATGGGCACGCCGTGGCTCGCGAGCTGGTCGCAGAAGTAGCCGTAGAGCGCTTCCGCCTGTTCCGGCCGCGCGGCGTAGGAGAACCCCGGGCGGTTGCCGCGCGTCAGGTCGGCGCACAGCGTGAACTGGCTCACCACCAGGGCGCCGCCCTTGGCATCGACCACCGAACGGTTCATCTTGCCGGCATCGTCCGCGAGGATGCGCAGCGCGGCGATGCGGCGGGCCAGGAACTCGGCCTCCCTCTCGCCGTCGCTCGCGGCGACGCCGAGGAGGATAAGGAGGCCGCGGCTGATCGCGCCGATGGTCTCCGCGCCGACCGTGACGCGCGCCTCCCCGACGCGCTGGATGAGCGCCCTCATGTCTCGCGCAAGCCGCCGCTCCGGGCACGGCGCCGGCGCGGCGCTTCGCGGTGCCGCAACGCCTTGAGCAGCGCCTCGACCGAGTGCTCGAGCGGCTCGCCGTGCGCCCCATCGATTGGCGGGGCCGCCGCGATCGCGGCCGCGATCTCCTCGAGGATATCGGCGAACAGGTAGGAGTGGATGTGGAAGCCGACCACGCGCCGGTCCTCGCCCGGCCGGATGAGTTTGATGACCACGCCCTCCGGATCGGTCTTGGCCTCGAAGCCCGAGTTGTGCCCGAAGGCGCCCATGTAGGCCTTGTCCGGAAAGTCGATCGACACCTCGGAGCCGTCCGTGCTCGGTTTCATGTTGGCGCTCCTCGTTCTAGTGGCTGACCATGAGCGTCGCGAAACGCACCGGCATGATGCCCTGCGCGCGCACCCTGCCCTGGGCGTCCTTGCGCACCACCGTCAGCACCTGGCTGTCCTCGAGGCCGGTCGGTACGACCATGATGCCGCCGGGCCGCAACTGCATCAGGAGGCGCGAGGGGATGAGATCGGACGCCGCGGCGACGCTGATGCGGTCGAACGGCGCGTGATCCGGCCAGCCGGCGGTGCCGTCGCCAGTACGCAATGCGATCGTGCTGAAGCCCTCGGCACGCAGTCGTGGCTCCGCCTCGCGGGCGAGCTCCGGCACCAGTTCGACCGAATAGACCGCGGCGCCGAGGTGGGACAGCACTGCTGCGTGATAGCCCAGTCCGGTGCCCACCTCAAGGACCTTGGCGCCGGGCTCGACCTCGAGCAGATCGGTCATGAGCGCGAGGATGAAGGGCTGTGAGATCGTCTTGTCGAAGCCGATGGGCAGCGGCGTGTCGTGGTAGGCGTAGGCGCGCAGTTCAGCGGGGACGAAGGCGTGGCGCGGCACCGCGTTCATCGCCGCCATCACGCGCGGAGCCAGCGCCACCTTGCCGATCGTGTCGCCCGACACCTCGGCATAGCGGGCGATGATCTCGACCATTTCGGCGCGCAAGGCTGTGAAGGGGTCGTCTGGGCTCATGCCCACGCCGCTACCTCCGGTCGGCACATCCTGCCACAGCGCGCCATGGCATGGCGATCCCGGGCGATCCCGGCCACCGCCGTGCCGTGCCTCTCTGCCATGCGATCGTCGTGCTGGCGCGTGGCGCACGCCGCGGCTACGTTCGCCGCGATGCGCGTCTGCGTCATCGTCGCCGAGTTCTTCGCCCTCGGCGCTTGCGGCGGATTCGGCCGTGCCACCCGCACCATCACCAGGGAGCTCCTCGCGCGCCGTATTGAGGCCGTGGCGATCGTGCCGCGGCGGGCGTGGCAGCGCCCCGTCGAAGTGCTCGACGGCGTCACCGTGCTGAGCTATCCGCGGACTGGTCACGCGCGGTGCGGCGGGCCGCGGCGGTGTTCAGCCCGGCGGACACGCTGCGGCGGCGCTTGGCGGACTGCCCAACCTGGAGATGCCGGGCCTGATCGACCAGTTTGCCTCGCGCCGTCTGTTCGACATCCTCGATGAGAGCTGGATCGTGGTGAGCACGGCGACGCGCGAGGGATTGCCCAACGCCTTCCTCGAGGCCGCCGCGCATCGCGGCGCGATCCTGTCCAACGTCGCCAGCGATCGAGGCGCCGAGAGCCATCAGTGCGGCGCGACGCCGACGCGCTCCGAGACCCCGCGCGACGGCTCGTCATGCGGGAGCACCCTGTGGCGGCGGATGACCTCTTCGAACACGGCGGCATAGCGCTCCCCCACATGCCGCCAACCGTGCGCGATCATGGCGCGCCGGGCCGCCTAACCATAGCGAGCGCGCGGACAGGGCTCACGGGCCAGACGATTGAGCGCCTGGCCGAGGGCGGTCGAGTCGCGCTCGGGCACGACGAAGCCCATGGCGCCGTCCTTCACGAACTCTGGGATTCCGCCCACCCGGGTGGCGACGAGCGGCAGCCCGCTCGCCGCGGCCTCGAGCAGCACGGTGGGGAGGCCTTCCCGCACGCCGCGAGCACTCACCGTTGGGGGTGCGCACGCGATGTCAGCCGAGGCGGCGACGAGGCGCAGTTTATCGCGGCTCAGGTCGCCGAGAAAACGCACCCGGCAGGCGATGCCGAGGGCCGCGACCATTGCTTCCATCCTGGCGCGCTCCGGCCCCTCACCGACCAACACGAGAGTCGCACCGCTGCCGGCGAGCGGCGCTTGCGCCATGGCGCGGAGCAGGTGGTCGATGCCTCTGTCCGCGGCGAGCCGCCCCACGAACAAGATGACCGGGCGGGTAAGGTGGTTGCGCTCCGCCCAACCGTCGTCACGGTAGCGCGGGCGGAAGGCCTCGGTAGCCACGCCCATCGGCAACACCCTGATCGTCGTGCCGTCGAGCCAGGGCTGGAAGCGGGCGGCGAGAAAGTCGCGGAGGTGCTCGGAAACGACGGTGATGGCGGCGGCCCGGCGCAGCGCCAGACCTTGGAGCCTGGTGGTGAGCGCGCCGTTGCCATAGACGTCTGCGTTGTGTCCGGTCACGACATAGGGCGGATCGGCCGGCGAGGAAAAGAAGGCGGCCTGAACCAGGCCCTGGGGCAACAGCCAGTGCGCGTGAACGCAGTCGAAGCGCTCCCGCCTCGCGCATCAGCTGACGGCGCGGCGCAGTCCCGCGATCAGGAACGGGACCAGGGCCAGGTAGAGCGGCTGGCGCTTGAGCCGTGGCACGATGGCGCCGGGATAGGCCAGGCGATCGAGGTTGCGGGCCGGAGCGTACCGATAGCGCAGGATGCGCACGTCCTCGACCATATCCTCCAGGGCTGCGGCGGGATCGGCCGGGGCGAGGACGGTGACCTCGAAGCGGGCGGTCAGGGCGCGCGCCAGATCGAGCTCGAAGCGCGGTTCCGGATCGCCGGCGAAGCGGGGTAGCGTCGCGGCGGTGACAAGCAGTCTGGGTTTCATGGCGATCGCTACCCGGCTCTACCGGATCCGGCGCGCGGTACGGTCCTTACCCTATCGAAAGAGCATTTGACGTTGAATGACGGGCGTCACGGCTGCGGCGCTTCGCAACGGCGCCGTGATCGGCGTCGTGGAGCGATCGTTGCCAGGCTGTGATAGCGGGTTGTCCTCATGTGCGGACGAGCGCGCAGCGGCCGTGCCGCAGCAGGCCGCGGCCACCTCCGATGTCCCCGCCCGAACCCCGGAACGTGCTAGGATGGCACCCAGATCGCGCTGTGAAGGCCATGATCGAAGGGCAGTCCGAGGCCACGTCTGCTGCGGGGGCAGCGAAAGAATCACCGGCGCCATCGAGCGGTGCACGGGGCGCACGCGGCACGGAACCGGCGGTGGCTGGCGCCGGCCGGGAGGGCGGCGAGTGGCGCTATCGCGACCTCTACGAAAAAGCGCCCGTCATGATGCAGTCGGTCGATCGCCGGGCGCGCCTCATCCGCGTGAATGAGACCTGGCTGCGCGTTATGGGCTACACCCGCGCCGCTGTCATCGGCCGCCCGTTCACCGACTTCCTTAGCCCGGAATCGCGGGCATACGCCCTCTCGAGCGTGATTCCGCAGTTCTTTCGCACCGGACTCACGCACGAGGCACCCTACAGCTTCATCAAGGCGACGGGCGAAGTCATCGAGGTGCTGGTCTCGGCGTTCGGCGCCCGCAACGACGCGGGCGAGGTGGTCGAGGGCATTGCCGTGATCATCGAGGTCACGGCACAAAAACGTGCCGAGCGCGAGAGCCGGGCGCTCAACGCCGAGCTGGAGCGGCGGGTGGCCGAGCGTACCGAAGCGCTGACCGCGGCCAACCGCGCGCTGCGGGCGGAGATCGCCGAGCGGCGACAGGCCGAGGACGCCTTGCGTCAGCGCGAGGAGATCCTCAATGCCGTCTTCGACAGCGCCTCCGACCCGATCTTCGTCAAGGACCGCGCCGGGCGCTACATCATGGCCAATCGCGCCACGGCCGACGCGATGGGGCTCTCGCGCGAGGCTTTGATCGGGCACAGCGATCGCGAGGTCGCACCGGCCGAGACCGCCGCCATCATCGAGGCCGGTGATCGCCTGCTTTTGGAAACCGGCCACAAGCAGGCGTTCGAGGAGGCCCTCGATTTCGGGGCGGGCGTGACCTCTCGGCTGACGACCAAGTCGCCCTATCACAACGGGCGCGGGGAGGTTATCGGCATCGTCGGGGTGTCGCAGGACATCACGAGTCTGAAGGCGGCCGAGCAGGAGCTGCGCACCAGCGAGCAGCGCATGCGTGTCATCACCGACGCGCTGCCGGCCTGCATTTCGTACGTCGACTCCGAAGAGCGGTATCGCTTCGTGAACCGGACCTACGAGGACTGGTTCCTCGTGCCGCGCGCCCAGATCATCGGGCTGCGCCTGCGCGACCTCCTGGCGGAGCGCGACTACGAGCGCTCGAAGCCTTTCATCGAGGCGGCGCTCGCGGGCCACCGCGTGCGCGGCCAGCGCCGCGGCGATTACCCGAGCGGCGAGCGCCACGTCGACTTCACGTGTGTCCCCGACATCGACGAGAGCGGAGCGGTGCGGGGTTTTTTCGGCTGGATCACCGACATCACGGCGCAGAAGGAAGCCGAGGCGAAGGAGAGCCAGCGCCACTCAGAGCTTGCGCACGTAGCCCGGCTCGGCACCATGGGCGAGATGGCGTCCGCGCTGGCCCACGAGCTGAACCAGCCGCTTGCCGCGATCAACAACTACGCCCGCGGTTCGCAGCGCCGCCTCGGCACCTTTGCGGAACCCGGGGCGAGCGAGTTTCGCTACGCGTTGGAGCAGATCTCGTTCCAGGCAAACCGGGCGAGTCAGATCATCGCGCACATTGGCAAGTTCGTGCGCAAGAGCACCCGCCGCACCGCGCAGGCGGACATCAACAAGGTCATCCTGTCGGCCTGGAGCCTGGTGGAAGCGGAGGCCCGCGATCAGGTCGATGTTGGCTTCGACCTCGCCGCCGGCCTTCCGGCCGTCGCGGTCAACCAGATCGAGATCGAACAGGTTCTGCTCAATCTCTTCCGCAACGCCAACGACGCCATGCGCGGCGCGCCGCGGCCGAAACGCCGGATCCACGTCGCGAGTGCGCTCGGCTCGGCCGGCATCGAGGTCCGCATCGCCGACCGCGGCTGCGGCCTGCCGCCCGACGAGGCCGAGCGCATCTTCGATGCGTTTTTCACGACCAAGCGCAACGGCATGGGCATGGGCCTCAGCATCTCGCGCACCATCATCGAGGCGCACGGAGGGCGCATCTGGGCCATGCCCAACGGCGAGGTCGGCACGGTCGTCGCCTTCTCGCTGCCGCTGGTCGCACCGCACGCCGCCGATCTCTGACGACCCGCCACGCGTGGCGATTGCGGCTCAGCCGTAGCTGGCCGGGTGCCGGTCCGCCCAGGGTTGCGTCGCCTCCAGTTGGGCGGCGAGCCGGAACAAGAGCCCCTCCTCGCCAAACCGCGCCGTGAAGTGGGCGCCGACGGGGAGCCCGCCCGCGCTCTGATTGAGCGGCAGGCTGATGGCCGGCTGACCGCTCACGTTGGCGAGCGGGGTGAAGGCGGCAAACCCGAAGATGTTGCGGATGTGGCCATCGAGGTCCGGATTGCGCGGCGCGAGGTGACCGAGCGGGATCGGCGGCGCCGCCAACGAGGGGGTCAGCAGGATGTCGTACTTCTGCAGGAAGCGCGCCATGACCCGCCCGATGCGGTGCATCCGGTTGACCGCCTGGATCAGATCGATCGCGGTGAGGGTGCGGCCATACTCGATGCAGGCGCGCGACGATATCTCGACGTCCTCGAGCCGGGACGGCCGGCCGGTGAGCTTCTCGAACTCGATCATGTTCGCGGCGTTGAGGGCCGAGGCGAGGATCTTGAACAGGTCATTCGCCGCCGTGCGGTCGGTATCGGCGAAACGCGGAGCCTCCTCCTCGACGAAGTGCCCGAGATCCTCGAGTAGACGGGCGACCTGGCGCGTCGCCGCGACACACTCCGGATCCACCGGATCACCGGCCATTGCGGCCGTAGTGAACGCGATGCGGAGCCGTCCGGGCTCGCGCCCCGCCTCCTCGAGGAACGGCCGCTCCTTCCCCGGCGGCGCGTAAGGCATCCCGATCTCGTCGCCGGCAGTGGCATCGAGGACCGCCGCCGAGTCCCGCACGCTGCGTGTCACGACGTGTTCGACCGCGAGCCCGAAGGCGACATCGCCGGCATCGGGGCCCCAGGGGTTGCGCAAGCGGGTCGGCTTCAGCCCCACCAAACCGCAGGCCGCCGCCGGGATGCGGATGGAACCGCCGCCATCGTTGGCGTGGGCGATGGGGACGATGCCGGCGGCAACGGCCGCCGCCGAGCCGCCGCTCGAGCCGCCGGCGGTGCGCCCGGTATCCCAGGGGTTGCGGGTCGCGCCAAACAGATCGGGCTCGGTCGAGGAATCGAAGCCGAACTCCGGCGTGTTGGTCTTGCCGCAGATGATCAGGCCGGCGCGCTTGAAACGCCGCGTGAGCTCGGTGTCATGATCGGGCACGTATCCTTTGAGCACTTTGCTGCCCGCCCAGTAAGGTGCGCCGGCGCAGTGCGCGCCGATATCCTTGAGCAGGAACGGCACGCCCTGGAGCGGCCCTGCGGCCACCGACTTGGCCGCCTGGCGCGCCATGTCGTCCATCCGATGGATGACCGCATTGAGCCGCGGATTGTGCTTCTCGATCAGCTCGATACAGGTCTCAACCAGCTCGGCCGGCGCGACCTGCTTGCGGCGCACGAGATCGGCTAGGCCGACCCCGTCAAGCTGCGCGTACTCCGCAAACGCCATGTTTGTCCACCTGAATGCGAATCCTCTGTGCCCCGCGGCCGCTGCGTCGCGCAGCCTAGAGCCCGGCGACCTCGGAATCGAGCCGCACGGCGTACAAGCGCTGGGTCAGCGCCGCCAGGTGGGCCTTGAACCGCGCGAGTTCGGCGCCGGCCAGCTTTGATCCGGTCGGCAGCTTCACCGCGATCGGGTTGACCTGCTTGCCGTCCCACTGGACCTCGTAGTGGAGGTGGGGGCCGGTGGATCGGCCGCTCGAGCCGACGTAACCGATGACGTCCCCTTGCCGCACCCGCGAGCCCGCCCGCAGCTTCGCGGCGAAGCGACTGAGATGGCCGTAGGCGGTCTTGTATTCGTCCGTGTGCCGGACGCGCACATAGCGGCCATAGCTGCCGTTCCATCCTGCTTCCTCGACGACGCCATCGCCCGCTGCCATCACCGGCGTCCCGCTCGGCGCGCCGAAGTCGACGCCGCGATGCATCTTGGTGTAGCCGAGGATCGGGTGGCGGCGGTTGCCGAACCCCGAGGTGATGCGTGCGCCATCGAGCGGGGTACGCAAGAGCGGCTTGCGCACGCTGAGGCCGTTGCGGTCGTAGTAGTCAGCTGTCCCATCGGGTAGCGCGAAGCGGTAGTAGGCGAGCCTCTTGCCGCCGATCGTCATGGCGGCATAATGGATGGCGCCATCCTTGACCGGCTCTCCGCTGTCGTCGAAGTGGCGCTCATACAACACTTCGAAGTCATCACCGGGCTGCACGTCGCGCTGGAAATCGACGTCCCAGCTCAGCAGCCGGATCAGCTCCATGATGATGGTCGGCGGCAGGCCAGCGGCCTCGGCAGCCTCATAAAGGCTTGCATCGATGACGCCGTGGGCGCGCTCGTCGCCGATCGAGAGGCTCTTCTGCACTTCGTAGGTTGCGAACGACCCGTCCGGCCGGCGGCCCGTCAGCACCTGTTGCTCGACGCTCGGCTGTAACGCGACGGCGAGGAGTTGTGGCCCACCGCCGCCCGCATCCCGGCGCTCCGCCAGGGTGAGTACGATCTCCTGTCCGGCCCGAAGCTTGCGCGGATCGTAGATCTCGCGCAGCGACGCCACCGCGGCCTCCGCGTCCTCGCGGTCCGCCCCCGCCGACAACAGCGTCTCGATGAGGGTGCCGCCCTTGCGCAGCGGTACGGTGACAACGGTCTGCTCAAGCCGCGGCTGCACCAGGAACGGCGGCACCACTGTCGGTGCCTCGTTGTCCTCAACCGCGGCGATGGCACCCGCGAGCAGCGGCACCAAGTCCTCGGAGACTGCCCTACCCGTCTTCTCGGCGAGTTCGGTCGGGGCGACATCGATCGTCGCTATCTCGATCCCCGGCGGCGGGGCTACCGCGATCAGACACACTGCCAGCGCGAGGAGGGTCGCGGCCATCCAGCGCCATCGCCGCCGCGGCCGCTGCCGAAACGACGATGACACCCGTATCAGGCGCTCGCTTCGAAGTCTCGCGTCCCCCCGCACGGCCCCCAGCCCGAGCTCCCTGCCCGTCAACTATTTCACGAACCATGGTGGCCCGGGCCAGCCCTGTCAACCGTTTTCTGCGAGAAATCAACGCGTTTCCTCGATTGTTTCACGAGCGTTTCACGGGTGGCCGGGGCGTCCCGGCCGAGCCTCACCCGACCGACAAGGCGAGGATCCTACTGAGCTGTCACAGCGGCCGCCTGGTCTCCTCGGCCCCGGCATTGAACGCGCTCTGAATGGCGGCGAGGGCCTTGCGATTGGGTTTTGCCGACGGCGGGCCACTCAGAACACCCGCGGCGTGCAGCCCCTGCAGGACATTGGCGGTGAGCAGGAAGGTATCCTTGCCGACCATGCGAAGAAAGTAGGGGCCGGACTGCCCGCCCATCTGCGAGAACCGGCGCGCGAGGTCGGCCCACAGTTCGACGGTCGCGGTGTCGGGCCACCCCGCGAGGTAGTTGCCGAAGCTGCCGTGCGCTTGCGCGACCTCGAGCACCGCCGCGGCGTTGGCACGGACCGACTTGATCTTGCCCCAGTGGCGGATCAACCGCGCATCGCTCATCAGCCGTTCGAGCGCCTCATCGTCGAGGCGGACGACGCGCCGTGGATCGAAGCCCACGAACGCTTCCTCGAAGGCCGGCCAGCGTTGATCGACCATCTCATGGCGCAGGCCGGCGCGAAAGATGTGGAGCGACATCTGCGAGAGGTAACGGTCATCGCTGCGCGCGCGGAGCTCCGCCGCGGTGGACGGCGCGACCAGGACTGCCTCGATGGCCGCCTCGCCGCCGGTGCGGGCGAGCGCCCGTGCCCGGATCGGGGCGAACGGGCTCACCCATCTGCCCCCAGGCGAATGGCGCTGACCGCGGCGGAGAAGCGTTCGACCTGATAGCGTTCCGCCGACATGGCGGCGGACCAGTAGTCGGGGGCAATACCCGCCTTGTGCTTGAGGTCGCGCACGAAGTCGAGCGCCGTCATGCCGTGCTCCCAGACCTGAGTCAGGTACGTCGCCCTGCGCTCGCCCTCGCCGAGGATCAGGCCGTCGATGCCGGGGCGCAGGACCGCGACCACGGCCGCCTCGGAAGCGGTGCCGAGCGGATCGAGCGGCCCGAGGACCGAAACCTCGATCGCCGGCCCGCGATACTCGGCTGCCGTCAGCCTGGCAAAGCGGGGATCGCCGAAGGCGGCGAGCCAGGCGCTGCGCGCCACCTCGCTGACCAAAGGTCGCCGCGCGCGCGTCGTGCCGACGCAACCGCGGAACTGGCCGGCAGCTGTCAGCGCCACGAAACCGGCGCAGACCTTGCGCACGGCCGCCGGGTACGCGGCACCATCGAGTCGCGGGCGCCGGTCGCCGCGGACCCCGGCGCGGATGCTCGCCGCGGCCACTGCCAGCAACATGTCGCGCTCGTTCGCATTGAGGGTCTTCAGCCGCGCGAGCGGGCGCGAGCGCAAGGGCGCCATAGCCGACCACTCGGTCGCGCGGTCCGGCGGTATCACCGGAGTTGCACAAACCAAGGAGTTCGGCGACCAAACCGCGGCACGACGCTTCGCGCAGAAGACCGCGCAGCGGGACGAATCCGCACGCCTCATCAGCGCCGATCGCCTCGTCTGCCAGGGCGCAGATGGCCTCGACCGTCGCCCGATCGCGTTGCACCGCCCGCTCGTGGGCAAGGTAGTGGCTGAGATCGGTGCTGACGATGATAAGCGTTTCCGGTCCGCCCCACACCGCCGCGAGAGCATTTCCCACCGCCTCGGCGGAGGCATCGCCGGCAATGATGGGGACGAGCCGGAATTCCGCAAGCGCGCGCTGCAGGAACGGCAGATGTACCTCGAGCGCGTGCTCCTCGGCATGGGCGGCGTCGTTGACGCGCACGCCGGGCA
>Ga0194132_10010286_pt1 | contig 12494 bp, 9 predicted proteins | sample TA2KigOf80mmetaG_FD_148612 | JGI IMG/M metagenome (GOLD analysis project Ga0194132, IMG submission 148612) | Freshwater microbial communities from Lake Tanganyika, Tanzania - TA2015054 Kigoma Offshore 80m | ecosystem: Environmental > Aquatic > Freshwater > Lake | place: Tanzania: Lake Tanganyika... | reverse complement strand
AAACCGTGGGAGCCGGAGGGAGCCCGTTCTTGTTGCGAGTCTGAGAATTCACGCTGATTCCTATTCTCGCCCTGCTCAGTAATTAAGGCCAGGGGAGTTGTCTCAGCTATGTTGGCACGGAGGGGCCGGCCGGAACGGGAAATGGGGAGCGGCGTTGAAGATGAGCTTATGAGTGGCGGTGCGGACGGCGCGAATGGGGTCGAAGTTGTCGTGCCAGTTGCGCTCGGCGAAGACTTCGGTGCGGGCCTCATAGGCGCGGCCTTCCAACAGAGGCAGGAAACTGCGCCCCTGCATCTTGGCCTGCCGCGGAATTCCCGCGGCATCCAACCAGGTCGGAGCCATATCGGCGTGCGAAATCAGTTCTTCGCTCACGGAGCCCTCCTTGATCCGGCCCGGGGCCCACGCAATCATCGGAACACGGATCCCTGCGTCGTAGCAGGTGCCCTTGGCGCGAGGAAAGGGCCAGCCGTTGTCGCCCGTGAACACCACGATCGTGTTCCCGTGCATGCCGCGGCTGCGCAGCAGTTCGAACACTCGGCCGCATTCGGCGTCCATCCTGGCGATTGCGTCGTAGTACTGCGCGATGTCGGTGCGCACTTCAGGCGCATCCGGCAAGTAGGCCGGCACACGCACTCCCGCCGGCTGGTGAGCAGGCGAGAATACACCAGGCCGGTAGGGACGGTGCGGATCCGTGAACCCGATGTGCAGGAAAAACGGGCGCCCGGCGGGTACCGCATCAAAGAAGCTGGCAAACGAATCGCGCACCGTGCCAACAAAATCGAACCGCCGGTTGAATGCATCGCCTTGGTGCACCTTCCGGAGTGCTCCCGTGAAGTAGCCCTTCCCTTTCAACGGCTCCAGAAACGACGCCTCCCAGGGAGGCATCGGGGTATGCAGCCGTGACGTGGCCGTGGTGTGCGCGGTACATCCGGTGAAGATGGCCGAGCGATTGGGACTGCACTGCGGCGAGGTAACGAAACAGTTGCGAAGAATCATGCCTTCGCGCGCCATGCGGTCCAGGTTCGGCGTGTGAACGGCGGCATTGCCAAGGCAGCCAAGATCGGGGAAGCTATGATCGTCTGAGATGAGGAAGATCAGATTGGGCGGAACAGCCTGGGCGGCCAATGGCATGGCGGGCGCGGCCAGCAGGGTGCGTCGCGAAAGGCGGCTCATGTCGAACCACTGTAGCGGATTGCGTCAGGCAGGTGGCCGGTGACACTGTGCCTCGCCTGGCTCCCGTTGGCGCTGGCCCAGCTGCCCCACGCCAAGCCTGTCCCTGAGCTCCGCGCCACGCCGCTCCCCGGCGATCAGATCGCGTTCGAATGGCACGATCGCGAGATCGCCCGCTACCACTTTGCCCCAACCCTGAACCGGCCCTTCCTCTACCCCATCATCGGACCCTCCGGCCGGCCGCTCACCCGCATGGGCCACCCGGGTGATCCCCAGGGCCACAGCCATCACAATTCAGTCTGGTTCTCACTGGCCAAGGTCAACGGCGTCGACTTCTGGACCGATGCTCAAGCAAAGACCGGCAGCCGCATCATTCACTCCGCCATCGATCAGATCGAGGAGCAGGCCGGCATCGCCTACGTCATCACCCGTGCCCGCTGGATGCCCGCAAACGGCCCCGCAGTCCTTGATGAACGGCGAGTTGTCATCATCCGGCCGCTTCCGAATCGCGAGTGGCTACTGGTCCAGCAACTTGAACTGTCGGCCTCCGCCGGCAAGGTTACCCTGCCCAAAGCCCAGTTCGGACCCATCGGCGTGCGTGTGGCCAAGACCATCGGCGAACATCATGGCGGCGGTCTGCTGCGCAACTCGGAAGGAGCCAGCCGTGAGGCCGCCATCTTCCGCAAACCAGCGCGCTGGGTGGACTACTCGGGTCCTGTCGCGAACGGTGTCATCGAAGGTCTTACTCTCTTCGACTACCCGGCGAACCCCGGCTTCCCGTCCCCCTTCCACGTTCGCGAAGACGGCTGGATGGGCGCGATGCTGTCGATGAGCGAGGACATCGTCATTGAACCCGGCCGCCCGCTGCGGCTTCGATACGGCCTCTATGTGCACGCCGGGCTGCCGGCGCCCCTCGCTATCAACGCCCAGTGGCGTGCGTTCGCCAACGGCCAACTCTTGCCAAACTTCGGTCCGCCCATGACCGAATCCGATTGCCGCCACGGCAGCCACCGCCGCTACACGGTGCCCAGAGTGTTCCGCACCCAGGCCGATTGCGTCGCGTTCGTTCTGGACAAGTAGCCAGCCCGGCAGAGGCCGGGGCGGCCTCACGACTGCTCAAGCCGACACCCCCTGTCCGTCTTGCGCGCTCCCCCTGGCGATTTTGCTCCACCGCCGCAAAGCGCAACACCGTTAAGACTCGCCTTGCGCTCGGCCATTCCATTGCGTTACCAATGAAGATTCCCCAACCACTCAACAAGGAGACTCACTCGCCACATGGGCAAGCAGCTACGCATAGGAATGATCGGTTATGGGTTCATGGGTCGGGCCCACTCAAACGCCTACAAGCGCCTGAATGACTTCTTCCCGGTGGAGCACCGCATCGTCCTCCAGGTGGCCTGTGCTCGCAATGAGGAAAAGGCCCGGGCCTTTGCCAGCAACTGGGGATACCAGCGTTTCGAGACCGATTGGCGCAAGGTGGTTGAGGCCCCCGACGTCGACGTGATCGACATCTGCACCCCCAACGACACCCATCAGGAGATCGCCATCGCCGCCGCCCGCGCCGGCAAGATGATCCTCTGTGAAAAGCCCCTCGCCCGCACCGTGGCCGAAGCGCAGCCCATGGTGGACGCCGTGGAGCAGTCCGGCGTCCCGAACATGGTCTGGTTTAACTACCGCCGCGTGCCCGCCATCTCGCTCGCCAAGCAGTTGATCGACGAGGGCCGCATCGGCCGGCCGTTCCACTACCGCAGCAACTTCCTCCAGGATTGGACCATCGCCCCGGACGTGCCGCAGGGCGGCGCGGCCCTGTGGCGGCTCGATGTGCAGGCGGCTGGCAGCGGAGTCACCGGCGATCTCCTGGCGCACAACATTGACACGGCCATGTGGCTCAACGGGCCCATTACCCGCGTGGTGGCCAAGACCGAAACCTTTGTAAAGGAGCGCATGCACCAGTTGACCGGCAAAGTGGAGCCCGTGGGAATTGACGACGCCTGCGCCTTCCTCGCCGAATTCGCCAACGGGTCCATTGGTGTTTTCGAATCCACCCGCTACGCCCGCGGCCACAAGGCACTGAAGACCCTCGAAATGAATGGCGCCGACGGCAGCCTGTCGTTCAACCTGGAAGAGTGCGAATACCTCGACTTCTTCGAGTACACGCAGAAGGAGACCGGCAAGAGCACGGAGTCCCATGTGCGCGGTTGGCGGCGCATCCACGTCACCAACGGCGAACATCCCTACATGAACCGCTATTGGGTACCAGGCCTGGTCATCGGCTACGAACACACGTTCCTGAATGCCCTGGCCGACTTCGTGGCCGGCCTGGAATCAGGCGTCAAAGTCCAGCCCGATTTTCGCAACGCCCTCCAAACCCAGCGCGTCTGCGAAGCTGTCATCCAGAGCGGCCGCACCGGCGCTTGGGTGGCCACCGGCGTCGAGGCCTGACGTCATGAGCGCCGCCCTGACACGCCGCGCGGCCATCGGGGCGGTCGCCGGATTTCCCGCCATCCTGCGGCCCCAAAGCGTCCGCAACCGGCCCAACTTCCTCTTCCTGATCACCGACGACCAACGGCACGATGCCATGAGTTGCGCGGGCAACCGTGTTCTCAAAACTCCCAACATGGACCGGCTCGCCTCAAGCGGCATGCGCTTCAGCGAAGCCTTTGTCACCAACCCGCTCTGCTCGCCCAGCCGGGCCAACATCGTGACCGGCATGTACTCATTCGCCAACGGGGTCACCACGAACGGCGATGGCCGCAGCAACGAAACCGGTGGCTCCCACTTTTTCAAACCCGGCGTGCCCGGCTACCCCCTGATGCTGCGCCAGGCCGGCTACTACACCGCCATGGCCGGCAAGTGGCATGTCGCCACCACGCCCGAGGGCATGGATCAATACTGCATCCTGCCCGGCCAGGGCGTCTATCACGACCCGGTCATGGTGGCCAACGGCGCCCGCGTGCAACTCCGCGGCTACGTCGACGACCTCATCGCCGACCAGACCATGGAGACCCTGCGGAGCCGCCCCAAGGACAAACCCTTCTCGCTCTGGTGCGGCTTCAAGGCGCCGCATCGCGCCTGGTTCCCTGCCCAGCGCTTCAATAAGGTGTTCGAGGACATGGAAATCCCCGAGCCCCCGGAATTCGACACCGGCCTCGAGGACCGTCCCGCCGCCGTCCGCGACTCCGACCTGCAAATCGCCAGCATGCCGGACTTCTTCGAGCGCGGCGTCAATCGAAACCTGCCGCGCGAAACCCGCAAGAAGCTCAACTATCAGTTGTTCCTCAAGAACTACTACCGCACCATCCTCGGCGTCGACGAAAACGTCGGCCGTCTGCTCGACTTCCTCGACCAACAGGGGCTGGCCGAAAACACCTTCGTCGTCTTCACCTCGGACAACGGCTTCTTCACCGGTGAATACGGCATGTTCGACAAACGCCTCATGTATGAGCCGTCAATCCGCGTGCCAATGCTGGTGCGCTACCCGGCTGGCGGCATCAGCGGCGGGCGTGTCGATCGCGACCACATGGTCATCAACAATGATGTCGCCCACACGTTCCTCGATTACGGTGGCGTCCTGCGGCCCGAACGCATGCGCAACCACGGCGAAAGCTGGCGGCCTCTCCTCGAAGGGCGCTCCACGCCCTGGCGCGAGTCCTGGCTCTACAACTACTTTGAATACCCCGGCCCGCACTGCACCGGAATCGCACGCGGCGTGCGCACCAGAACCCACAAGCTCATCCATTACGTGCAGGAACCACAAGGCTGGGAACTCTTCGACCTCGCAGCAGACCCCATGGAGAAGCGCAACCTCTATCAGTCACCCCAGCATCAACCGGTGGCGCGGCAACTCAAAGCCGAACTCGAACGCCTCCGCGATCTGGTGGGCGATGACCGCCGTCAGGATGGCAAACCGGCTCCGCCCTGCGGCAACCGCATGCCCGCGTAAGCGGAACCATCAGACCTCGCTGATTTTTACCGTGCGGTGCTCGGCCGCGGACCGGTACGCCGCGAAAAGCGCTTCAAGAACACGGACACCATCGGCGGCCGTAACATCCGCCGGGCGATTCCGCTCCAGCGAATCGATGAAAACCGTCTGATCGGACGGCGCCGGCTGAGGCGGCGTGAACCAGATCGGACCTCCGGATTTGCGCTGATCGGAACTGGCCCAGAAAGCCATCGGATCCTCGGGGTTCGCCGGCGGCGATTGCCATTGCGGCTGCCGGTCCGTGCAAACCTCGCCGTGGCCCTGGTAGGCGTCAAGGAAAACGCTGCCCTTCGTGCCAATCAGCTTCACGCGGTTATGCCCGGCGCTTCCGTGGCTCCGCCACCCGGTGCGGCCCGCGGAAATTGTGGCGGCCAGGCCGCCTTCCATGGTGAGCGAAAGCGCTCCGAAATCTTCCATGTTCCGCCGTGCATTCGTGCCCAGGAAATAGTTGCCCGTCAAGGCCCGGACGCTCACAAACGCACGGCCGCCGCTCAACCAGCGCACCAGGGCCAGCGAGTAGACCGCGATGTTGAACATCTCGCGCTTCGCATCCGGCACAAGAAACAGATCCGGCACGGCTTGCTCCCGCCGCCGGGCCAGCGGGATGCTGGCATCCGCATAGCCTTTCGCGAAGAAGAGGTCCTGGTGGAAGGCACGCAGTTCGCCGATCTGCCCGTTCGCCACAATACGGCGCAGGCGGCGCGATGACGGCATCGGCACCTGGCTGAACATCTGCGTCCGCAGGTTCTTGCGTTTCACCACGGATTCGATGGCACGCGCCTCGGCCAGGCTTCCCGCCAGGGGCTTGTCCATGTAGAGGTGCTTGCCGGCCTCGGCGCAACGCAGCGTCACCCGGCCCTGGCGGTCATGCTCGGTGGTGATCGACACTACGTCCACTCCGGGACGGGCCAGGGCTTGCGAAAGGTCTTCAAAATAGGGCACCTTCAACTCAGCCGCAAGGGACTGGTTGAGCCTCGCTCGCCGCCCGTCGACGCCCGCCTCATCCGTCACGCCGATAATCCGGCAGCGCGGGTCCGCCTGGAAGCCCCGCGCGTAGTTCTCCTGATGCGTCATGCCGCCGGTGACAATCAGAACACCGTAGCTCACGGCCGTCTCCTTTGCAGCAGCCCCGGATCCGGATAGTCGTCGAATCGTACCGTGCCGTGCCGCCCGGCAATTAGAATCTGAGTTTGCGGCTCCGTAGCGCCCACCACCGCCTCCGCGGACACCAGCGCGGACTGGCCCTGCTCGAACTCCACAAGGGCATTCAATGCGCCGTCAGCCGCGGAACCCGTAGCCTCCCGGCTCACTTCGCGCGCGCCAATCCATCGAGCCGCCATCGCCAGGCCTGAAGCGAGAATTGCCGCTAACTCGGCGCGATCGCCGGTCCACTGCAAATGGGCACGCACGAACACAACGGGCGCCACTTCCGCCAGCCGGGCCCCGGCCGACTGTTCCAGCCATGCGAGATAGGTGTCCACCGCGGCTAACCCTCCACACGCTGTGTCATGCCGGTTTCAGCCGCCCGGTATCCGGCAAAAACCACACGCAGCACGCGCAGACTCTCGGCGGGCGTCAGGATGGGCGCCTCAAGACCAGCGGCCGCTCGCGCCGCGTGTTGCACGAACTTCGTGTACAGAGGCGCCCCGCCGGGGGGTGGTGTAAACCGCTCCACGGGTTCCTTGCCGCTTTGCCACTCCATCGGATTGTTCGTGCCAGGGCGGATCTCAAGCCATCCAAGCGACCCCCACACTTTGATGGAAAGGTGCTTGCCGCGATCGAGATAGTATCCGGACGTCAGGTTCCCGAACGTGCCATTGGCGAAACGCAGCGCAATAGCGGCCGAATCCTCCGTGTCGATCGGCTGGCCGCCCACATTGCCCGTAAATCCGGCCACCTGCGTGATCGGTGAGCCCGTGATGAACATGGCAAGGTCCAGCCAGTGAATACCCAGCCAGATGAGATGGCCGCCCCCCGCCCGCGCCCTCTGTGCGGTCCAACTCTGGTGGTAGGCTGGCCGTGTGAGACGCGTCTGATCGGCAATCGTGTACAGGTCCATGCCATAAACCTTGCCGATCCGGCCGGATTGCACCAGACGCCGTGCTTCGGCCATCACCGGGTCCGTGCGGTTGGCAAGCGCCAGCATCAGGTTGCGCCGGCCCGCCTCTGCCTTGGCCGCCAGCGGTGCGAAATCCTCAGCCCGGACACAGGCCGGCTTTTCGGCCATCACGTGGCAGCCGGCTTCCAGCGCCGCGGCAATGGCGGGAGGCGAAAGCTTGCCTTCCATCGTGATCAGAGCCAGCGCGGGCTTGCGCGCCTTGAACAACGCAGCCGTGTCGCGATAGGAACCCGTCAGCCGCGCCCCAAGCCCCTTGCGCACGGCGCCTTCCGTCTTACCACTGGGGTCGCAGAGCGAGACCGCTCCGATCTCGGGCGTCTGCGCCAGGGCTTCGATGTAAGCCCCCAGGTGCGGACCATCTTCGTGCGTCACCAGGGCCGCTTCAATGGGCGCGGTGGCGCTGGCGGCGAATGCCGCTGAGCCGATGAAGTCCCTCCTACGCACGCGGCGTGCTCCAATGGCTGCGATAGGTCCGCTTGAGCAGCGCGGCGGCCTCGGCATCATCGGCAATGGTTTCGGTCTTAGGATCGAACCGGATAGGGCGCCCGGTCCGCGCCACAATGTTGCCCAGATGCGCCAGAGCGCTCGCCCAGTGGCCCTCTTCGATCTCAACGCGCGGCGCCTTCCGGGACCGCATTGACTCGAGGAAGTTCTGGACATGAGGCGTGTCGATCGATGACTTGTCGTGCTCTGCCGCGTGAACCGCCACGTTCTTCTCATCGAACACCCGGAAGCCCCAGTTGTGCCCCCGGAACCTGCCGATCTGAGCCACCCCTTTGTCGCCGTACACGGCCACGCCGTTGTCGCATCCCTCAAGTCCGTAGGGGTTCCACAGCCGCTGCTCGTAAACGATGAGCCGCCCGTCCTCATACTCGTAGTTGAGGTTCATGGTGTCGGGCGTCTGCTGATCATCGTCGAAGTACAACTTGCGCCCGAACCCCGAAACGCGCACCGGCAGCGCCACGCCCAGCGCGCGCCGCGCGATATCGAGTTGGTGCACACCGTCGTTGGCGATATCGCCGGCGCCGTAGTGCCAGTGCCAGTTCACCGTGCTGTGAAAGCGGTTGCGGTTGAACGGAAGCTTGGGAAGTGGGCCGGTCCAGGTTTCGTAATCCACCCCGGCAGGCACCGCCTCGTCGGACCGGCGGCCGATGTTGCGGCGCAATTGGACGTTCCACACCTTGGCCATGAGCACACGCCCCAGCTTGCCGGACCGCACGTAGTCATGAAACTCCTGCGTCACCGGCAGGCTTGGCAGTTGTGAACCCACCTGCACGATGCGCTTGTGGTGCCGCGCGGCCTCCACCATCAAACGGCCTTCGCGTACATTGTGCGAGACCGGTTTCTCGACGTAGACATCCTTGCCGGCCGCGCAGGCAAGAACGGTTCCCGGCGCATGCCAGTGAATCGGCGTGCCCATGACAATGGCGTCGACACGCTTGTCATCCAGACAGCGGCGAAGATCGGAAACCAGAGGGGGACGCTTCCGGCCCGAGCCCTCAATCGTCTTGTACGCCTCCTCCACCACCGTTTCGTCGACATCGCAAACATAGGCAACATCGACATCCGGCTGGGCGCAAAAGGCCGTGGTCAGGCTGCGCCCGCGTCCACGGACCCCCATCAAGGCTATGGTGATACGGTCCGAGGGAGCGGCCAAGGCAGACCGGCCGGAAACGGCGGCAGCGGCGGATCCGAGAAATGTGCGGCGAAGCATACCGTCACGTATCTTGTCACATCTCTTGGGTCCGGTGCGGCGGCGCGATTGCGCGCGGGTTCCGCGGCACGTGTTCGCAGCCTGATCCCGCGGCAGTTCGGGAATCTAGAGAACACGTAACGAAGCGCGAACTGAACATCGCGCGGATCAACGCGAGTTCCCGTGATCACACCAAACGTCGGCGTCCGGACCGCCGTCCCTGGGTGACCCCAGATCGGATGATTCGGAAGATTGAAGAACTCGGCGCGAAACTCCACCCGCTGCCGGTCCGTGATGGCAATCGTCTTTTGCGCATTGAAATCGAACGCCAACAGACCCGGCCCATCGACGATGTTCCGCCCCGAAGTGCCAAACCGGTAGGTAGTGGGCAACACACCGGCTTGACCAAGGCGCGGAGAATCCACCCGGTCGATGAACGCGCTCGTGTTAAACCAGCGGGCCGGATCCTGGTTGCCTCGTCCGAGGTTGGCAACCTGTCCTGACACCGAGTCCGGCCGGCACCCTGAGCCGCCGTTCTGTACCACGCCGCCGCCGCAACCGAACGTCATGCCGAATCCGCTTTGCAGCGTGAGAATGCCGCCAATCTGCCACCCTCCCAGCAGATAGTTCGCCACCGCCGGAATCGACTTACCCCAGCGCTTCCCCTTGCCCCAAGGCAACTCGTAAAGGAACGAACTGGTCCAACGCTGGCGGAAGTCGAACGCCGAACGGCCGCGCTCCAAATTGATGTTGTGGAAGTTCATCGGCGTCAGCGGATCGCCGTCAGTGGTCCGAATGCCGGACCCGTTGTCGATCGACTTGCCCCACGCATACGAGCTCAGAAGAGTAAAGCCGTTGGCGAAACGATGCTTGAACGCCATCTGGAGAGCATGATAGTTCGAATGCGAAGGCGCGTACATCACCTGAACGTTTCCTATGTAGTTGAACGGCCGGTTGGCCTGGAAATTGCCCGGAGCCGGAGCCGGATCGTTGTAGCTGCCCAACCGCCGCAGGTGCGATCCCGCCGAACCAAGGTATGTCACCTCAAGTGACATGTTCTGGCTGAGTTCGCGCTGCACGCCGAAGGACCACTGGGCGACATAGGCGCTGGGCTCATACTGGCTGGCCAGAATGAACGTCGGCGCACCGGTAATGGTGAACGGCCGCGACCACGAAAGGTTGGGGATCGTCGCATTGCCTGCCTCATTCCGGCGAATCGTGAACGGGGCGTTGCGCACAATGTCGAATGAACCGTTGCCGATGTCGCGAACGTAGTAGATGCCGGCGCCGCTTCGAATCACGGTCTTGGGTGTCAACTGGTAGGCGATGCCGAGCCGCGGAGCGAAGTCATTCTTGTCAACGCTGGAAACGTGACGTCCGAACCGGCCGTCGCGCACGTATGGAATCGAAGCCGGCAGGCGGAACGGCGGATTCCCGCCATAAGGATCGCCGCTGCCCAGGCGCACGAACACCGGCGGCGCCGAGAAGTCGTTCTTGAAATCCACGTTCACGATGTTGTCGTGTTTGTCATAGAAAGGCGGCTCGAATTCGTAGCGGATGCCGGCATTGACCGTCAGCTTCTGAGAGACCTTCCAGGTGTCCTGAAGATAAAAGGACCAGCCTGTCTGGTAGAACGTCGCGATCGGCGCACCCACCTGGCCTTCGGAGTTGTTCATCACGCCCAGCAGAAAGTCCGCCATGCCGAAGTTCGTGTAGTTGCCTCCGAAGTTGAAGCGTCCGCGGGGGACCACCGCGCCCACCTGATTGAACCGAAGCTGGCGGCCTTCCGCGCCAAACTTGATGGTGTGCCGGCCCTTTGTCCAGGAAAGATCGTCCTTAAGCTGGTAGGAAGTGTTCCAGTTCACGAACGGGCAATCGTTGCATTCCCCCACGGTTCCGAAGCCATTGATCTGGAACACCGGGATTCCCCAAAACAGCGGAATGGATGTGTCGATATCGGGAATGCCCAGGGTCTGCACGACGTTGGAAGTGTTGGCCCGCTGCTGGATATTCTGAGAGATGAACCGGTTCACGGCAACCCGGAATTCGTTCACCTTGTTGGCGCCCAGAAGGCGCGTATTGGCCAGCACGCCCTGCTTCGCTTCCACGATATTGTTGTTGCCGGTGTTCGGCGCAAAGGCGGGATTGTACTGCAGGTCGTCCGACACGGAGGCGCGGAAAAACCAATTGGACTGGGCGTTCTGCGTGAAATCCAGCCGTCCGTGGTACTGGTCGTTGTCGCTTCGGCGGCCCTCGTTGTTGATCAGGTTGGTGGCGCCGCCGGTGGCCAGGTTCGGCAGCGGATAGAAGTCGTTCAGAATGCGGCGCGAAAGCGGGTGAATGCGCGCATTCGGAATCATCGCCCCGGCAAACGGGGTGCCGGCCGGATTGGCCGCCGTCTTCGTGGACGGATCGATGATGGTGAGATTCCGCGGGGCGAAGTTGCCCGCACGGTCATTGGCATTCGGCACCACGCCTGTCTGCGTAAGCGCCTTCCGCTCCCGGAGGCCTTCGTAGGAGAACAGCCAGAACAACCGGTCGCGCTTGATCGGACCGGAAAGCGTCGCCCCGAACTGATTCCGCTTGAACGGCGGAATCGGCGCATCGCCGCGGTCGAAATAGTTCTTGGCATCCAGCTTTGCGTTCCGGATGAACTCGAACAGTGAGCCGTGCAGGCCGTTCGTGCCGGACTTCGTCGAAATGTTGATCTGGGCTATGGCCCGGCCGTACTCCGCCTGGAAAATGCCCGCTTCCACCTTGAACTCCTGCAGAGCATCCAGGGAGGGCAGCATCAGATACGTGTTGAAGTTCGGGTCCGTGTTCTCCACGCCATCCAGCGTGTAGTGGTTGTAATGGACCCGCTGGCCCGCGACGTTCAACGCGAACTGGTTCCGCGACCCGCCCATGCGCTGCTGCCCCTGCGACGAAGCCGGGCCATTCGTCGTGGCGCCGGGAATCAGCGACGCCAACTGAAGATAATTGCGCCCGTTCAGCGGCAGTTCGACAATGCGCTTGTTTTCAATCACCTGCCCGATCTCGGTGGATTCGGTCTGAATCAGCGGCGCCCCACCTTCCACGCGAATGGTTTCCGAAACATTGCCCACCTGCACGATAAAATCCAGGCGCGCGGCAACGCCCACCTGAATCTCAATCCCGCCGCGAACCTGCTTGGGAAAACCCTGGGCCTCGACACTCACGTCATAGATGCCGGGCGGCAGCGCCGGAAGGCTGTAAACACCCTCCTCGTTGGTGTTGGATGTACGCGTCAGGTTGGTGGCCTTGTTTTGCGCAACGACACTGGCTCCGGCAATCACCGCGCCGCTTGGATCTGTCACGGTACCGGTGACCTGGCCAGTCGGGTTCTGCGCGAACACACCGGTCACGCAAGCCAGCAGAAGGAAGGAGATATTAATGAGTGCATAAGTAGGTAGGCATCTGGTAAAATGGATCATGCCCAAGCGAGATGCCCGATCTCTTGATCACAAGACCTTGGAAGAGATCCGCATCCGCGCCGTCGAGCGAGTGCAAGC
>Ga0194132_10010283_pt1 | contig 12497 bp, 9 predicted proteins | sample TA2KigOf80mmetaG_FD_148612 | JGI IMG/M metagenome (GOLD analysis project Ga0194132, IMG submission 148612) | Freshwater microbial communities from Lake Tanganyika, Tanzania - TA2015054 Kigoma Offshore 80m | ecosystem: Environmental > Aquatic > Freshwater > Lake | place: Tanzania: Lake Tanganyika... | reverse complement strand
GTCGGCCTCACGCAGGATCGCCACCATCTTCTCGTCCGTAAACCGGCTCTGCCGCATCCGTCTCCTCCATCCCGGACGCGCCAGTCTCTCACATAATTCTTGGTCCGAATTCCCGGGGGCAGGTCAGGGGCACCGCTACATCTTCAAGACGTTCAAGGCGACTTGGCAGTCCCAGCAGGTGTGGTCAGAGGTGATCGCATCCCGAATTGCACAGGTAGTTGGAATTGACGCTCCGCCCTGTTTCATCGCTGTCGACGAAAACGGTCAGACAGGGGTTCTCATGGAATTCTTCTTCGACCGAACTACGACACGCTTCGTGCACGCAGTCGAGTACATGACACGTATAGTTAAGGACAAGAAGAGGGGGCGCCCTCATAGCATTCGCACCAACATCAAGCTTTGTAGCCGCCTCCGGCTTCCCGATCCGATTCTCTGGTGGGGGCGCACGCTTGCGTTCGACGCGTTGATCGGCAACACGGATCGGCATCCTGAGAATTGGGGCTTCACCATTGGCCGCCCAGGCGCCCGGGGGCAGGCGTTTGAGTTCGCGCCGGCCTTCGACAACGGAACAAGTCTTGGATACGAGATCAGCGATGACGCCCTTCAGAGGCGATCCAGTCCGGAACGCGTACGTCGGTTTGTTGACAAGGGTTTGCATCACTGCGGCTGGGACATCACCGAGGATTCTCGTGGACCGCATATCGCCATGTGCAAACAGTATTGCGCCGAGTTCCCGGAGGCACGGGACGCGATGAAGCAGGTTATCCAGTACGATCCGAATCGGCTGAGTGAGATACTGAACCTGTGCGCCAGCTTCGACGTTGGTGTTGCATTCAGTCCAGAAAGAGTACGCTTCGTCATGGCGCTGGTCGAAACTCGGAGGTCGCTCCTCACTGCCGCTTTCGGCGGAGAACAGCAGTGAATCTGATTGAACGCACCTCGGAGCCACGAGAGCTGTATCTTGCGTGGCAAGCGCCAGATGCATCTGGCGAGCGCTTCCGCTGGGCGGTCGGCGTCGTAACGCCTCGGCCGGCCCACGAACTTGCTTTACGATACTTCGAACCCGGACCGGAGTTCGAGCGCCTCAACGATCAGCGACCTTTCTCGCAGCTCCTCGATCTCGGATATAGGGGGTATCCGACCTTTGGCCTAAGGCGTAGCGTTCATGATGTTGGCGTAATGGAAGCTTTTGAACGCCGCATTCCGCCGACGTCCCGCCCGGACTTTGCCGAGTATCGTCGGCAATTCCGCCTCGCACCGGAGCTTCCGGTCTCGACCTTCGCGTTGCTTGCACTGACCGAGGCGAAGGTTCCAAGCGATGGTTTCTCGCTTGTCGACCCTCTAAACCCGGAAGCTGAGGCTTGCGACCTGCTGCTGGAGCTCGCTGGCTACCGCTACTATGCGCGCGACTTTGGCGTGCGTGTGAAGGCAGGAGACGAGGTACGTCTGGCTCCAGAGCCGGACAACCCTAAGGACCGTTACGCGGTGCAAGCAGTCGTTGGGGGGCAGATAGCGGGTTACATAAATCGGCTCCAGTCTCGAACCTTTTTGTCTTGGCTCCAATACCGGCAAGTTGTCAGCGTCGTTGAACGCACGAACGGCGACTCGCAAAAGCCGCGCGCCTTCATTTTTGTACGCGTTCGCCCCAATCGTACTCTCGTCGCGGCATAGCCGCAGTTTCTCGATCGCGAGCAGCTGCCGAGCGTCGTTGAGCTGCGCTTCCGCCGCTAAGGCGCCGACGGGTTGTACATGAGCATGAACATCAGCGCCTTGCTGACCTCCTCCATGTCCTGCCCGACATAGCGGATGGTGTAGGCGTCCGTGCGCTCGAAGCAGTTCAGATAGGCGAGATACTCGACCGGCAGCCGGTGCTTCATCGTCACGTCGAGCGCGATCGGCGCCTTCGGCGGCTTGGCCTTGAAGTCCTTGAGGCGGTGGATCGCGGCGCGCACCTTGTCGCGGATCAGCGCATAGGCGGCCTCCGGCACCATCGAGCGGGCCGAGAGCGTGCCATAGGCCCATTTGACCACGGCGGCCTCGACATTGCCGATCAACCCCTGGGTCTCCTCGCAGAAGGCGTCGTCGCCGGAGATCATGATGATCGGCGCGCCGTAGTGATGCGCGACCTCGGCCGAGAAGCCGCCTTCCGAGACGGTCCGGCCGTTGAGCTTCACCTCGCGCACCATCAGCCCCATGAAGCTGTGGCCGAGGATGCCGGTCATATGCGTCGAGCCGGTGTGGTAGCCGATCAGCATCGAGCCGTCGAATTTGCCGACCTCGATACCCTGCATCATGCCGAGCGGGCGCGGCCAGCTGCGCACGAGCTGAACCTGGCGCGGCAGACGGTCGATCAGGATGTTCATGCCGGTGCCGTGGGAGTCGCTGACCACGAGCTCGGTGGCGCCGGCATCGATCGCGGCCTCGCAGGCGGCGACCACGCTCTCGGTCATCCAGACCCGCGCGCGCTGCCAGTCGAATCCGTCGGTCTTGGTCTCGGGCCGGTTGACCACGCCGACGATGCCTTCGATGTCGGCGGAGATGTAGAAGCGCATGGGACTCCTCTCAGGCGAACGGGTTGGCGACGCGCGGCCAGAACGGCGTCTTCTTCTTCGTGTAGGGAATGTTGGCGAAGTCCGGCGGGATCGCGCCTGATGTCGAGACATAGAGCACTTCCGCCGCCAGCGGCGCGAAGCGCGCATGGAAATGCTGCGTCGACTTGACCACGACGATCTTCCGCCTGGTCGGGTCGAGGCCGAGATTGGAGAAGGCATCGGGCGCGTAGGTCTGGCCGCGCAACGTGTTCAGCACCAGGTCGATGCCGGCCCCTTCCACCCACACCGCCTCGCCCAGCGGGATCTGCCCGCCATTGTTGCCGGTCTGCGTCAGCGCGTCCGAGACCGCGCGCACGGTCACACGCAGATCGACGGCATCGCCGGAGGCCTTGCCGCACTTGCCGCCGAGGCGGAGGTCGAAGCTGGCGCCGACGCCGGCCTCCTTGCAGATGCGGACGGCGACCGGGTCCCAGTAGCAGCCGCTGGCGACATCGCGGATTCCGCGTTCGAGCAGCCGCTTCAGGATGAAGGTGGAGTCCGACGGTGCGCCGCCGCCGGCATTGTCGGCGACGTCCGCCATGACGACGAGGCCGTTCTCGACTTCGAGCGCGCGGTCGATCGCCTCGTCGACGGAAAGATGCGGCGTCACGGTCTGCTCGCGGAGCGAAAAGATCTCGCGGCCGAGCTTCTCCGCCAGCGCCTGCGCCTTGCCGCGGTCGCCATCGGCGATCACCAGCATGCGTGCGCCGACATCGGCGACGTCGCCCCAGGGGAAGCCATGGGCGAAGGAGACGGAGAGGATGCCGTCCTTGCCTTCGAGCGCCATCATGCGGTCGACGAATCCGCGCATCGGCTCGACCGGCGTTCGCCACATACTGACCATGCGGCAGTCGTAGAGCGCGCTGACCGGCCGGGTCCTGCCGGCGCCGGCGTCCTTGCAGAGCTTGTAGACCTCGCGGGCGCGCGCCGCGGTGTCGACATGGGGGTATTCCTTGTAGGTGACGATCGCCGTCGCCGCGTCCAGCATCTGCTGGGTCAGGTGGCAATGGAGATCGAGCTCGCAGCCGATCGGCACCTTCGGCCCGACGATGGCGCGGGCGCGGGCCAGCACGTCGCCTTCGCAATCGTCGTAGCCGTCCGCGACCATGGCGCCGTGCAGGAACAGCAGCACCATGTCGACCGGCAGCGCCTTGCGGAGGTCGCCCAGGATCTCGTCGCGGAACGACTCGTAGACCGGGCGGATCGTCGTGCCCGCCGGCTGGGCGAAGGTGGTGAGGCTTTCCACGACCTCGTGGCCGTCGGCCTCGGCGGCCTTCCGCCACTCGATCACCGGGGCGGTGCCGATCGCCGGCGGACGCCGGCTGGCGTCGCGGTTCAGCAAGGTCTCGGCGAAGGTGCGGTAGCCGGTCGGAAGCGGCGAGAAGGTGTTGGTCTCGGTCGCGAGCGAGGCGATGAAGATCTTCATGAGGCGGGGGAAATCCGGGACGGCAGGGATCCCAACCCTAGCAGCAAACGGGAGCGGGCGGAGGGCGCGTTAACCTTGTCGGCAGGAACGCCTCCACTCCGCGAGGCGCCTTGGTTATTGTCGCGGCCGATGAGTGTCCTCGACCTCAGCCACATCACCGCCTCCGACCTCCGGCAGGAAGGGCTTGGGCTGCTCGGGCTGGCCCTGGACGTGGCGCGGACGGCCGCCTGCTACATCGATCCGGAGGAGCGGATCCAGTCCTGGAACCGCTCCTACGAGGAGTTCTTCCCCGAGCATGCCGGGCTGCTCCAGCGCGGCTGGCCCTATGCCGAGAATCTCAGGCGCTACTTCGAGGCCAATTCCAGCGCGACCGATCCGGCGCATTTCGAGGAGATCCTCGCCGCCGGCATCGCGCGCCATCGCGAACAAACGCAACCTATGCTGTTCCAGAAGAAGGACGGGCGCCGGCTCCGCTCGCAGACGATCTGGTTCAGCGACGGCGCCTGCCTCAAGATGTGGACCGACGAGACCAGCGCGCACACGGTGCGCGACCCGTCGGCACCCGATGCGCCGCTCTCGGCCGGGGGATACGGCGTCTCGGTCTTCGATTCGAACGGACATTTCATCCGCGCCAACCGCCAGCTCGAGGAGCTGTTCCCGCGCGCCGTCGATCTCTTCGATCCTCGGTCCACCTATGGCGACCATCTGCGGCGCTATGCGGAGACCGCTTTCGCCGAGAGCGAGCGCGATAAGATCCACGCCCTGATCGGGCGCGGCGATCCGCCGCCGCAGCCGCTCGACCGCCCGCTGGTCATCCGCCGCCGCGACGGCGGCTGGCTGCAGCTCGAGGAGCGCCGCCTGTTCGACGGCAGCCTGAACGCGCTCTGGCTCGACATCTCGACGGTCAAGTCGCTGGAAGCGACGAACGAGGAGCTCAACCGTCTCGTCGGCGAGCTGACCGAGGCCCGGCTCAAGGCCGAGAGCGCCAACCGCGTGCGCTCGGAGTTCGTTTCCATGATGAGCCACGAGCTGCGCACGCCGCTGCATGCGATCATCGGCTTCGCCGAGGTCATCCGCGATCTCGCCTCGCGCAAGCCGGCGACCGCCGCTTTCGTCGGCCACGCCAACGACATCCTCGAGGGCGGCGTGCGCCTGCTCGGCGCGATCGACGAGATGCTGGACCTGGCGCGCATCGACGCCGGCCGCATCCGCCTCAACTCGCGGGAGATCGATCCGGAGAAGCTGCTGTCGACCTGCTCACGGCTCGCGGCCGACGGCGCGATGCGCCGGGGCATCGTCGTCTCGGTCTCGGTCCCGGCCGATTGCCCGACGATCTGGGCCGACGAGCCGGCGCTGCGCAAGGTGGTGCTGAATCTGCTCTCGAACGGCATCAAGTTCACGCCCCAGGGCGGACGGATCGCGCTCGGCGCCGCCCCGATCGAGGGCGGCCGGGTGAAGCTCAGCATCGCCGATACCGGCATCGGCATCCCGGCGGACCGGCTCGCCAACATCTTCGAGCCCTTCACCCAGCTCGACGTCTCTTACAAGCGCGAGGCCGACGGCGTCGGCATCGGGCTGGCACTGGTGCGCGAGCTGGTCGAATACATGGAAGGCGACGTCGCGATCTCGAGCGAACTCGGACGCGGGACGGTTGTTGAGGTTACGCTGCCCTCGGCGCGTCACAGCAGAGCCTGAGAGACCATGAGCTTCGTTGCTTCCATCCGCGTCGCGGCGGCGGCGCTGATCATCCTGGTCGCCTCCGCCGGCATAGCCCCCGCCGACGGTCTGCGGCGTTTCCAGAGCGAGGTGCTGCCGCGGATTCCCAAGGGGGATCTCACCTATGAGAGCGCGTCGCCGCTGGGACCCTCGGGCTTCGTCCTCGAGCGCGTCGTCATCCGCGACCGCGGCTGGCAGGACCGGCCCGCCGGCGAGGTCCGGATGCGGCGCCTCGCGGTCGAGGAGATCGACTTCGAGCGCGTTTGGACCAGCGATCCCCCGCACTTCGCCAAGCTGCGGATGGAAGGTGTCGTGGCACCGCGACATACCGCTTTCCTCAAGCAGCAGGGCATCCCGGACAAGCCGTCCGACCTGAAGCTCGACTACCGGTACGACCCGCGCACCCGCGTGCTGACCGTGAGCCGGCTCGACGCCGTCTCACCCGGCGCCGCGCATCTGAGCCTGAACGGCATCCTGGAGAATGTGCGGTCCATGGCCGATACGCGCCAGCTCCTCGACACGGCGCTGCTGCGCTCGCTCAGGCTCACCTACGAGGATCACTCGGCCCTGCGCCAGGCGGTCCGTGCTTCCGCCGACAAGGCGAACAGGCCGGAAGCGGCGCTGATGCGCGACTGGCAGGCCGCGATCGCGGCGATCTCCGCGGGCAAGGGCGCGCGCACCGTCGCCGCCGCCGACGCGCTGGTGTCCTTCCTTGCGGATCACCGCAAGCCGAACGGCCGCCTGCAGATCTCGATGGCGCCGCCGAGGCCGATCAGCTTCGGGCTGATGGTGGGCTCGATCTTCTCCGCCGATCCCGGCCAGACCCTCGGCCTCGACACCGCCTATGCCGGCACGCGCACCGGCGCCGCCGCTGCCGCCGTCCGGCGCTGATCGAACCCCCTCTCCCTGCGGAGCAGGGGGAGGGATGGGGAGGGGGCCCTCGTGTAGACTCGGCGCATGCCGAGGATCGCCGACGGCACGAAATCCCGCGCCCGCAAGCTTCGCCACGAGATGACCGAGGCCGAGAAGCGCTTATGGAGGCACTTACGCGCGCATCGTCTCGAAGGATGGCCGTTCCGGCGCCAGCACCCGATTCCGCCCTATGTCGTCGACTTCGCCGCGGTCGACGCGAAGCTGATCGTTGAAGTTGACGGCGGCCAGCACGCGGAGTCGGCGAGCGACGAGCGGCGCGATACATTCCTTGCTTCGCAGGGGTGGCGCGTACTGAGGTTTTGGAACAACGAAGTGCTGGCGAAAACGGATGGTGTGCTTGCGAGCATTGTCGCGGCGCTGAAGAAGCCCCCTCCCTAGCCCTCCCCCGCCTTCGGCAGGAGAGGGGACACGATGACGACACGCCGTCCCGAGTTCACGTCCCGATGCAGTAGCCGTCGCGCCTGGGATCGCAGCCGCCGATCTTGGCGTTGGTCTTGGGATCGATCGAGATGCCGTGCATGCCGCCGACCACCCAGGTCCAGGCGTCGATGACCTCGACCTCGTGGCCGCGCTTGCGCAGGCCTTCCATCGTCGCCGCGGGCATCCGCGACTCCACCTGTACCTTCCTGCCGTCCCAGAGGCGGCCGCGCGGCTCCTCGACAGCGTCCTGCATGAGCAGGCCGAAATCGGTGTGCTGCACCATGACCTGGGTCTGGGTCTGCGAGATGCCGTAGCTGCCCGGCGTGCCGAGCGCGAGCACCGGCTTGCCGTCGCGAGTCGAGACGCTGGGCGCCAGGCACAGCGCCAGCGCGCTGCCGGGCTTCATGTAGGCCGCCCCCTGCGGATGGACCTCGCCCCAGTAGAGGAAGTTGTTGAGGCAGACGCCGGTGCCCGGCACGACGACGCCGCAGCCGAACTTGGCGCCGAGGCTCTGGGTCAGGCAGACGACGTTGCCTTCCGCATCGGCGACGGAGAAAGAGGTCGTGTGCTCCTTGTTCGGATCGGGCCTGGTCGGCAGCCATTGCTCGGTCAGGCCCTCGACAGGCTTCCCGTCCTTGACGCGGGCGCGCAGCTTCTCGACCTCCGCCGAGGACAGGATCTCCTTCAGCGCCTCCGGCGAGGGCCGGTTGCGCGCGATGCGGACGCCGGCGGCGAGCCGGATGGCGCGGAAGACCGTGTCGACGTGGTCGATGCCGTTGCGCTCCATCTTCTTGAGATCGAAGCCGTCGAGGATCGCCAGCGTCAGCAGGTACTGGAAGCTCTCCGCCGGCGGCGGCACCGAATGCACCTGCAGGCCACGATAGGAGACGGCGATCGGGTCGAGCCATTCCGGCTGCGCGGTCTGAAGATCCTTCTCGGTCAGCGTGCCGCCGATCGAAGCGAGATGTTTGACGATCGCCTGGCCGAGCTTGCCGCCATGGAGATAGCCGGGACCTTCGGCGACGATGCCTTCGTAAGTGCGGGCGAGATCCGCCTGCTTGATCACCTGGCCTTGGCTGACCTCGTCGCCGCCGCCGAGATAATTCTTCTGCCAGCCCGCGAAGAGATCCTCGTGGGGCTTGATCTCCGGCGAGGAGGAGTTGAAGCAGTAGGTGCCGAAGGCGGTCAGCGGGAAGCCGTCGCGCGCGATCGCGATCGCCGGCGCGAAGACCTCGGCCAGCGACTTCCGGCCGTGGCTCTTCACCAGCTCGCACCAGCCGGCGAGGTTGCCGGGCGTGCCGCAGGCGAGCGGGCCGCGCGCCAGGTCCTCGCGATCCTTGAGACGCTCGATCGGCAGCCTCGAAGGCACCGGCGGCACGAAGCTCAGGCAGCGGATCCGCTTCTCCTTGGCGATGTAGCAGGTCGCCATGCCCATGCCGGCCAAGCCGGACATGAAGGGCTCGACCACGTTGAGGGTGGAGGCCACGGCGGCGACGGCATCGAAGGCGTTGCCGCCGGACCGCAGCATGGCGGCGCCGGCTTCCGTCGCCAGCGGATGCGCGGAAGCGACCACGCCGTGGACGGAGCCGATCATCGGACGCTTGCCGGTCATGGACATGCTGGGTCTCGCGGAAAGAGGGGGAGGAATTGGCTAATGGTAGCGAAACGAGCAACGGAGCGCCTAGAGAAGCTTCTCATCGCGCGAAATCGCGCTGAGCCGCCTCGCTTCGCTCGCCCCCCCCAACCCTCTCCCGCGGGAGCGGGGGAGGGTTGGGGGGCGAGCGAAGCGAGGGCCTTGGCAGGCTTCGACTAACCCTCGATCTCCTCGCGTTTCATTTCGAGCTCCAACCATTCCTCTTCCATGGCGGCGAGCTCGGCATGGGCGGCGGTCAGGCGCTGGGTCGACTTCTCGAAGCCCGCGCGGTCGCGGGCGTAGAGGTCCGGATCGGCGAGGGTCGCCTGGAGCTTGCCGATCTCCGCCTGCGCCGTCTCCATGCGGCCGGGAAGGGTCTTCAGCGCGTGCTCGTCCTTGAAGGAGAGGCGCTTCGCCTTCGGCCGGGCCGACGCGGCTGCCGGCCTGTCGGCGGCGGGCTTCGCCTTCGATGCCGCCTTGGCCTCCACGCCATGGCCGCGCTGGGCGACCATGTCGGAATAGCCGCCGGCATACTCGATCCAGCGGCCGTTGCCTTCCGAGGCGATGACCGAGGTGGCGACGCGGTCGAGGAAGTCGCGGTCGTGGCTGACCAGCAGCACGGTGCCGGAATAGTCGGTCAGCATCTCCTGCAGCAGGTCGAGCGTCTCGAGGTCGAGGTCGTTGGTCGGCTCGTCGAGCACCAGCAGGTTGGACGGGCGCGCCAGCACGCAGGCGAGCACGAGCCGCCCGCGCTCGCCGCCGGAAAGCGTGCCCACCGGCGTCTTCGCCTGCTCCGGCTTGAACAGGAAGTCGCGCATGTAGCTCATGACGTGGCGCGGCTTGCCGTCGACGATCACCTGGTCGCCGCGCCCGTCGGTCAGCGTGTCGGCGAGCGATCGGGTGGGATCGAGGCTGGAGCGCTGCTGGTCCAGCGTCGCCGCCGCCAGGTTGGCGCCGAGACGCACGGTGCCGGCATCGGGCGCGAGCGTTCCGGTGAGCAGGTTGAGCAGCGTCGTCTTGCCGGCGCCGTTCGGCCCGACGATGCCGAGCCGGTCGCCGCGCAGGATGCGCGTCGAGAAATCGGCGACGATGCGCGCCTCGCCATAGGATTTCGCCGCCGACTTCGCCTCGATGACGAGCGTGCCCGAGGTCTCGCCCTCCGAGGCCGCCAGTTTCACATTCCCGGCCACGCCCCGGTATTCGCGGCGCTGGCGGCGGAGATCCTGGAGCCGGGCAAGGCGACCCTGGTTGCGCTTGCGCCGCGCGGTGACGCCGTAGCGGAGCCAGTCCTCCTCCTGGACGATGCGGCGGGCGAGCTTGTGCTGCTCAAGTTCCTCCTCGGCCAGCCGCTCGTCGCGCCAGGCCTCGAAGGCGGCGAAGCCGCGATCGAGCTGGCGCGTGGCGCCGCGATCCAGCCAGGTCGTCGTCCGCGACAGCTTCTCCAGCAGCCGGCGGTCGTGGCTGATGATGACGATGGCCGAGCGGAGCGACGCGAGCTCCGCTTCCAGCCACTCGATCGCCGGCAGGTCGAGATGATTGGTCGGCTCGTCGAGCAGCAGGATGTCGGGCGAGGGGGCGAGCGCACGGGCGAGCGCGGCGCGGCGCGTCTCGCCACCCGAGAGCCGGGCCGGGGACTCGTCGCCGGTCAATCCAAGCTGCTCGAGCAGATAGCGGGCGCGGTGACGGTCGTCGCCCGGGCCTAAGCCGTCCTCGACATAGGCGAGCGCCGTCGGATGTCCGGCGAGGTCGGGCTCCTGCGGCAGGTAGCGGAGCGTCGTTCCGGGCTGCACGAAACGGCTGCCGCGATCGGGCTCGATCAGGCCGGCGGCGATCTTGAGCAGCGTCGACTTGCCCGAGCCGTTGCGGCCGACCAGGCAGAGCCGGTCGGCGGACGACACCGACAGCGCGGCGCCGTCGAGGAGCGCCGTGTCGCCCAAGGTGAGAGCGATGTCCTGGAGAAGAAGGAGAGGGGGAGCCATGCGCGCCGCATATGACGCGGCAATGCCACGCGGCTCAAGGGGCCTTTTGCCGCCCCGGGGCACTAACGGCGACGACACGCACGGCCGGCAACAGAAGCGCCACGGTCGTTCCCTCGCCGGGCCGGCTCTTGATGCTGATGGTTCCGCCATGCAGGCCGGCCAGACGCTTGGCGATGTGGAGGCCGAGCCCCGTTCCCCCGCCGGCGTCGCTGACCCGATGGTCGCCGCGGCGGAACGGCTCGAAGATCGAGCGCATGGTGGCGGGATCGATGCCTTCGCCGTTGTCGGCGACCGAGATGCGCACATGCGAGGTCGGATCGCGGACGATGCCGATGTCGATCCGCCCGGCCTGCCGGGAGAACTTGACCGCGTTCGAGAGCAGGTTGAGCACGATCTGCCGGACGGCGCGCTCGTCGGCATCGATGGTGAGGGACGGATCGAAGGACGCTATCTCGACCGTCAGACCCTTCTTCCGGGTCTGCGGCGTGACGGTCCGGACGCATTCCTCGACGAGGGCGCCGACGGCGAATTGCGAGGGCCGGAGCTCGAAGCGGTCGGCCTCGATGCGGGCGAGGTCCAGGAGGTCGTTGATGAGGTCGAGGAGATGCTGGCCGCTCAGCTTCACGTCGCCGAGATAGTCGATGTATTTCGCGGGCAGGGGCCCGTGCATCTGCGCCGCCATCATCTCGGTGAAGCCGATGATGGCGTTGAGCGGCGTCCTTAGCTCATGGCTCATATTCGCGAGGAATTGCGACTTGGCCTTGGAGGCCTGGAGCGCCTCGTCGCGGGTCTGGCGCAGCCGCTTGGCGAGAAGCTCTGCATCCATGAGCGAGGCGCGCATCGCCTGGAGCACGACGAGCATCTCGCTCGCCGGGTCGTGCAGCGCGAAATCGGCCGCCGTCAGCCCGAGGCGCAGCATCTCGTCGGCGTCGGCGATGCGCGGCGAGACCAGAAGCAGCATCCGGCCATCCGCCGCCAGGGGCGCGATCTGGCCCTTGACCACCAGCGCCGGCGGCTGGCGGCTCTTGAGGATGAGCAGCGTGTTGGTGAGCTGGCCGATGGTCTCGGGCGTCAGCGGCGTCAGCGGCCGGATCGCCTCGAAGACGTGCTCGAGATATTGCCCGGGCACGAGTGCCGGCAGCAGGCGCTTGATCACCGGAGCGACGCGAAGGACGCGGAGATCGCTGGCGAGCACGACATGAAATGGAAACAGACGGTCCGCAACCGCTGCGTCCAGCGCCAGGATGTCTCCGTTCGACATCGCGACCTTAGCCGCTAGGAGCGGCCGGCGTAGGTGACGAGGAACTCGTCGTGATCGTGGCCATCGGCGCGCGAGCGCTCGGGCCTGATCTGCACGTCGAGGCCGAAGCGGTCGCCGAGCCCGATCATCATGCCTTCGACCACGGGGCCCAGGCCCTGCCGCTCGGAGCTGTAGTGCAGGCGAAGCTTGCCCTGGCCGAGCTCTTCGACGCGGAAGGATGGCGGCTTGTAGCTGGGGAAGATGAGCGAGATGCGGGCATGCATCTGGTCGAGGTTCTTGACGGTCTCGAGGAAGGAGCTGCCGGCGAAGGCCATGAGGTCGCCGTAATAGTTGGGCGCGGTGTGCGTGGTCCAGTGGCGGCCGAAGGCGCGCATGATGTCCTCGGGCGCCGCGCCCAGCACGGCACTGGCGGCGCCGACGATGCGCCCGGCGAGCTCGTCCTGATCGGCCCCCATCGAGTGGTCCAGATGGAATGTTAGTTCAGAGTTGGCCGTTGCGCTAGTTGGAGCGTGGCCGGCGAAGCCGATCGGCGTAGCGC
>Ga0194132_10010282_pt1 | contig 12497 bp, 7 predicted proteins | sample TA2KigOf80mmetaG_FD_148612 | JGI IMG/M metagenome (GOLD analysis project Ga0194132, IMG submission 148612) | Freshwater microbial communities from Lake Tanganyika, Tanzania - TA2015054 Kigoma Offshore 80m | ecosystem: Environmental > Aquatic > Freshwater > Lake | place: Tanzania: Lake Tanganyika... | reverse complement strand
TACCCAGCCACTGCGCATCCGCCTGGCGTGGTTTTGGTTCGAGCACTTCGCGCCCGCGCTGCGACTGGCGGGGCCGGCCACGCCCTTGTCGCAGTGGCAGGCGCTGTCAGGTCAGGCCGTAGGTAGATACCGGGATTTTCTGCCGGCGATGTATCAGCACGGCTTGATCGCCGGCAGCCTTACCAGCCTGCAGCGTGAGGCCGCCGCCGGCCGGATCATGGGTGCGATGCATGGCGACACTGTCGTACGTGAGCGGCCCGCTGCGCTGGTTCCACCACTCGAGACCGTGAACCGGTTGTTCGATCGCGACGACACCATGAATCTGGTTTGTGACAGACTCTACCGATGGCTGGTCCATACCCGACCCGACGAGGCCGAGCGGGCGCAGATGACTCGCTTGTGGCAGCGCGGGGGCGGCCAGATCGCGCCGCTGCTCGAAGGCTTGCTCGATTCGCCAGCGTTCTGGGATCGCGGCCTACGGGGCCAGCAGCCCAAGGATGAAATGCGTTTTGCTCTCGGCCTGGTGCGCCGGCTCGGGCTTGCGATCACGCCGGCTCTGCTCAGCAAGTTGGACGATCACCTGACGCAGACTTTGCCCGCCTGGCCGGGCATTGAAGCGGATCAGCCGGCGGCAGGTGTCACCGCCAGAGTCAGTGGCGCGGCCCTCATGCAGCGCTATCAATTCGCCCGGCAAGCGGTATTCGGCGTCGACGGGTCCGGCGTGGTCGATCGCCTGTTGGCCGGATTGCCCCGGCGACTGTCACCACAGGCCTTCGTCACCTTGTTGGCGCAGCGGCTTGGTATGCCGGCGCTTGGCGCTCCCACACGGGCCGCGCTCAGCGAACATCTGGGCGCCGCGACCGTCACGCCCGCCGACGATCCGCTCCGGCTGCTGGGGGTCATCTACCTGCTGGTGTGTTCCGTGGAGTACCAGCATTGCTGAGGCGCAATGGCAGGCGGCAGGGCGGCGCCAGCGCAGCAAGCACTGTGCTGCACACCGCTCATGCGTTGTGCGTGTTGTGGCGTTGGCGTGGACGGCGCTGGTGGCGGGTTTGTGCGCCGCGCCGCCATCGCCATGAGTACGCCAATTCTGCGCCGCTTCGCCATATGTTGACCAAGCGATAGGCGGCGAGCCCGGGGTCGCACCGTTTGGGTCCGGCGCCCGGGTCTTGGCCCACGATACGCAGGGGCGCCCTGTCGCCAGGCAACGTCCGCTTTCGTCATTCGCAATTCGCGAATAGAATCTGCCCAGAACGCTCACTTAGGTGTCGCCGTCAGCGACCGGCGACCTCATTGGGCCTTGTCAGTCGACAACCACTCTCGGCCTCTCTGGACCTTGACCCTCAAACCGCAGGACATTCTGATACTGCTGAAGATGGTGGCCCAGGGTGCGGCGCCGTGGTCCTATAACCAACTGGCCTATGAGCTGGGCATGTCGGCGTCCGAGGTGCACGCCGGCATCAAACGGGCGGCCCAAGTCGGGTTGCTGCAGGTGAAGTCCGGGTGGGGCTCGCCTGACCTGGAGGCGTTGTGGGAGTTTTTGGTGTACGGCATCCGCTACGCCTTTGCACCGGATCGAGGCGGACTGGTGCAAGGCGTGCCGACGGCGTTTTGGACGTCACCGCTCAAGGAGCGACTGTCCGCGACCGATGAACCGCCCTGCGTCTGGCCCGACGAAGACGGGCCGGTGAAGGGGCTGGAATTCTCACCCCTGTATCGCTCTGTGCCCTTTGCGGCGCGACGCGACGCCGGGTTGTACCAACTGTTGGCGCTGGTGGACGCACTGCGCATTGCGCACAACCAGCGCGAGCTGGCGGTCGCGGCGTTGCGCGACCGGCTGAAACACGCATCGCAATTCGAAGCGAGCGCCGCTCCCACCCGGGCGGCGCTCGCAAAACGAGGAAGTCATGGCAAAGAAAGCCAGCTACACCGCCGCTGATATCGAAATCCTGGAGGACCTGTCGCCGATCCTGCACCGGCCCGGCATGTACACCGATCCGGTCAATCCGAACCACGCGTTGGTCGAGATCATCGACAACGCTGCGGATGAAGGGCTGGCGGGCCTTGCCAAGAATGTCGAGGTCGTGTTGTACGAAGATGGCTCCGCTGAAGTGCGGGACGATGGCCGCGGCATTCCGGTCGATCTACATCCGAAGAAAAAGGTGCCGGCCGTGCAGGTGATCTTCACTACATTGCATTCGGGCGGCAAGTTTCGCAAGACCGATGCGGATGCGGTCTATCGCATCGCCGGCGGTCTGCACGGCGTCGGCGTGTGTGTGAGCAATGCGCTGTCAACCCGGCTGGAAGTCGAGGTCAAGCGCGAGGGCGCGCGCTGGCGACTGGTATTCGGAGACAACGGTCAGGTGAAGGAGAGTTTGAAGAAGCTGGCCAATGTCGAACCCAAGGACACCGGCACGCGCGTGCGCTTCTGGCCCGATGCCAAGTATTTTGATTCGCCCAAAGTGGTGCCCGCTGATATCGCCGCGCTACTGCGCGCCAAGGCCATGTTGCTGCCCGGCGTGCGCTTCTCGCTGGGGGTAGAGAAGAACGGCAAGTTCGACACTCAGACCTGGCATTTTCCACAGGGCATCAAAGGCTACTTTGCCGAAGCCATCGTCGGCAACGAACCGGTGGCCAGCAGCTTTCTCGGCGAACGCTATGTCAGCGCACAGTCGGAGTCCGACGCCTTTTCGGAAGGCGAGGGCGCGCTGTGGGCCATCGCCTGGACCGCCGAGGGCGAACTGGTGACCGAGTCCTACGTCAATATGATTCCCACGCGCCATGGCGGAACCCATGTGTCGGGCCTGCGCGAGGGCGTGTACGCGGCCATCAAGAATTTCATCGATCATCACGCCATGGGTCAGCGCGGCCTGAAGGTCGTGCCCGAGGATGTCTGGTCGCGCGCCAACTTCGTGCTGGCCGTGAAGATGCTCGATCCGCAGTTTAAAGGCCAGGCGAAGAACGAGCTCATCTCGCGCGATGCCGTCAAGCTGGTGGCGCAGATGGTGCGAGATCCGTTTGAGCTGTGGCTCAACCAGCACGTGGATGAAGGCAAGCGCATCGCCGAACTGGTGATCCGTCAGGCGGTGGCGCGCTCGCGTGCGGCGCAGAAGGTGGAGCGGCGCAAGACCTCCGGTGTCGCGGTGTTGCCCGGCAAACTCACCGACTGCGCCTCTGACGACCCGGAGCGCAATGAGTTGTTCATCGTCGAGGGCGATTCCGCCGGCGGCTCCGCCAAGCAGGCGCGCGACAAGGAGTTCCAGGCTGTGCTGCCACTCAAAGGCAAACCCAAGAACACCTGGCAGGACAGTGGCGATTCACTCTACGCCAACAAGGAGATCGAGGCCATCGCGCTCGCCATCGGCGTTGATCACCACAAACTCAACGACACGGTCGATCTCACCAATCTGCGCTACCAGCGCATCATCATCCTGGCGGACGCGGATGTGGACGGCGCGCACATCCAGGTGCTTCTGCTTACGCTGTTCTACAAGCACTTTCCGCAACTCATCCAGCGCGGCAATGTGTTCGTGGCGCAACCGCCGCTGTTCCGCATCGACGTGCCGGCACAGGGCAAGAACAAGCCCGCCAAGAAACTCTACGCGCTGGACGAACAGGAACTGGTCGCTATCCAGGAAAAGCTGATGGACGAAGGCGTCAAGGACGGCACCTGGAGCGTGAGCCGCTTCAAGGGACTGGGCGAAATGAGTGCTGAGCACCTGTGGGAAACCACGCTCAATCCAGATACCCGGCGGGTGTTGCCAGTGTCGCTGGAAGACGGTGTCGATATCTCTAACGATATCTTCAACATGATGATGGCCAAGGAGAACGCCTCCCAGCGGCGGCAATGGATGGAGACGTTTGGCAACCTGGTCGATGCAGATATCTCCTAGAGTGCCCACCATGAACGGCGATATAGCGCATGTCTTCCCTCTCCCCCCGGGAGAGGGACCGAGGGTGAGGGAAAGAACTCCCAGCGACACGGCACATTCCCTCACCCCCACCCCTCTCCCGGGGGGAGAGGGGCTTCTCGCAGCGAGACGTATAGCGGAGTTTGGCGATGCATGATGAGCATCAGGGTAAGGCCGGCGAAGGCCAGATGGATCTGTTTGAAGGCGAAGAAGCCGTGATTGAAGACAAGAAGGACTCCGTCACACTCAGTGACCCCACCCCCCCCGTAGTGGAAGGCAACGGCACCAACGGTCTGCCGCCCCACTACGCGCCGATCAGCGGTGCCTTTGGTGATGCACTGCCTCTGGGGCGCTACGCCTCGACGCAGTATCTGCAGTACGCCATCGCCACCGTCAAGGATCGCGCCTTGCCGCGGGTGGCGGACGGGCAGAAGCCCGTGCAGTCGCGCATCCTCTACTCCATGTGGGAGATGGGCGGCCGCGCCGGCACACCTCGCCGTAAGTCCGCGCGCGTCGTCGGTGATGTGCTCGGCAAATTCCACCCCCACGGTGATCAGTCCGTCTACGACGCGCTGGTGCGACTGGCGCAGGACTTCACCATGCGCTATCCCCTCATCGACGGCGAAGGCAACTTCGGTTCGCGCGACGGCGATGCCTCTGCCGCCATGCGATACACCGAAGCGCGGCTGACCAGATTCGCCGAAGTGTTGTTGGCGGAACTGGAGCAAGGCACGGTGGATTTCGTCCCCAACTACGACGGCAGCCAGGAAGAGCCGCAAGTGTTGCCCGCACGTTTGCCGGTGATGCTCCTCAACGGCGCCTCCGGTATCGCCGTTGGCATGGCCACAGAAATTCCGCCACACAACTTGAACGAAGTGGCAGCCGCCGCCATTGCCCTCGTGCGCGAGCCGGAGTTGTCGGTGGCGCAGTTGATGACCCACATCAAGGGCCCGGATTTTCCCGGCGGCGCGCAGATCATCACGCCGCGCGAAGAGATGCTGCAGGCTTACGAGAGTGGGCGCGGGTCGGTGCGGGTGCGCGCGCGCTGGACCATCGAGCGCCTGGCGCGGGGCCAGTGGCAGTTGGTGGTGACTGAGCTGCCGCCTGGGGCATCCTCCCGCAAGGTGCTGGAGGAGGTCGACGCCATCACCAATCCGCAGCCCAAGGCCGGAAAGAAGTCACTGACGCCTGAACAGCAACGCGAGAAACAACTCATGCTGTCCCTGCTCGATCGCGCCCGCGACGAGAGCGATCGCACCCACCCCGTGCGTCTGGTGTTCGAGCCCAAGACCTCCAAGGTGGACGAGAGCGAGTTCACCAACCTGCTGCTGGCGCAGACCAGCATGGAGGTCAACGTCCCAGTGAATCTGGTCATGGTGGGTCTCGATGGCCGTCCCACCGGCAAGAATCTGCGTGACATCCTCACCGAATGGCTGGAGTTTCGCTTCAACACCGTGAAGCGTCGCACGCGTTTCCGTCTCGATCAGGTGCTCGACCGCATCCACGTGTTGGAAGGTCGCTTGATCGTTCTGTTGAACGTGGACAAGGTGATCCGCGTCATCCGCAACGCCGATGAGCCAAAACCTGAACTCATGAAGGCGTTCAACTTGACCGAGAGCCAGGCCGAGGACATTCTCGAAATGCGCCTGCGCCAGTTGGCCAAGCTCGAACACATCAAGATCGAGCAGGAACTGGGCAGCCTGCGCAAGGAACAGAAAGACCTGGAGAAAGTCCTCGACCAGCGCCGCACCCTCGAGAACCTCGTCATCAAGGAAATCGAGCAGGATGTGAAGACCTTTGGCGATGCACGCCGCAGCGTGATTGAAGTCACCGAGAAAGCCGTCGCGGTGAAACCGGTCATCGACGAACCTGTCACGGTCATCGTGTCGCGCAACGGATGGGTGCGCGCGCGGCAAGGCTGGGGCGTGGACCCGAGCGCGCTTACCTTCAAGGAAGGCGACAGCCTCGGCGCCCTCATTCCGTGCCGCACGGTGGATTCGATCGCGTTCATCGATTCACTCGGCCGGGCCTACTCCGTCGGTGCCGGCGATCTGCCTTCCGCCCGTGGTGACGGCGCGCCTGCTTCTTCACTGGTGGAAGTGCAAGGCGGCGCCAAGATTCTCTACGCTGTCGGCGGCAAGGCCGATACCAACGTGCTGATCGCCTCCAGCGGTGGCTATGGTTTCGCCGCCAAACTCGCGGACATGATTTCCAGCCGCCGAGCCGGCAAAGAATTCCTCACCGTCGAGGCCGGAGAAGTGCCGCTGCAGCCCATCACCTTCAAGGACTCGCCCACCAACTATGTGGCGGCGGTGTCCGAACAAGGCCGTCTGCTGCTCTTCCAATATGGCGAACTCAAACAGATGTCCCGCGGCCGCGGCGTCATCCTCATGGGTCTGGAAAAAAGCGAAAAACTGGTCGCCGCTGTCGTGACCGATCAGCCCACACTGGTCGTGCGTGGCCAAGGCCGTGGCGGCAAGGACAAGGAACTCGACCTCAGCGCCAAAGTCCTCGCTCACCATGCTGGCCATCGCGCCCGCATGGGCCGGGTCCTACCCGAAAAAATAGAACCCACCGGCTTCAAACTCCCACCCCCACCCGAAGAATAAAAGGGGGACGCTGTTAAGCCCCTCTCCCAGTGGGAGAGGGGAGACAACCCGGGCGGATTGCAACGTGAGTGAAGGAGAACCAGCCTATCCTTTGAGGCCCTCGCAGCGTCTTTCTTTCGCTGCTGTGGGCCGCCGCGAGATGCGCAGCAATCGCCACGCGAGTGGTAGAGTCCGGCCGTCTGGTCAAACAGCGAGGGGCACATGCAACGCCGGTCTTTTCTAAAAAATGCCGTAGCCGGGGCCGCGGTTTCCGCTGTGTCGCGACCGGTGGCTGCGCAGTCCCTCCCATCCCTCCAGTGGCGCCTGGCGGCCAGTTGGCCGAAGAGTCTGGACGTGGGTTACGGAGCGGCCGAACTCATTGCCCGCCGGGTGGGCGAACTGACGGACGGCCGTTTTCAGATTCGCGTCTTTGCCAGCGGGGAGATCGTGCCGGCGCTGCAGGTGCTTGATGCCGTCCAGGCCGGCACCGTGGAGATGGGGCACACGGCGCTGTATTACTACGTCGGCAAGAATCCGGCCTTCGCTCTGGGCACGGCCGTACCGTTCGGGCTCAACGCACGGCAAAACATGGCCTGGTGGATGTTTGGCGGCGGCGCCGAAGCCATGGCACCGCTACTCAGCGAATATGGTTGCGTGGCATTTCCCGCGGCCAATACCGGTTGTCAAATGGGCGGCTGGTATCGTAAGGAGATTAAATCGACGGCAGACCTCAAAGGCCTGAAGATCCGTGTCGGTGGCATGGCTGGCATGGTGCTGTCGAAGCTCGGTGCGGTGCCGCAGATGATCGCAGCCACTGATATCTATCCATCCCTCGAGAAGGGCACCATCGACGCGGCCGAGTGGGTGGGTCCGCACGATGACGAGAAACTGGGCTTCCACAAGGTGGCGAAGTATTACTACTACCCCGGCTGGTGGGAAGGCAACGCCATGGTGGTGGGTCTGGTCAACGAAGCAAAATGGAAGGAACTCCCGCCGTTGTATCGACTTGCCATTTCAACCGCCTGTGCCGAGGCCAACCAGTCGGCCATGGCGAAATATGACGCCGCCAATCCCGCCGCCTTGCGCCGCCTGGTGGCGCAGGGCGCACGACTGAAGGCCTTCCCCAAGTCCGTCTTGGAGGCCTGCGAAGCGGCGGCCTTCGAAGTCTATGCGGAGCTCGGCCAGAAGAGCGCGCATTGGAAGCGCATCTATCCGGGTTGGAAAAAATTTCGCGATGAGCAGTTCTTGTGGGCGCGCGTGGCCGAGCATGCCTACGATCGTTACGCGCTCTATTCGAAAATCGGGGAAGGAAAGTAACCCGTGGCGCGCGTCAGGTGACGACACACTACAGTGACGCCCCCTTGATCTTGCGGTACAGCGTCGCCCGTCCGATACCGAGCTGGCGTGCGGCGGCGGCCATGTTGCCCTGATTGGCCTGGATGGCCTGCTGGATGGTCTGCCATTCCAGTTCGGCGAGGCGCGGCACGGCGGCGTGGACCACGTTGTCGGTGTTGGATCGCGGCGCGGTCTGGATGTCCTCGGGCAGATCTTCAGGCGTGATGTCACTGCCGCTTGCGCTCAGGGCGAGGGCGGTGCGCAGGGCGGCGTGCAGTTGGCGGACGTTGCCGGGCCACTCGTAGTCAAGCAGCCGCGCCATGGCGTCATCAGAGATCTTCACTTGCGCGCCGGTCAGTGATTCGCGCTGCGCCAGATGGTGGATGAGCGCCTCGCGATCGGAACGCTCCCGCAGCGCTGGCAAGCGTACTGTCAATCCATTCAGCCGGTAGTACAAATCTTCGCGGAACGCGCCGGCGGCCACCAATTCGCGCAGGTCCCGGTGGCTGGCGCAAATCACGTGAAAGTCGACACGGCGGGGCTGGCTGGCGCCCAGCGGGGTGATCTCGCGCTCCTGCAGCACGCGCAGAAGCCGGGGCTGCAGCGCTAACGGCATGTCGCCGATCTCGTCCAGGAACAGGGTTCCGCTATGGGCCATCTGCAGTCGGCCGGCCTGGCCCTTGCGGCGCGCGCCGGTGAAGGCACCATCTTCGTAGCCAAACAACTCGGACTCGATCAACCCCTCAGGAATGGCGGCGCAATTTATCGCAACGAATGGCCCGCTCCGGCGCGGGCCGCTGGCATGCACCGCGCGGGAGAACAATTCCTTGCCGGTGCCGGTCTCGCCCTCAAGGATGATGGCAATGTCGTGTCCCACCACTCGCATGACGCGGCGCGCGGCCTGTTCCATGCGAAGATCGCCAAAGTGCAGGGCGTCCAGTTCGGGATGGCTGACGGCGGGCGGTGCCGTGGTGGCCATTGCTCTGCCGCTGGGTTCAACAGGCGTGGCACCCGGAAGGCCGCGGGCGATTTGGGCGAACAAAACGCCGTTGCCGCGACGCAGCTTTATCTGGAAAATCGGATCCGTCGTACGCAATTTCGACAGCACGTCGCCAAAGTGGCCCTCGAACAAGTCTTCGAACCGCCACGGCGCTGCGATAGGGCCGAGATTGAGCAATTCGCGAGCGTCTTGATCCACCGCCAGCAACTGGCCGTCCTGGGCAAACGCGGCGCGGCCATCAAACAGGCTACCCAGGTAGTTGGGCTGCCGATGCAACTGCAGAACGAAGGCGCTGCGGTGCGTGCGCAGGAACATCTGCCGCTCGATTGTGCGGCTGGCCATGCGCGCCAGCGCCAGCGTGTGTGATTGATGCGAGCGATAGTCGCCCGTAATGTCGAGCACTGCCGCCAAGGCACCCGAGGCGTCGAACAGCGGTGCCGCCGAACAGGTCAGCGAATGATTGGTCTCGACGTAGTGCTGGGCGCCGTAGACCACCACTGGCGCGCGTTCCACGATTGCAGTGCCGATGGCGTTGGTGCCCTTCTGATCTTCTGCCCAGGACACGCCTGGCGTCAGCGCGACCTGTTCGGCACGCGACAGAAAATCCGCGTCGCCATGGGAGCGCAGGATGAGGCCGTCCGGCGCACATAGCAGCACGATGGAGCCGGTGCCTTGCAACTGCTGATTCAGTGTCTGCATCACCGGCTCGGCTACTTCGATCAAACCGGCGTAGCGTTCATGCTGATCGTCGAAGTCACCGCGTGCAAGCTTGGCTAGCTCGCGCAGCTTGTCGCTTTGCACGCCTTGACCGGCGCAACGCAGCCACGAGCGCTCGATCATGTCCGGCACCACGCCGCGCGTCACCGTTCCCGTATCGAGGAAGCGGTGGTGGGCGCGTCTGATGAGCGCGACGTCCGGTAGTGGCTTGTACTGCATCGTTGTCTCGGCCTTCGGGTGTCTCAGAGTGAGACACCGTCTCAAGTTGAACGGGCGTGGCGGCAAGACTAGCAGGTTTCAGCTAGAGATGAAAACCGCGAATATTTATGAGCTTATGCGTGGTTCAGGGCCCGAGGCATGGCGCTTGCGGAGGAAGGGGTGCTCATCGGGAAATGCTCTGGTGAGACGACACCGATAACCGTCTGAAGAAGGAAACCCATGACCCCCGCGCACACTGACTGGGCTGCCATTGACGCCCACCCGACGTTCCAGGAACTGCACCGGCGCAAGAGCCGCTTTCTGTGGACCTTGATGGTCGTCTCCATCGTGTACTACTTTCTGCTGCCCATCGGTGCCGCCTATTTCACCGATTGGTTCAAGATGCAGGTGTGGGGTCCGGTGAATGTGGGCTTGCTGTTTGCGCTCTCCCAGTTTGTGGTGGCCTGGGGCATCGCGTTCATCTACTCGCGTCATGCCAACCGCACGTTTGATCCCATGGCGGATGAGATCAACCGCGCCGCCCTGCGCATGGGAGGCCAGCGATGACGTCGCACCTTGCAATCCGATCGGCGCCGGCTTTGGCGCTCGCAATGTTGTGCTCGCCCGCCCATGCCATCTTCAAGGGCGGTGCGGTGCCTGAGCGCTTCGGCTGGCTCGCGGTCGTGGTGTTCGCCGCCATCATCGCGCTCACCATGTATGTGACCTATCTCGCTGCCAAGCGGGTGAAGTCGACACAGCAGTTCTATGCCGCCGGACGCTCTGTCAGCGGCATTCAGAACGGCTGGGCGATTGCGGGAGACTACCTCTCGGCGGCCTCGTTTCTCGGCATCGCCGGGCTCATCTCTCTCTACGGCTACGACGGTTTCATGTACTCCGTGGGCTGGCTGGTGGCTTATATCACCGTGCTGCTGGTGATCGCCGAACCCTGTCGCAATATCGGTAAGTACACCCTGGGGGATATTCTCGCCTTTCGCAACAACCACAAGACTGCCAAGACCATGGCGGCGATCTCCACCATCACCGTCTCCATTTTCTATCTGACGGCACAGATGGTTGGCGGCGGTGTGCTGGTGAAGACGCTGATCGGCATCGACTACGAAGTCTCGGTGATGGTGGTCGGCGTGCTCATGCTGGCCTACGTGGTATTTGGCGGCATGGTGGCCACGACTTGGGTGCAGATCATCAAGGCGGTGCTGCTGGTGATTGCCTCGATCTTGTTGGTGATGTTCACCTGGGCGCCTTACGGATTCAGCCTGCCCGGATTTCTCGAGGCGGTGGTCGGCGATGCCAAGGTGCAGGCGCAGGTGGCCAAGCTGCTCGGCGATGCTGCCAGCAACATGAGCGCGACGGAACTCGGGCAGCGTTTTCTTGAACCAGGTCTGTTTCTCAAGAGCCCCGTCGACCAGATCTCTTTGGGCATGGCGCTGGTGCTGGGTACTGCCGGAATGCCCCACATCCTGATGCGATTCTTCACTGTGCCGACGGCACAGCAGGCGCGCATTTCCGTGATCTGGGCGATGGCGATCATCGGCGGCTTCTACGTGCTAACCCTCTTCATCGGCAATGGCGCCGCGCTCAACGTTGGCGCCGCCACCATAGCGGGTATGGACAAGGGCGGCAACATGGCCGGACCGCTGCTGGCCCAATACATCGGCGGTGGACCGGAGTCGATGCTGGGCAATCTGTTCCTGGCCTTTGTCGCCGCCGTGGCGTTTGCCACCATCGTGGCGGTGGTGGCGGGGCTGGTGCTGGCCTCGGCTTCCGCCATGTCGCACGATATCTGGGTTGGTGTGATCAAGGGCGAACACGCCACGCCGGAAGAAGAAGTGCGCGCCGCGCGCATCTGCTCGGTGATCGTGGGCGCGCTCGCCATCGTCATCGGCATCCTCGCCAAGGGGCAGAACGTCGCCCATCTGGTGGCGCTTGCCTTTGCTGTCGCAGCGTCGAGCAACTTGCCCTGCGTGCTGCTGACTCTGTACTGGAAACGCTGCAACACCGGCGGCATCGTTCTCGGCATGCTGGTGGGTGCATTCTCGGCTATTGCGCTGGTGATGGTGTCACCCAACATGACCTATCCGAAGCTGGAGAGAGAGAAGGCGCAGAAGGTAATCGATGCCGGCACCGCGAAGATCGCCACGCTTGAGGTTGTGGTGGCGCAGGCAGCCGATGACGCCGCCCGGGAGAAGGCGCAAGCCGCGGTCACCAAGGCGCAGGCCGAAGTGAAGGCGGCGCAGGACACGTACGCGAAGTACGAAGGCCAGGAGACCAGCCTGGTGGGCTTGGAAGCACCTCTGATCAGTCTCAAGAACCCGGGGTTGTATTCCATTCCGCTGGGATTCCTGTGCGTGATCCTGGGCTCGTTGTTCTGGCGCGATCGAAAGGCATCGGAGATGTGGGAAGAACTCTACGTGCGGCAGAACACCGGATTGCACGCGGAGAAGGCCGCCGCGCACTGACATACGGGCCTGTCGATATCCTCGAGCCCCTCTCGCTCCGCGAGAGGGAAGCAAAGCATGGCGCCAATGGTGACTGATGGCCCACACGAAGTTCTGATGATCGTAAGTTGAGAATCCATCAAGGAGATACCCATGAGCAGTCTTGAATCTGTTCTTCACGAGAGCCGCGTGTTCTCGCCCTCTGGGGAGTTTGTCAAGCAAGCCAACGTGTCGGGGATGGTGTCGTACCAGGCGCTGTGTGATGAGGCCGGGCGCGACTACGAAGGTTTCT